>OFFZ01000435.1_pt1 | contig 25859 bp, 22 predicted proteins | sample 1521631 | NCBI WGS metagenome assembly OFFZ01 (sample SAMEA3504102, study PRJEB24116) | mouse gut metagenome | biome: mouse gut; feature: mouse-associated habitat; material: faeces | place: Denmark | collected 2011 | reverse complement strand
AGCTCTGCCGTTATTATGAAGAGCGGAATCTGGAAGATATGGATAAGCTTCCCCAGGTTCGCCCGGAGAATGTATTGATCCTGCGCTACTATTCTTTCGAAAACTACTTTCTGAACCCCGGGATCATGGCATCGCTCGGAATCATTGAATCCGAAGAAGCCTTCTATGAGATTTTTCTGGAAAAATGGAGGGAGTACCTGCACCGCATTATCAGCGGCAGACGTCTGACAGCGATTCTCGGACAGGATCTTACATCCGTAGAGGATGTGAAAACGCATATGGAAGAGATTCGAACCCACATGCGCGGACACAATCTATTCGATATTTATTACGGGAGATACAAAAATGAGGAAACCGCTCTTCTGGAACGCTATATCGAACTGGCGCCCAGAGAAGACTTTCGGGATATTCTGGAAGCCGTGGAACAGTTCCCATACTTTGAGAGCCGAAGAATTTGAGGCTGCCGGATTTTATTACAATATCAATCCTCATCCACCGGCGGCATCTCAACCTCCCTGATATCCCTGATCGGATACCATGCCTTGGCTGTCACCACATCCGCCGTCACCTCCATCACCAGCAGATTACTGCTGACGGGCGCCTGCCGCAAACACGGATATCCCGCATTGCGGCGCAGCGCATTCAATCCCTTCAAAAACGCTCTCAGATCTTTAGTTGTCACTATCTCCGCTTTTCCGAAAACCGTTACATTTCGGTAATCAATCCCCTCATTCTGGCAGCGTTTTTGTTGTGAGACGCCTTTACATCACTTCATAAACCGCTGTCCCATATGCCGGAAGGCTCTGCCTGCCATGCACTGTTTTTTCTGTATACAACAACTTCATTTTCTTTTTCAGAAGAAATTCCGCTTCCTCCGCCTGAAAATTTAAAACAAAAAGATACTTTTTATCCCCTTTTTCTCTCATGACCACTTCCAGTGTTTCAGGCGCATCTATAAAATCTGCAAAAGGTTCTCTGATCCCCAGATATGTAAACAGCCACCGGACATTTTTTCTGGAAAAAGTACTTCCCAGATGGATCGCCCTCCCCTGCCCAAGCGTCTTTTCCGTTATTGCAGCTTTTCCTGCAAAATAATTATTTCCGTAAACCGCTATGGCTTCAGAATCATCATGAGGCTCCGGAACATCGTTAAACAACGGCATCTCTATCTTTTCTTCGCCGCATAAAGCCCATACCTTCTCTTCCGCCGGGCTTGCAAAGGTAAAATCCCTCACATCCGAACCTGTTATTTCCGCGAGAAGCCCCGGCTGCGGCATCATCACACATCTGCCGTTCTTATCCTTATAGCCGCTCCTGCAGCCGATGACCAGCGTCCCCCCGTTTTCCACATACCTTTTTAAAAGCTCTGCCCTGTTCTCATCCATGATCGTCGGATGAGGGTAGATCAGCACGGGATATTTTGACAGATCCGAAAGTTCACTGTCATCCTGCAGATATACGATATCATACGGGGTATGGCACAACTCCGAAGCGACAAAAATTTCCATTTCACTTTTTTCCGCCACTCTTTTATGCCATGCATCCACTTCCGTATCCCATACATTATCATAATCTTTTACAAGCGCAAAAGCCGCCGCATTCTCTGCCCCGCACACCGCATCAATACTCTTTAACTTTCGATAAAAGTCCTTCACCTCCGCCAGCTTCCTGTTATCCCGGTTGTCGTAATCCAAAATCCCGTGCCAGTAGATTTCCGTGCCGATCGTACAGCTTCTCCAACGGAAAAAAGAAATAAAATCCGCTCCCTGCGCAACGCTCTGCATTGCCCACAATGTAAGCTGTCCCGGTCTGGGTGCCGGGCCTTCCATCCTCGTTGTCCATCCGTTAGCACCCGACTGCTGTTCCATGATCCCGAAATGCGGGCAGATGGAGCGTACCTCATTCAGATTCTTTGTCCACTTCCGATCGTTCAGATCTTCCGCCGTCAGGGGATCCCTATCCAATCCGAACGCAAAACTCGGATAGGAATCATAAGTATATACATCCAGACAGTCTTTCTCCATGCGATGATTGTCCACATTCCAAAACATCCCATTAGTCGTGATAAAGTCCCCCGGCTTTCTATACCTTCTGATAATCTCTGCCTGCATACCGCAGAATTTTAAAGTACTGTCCGACAAAAAGCGGTAATAATCCAGATGCTGATGCGGATTGATCCCGCTGTTCAATACATTCCGCGGCACATAAACCTCCTCCCAATCCGTATACGTCTGATTCCAGAAAACCGTTCCCCACGCCTCGTTCAATGCATCCAGCGTGCCGTACTTTTCTCTCAGGAAAATGCGGAAAGCCTTTGAATCCGCCTCCGAATAAAATTCGGAAGCCTCACAGTTCAATTCATTGTCGATCTGCCAGCCGGTGATCGCAGGATGTTTTCCGTAATGCTCCGCCTCTTTCTCCACGATCCGAGCACTCAGCCTCTGATAGACCGGAGAATTATAATTGTAGTGCCTCCTGCCGCCATGCCTGTACAGCACCCCTTCCTTTGTGGCATTCAGCACTTCCGGATATTTCTCCGTCAGCCATGCCGGCGGTGTCGCGGTGGGCGTTCCAAAGATCACCTTCATACTTTTCTCTTCGCACAGATCCAGAAATTCATCAAAAAACCCGAATTCAAACTTTCCCTCCTCCGGCTCGACTTTATTCCATGCGAACTCCGCGATACGGATTACCGTGATACCGGCATCCCGCATTCTCTCCAGATCTTCCGCCCACAGCTTTTTATCCCAATGCTCCGGATAATAGCAGGCACCCATCGTCATCTCCATCCACCTGTGATTTTGTTTACTGTTCATTTTTATTTTCTCCTCTCAAATACCGGCGGAATTTATTCCCCTGCCTGATATTTTATAGTTCCACCCGTCTTTGACAATCTTAGACAGCATTCATTCTTCATACTCTCTATACGGAATCCGCATGACAATTTTGGTTCCCGCTCCTTCTTCACTGATAATCTTCAGCCCACAGGATTCCCCATATATCTCTTTCAGCCGTTTATTTACATTGGCAATACCGATTTTTCTCATTCCGCCGTAATTTTCCTGCTCTACCTGCAGGAGCCTATCTGCCTTTTCCTGCGACATCCCGCAGCCGTCATCCATAATATTGATCACTACTTCTTCCCGATGTTCCACCAGAATCCTCAGGATACATTGCTCCTCCTTCGGTGCAATGCCATGAAATATCGCATTTTCCACCATCGGCTGAAGCATAATATTCGGAATGGCAACATTGAGACATTCCTCCGGGCATTCTATAACCAGATCGAACTTATCCATATACCGGTATTTCTGGATCTCCACATAGTTCTTTACATTCTCCAGTTCTTCCTCCAGACTTACATAAATTGTATTACGTATCCGCAGTGTATTCTGCAAAAGAGAAATAAAGGCACTTGTAAATCTGATGATCCGATCATCTCCGCTTTCGCTTGCCATATAAATTATGGAATTTAAGGTATTATAAACAAAATGAGGATTGATCCGCAGCATCAGATTATCTATCTGCATCTTCCTCTTCATCTTTTCATGTTCTACCGCCTTTTCCAGAAGCTCCTGAATGTCTCCGACCATCCTGTTAAATACATCCGCCAGTACCTCCAGCTCATCGTTGGTATGAATTTCTACAGCCACGTCAAAATTTCCGGCACCCACTTCCTCCACTGCCGCAGTCAGCCTTTCCACCGGTCTGACAATATTGCGGATGCTGCCGTGCAGAATGCAGCCCACGATCGCCACAAGCCCAAGCATAATAACCAGAAAAGAAGTCGCTACTCCCATCGCCCTCCTGTTAATCGCCTTATTGGATAACTCAAAAACAAGATGCCATCCATCCTTCATGTTGTTAGAAACCAGAATCGTATTATGTCCTCTCTCCTGATAAATTCCATTTACCGCCCCCCCGATGATCCTCTCATATGGTACCGTAATCTCTCCGTCCTGGACAATTGGTATGCCTTCTCCGTCATAGAGACAGCAGCCGCTGAGCTGCATCATATTAACCGACATGATCTCTTCCAGCGAGGCATACTCCATGATCACAATAATACAGCCTTCCTGCATGCGATAATCATTTATTGCAGAATAGGGCATGATATAACTGATTGCCGGTACCTCCAGCATTCCCTCAGTACGGGTGGTGGAATGAACCTTTGTATAGCCCGAAATTTTGCCTGCATTCCGGAAATCCAGATACCATTCATTCTGCTCCGGGAGAAAATCCCCTCTCATTTCTGCACTGGAAAATGTCCGCCCTTCATTTGTATAAAACAATAACTCCTGAATCCCCTCTTCTATATGTGTATACGATCTTAAAGTATTCCGAATTTCCCGTATTGTCAACGCGTATTGCGGCGTATTCGCTTTAGGCATCTCCATTTTTTTCCGCAGGTCCGTATCTACCGCAGCCTTTTTTGCAATATTAATGGTTGTACTCTGCCAGAAAGAAATCTGTTCCGCTGTTTTATTAATCTGGCTCTGCTGGTCATGAACCGCCTGTCTTGTATTGGTTATCCGCCAGTATACGCTGATCCCACCGTAGATCAACGCCGAAAAGATCACGATCACCACCATAACCGTCCGAATGATCCTCGGCTGCAGTTTTTCCTTTTTTCTTCCTGTCCCTTCCATTTTTACAAATTCCTTTTCATATAGTCTCTCGGCGAAATCCCCTCTTTTTTCTTAAACACATAACTGAAATACTGCGCCGAAGCAAAGCCTGTTTTTTTCCAGATCGTATCTAACAGATGTTCTCCCTTCTGCATGTACCGCTTTGCCTTTTCCAACCGGTAATCCGTCAGAAAATCAATGATCTTCACCCCTGTCTCCTGCTTGAAAACCTTACGCAGATGCCCCTCCGATATCCCGATTGCCTCCGCAATATCAGGCACTGCAATATCCTCCGCATAATGCTCCTGCATATATTCAATCGCCTGTTTTGTATAGCGTGAATAGTTTTTTTCTCTGACCTGCCCAGTCTTATCAGATATTTCCGCCAGATAATTCAATATCGCTTTCTCCAGACGCTGTATGTTTTCATAACTGTCTACTATCTTATACTCCTCCGCATTAATATGGGTTTTCGCCGCGTATTCATTCAGATTGCGGATAATATTCTGCATCTCCTCGGAATACTCCCAAATATCCCTCCCCTGTTTTACAATTTCAAATATCTCCAACAGTTCTTTCCTTGCAGCAGCAAAATTCTCTTCCTCTACCAGTTCCAGAAATATTGCCCTTCTGCTCTCTATAGGCATTATCTCCGCCGCCAGTTCCTGCATCTTATTCTGTCCGAAAATACCGCCAGCACTGTAAGCTCCGCCGTAACAATACAGATAATCCTGAAGCCTGCGCGCCTTCTGGTAATACTGCGGAATCTGCAGCGGAGTATAAGTCGCCTCAGATATCACATAGACAAAGGGCGGTATTTTTATCTCCCTCAATTTTTCCTGTATACATTCCACTGTACGGCGCATAACACTATTTTCTTCCGTCATAAATTTTTCCAGACAGAATATCCCGGCAAATTCATTCGTATTTATCTCCACGATACACCGGCAGATGACCCCGGACGGATAATCCAGTTTCTCAAGTTCATAACAGGGCAGTTCCTGCCGTTTTCCCTGATTCTCCTGATATTTTAACGGAATCTGCCGAGGCAGGGCAAAACTTACCACCACAATGCGCTCCATTTTCCTGCCAATATTGGGATAGATATCACTGTCACCTTCGGACAGCAAAAACTGTTTATAATTATACTGCTGGATCAGACTTCTTTTCTCGCCGTCCAAGTCCAATATTTTCACCATCTTTTCCAGCAGTTCCCTCAGCATCCTGCTGCTCAGTTCATTTTTCAGCAAATAATCCGTAACGCCGATCTTAATGCTCTGTTGCGCAAACTCAAAACTTTTATAAGCAGTAAGTACAATGATCTTCTGATCCGGGTTCTTCCTTAAGATTTCCTGCGACATCTGCAGACCGTCCATCACAGGCATGCTCATATCTGCAAATACAATATCCGGCTTTATCCTTAAAATCTCCTGAACTGCTTTCACACCATTGGAAGCCGTTCCCGCCACTTTACAGTCAAGCCCCGTTTCCGATAACAACTTCCTGAAGTATTGTACAGCTCTTGGTTCATCATCCACTATATATATCGAGATTCCCATATATCCCCTTTATCCCATCTGATTAATATGTATTTTATCTTACCACGTTCCATCTGTTCTGGCACGCATTTCCCGCGAAAAAAGGATGAAGATAAAACCCTCCATCCTTTTTGCCTGAATCTCTATTCCGCTTTGTTCAACGGAATCTTTCTCATACTGTCCTTTATTCAATTGTGATCTCAGAATCTGTTACAAGCTGTGTCAGTTCATCCTTTCCGTTTGCCAGTGCCTGCTCCAGCGTCATGGAAGAATCATCCATGATCTGCTGCGCAACGTCATTGCGAACGCTGACTACTTCGTTCTCCCATGTGGAAGAATCCGCAACCTTCATCGCCTGCATGATATCCTGATAATATAATGCTCCGATGTCTTCTCCGCCAAAGTACTCTTCATCTGCCTCTCTTCTGGAAAATGCCGCATCGCCGACAAGTGCTTTATAAGGAGAAATATAACCTACTTTATCACGGGATTCAGCCGCTCCTGTCGGATCAGCCGTTACCCATGCAATGAAGTCATAGGCCGCTGCCTTCTGCTCGTCTGTACTTGCTTTTGTAATACCGAGCGCTGTTCCGCCGTGGCTGTAACTTACAGGTGCCTTCATAATACCCCAGTTGCCGGAACCGTCCGGATCATTCCCTTTAATGTAATAGGTGATCGCCCAGTCCGGACAAGGATAAAAGATATGATCCCTTGACGCATAGGTTGCGTTTGCCTCAGGCGTACCGTTCTGATAAGTATCAACCGCACCCGTATCACGCATTGCGATCAGCTTGGAGAATACATCCGTCATTTTCTCGGTATAATTGATCGTATTGTCTGTCTGTGTAGGCACTTCGGAAGCCCAGTACAGCCATTCTGCCACTGCCTGTCCGGAATGGAACATAAACTTACCGTCTGCCGCCACATCCGCAGCCTTCTCTATGTATGCGTCATAAGAAGAGAAAATCTCAAACAGTTCATCCGGATCACTTGTTCCGAAATACTGTTCCGCCATATCTCTCTTGTAAGCAATACCTGAAGGAGCAACGTTCTCAAATACACCGATTACCTTTCCGTCTGCGGTTGTTGCTTTCTTAATATAGACGTCCGAATAATCATCCGGATTCAGTCCCAGAGTTGTCAGATCTTCCATAATGTCCATCTTTTTCCAGTTCTCAAGAAGTGCATTATCCATCGGAACCAGCACAGGCAGTTCAGAATTGGATGCCAGAGCCTGCTGCGCTTTGGTCAGCATATCTCCCCACTCGGTTGCCACCGGCTCAAAATGCACATTGGGATGTGTCTCTGTATAAGCGGCAAACATGGGATCATAGAAATTGGAATCCCAGCCCCAGTATGTAATGGTCACTTCTTCACCAGACGTTTCTGCTGCAGGTGCTTCTTCACCGGATGCCTCTTCAGCCGGCGCTCCGCTCTCTTCCGCTGCAGGCGCGTTTGCGCTATCATCAGAAGATGAACCGCAGCCGGCAAGTGCGGTTGCTGCCATGCTTGCGGCAAGTAATACGCATAATACTTTCTTTTTCATAGAAACCTCCTGTTAAATTATATTTTTCTTACAAGTCTATTATAAAATGCTTCCTGTGTCAGTATAAGATGACATTTCACACCTTTTTTAAGAATTTCAAATATCAGGTGTCATTTTTTAAGTAATCCATCTGATCTCCTGCGTGCTTCTTCCATCATCAGAAAATGTGCCTGACATTCCACCGCCGTCCCGGGACCTACAAAATCCGGGCTGCTGCAGGCATCCGATACCAGCCCCTCAGTCGTTATCTTCGCACTGAGCGCCAACCGTATCCCCTCCGCTATCTCCCAAAATCCATCCGGGAGCACTCCCTCCGCTTCCAGAGAATAGATTGCATAAGCCAGCATCGCCGAGCTTTCCGACTCCCGAAAACTATCTGCATCATCCAGTACGTCATGCAGAAGATACTCCTGATCCAGCATCTGCGTCATTTTGTCAAGCAGCCTGAGCATCTCCTGCTCAATCCTCTCCGTCTCTGCCATCCCTGCTTCTTTTACGACCCTATAGAGCCTTATCAGCCCTGTCAGAATCCAGCCGTTTCCTATTCCCCACAGTACAGGCCTTGTGAAATCTTTCTTTTCCTCGTTCCACATATGGAAATACAAACCGCTCTTTTGATCATACAGCCGCCGGCAGATGCCATCCATCTGGGCGATACCTTCTTTCACATGTCCTGTCAGCGCCAGCGCATAAGGAAGGAAAGCCGCAGAATCCGCCCAGATATCTGCAGTATCGATCATATGATATAACGTACCATCCTCAGCCCGCCGGGCATCCCGGAGAAAAAAACCTATGTTTTTCTGTACTGCCTTTTTATACCTCTCATTTCCGGTCCGCTCTGCCACCTCATAAACCGCAGGCACGCAGAACGCGCTGTCCGTCACAGCCGGTGTATTCTCCACATTACAAAGCCTCCCGTCGCCGCTCTGTCTGAGCACCATATCATGTGCCATCAACGCTGTTTCCTCCAGATGTCCCAGTTCCATCAGTGCCTGCGCTGCCACTCCCTGTTCCCAGCACTGCCTGGTCATACAGAGCATGGCTTTTTCTATCTGTTTTTCCAGTCTGTTCATCTTGGGTTATCCTTCCTTTTTATTCTTTTTGCCATGCCGATGCCGCTGGCACAAGCACTCCGTATAAAATACATCATTTTTTGACACATGACAAAAATTCTACGCCGTAAGGCTTCAACATACAATTCACCGGCCCCCTCTCCGTTCTGACCCCGCCACGCTGCACTTCATCCGAATTATTGATCACCACCAGCTTGCCGCTTGCCGGATAATAAGCGCATTCCATGTGGATATTATCCGTCAGATAGTTCTGCTTCGGCTCTTCCCCGCAGCCTGCCAGAATAAGATTTAACAGCATCCTGTTATTAGCCGCCCCCCTCTCAAAGGAAGCAAGGTAAATGCCCATACCTGCCCCGAAGGGATGCATCACCAGTGCAGGGGTACCGTTTTCTTCCAGCAAAACTTCCGACAGGTCATCTATCAGATACCTGCCGCTTTCTGCCGCAACGCGGGCTCCCGCCGGCAGCAGTTCTCTAAGCTCCTGCCGTTTTGTCTGTTCTGCCTTCCATTTCCCGTGACAGATTCTGGCGCCCGTGTCTTTATCCACTCCCAGTACATGCGCCATACGGAAAAGGGTATCATAACCTGTCACAGCGGAAGGTTCCTTTATCCCGATAAATACGCCTCCTCCATGCACCCATGCCGTCAGAAGGCTTACCGCTTTCTCATCTTTCCAGGCATCGCCTCCGCTCCAGGCGCTTCCCGCATATCCCGCGTTGATCACCACATCATATCTTTCAAGCGCACCCTGCCTGATGTCCTCAAAATTGATAAAATCCACCGCAAGAGGCAGCCCCGCGAGAGCTTCGTTTACATGGATCAGGTCATGCATAAACGTTTCATGAAAATGTCCCGACAAAGACCAGGACCGCAGGCTTCCCCAGAAATGCAGCACTGCCACTCTGGGTTTTAAGCACAGAGGAGCCCCCTCTTTATGCAGATCTTTTAACAGTTTGAATTCATCTGATATTTCCTCTATATACTCTGCAAACTCCGGCTTACGCTGTACCAGATGCAGATAGCCTCCCAGCCCGATCCTCTCGATCGGCGCCCTGAGTATGGCGCGCCTGATCTCCTTCCAGATATTTTGCGCTTCCAGTTTCGGATTGCCGTCTTCCAGAAAAGACGGAGAGCCGTCTACCCCCACCGGAAACAGATAAGGATGAAGCCGGAGTTCATGGGTCTTTGTCTTCACACCGCTTGCAAGCCGGGCCTCATAAGCGGAGAACACCGCCTTAATAATTCCGTCAAACCCGAACTCTTCAAACCGCTCTCCGTAAGGTTCCACGCCTACCCAGCTGTCATCATAAAACACATAGGCTTCCTTGCCGTAATCATGCACCATATCGATCAGCCGTCTCCCGAAGGAAATCACAAAATCATTGATAAACGCCATCCAGTCCTTCTTTCTCTGACCGCAGGGCATATGCGTCACATGCAGTTCTCCTTTATTGATGAAATCCTCTGCCGTCATTCTGTAACCGTACTTCTCTGCAAAAAGATCCAGCGCCAGCGGACTCACCGTAAAATCATAGGATGCCCAGTCCGTAAACAGATTCCTGTTTTTTTCACTGCTGCCCCAGATCCAGACAAAATTATAGAACATGGATGTAAACCGGACTACACTGGTCGTCGGATGAGTGTCGCACCAGTTCTTCATCCAACCAAGAAGATATTCCTGTGTCTCCGGATAGATCGGATCGATGGGCATCAGATGTTCCTTATCCCAATGGTTCGTAATATGGTTATACATGGAGATCTCTTCCCAGATCCGATAAGCCAGAAAGCTGACCGTATATTTATGCCAGGGTACTATTCCTTTCAGCTGGACACTCCTGCTCTCCGGCTCATAGCTCCAACAGCTTCTGTCCACTTCCGTATTTGTTGTACGGTCGTATACCTGCCAGTATTTTCTGGAATCCTCTGTGTCATTCACCGCGAATTGTTCCTCAAAAAAATCTGCCATCAGCGGAATTGTCAGCGTATCTTTTACCGCCGCAAGAGGCGCTGTCATCAGAAAAGTCCCCTGCAGTTTATCCATATTATGTTTTGCCCATTTGTTATGTCCGCGGATAATACAGATCGTAGAATAAATGCGGTACCCTGCATTTACGATCTCATCGGACAGCGCCGTTCCGTCACTGTCCCGGATCACATCCGCCCCCCATTTCTGCGCCAGTTCCAACGTCAATTTCTCATAACCGGCTTCCCCCGGCAAAGTAAAACCATTATTTTTCATCTTCCCTCTCCTTGTCAAAACATATCATCCGCTTCCCCTGTCAGCCCGTTCTCCCGGATCACTTTTCCATACCAGTGCCCGCTCTTTTTCACTGTCCTGCGCAATGTATCCCTGTCCACATGGATCAGCCCAAAACGGTTTTGGTACCCTGTAGACCACTCAAAATCATCCAGAAGCGTCCAGATATAATATCCCTCCAGTCTCACACCTTGCTGCGCCGCCTGATAACATGCCCTGATATGGCGCCTCAAATAATCGATCCTGTTATCGTCATTTATTTTTCCGTCTTCTTCCACCTTATCCAAAAAACTGGCGCCGTTTTCCGTTACAAACAGCCGGGGCGCCCCGTACTCTTCGTGAAGCCGTAAAAGCAGACGGGTTAATCCCTCCTCCACGATTGCCCAACCGTAAGCCGTCACCGGATAATCTTTCGTTGTCGTATCAAAATAAAGCGGCCATCTGCCCCCGCATTTTTTTGCAAATTCTACATAATAATAGTTGATTCCCAGAAAATCCACAGGCTGTGAGATCAGTTCCATATCTCCTTCACAGATTTCAGGCATTACCACCTGCTGCCCGGCATACCAGCTGACCATATCCTCCGGATAATTCCCTTTAAACAACGGATCTAAAAACCATCTGTTGGAAAAGCCGTCATCGATGCTCGCTGCCTCTTTATCCGCTTTGCTCTCCGAAGCCGGATCTTTCGGGCACAGATTCAGTACAATACCGATCTCTCCCTGATAACGCTTCTCCCTGAACCGGCGCACCACGCTTCCATGGGCGCACAGCATATGATGCGCTGCCTTCAATGCCGCCGAAAAATCTTTGAGTCCGGGTGCAAAATCCCCCCAGTAGTATCCGTTAAAAGCACATACCCAGGGCTCATTGAGCGTGATCCACTTATCCACTCTTCCATCAAAACGCCTGATCATTGTCTCACAGAATTCCGTAAAGTACCGGATCGATTCCCGATTCAGCCAGCCGCCGATATCCTGCAGCCACTGTGGCATATCCCAATGATACAGGGTAATGACCGGTTTGATCTGATACCGTTCCAACTCCCGGATCATCTGCTCATAAAAATCCAATCCCTTTTCATTGATCTTATCCGGTCCTTCCGGATAGATCCTCGCCCATCCGATAGAAAAGCGAAAGCAGGGAATTCCCAGTTCATGGACCGTTTTAATATCTTCCTTATATTTGTGATAAAAGTCGCAGGCAATATCTGCATCCGCGCCTCCTGCTATGTTTCCGGGAATATGACAAAATCTGTCCCAGATATTTTCCCCTTTGCCATCCTCCCTGCAGGCTCCCTCGATCTGATAGGCCGCGGTTGCAACTCCCCATTGAAAATCCTCTTTAAACCGACAATACATTTTCATCCCCCCGCTTTCCTCCTTTTTCCTTCAGTTCTTTTGCCACCGTTTCATACACCCCATCCAGCCCATAAAACCGCATCAGCAAGATTACCGCTGCCGCCAGCAGTGCAGCCATCCCTCCACTCTGTAAAATCGATCAGCTGCGGAGTCATGACAAAGACCATACTCGATGCCACCGCCCAGCCCAAACTGGTCAGTGCGGAGCACACAAGCAGTCCCGCCATGTTCTTTTCCAGAAACCATGTGGCCGCTAAGGAGCCAACGACCATCACATTTCCGACGCACATGATCTGTTTCATCCCCACGCGTTGTCATATAAAGTATGCTGAGAAACATTACGACGCAGAAAACCAGCCAGTGGCGGTTATGGAGCGCCGCCCTGCCGAAATCTCTCACCGGCAGCCTCTCCTCCTGCTTTATCTGTACCTCTTCCTTTGTCACCCCTGCGCAGAGCCACAGCCCGACAACCGCCAGTACGCCCTACTCTTCCCCAGACGGGTCTTCGTCCCCGGTATAATTTCGCCTGTTGCTTCATCTGCCGCCTCTGCAGATTCCCTCGATCCGCTGCAGCTGTTCTCCGGTAAAAGGTTCACTCTCCAGCACTTTGCAGTTTTCCACGATCTGTTCCGGTTTAGAAGCCCCGATGATCACACTGGTCACATCGTTGTCTTTCAGATTCCACGCCAGTGCCATCTGCGGCAGGGATTCGCCCCTTTCAGCCGCCAGTTCATTCAGTTCTTTTATTTGCTGCAGGCGGCTTTCCGTAATATCGCTTTCCTTCAAAAATCTGCCGTCTGTGCGGATACGGCTGTCCGCCGGAATGCCGTGCAGATATTTTGTTGTCAGCATGCCCTGTGCCAGCGGAGAAAACGCTATGATACCGATGCCGTTTTCTGCGGCATAACTTTTTACGCCGTCCTCCTCGATCGTCCGGTCAAAAATGGAATATCTCCTCTGATTGATCACGAAAGGACACTTCAGTTCCCGCAGGATAGCCGCCGCCTCTGCCGTGCTTTCCTTATCATAATTGGAAATGCCGGCATAGAGAGCCTTTCCGCTTTTCACCGCCTGATCCAGCGCCATCATGCTCTCTTCCACCGGCGTCTTTGGGTCTCTTCTGTGATGATAAAAAATATCCACATAGTCCAGTTTCATTCTCCGCAGACTCTGATCCAGACTGGCAAGGAGATATTTTCTGGAACCCCAGTTTCCATAAGGCCCCTCCCACATATCATAACCGGCTTTTGTGCTGATCACCAGTTCATCCCGGTAAGCTCCAAGCCCGTCTTCAAGGATCCTGCCGAAGTTGATCTCCGCACTGCCCGGCACCGGTCCGTAGTTATTCGCCAGATCAAAATGGGTAATTCCCAGATCAAAAGCAGTGAAGCACATCCGCTTCATGTTCTCATAATTTTCTGCACTTCCGAAATTATGCCACAACCCCAGTGACAGAGAGGGCAGCATCAGTCCGCTCCTTCCGCACCTTCTGTATTTCATTGTCTCGTACCGTTTTTTATCTGCCTGATACACACTTTCTACCTTCCGGCTTTTCGCCGGCCTTTCTTTCTATTATTTGGACATACTGCCCAAATTCCATGATATCTTTCCTGCCGGCACTTGTAAATACCGTTAAAACACAATGATCCCTTTCTTGCCGATCTGCTTTTTTCCAGCGCATCCGCCGGAATCTGCTGCCAGATTTCCCATCTTTAATTCTTCGATGTTCAACACATAATCTATCTCGTCCGCTCCGTCCCTAATGGCTTTTTTTGTCTCTTTCCTAGCCTTTTACCGCTCCCGCCGTCAAACCTTTGATAAAACTCTTGGACCCGAAAATAAACAGGATCAGCAGAGGAATAGTTGCCAGAAACAGTCCTGCCAGCTGTGCACCGTAATCCGTCCTGTATGCACTCGCCAGACTTTTTACAAAGATTGGAATCGTATAGTTATCCTGTTTGTTGATAAATACCAGAGGGATCATATAATTGTTCCAGGACCATAAAAAAAGCAAAAGGCACAATGTAAGAAGCCCGGGCCGTATACACGGCACCACGATCTTTCCGAAGATCTGTGCCTCGTTTGCACCGTCGATCCGCGCGCTCTCCACCAGTTCCATCGGCAGCGCCCCCTTGACAAAGGAAATCATCCAGTATGCCCCGAAACCGCTGGCAAACCATGTAAACATCATGGGAAGCAGCGTGTTATTCAGATTCACCACCCGCATTTCGATCATATAACCGATAATACCGATCTGGGAAGGCACCATCATCGTCATGATGACAAAATTGCCGATCGCTTTTTTGAACCTGAAATTATATGCATTCATGCCGTAACCGACCATCGCGCAGACAAGTACGCCGACCACCGTAGATACCAGAGAGATCAGCAGACTGTTCGCATAGGACTGCACAAAGTTGGATGCAAAAATCGTCTTTAGATTCTCCCCGAGAAAGTTGGAAGGAATCAGCGGATTATTCTGGAAGATCATCTCACTTTTATAAGTGGACATGGAAAACATCAGCCAGAACGGGATCAGGGATATAACAGAGATCATCGCCAGGATAATGACCAATATCACTCTTTTGACATTCTTTATGTTCATTTAATCTTCCTCCTTTCTGTTCATCAGTTTCAGTCCTGCCAGCGACACCACGACAATAATCAGAAACAGTACGCAGGAAAGAGCTGACGCATATCCCATACGCGGGTTCCCGCCGAATGCCTGATTATAAAAATTCCATACCATCGTCAAACAGCTCTGGCTGGGTCCTCCCACTGTGCTGCTGCTCTGATTCGTAAATAAAAGATTGGGCTCATCAAAAAGCTGCAGGGCATAGATCGCGCTGGTAATCACAACGAAACTGGTCACGGATTTCAAAAGCGGTACCGTGATCTGGAAGAACATCTGCACCCCGTTGGCGCCGTCAATCCTTGCCGCTTCATAAATATCCTCTGAAATGGAGGTGATTCCCGCCAGATACATCGCCATGTAATAGCCTGTACATTTCCATATGATCATAAAGGCAATGGCATACGGCGCATACTTGGCGCTCCCCAGAAAATTGACTGCCTTTCCGCCGCAGGCTTCGATCAGCCGGTTTAAAATACCTACATGCTGTTCAAAAATAAAAGTAAAGATCATACCGATCGCCACCGGCGTTGTAATATAGGGCAGGAAGTTGATCGTCTGGAGCGTATTACGGAATTTTTTCAGATTGCTTAAAAGGTTTGCGAGCAAAAGCCCCAGAATAATGGAAATCGGAAATCCCACAATCCCGATCCTGACGGTATTCCACATGGATCTCCAAAATGTTGTATCCTTTGTAAAAATAGAAACATAATTGTCAAATCCGATGAAAGTTTTCGTGCTGTAACCGTTCCAGTCCAAAAAACTCATATAAAACGAGTACAGGATCGGGAAAAAGTTAAACACAAAGAAAAAGATGCAAAACGGCGCCAAAAATACTGTCGGCCAAAACACTGTGTATTTGATGTTCTTACTTTTGGTTTTCATAACCCACCTCTCTTTTTTGTTATATCTCAATTTTACCTTTTGGATTATGAACCTTTAAGAGAACATTTCAGTTAAAATTTAAGAAATTCAAACATTTATAGTCAAAAAACTTGAAAGTCGAGACAAAAACCGCCCACGATATGTTATACTGAATAAAAAAGACAAGTTCCCTCTGATAAAGTAAAGGAGGCTTTTATGCAGCATGAAATACAGGACGAGAGATATTCCGTAGCCGACGAAGCTATCTATGATGCGTTTTTTCTGATCTTGAAAGAAAAAGATCTGGAAAAGATAACCGTGTCCGATGTGATAAAGAAAGCCGGAATTGTTCGAAGCACTTTTTACAATCACTATGAAAATATTCCGGCTCTTGTGGCTGCCGTTGAGGACAAGACTATCAACGATATCTTTTCCCTCATGGAAACCTTTCATCCGAAGAATGATAATGATATATGTAAATCGTTCTTCATGGCAGTCTGTGACTACACAATGAACAATCCGTTTTTGGCAAATCTCCTCCGGAGTCCCAGAGGAGACAAGTTTTTTGAAAAAGTATTGACGATGTTCCACCGCTTTGTAGCGGACGTCACACAAAATGCGGCGCCCGCCCGCCACAGCAAAGAAGAACTTTCCTACATAGTCGCCAGTTCCATCGGCAGCACCCTCGGTATACTCCACAAATGGACCAAGGACGATTTTGCGGTATCTTCGGAGGCTGTCGCCGATATTCTGACGCAGTCTTTTATCTCGGGTATGCTGCCTTTTATGTCCTGATCCGGATCAGCCGGGCCATAATTAAAATTTTGCCGTCTTGTGTTAAATTCGGTTCTTAAATTGCCTGAAGCCCTATCCCGAGGAGCAAAATACAGGCAAATGTATATCAGCACTTTGAAAGCTTACGGCTCGTCAATCTCAGCCTCCTGCCGTTTAATCTTTTTTGTAGTGCTTTTGATAAACGGATTTTTCCGAACCACCAGTCCCGTGATCTGGCGGTAGGTAGGCTGCGACTTATTATATTTATCCAGAAATGCCTGCAGTTCCGCTCTGATCTTCTCTTCGCTCATATGTTTGGCGGAGACCGCATCCTGATCCGGATAAATTCTTGCGGTAAGGCCGTTGTTTTCTCCCGTCACGATTACTTCGCCCACCAGTTTTCCGAGCGCTAATTTGTTCTCAATCTCTTCCGGGGAAATATTCTCTCCGTTTGAAAGAATAATGAGGTTTTTGATACGTCCGTTGATAAACAGGAAACCATCCTCATCCAGATATCCCTTATCCCCCGTATGAAGCCAGCCGTCCCGCAGGGTTTCTGCCGTCTCCTCCGGCATTTTGTAATAGCCTTTCATAACGCTGCTGCCCTTTACGAGAATTTCACCGTCCTCAAAGGAAATCTCAACGTTTGAAAGAGGCTTTCCGATAGAACCTGCCTTATGGATCTTCGGCGTATTTGAACTGATGACCGGAGAACATTCCGACATGCCGTATCCCTCAAGAATATCAATCCCGTAATCTGCGAATTTATCAATATAAAACGGATCAAGATGGGCGCCGCCGGTAATAATGGTTTTCAGCTTTCCGCCAAACGCCTTCGCCGCCACCATCTTCTTGGGTATAAGGGGACCGGCGGAGGAAAGCTTCTTGTAAATGGTTTCCACCATCAAAGGCACCATCAGGATAATATCCGGTTTAAAGATACCCATGTTTTTTACCATGTGCATCAGGGAATCATTGATACACACTGTCGCTCCGAGAGAAAAACCCTTTAACCAGTCCATCACCAGACAGAAGGCATGGTGGATCGGAAGCACACTTAAGACCACCGTCCCGGGCTCCAGTTCAAAATCCACGGAAAGCACATTGGACGCCAGATTTCCCTGTGTCAGCATAACACCCTTGCTTTTTCCTGTAGTTCCCGAGGTAAAAATGATCGTTGCGATATCTTCTGTCTGAGGCCTCTCTGAATCCGCCTCCGCATCTCTGCCCGTCTCTTTCAATTTTCCAAGACAGGTTACCCTCCCGTCGGAAAATTCCGTTATTTCCTCCTGTAACAGCCAGATTCTTTTCAGATTCGGACACTGTGCTAAAATTCCATCCAGAATCCCCTGATTTTTCGGGCTTAAAAAGAGCGCTTCGGAATCGGAACGGTTGATAAGGTCTGCCAGATCCCCCAAAGGCAGCATCGCGTCTAAGGGGACTGCAACGGTATTGCCCGTAATAATTCCCAGATAACTCTCTACCCACTCCACGGAACTGCTGCCGATCAGGGCGATATGTTTTTCCTGAAAGCCTTCCGCTGATAAACCTTTTCTCACGGACCTGACATTTTCCATTAACCCACGGTAGTCTATCTCATAAATTTCTTTTTTCTTCAGCCATTTTACCGCTGTTGTTTCCGCAAACTTTTTTTCGCTTTCCTCCAGAATATCCAGAATCAACTTTTCCATCATGAACCTCCGTTTTCCAATTGTTCCGGCTGTGTTTCAAAGCACACAGCATTCCTTACTGCTGCAATGTTTCCAATAATGCCAGCGCCTCCGCAATGGTAAACACACGCAGCGCATTTTCCTCTTCCAGTTCTATATCAAAGGTATCCTCCAACTCTCCCAAAAAGGACATAAAATCAAGGGAACTAAAGCCCAGATCCTCTCTGAACCGCATGTCGTTTGTCATTTCTTCCGGTTTTACATCGCAATACTGCGCGATAATTGTCTTAAACTGCATTTCCTGTGTCATATTATTTTCCTCCTAATTATAGTCGCTGCGCGACGGCACTAAAGCGTAAAGTCACTTCGCCACACACCTTATGAGTGAAACTTTCATTCGAAAGGGCTCTCATGAAAGTTCCCCTCGTTCGCCTTCGTGACTTTACCGTTAAATGTAAATTATTTCAACAACTTATACCTGCTTCATAATTTCCCCGATACACATATCCGGCTCCGCAATCCCCTTAAAGAGAATGCGCATCATGTAGTAATATAACAACTCCATATCATGCTCCGTTAAATGTGCGGTCTGGTAGTGGTACGAGAAATTCATGCCGCCTCCCTCGGTGTGGGATACGGTCAGATACATCTTCTTGGTCGCGGCGCCGTTTGCAAACCATTTGGAATGCTGCGGAACATGGACAAGATGCGGATTCTCCACCTTTACCGGCATGGGCTGGTATGTCAGGTAACAGCTTTCATACGCCGTGTGCTCCGGTGTATTGTAACGTTTCCTCATTTCCTCCCTGATCAGCGCCGGATCATAATTGCTGTGCATATATATGCGGTTCTGCACATTCTGGATCTCATACGCCGCCGACAGAAAATCGGTCTCGGGGGAGATCACGGTCCGGCAGGGAAACATGATCGTCCTGCTGCCGCCGGAGGTCCATTCGTCATGCGTAGAGCGTCTGGAGATAAAATTTTCGATCGTGATATCCTCCTGTCCGTTATTTACCTTCGACAGATAAGTCCGGATTCCCAACAGTAAAAGATTGGTCATGGAAAGCTGGTGGTTCATACAGAAATCTATGAGGTTTTTGGTAGGAACCGGCTCTAAACAGTAATCTTTTACCTGCACAAACAAATTATCAAGCTCGATATCCGCTGATCTCAATGCCGGATCATTGTGGCGTTTTCTTGCCTCTTCCAGAACCGAAGATCCCTGAATATCGGAATAAAGCGGCTCTCCTAACGCATCTAACTGGTCGTCCCAGAATTTCTTATCTTTTGCAAAGCGTTTTTCGTTGTTTGCCCTCTTTAAATCCTTCGCCAGAACCTCTTCGAAATCCGCCAGATCATCGGGATACGGGGACCCGAATCTGTAATGGGTGTATAGCTGCATCAGATCATTGATCATCACCACCAGCCCGCAGGAATCGATCAGCCTGTGATCCATGTGTATAAAAAATCCGTTATAGCCCTCAGGAAGTTTTACCATGGTTACGTCACACAGCGGGATATCATCCCCGTCAAAAGTTTCATAGGCCCACTGCTGCATCAGATTGTCCGCCTCCGCCATGCGCATACCGGATAAATCCCTGATCGGGATATCCCTTGTCTCTTTTCCCGCAATATACTGCCTGATCTCGCCTTTTTTGTCGGGCTTTGTAAACCGGATCCGCATACAGCCGTATCGCTCAAACTCCAGCTGGATACATTTCTTTAAAAGCCCGAAATCCAACTGGGCCTGCAGGGACGCCACAACGCTGACTCCCGATACCTGCTGTGTTTTATAAGTTTTCATCCAGTTATAGTGCAGCTTCTGTGCTGCTGTTAAAGGATAATACTCTTTCATTGGCAACCTCCTGTTTTTCTGTCCTTTTGTGAAATTAACACATTTTATATTTGAATTCTACCCCCTTTGGGACTTAACAAACATTTTAAATGAAAATGACTGAAACAAAAAAGCGCCAGCCCGTTAAGCCGACGCCACTGCGTAGTCAATGATCATTTTTTGAAAAAAATTCCAAAAGCTTTCGCCTGTACAATTCCGGATCCGCATAAGGACTGCACAGATGTCTTGCCTCCGGTATGATGACAAGTTCCTTCGGGGCCCTGCACAGTGCATAGTTATACCGGGTATTCTTCGGCCCTACATAGGTGTCCTTTTCCCCGTGGAAGAATAAAACAGGCCTTCGGTTTGTTCTCATCGCGTTTGCTGTGTCCGCATCCCTCATGCGAAAGCCCCCTAAAAGCCCGCAGAACAGATCTACCCTGAGCAGCAGCAAATCCACCCGCTTCAGATGAAACCAGCCTGCGGCAATGTCCTGAAGCTGCTCTTTCATAGAATGGAATCCGCAGTCCGCGATCAGCCCTTTTACCTTCCCCGGCAGATTGTGCCCCGACGCCATGAGCACCGATGCCGCCCCCATAGATTCCCCGTAGAGATAAATGGGAAGTTTTTCTTTATTCCTCTTTGCGATATAATATGCCCATTGCTGCACATCCCACTGCTCCTTTGCCCCGAATGTGATGTATTTTCCCTCGCTCTGCCCACAACAGCGCTGGTCAATAAACAGCAGGCCGCAACCGTTTTCATGGAGAAACCTTGCCGTATAGGCAAAATCCCCGAAACCGCTGCCCTTGTATCCGTGGCAGAGCAAAACATAGCGTTTCGTTTTCGCCGCCGGCAGATAAAGCCCATGCAACAACAGACCGTCCCCGCTTCTGATATAACAGTCCTGCATGTTCTGCTGCCGGCACCAGGCTTTGCCCTCTTCGTATTCCTTCTCATACTTATCCCTCGGATGGTTGATCTTTGTATGGGACAGCTGAAACCACTTCCTGTTTGCAGGCTGCCTTTTGTTCCTGCAGTGGATCATCAGGTCAAAAAAAGACCAGCCAAATGCCATAAAGATACCGAATACCGCCGCCGCGGCACCTATCGTTTTTAAAATTTTATCTTTCATAAAATGTCCTGCCTGTTATACCTGTTTTACTTTTCCTTACCCAATCATACAGGAAAACCTCCGCAAATACAACGCTATCTTGTCTCTTCCCCGCGAAAAGTAATGCATCAGGCAGACTTTAGGTCCCTCCTTCTTGACAGGAAATTTCATGGATAGTATGATTTATGAAAAGCTGATGTATATTACGTGCAAAAATTATATAAAAATATGGAAGGAACGGATCGGATAAATGGCAAACGGACAGGAAGAACAGATCAGGATCGTGCAGGAGACCGTGGCAGGAAAGGAAATCACCTTTGCGCATGTGATGGGTGGCCCGGCGCCGATTATATACCAGAAACTCGGATTAAACCCTCAGGTGGATTACCAGTCATCCGCTATCGGCATCATGAACATGACGCCGCCGGAATCAGCCGTCATCGCCTCTGATATTGCGGTCAAAAGCGGGAACATCTATCTCGGTTTCGCGGACCGGTTTACGGGAACGCTCATCATCACGGGGGAGATTTCGGACGTTATGTCGGCTATGACCGAGATTGTGGATTATTTCCGGGATACACTGGAATATGTAGTCTGCAGGATCACAAAGAGATAGGAAGTATGACTATGGCACATATCACCAGAGAAGAACTGCTGGAAAAACTGTTCCACGAGGATTATGAACATCTGAAAGGAAAAAAACTGCGTATAACACGTCTGCGGGTTCCGGGCAAGGAAGTCTGTCTGGCACATATCATAAGCGCCTCACAAACTCCCGTATTTCAGAACCTGGGGCTTCATATCGGTGTACATGAAGGAGAAGACCATACCGGGGAATCCATCGGCCTGATCCGTTTTACGCCCTGGGAAGCGGTCGTGGCGGCTGCCGATGTCGCAATGAAAAGCGCGGACGTGCAGATCGGCTTTATGGATCGTTTCTGCGGTTCCCTGATCCTCACCGGCGGGTTGTCCGAAGTCCAGACCGCCGTGGAAGAGGTTGTCAGGTTTTTTGGCGAAGTGCTGGACTTCCAAACCTGTAAGATCTATAAGAATTGACGAAACGGAACAGGGCAGATCATGAAAAAGATGTTTTTGATGGGAAGGAGCGAAGCGGGAAAAACCTCTCTGACCCAGGCACTGAAAGGTGAAGAGCTTCACTATGTTAAAACCCAATACACCAGTTCAAACGACGACACCATCGACTCGCCGGGAGAGTATGCGGAATCCAAGCGCTTCAGTGTGGGACTCGCCTGCTTTTCCTTTGAAGCGGATGTGGTGGCGGTCGTTCAGGCTGCCGATGAACCCTTCAGCCTGTTCAGCGCAAGCCTTCATACCTTTATCCTCCGCCCCCTTATCGGCATCATCACAAAGGTTGACTCTCCTTATGCGAATATTCCCATGGTCAGACAATGGCTGATCAATGCCGGCTGTGAACGCATCTTCCTGATCAACAATGTAACCCGGGAAGGCATCAGCGAACTTATGGAATATCTGGAGGAAGATCTGCCGCATCTGACAATGGAACAGGCAAAATTCAAGCAAAGCCTCGGATTGAACGAATGGGACCCGCTTCCGGAGGGTATCGGATATCCTCCGCGCACCTTCTGCACTTAAATGATACCGTTTGGGAATCTTCATGAAACAATTCTGAAATTAAGGCGTAACCCCTTGACTTTCTCTTATAAACTGAATATACTGGTCTAACAGCTAAAAAATTCCCTACCGAATGCGGTAGGGAATTTTTCGCGGTTTTGGCAACGGTCAGTGACAATTTTACATATATAAGGAGAACATTTTTATGAGAAGATTCAGGGAAAAATACTTTGGTGATGCGGATTTCTACAAGATGGTATTCGCCGTTGCCATCCCCATCATGATCCAGAACGGTATCACAAACTTTGTGAATATGCTGGACAACATCATGATCGGCCAGATCGGGACCGAGTCCATGACCGGCGTTTCCATCGTCAACCAGATATTGTTTGTCTATAATCTCTGTGTTTTCGGCGCTGTCTCCGGGGCAGGGATCTTTACGGCGCAGTACTACGGTCAGAAAAACACGGACGGCATACGCCATACAGTCCGTTTCAAGCTCCTTACAGTCATGGTCATTACCGTTTTGACCATCCTTCTCTGCGTTTTCTGCGGACAGAGCCTGATCAGTTTTTACCTGACCGGCGAAGGCAGTGCAGAGAGCATAAAAGCCTCCATGATCAGCGGCAGGGAATACATGCTCCTGATGCTCACCGGGCTTCCCTTTTTCATGATCACACAGGTATACGGCAGCACATTAAAAGAATGCGGCCAGACGCTCCTGCCCATGAAAGCCGGCGTTGCGGCGATCTGCATCAACCTGCTGTTCAATTATCTGCTGATCTACGGAAAGTTCGGCTTTCCGATGCTGGGCGTAAAAGGCGCGGCGATCGCCACCGTTCTTTCCCGCGTGATCGAGACAGGCATTATCATCATTGCCACACACAGAAATACGGAAAAGAACCCTTTTGTCATCGGATTATACCGGAGTCTTGCCATTCCTGCGGATACAATAAAAAGGATCACCGTAAAGGGAACCCCTCTTTTACTGAACGAAACGTTCTGGTCCGCCGGTATGGCCACCCTTGCGGCATGCTATTCCCTGAAGGGCCTCAACGTGGTTGCTGCCCTCAACATCTCCAATACGATATGCAACCTGTTTCACATTTCCTTTATCGCCATGGGGGAAGCCGTTGCCATCATTATCGGACAGATCCTCGGCACGGGAGATATGAAACGCGCCAAAGAGACCGACACAAAGATCATTGTCTTTGCCGTTCTTCTCTGTTCCGCCGTGGCAGTGGTCATGTTTTTTACGGCGCCGCTCTTTCCGGACTTTTATAATACATCCGAAGATATCCGGCAGCTTGCCGCAAAGCTGATCATGATCTCGGCACTGTTTGTCCCACAGCATGCCCTGCTGAACAGCCTGTACTTCACACTCCGCTCCGGCGGAAAAACCATGCTGGCTTTTTTCTTTGACAGCGTGTTTATCTGGTGCGTCAGTGTTGTTCTGGCATTTGCACTGGCAAAATTTACTTCTTTGCCTATTTTATGGATCTACTTTTTTGTCCAGCTGGCGGATGGCATAAAAGCGGTGATCGGGCTTGTTCTGGTGAAAAAAGGAGTCTGGCTCCATAATATAGTGGAATGAATATGATACCCCGATAAGCTACTCTTCCGGCGTTCATAAATTGTTCATATTTCATTCAAAGAAACTTAATTTGAAAATCATTTTTTAGACAAATCTAAAGTATATACTATGTTTATAAGATAACAACAGGAACTTAAAAAAAGTTCTGAAGTATCTTCCCAACAAAGACATTATCGTAATAAATTTAAATAACTTTTTCATAATAAGTGCCAGGTAAGGGAAACCTTACTTGGCATCCTCCCTTTCTGGTCATATTTTTTCTCTTCTCCCATATAAATATAGTAATTCATTTTTATGCAAAAAGCTTGCTTTTTCTCTCTTTTACTGATAAACTTTTACATGTCATCCGCCCACAAAGGCGTGGGGTCGAAGATTTGACGTTTATTTTTTATATCTTTTTATACGGAAAGATAATCTTCGGATTATCTGTTTTTATTTTATGGCAATAGAAGAACTGCAGACCGCATGATCTATTGTATATGGAGGAGGGATTTATCTATGTTACTGTCGAAAACACTTACCAACCTTAACACAGCCCTTGAGCCCGCACTGGATGCGATCACGAATATTAACGGCATCGTCAACGACTTTGTCTGGGGCACTTTCGGTATCGGCCTCTTACTTGCAGCCGGTATCCTGATGACGCTGGTCAACAGGGGATTCCAGTTCACTCATATCAGGCACTGGTTTAAAAACACGATCGGCGCGATCTTCGCAGATAAACATGTCACAAAGCATACGGAGAAGGATGACAAATCCATCTCTCAGTTTCAAAGCCTCTGTACGGCGCTCGCGGCAACCATCGGCACCGGAAATATCGTAGGTATCGCCACAGCTATTATCTCCGGCGGTCCCGGCGCCATTTTCTGGATGTGGGTCATGGCGATCTTCGGCATGATGACCAACTATTCCGAAAATGTCCTCGGCATTTATTACCGCCGCAAAAACACAAACGGCGAATGGTCCGGCGGCGCGATGTACTATTTAAGAGACGGCCTCGGTTCCAAAAAAGGCTGTAAGCAAATCGGCATAATCCTTGCGGTACTGTTCAGCTGCTTTTGCCTGCTGGCAAGTTTCGGTATCGGCAACATGAGTCAGGTAAACTCCATTGCCGGCAATATGAAATCCGCCTTCAATGTTCCCACCCGGATCACCGGCATCGCGATCGTCATTATCTCTGCGTTTGTTATTTTAGGCGGCTTAAAAAGGGTTGCTGCCGTTACGGAAAAACTGGTTCCGGTGATGGCGATCCTCTATATCGTCGGCGCCCTTATCATCTGTATCTCAAATATTGATCAGTTCAGCGCCGTATTCAATGCTATCTTCAAGGGTGCCTTTGCCATAAAAGCGGCCGGCGGCGGCGTTATCGGTAAAGATA
>OFFZ01000434.1_pt1 | contig 25871 bp, 25 predicted proteins | sample 1521631 | NCBI WGS metagenome assembly OFFZ01 (sample SAMEA3504102, study PRJEB24116) | mouse gut metagenome | biome: mouse gut; feature: mouse-associated habitat; material: faeces | place: Denmark | collected 2011 | reverse complement strand
ATCCGTTTTCCTTCCGTCTCCCCTTTTCCGAAGGTATTGCCCATTCTTCTTTTCATTCCATCCCAGTGCATTCCCATATGAACCGCCATCAGAAGGAATCCCCAGTACGCACAGAGGATATGTACACGCCTTGCCAGGGCCCTTCCTCCGCGAATGGGTAGAAAATCAAACACATACCGCGACATGATGACGCCGCTGATAAAAAGTGCTGACATGAGTGCAATTGTTAAAAAGTTCAAAGCCGTCCCAAACAAGCGTCTGGAATTGTACTTTCCTTTTCCAACGGCTCCAAACCATCTGCGGTTTAAAAGATTGTGGCACAGAACCAGCAGCACCATAACCGTTCCCGTCCCTTCATGATGTTGCTGTCCTGTAAGCACATAGCCCATTTGGTTTAGCAGCAGCAAAAACAGGGCTCCGTCAACCATTCCTTTCCATGAGATTTTATTTCTGCCCATTCTCCTGCCCTCCTTTGTCTCTCTTAAAAATCCAGACTGCGCACCCAGTCCGCAATATCGTCCCCGGCGTCTGCCACATTCCGCTCACTGACCGTAAACCCGTCTGTGAGTACCTTTGCACCCGGCTCTAATTCCGTAATCGTTTCAATGGTGCCGGAAAACCGGCTGCCGTTATGGGAATTAAAGGGAATGATGGTCTTTCCCGCAAAATCGTATTCTTCCAGAAAAGAGGCTACTGGCATGGGAATTGAGGCCCACCAGTTGGGGAACTAAAATGTAGCCTCCCTCTGGAACCCTCTGAAAAGACTGGCTTTAACGCTATGCAAAAATGTGTTTTGTGTTCCTTTTACCTGATTTCTGATAGCGCTGTCACCAGTTTCCTGATACTTCATTCTACTATCCACCATATCTTTTTTCAAATGCCTGCAGCGCATGCATAGCATATGCCCATGGAGCATATCCGCCGTTATTCCTCTTCTTCCTTTATTAATCTTATAAAGACTCCCGCCAAAACGGAAGTCTCAAAAGGTTTTCAAATATTATCCGTTTCCTCTATCTCCCGCATGACAATCTCTATCTTTTCTATGCTTTCCGGCGGACGGCACATTCCGGACATTTGCAGAAAGGCAGTATAAACTAAAAAGTACCGCTCCGTAACAAAATCTGCATTACGGAGCAGTACTCTTATCTATCATTTCTTATCTATCATTTCTTTTTTATAATACCTGAATCCGATTATTCAACAGATTCTTTTGTCAGAATGGATACACCCGTGTCGATGTAATCGGGAGCTACGGAACCGCCGTTAATAGCCGTAATTGCCGCATACATACCTTCATATCCCATCACATCAGGATTCTGTGCCATTGTACAGATCAGAGCACCATCCTTGATCAGTTGGATCACTGCGTCAGACTTATCCATACCTGCCGCAACAATGTTGTTGCCGTCTTCTGCCACTGCATTACCAACACCCACACAGGAACCCTCATTAGCACCAAACAACGCAACACAGCCCTGAGAAATAAAGTTTGCTGCCGCATCTTTGGATTTCGCCGCGTCACCGTCCGCATACTGCGTTTCCAGAATTTCAAAAGCGGTTCCTTCAAATGCCGAACGGAATCCTTCGTCTCTGTCAACAGTTGATGTAGTTGCCGCATTAACGGATACGATACCTATTTTACCCTCTTCGATCCCTTTATCTTTTAATGCCGCCAGAACCTGCTCCCCTGCAGTCTTTCCTGCTGCCCTGTTATCTGTTCCCAGCTGCTGTACACAGGGATAATTTGCAAAAGAGTCTACCTGAACAATCTTTACGCCTGCTTCATCTGCTTCCTGCAGAGCCGAACTGATCGCATCGGGACCGTTTGCAGAAACAAGAATCGCTGTTGCACCGTCTGCCACCGCATTGTTTACGCATTCAATCTGTTTTGCGTCATCTTTTACATCCGGAGCAATCCATTTATACTCACAGCCAAGTTCCTCTGCTGCCTGTTTACAGCCCTTGTCCATATTTACCCAATGCTGATCCATAGAATCGATCGTGATCAAAACAACTTTCTGTCCTGCGCCGTCGCCGGGTGCTGCAATGTCGCCGGTCTCTCCTGCGAGCATATCGTTTGCTGCTGCGGGAGCTTCTGCCTCCTCTTCTGCTGCAGGAGTTTCCTCTTCTGCTTCCGGTGCCGCTTCTTCTGTCTCACTGTCTGCTACCTCTTCCTGCTCAACAGCAGGAGCCGTTTCGTCGGATGCGGAACCACAGCCTGCTAAAACTGCGGATACCATAGCCATCGACAAAATGATACTTAATACTTTCTTTTTCATAATAATACCTTTCCTTTCTTTTTTGATTTTATAATAAGCATTTCTGCTATTATACTTATAGATTTAATTATGTCTGTTTTTTCTGGATCTGCTCTTACCGGTCCTTACGATAACATCCATGAGAACTGCCACAACCACGATAATACCGATAATGATATTACGTATGGCAACCGGCGCACCGGCAAACTGAAGTCCGTTCTGGAGCACACCCCAGATAGAAGCGCCTATCACAGTTCCCAGAAGAATTCCCGAACCTCCCAGTGTCGATACACCGCCGATCACGGAAGCCGCTACTGCGTACATCTCATAGGATGTACCTGCGTCCATCGTGCCTGTACCTGTTGAAGCGCAGGTAATCAGTCCCGTAACACAGGCACAAAAAGCGGATACCACATACACATATATGATCGTGCGATCCACATTGACACCGGAGAGCCTTGCCGCGTCAATGTTACTTCCCGTGGCGTAGATATGCCGCCCGGTTCTTGTTCTTCCCATGATATAATTGAATACAAACCAGATCACAACGGCAATCCAGAAAGCACTGAATATCCCCAATACTTTCCCGCTATAGAAAAAGCTTCTGAATCCTTTTGCCGCCTCACCGATGGAATCCGTATTATAGTTCCCGTTGACAATCTGAGCGATCCCTCTGGCAATCGTCATCGTGCCAAGTGTCGCAATAAAAGGCGGCAGCTTACATATGGAGACAAGTATGCCGTTGACGTATCCCACTGCCAGACAACATACCAATGTAATCAACACCGCAACCCACGGATTCACACCATGACACATAAGCGTAGCCGAAATCATACAACTCATGCCTACCACAGAACCGATCGAAAGATCGATATTACCTGTAAAAAGTACATAGGACTGTCCTACACCGATCAAAAGCGTCGGCGCGATCTGCCTTAAAAGGTTTGTTATATTTCTGGATGTAAAAAAATTGGGATTGATAAAACCAAATACAATACACAGAACCACTAATCCGACTGTAACCGTAATTACCTGCCCCATACCTTTTTGAGATACAAAACGCGAAAGAGCGCCGGCCTTTTTCTCACTTGAATTATTCATATCTTCCTCCGATCATTTATTTTTTCAAACTGCGTGGCTTTGGTCAGAATCTTATCCTGTGTCGCATCTTCTATCATAAATTCCCCGGTAATGCGGCCGTCACACATAACAATGATCCTGTCACTCATTCCCATGACCTCAGGCATCTCTGAGGAGACAAACATGACGCCAATGCCGCTTTGTTTTAACCGGTTCATCAGATTATAAATCTCGACTTTGGCTGCCACATCAATTCCTCTGGTCGGTTCATCAAAGATCACTACCCTTGAGTTTCTGACAAGCCATTTCGCCACAACAACTTTCTGCTGATTGCCTCCCGAAAGGCTTCCTGCCGCCACCTGGGCATTGGGCAGCTTGATCCTGAGTGAGTTTACAGACTGATCCACAATCTCCTTTTCCTTTTTCCGATTCACCGTCCCCAGCAAACCACCGCTTAACATATCCAGATTCGGCAGTGCAATATTCTCTGAAATACTGAGTCCTGTACAGAGTCCGTCTTTTTTCCGATCCTCTGGTGCCAGCACAAGTCCTGCACGGATAGCGTCTATGGGGCTGTCGATCTTCACCTCTTCTCCGTCAATAAAGATCTGCCCGCCCTCTTTTTCATCGATCCCAAAGATTACTCTTGTTGTTTCGGTACGCCCTGCCCCCATCAGGCCTGCGACTCCCACGATCTCACCCTCGTACAGTTCCAGATTGATATTCCGCACCAGACGTCCCGCATTCAGATTTTTTACCTCCAGAATCTTTTTGCCCCTTTCAGCGCTTACCCGCGGAAACTTCTCCTTGATCTCATGTCCTACCATATTGGCAATGATCTCATCCATCCTGTTGATATCATAAGGCATTTCCTTAATAAACTTCCCGTCCCTCATGATAATCACCCGGTCTGCGATATGCTGCAACTCTTCCAGACGATGGGAAATATATACGATACCGATTCCATCCGCCTTCAGCTGATGGATAATCTTAAACAGTTCATCAATCTCTTTGGATGTCAGCGCCGAAGTAGGTTCATCCATGATCAGCACTCTGGCATTCTGCGAGAGTGCTTTGGCGATCTCTACCATCTGCTGCTTGGATACTGCCAGATCCCCTACCTGCGCTGTAGGATCTATATCGATATTCAATTTATCAAGGATCTGTTGTGTCTCCTCATTCATCCTTACATTATCCAGACGGCCCCTTTTCAGAATCTCTCTTCCCAGAAAAATATTCTCCGCCACACTCAAATGCGTACACATATTCAGTTCCTGATGGATAATCGCAATTCCCGCATCTTTGGCTTTATTGGCATCCCATTCCTTGATCTTCTCTCCAAATAAAACAATCTCTCCGTCATCCCGCTGATACACTCCCGAAAGAATTTTCATAAGCGTTGATTTGCCGGCGCCGTTTTCTCCCAGAAGCGATAAGACCTCTCCGGAATACAGATTAAACCGTACATCCTCCAACGCCTTTACACCCGGAAATTCCTTTGTGATGCCGCTCATCCGCACCAGTTCCTGTCCGGCAGGCGTATGACTCCTCTTTTCTTCCATCCGCTTTCATTTCCTTTCTTATCTCAGCATCTCCTCGATCCGCAGGGTACATTCCATCATTGCACGGTCCGTATGGTAAATACACTTCCATTGATTTCCCATATCCGAAATAATGGGACTGCCGTCTTCACGCAGGAGCTGTCTGGATTCTCCCGTTTCCTGATTATAAAAATATTTCTTATCAAATTCCCACAATTCAGCGAATTTCTCCAGATAACGATCATCCTCCGTAACCTGATATGCATCAAGGAATCCAGTCAAGGATTCAAAATTCTGCCACCATTCCTTGTCGGTCACAATAATCCGTCCGTCATGCAGGCCGTCCCGGTAAATCCCCCCGTAACGTTTATCCCATCCATTGTTCAATATATAATCCGCGAATTTTCTGGTCAGTTCTCTTGCCGGTGGCTCTCCCAGAACTTTATATGCTTTATTCAAAAGCCAGATCAGTTCTATATTATGCCCGTAAGATGTCGTATCTATCGGATTTCGATTTGCACTCTCCGGGTCGCGGTCATAATTCCAGGTTCGCCGGATGGAAATTGCCGGCCTTGCAGAAAAATCAACACCAAACTGATTTTTACCGCACCAGAAATCGTAATCCACCATATAGTCTAAAATAATCTGTATAATCTCTTTCAGTGCTCTTTTATGTACCTCTTTCCCTGTCGCTTCATAGAGTGTTGTATAGGCCTCCATCGCATGCATATGGATGTCCAGAGATTTCAGATCGCCGCCGTATACCCCGGGGCTTTCCAGTGTCCAGTCCTCTTTAAAATTTTCAAAATAACCGCCGTACCTTGTATCCGATGCATACTTTTTCAGTGCATCAAACGTTCTATCCGCATAATGAAGTCCTCTTTCATCCTTTGTCGCCAGATAATATTCCGCCAGTGCATAGACCGCAAAGGTCTGTCCATAGGTCAGTTTCCCGTTATCAAGCACATTTCCCCTGCGGTCTGTCACCCATGCCCATCCATCGTTTTCTTTATCCCAGAATTTATTGATAAAAAAATCCACCCCCTGCTTTGCGGCCTCCCTGCATGCCTCTTCAAAGCCATATCTCTGAGCCAGCCCGTTTCTTAATAATGCTGAAAATCCCCAGATCATTCTGGTCTGTGTCACGATCATCTTATCGTCAGGCGACAAAACTGCCAGATTTTCCATCGGTTTCCCTTCTTCATCAAAGCATACGAGATATCCCCCGTATTCTTTATCGATACCTCTCTGAAGCCAGAATGGAACACTCTGCTTCATAAAGTTTTCCATTTCTGATTTTATGCTCAAAAGCATATCTGACTTGTTCCTGCTCATCCATCTTGTCCTCCTGATCATAATGATCTCTTCTTTTTTCTGTTGCATAAATTATATTTGAAACGGTTCAAGTTTTCAATATGTTATTATTTACAATTTTATCTCATATTTTTTGTGCATAATTACTAAATTCTATTTATTTTCAATCGTTTTTTCATGGTTTTTATTTTTCTTTTCCATTTTTATTCCCCCTTTTATATGAACCGTTTTAATATCTTCCTGCAGTTTATTATGATTCTCAGCATTATACAAAGCCAGAAATCAAACTGCTGTAATACGGATTCTATAACATGCCCGACGAAGGCAGAACTGTTGTAATATTTCTCCAAATGCTCCCTGCCTTTATTGAAATATTTATTTTCATAATGTATAATCAAAAAATAAAACGCAGAGAAACGAGGTCCATATTATGTCAGGAAATACCATTAAAGATGTCGCCCGTCTCGCGCAGGTTTCAGTCGGCACAGCTTCAATGGCTTTAAATGGAAAACAAGGCGTAAACGAAGAAACACGTAAAAAAGTTATGGAAGCTGCCAGGACACTGAATTATAAGCCTAGTCCTTACGCCCGTTACCTCAGCAGCAAAAAAACCAATCTCATTGGTTTGATCGTTACAGATATCACCAATCCCTTTTTTGGCATTTTAATAGACCTGATTCAAAAAGGCCTCAATAAATATGGTTACGATGTGATGCTTGGTATTTCCCGCGGAAGTATCGCGGAAGAAAAAAGAATCGTGCAGAAATTTATCGATATGCAGGTAGAGGGGGTCCTTGCAGTGCCTTCCCATAATCCCGCTCCTGACACACTACATTATAATGATCTCCAAAAATCGAAAATTCCGGTCTGTTTTATTACCTCCTATTATCCCGGGATCAATGCCCCGTGCGTTATGACAGATTTAAGTGACGGCGCATACCAACTCACAAAATATCTGCTTCAAAACGGGCATCGTCAGATTATATATATAGTCGGTGATCTCTCCGTTCCGGTATCCAGCCTTCGCGTAGAGGGCTGCATATCAGCTTACCGGGATCTCGGTCTGGCCCATCAGCCGGACTGGATCTTTTCTACAGACGTAACCCTTGAAGCTGCCTATTCCACCACTGAACTTGTTTTACAACAGTTTCAGCCGGATGCTATTATTACAATCAACGACTTTATGGCAATGGGTGTTCTGAAATGTTTAAAGGAGCACAACCTCAATGTGCCTCAGGACATCTCCGTGGCAGGATACGATGACATCATATATTCTTCCATGCTGGAGACATCGCTTACTACTGTCCGTCAGCCGCTTGAGCAGATTTGCCAGCGCACCATATCCATGTTTTTAAAACAGTTGAATTCGCCTGATGCGGCAGACATGATAACCGAAAAAATTTTGCTCAAACCGAACCTGATCATCCGTTCTTCATCAAAACCACATTAGCGGAACATTCCTGAAAAATCCGCTTATGGTTCAGTATAAAGAAAAAGAGACCTCCGAAGAAGCCTCTGTTCGTTCATCTGTTTATCCCCGTAAGTTATACCCCCGCATCATGGTAAGAAAAGCTCGTTCTCCTTATGTCCGCTGCAAGCCTTTTTCAACCCCATACTGCCTGCGGTAAGAAGCGCCCTGCTGACGCTGCGGGCTCTCTGCGGGCAGACCGCGATACAACGCATACACGAGATGCATTTTTCAGGATCGGTCTTCGACGGGTTATCCGCGGGAATCGCTCCCACTGGACATTTCCCCGCACAATATCCGCACCTCACACAGTCCTTCCCCGCCTTAGGCTTCATCGGCACGCCGCCGTATGCACGGTAGGGGCGGTTTCCGGGCAGCTCCGGTCCGGCCGGCACTGTTCCCGCTTCCACAGCACAGCGGACACGGGCCGCAAACTCAGCCAATTCTTTCCCGTCCTGTTCATCCGGACGCCCTGCTGCAAACTGACGCATAATGGAATGCTCGGCTATCGCGGCTATCCCGGCACTGCAGACAAACCCCGCTGTCTGCAGTGTATCCTGCAGTTCCGCAAAGGTGTCGTCATAATCCCGGTTGCCGTACACTGCAATCAGCACCGCCTTTGCCCCGTTTCCCTTCAACTGCCCAAGCCGCGATACAGCAACGGCAGGAACCCTCCCGCCGTAGGACGGCACCGATACGGCACAGATATCTTCCTCCTGAAAAGAATATGCGGCAAAATCTACGGTGCGGTCGGTCAGGTCAATGTATGTACTTTCCGCGCCGTATGCCTCTGTAAACAGACCGGATACTTTTTTTGTCCCGCCGGTGGGACTGAAGGTGATTTCATAGAATGCCATTTTATTTTCTCCTTTTTATACATATGCTCCGCCATCTGATCCGTCAGCAGGCCGCTCCGGTCTTCTCTATAAAAACATACTCCAAACGGTCCGGTTTTTTCTTCAGTTTATAATGTTCTACCCTGTTGATCGGGGGGATAAATTCTATATCGCTTTTCTCAAATCTGCCCTGAACGATCCTGTCATAAAGATCTGTCACAAAATCCTTCCACTCCGGCGATGTGCTGTTTTCCGCCGCCTTTGCCGACAGCAGATCCCGATCCTCCATATCCAGCAGACATTCAACCTGCTCTTCCACCGACAGACTCATCTGTTTCTCTCCTCTGCATACCATCGTGATATTCTTATCATGTGCGTTTCCGGGCGGGAAATCAATACCCAAAAGCATCAGCCCTCTCCGACGGATGCCTTCCTGTTTTCACCTGCATATCCCATCTCCCGTTTTGAGGGCATTTTACCGGCTTTCTTTATGACAATACTTGAATTTGCATCCGGATAAGTAAATGAAGTATGTATGGTATCATAAAGAACTACTTCATCATCCAGAAAACGATACCGGAACTCCGCAATCTCATTGGCACATTTGCACACCGCATAAATAAACGCAAAAGTAAAAGAACAGCCATGCCCTTTCACCATTTACAGAAAGTTTGCGACATCCGATTCCAGACTGATACAATACTGCGGTTCCAGACTGTTCCGGAAAATCCTGCAGTGCATATTCTTTTTCCATGTTTTCCTGTCAATCACCTGACAACCCTTTTCCATACCTGCCCCCTGATCTTTTCTTTATATCCCTTCTGTTTTTCCTTTTCTCCTCATCTATATTTCTCTGATCATTATTCATTCTTTTACAATTACTTCTCCGGCTACCCGAATCAATATTGCCTGTCATTTTGCTTTATCACAATAAATCCGGATCGCCTTGTCAACAAACTCACCGGTTCCTTCACCGCCATACGCATCAATGCTCTTTGTTAAGTCACCGCCGCCTGAGTACATCTTCCCCAGCCCCTTCAAAATCTTATCGGAACAGGTATACATATTCTCTGTGATAAAGTTCTGTATTCTTTTCACAAGATCCTGTGCCTTAGATGAAGCCGGATCAGTATACCTGATCTCTCCAGCCTCCTTGAAAAGCAGCATAAATCTATCAGCCAGAAGTTTATCCTCCTTATCCGACCGATTCTTAGTCCGCTCTGCAAACTCTTTATATTCCGGCGTATTTCCCCATTGTTCCTTCACCTGTTTCGAGTACTCGTCAAGCCTGCTTTTATCAAAAACCGTAAAATCCATATATTTCACTCCCAACATTTTTATTCCAAGCGCAAAGTTTATCAGATTATCAAGATGTTCCTTCTTCAGCTTCAGCAATTCTATCTGCTGTTCTAATGCCTTGCTTCTGTCAAAGTCAGGACTGTCCAAAATTGCCCTGATATCCTTCAGGGGAAACTCCAACTCACGAAACAGTAAGATGTGCTGAAGGCGTTCCAGTTCCGTATCGTCATACAGCCTGTATCCCGCATCGGTATATCCCGCCGGATGCAAAAGACCGATCTTATCATAGTATTGCAGAGTGCGTATACTCACCCCGGCAAACCTGCTCACCTCATGTACTGTCATCATTATCGTTTCCTCCCTCGCCTGATAATACTAATATAAACTATTACGTTACGTAGGAGTCAATAGTTTTAATTAATTTTTTTAAATTTCTGTCACTGCGAACAATACTGCAATTTGATGATCTCACTTTTATAAAGTAATCTCTTAATGAACCAGAATTAAATGAAAGAGTATCATTTTCACTAAATACTGCAATATTATTTTCTTCAGATTCTCTCTCAGAAAACAGGTTTTTATATTCAGCTGACATTGATTTTGCACTTATTTCATCTTCATTAATCATCTCATTTGTTGCCTCAGAGGAAAAATTGTTCCAAATAATAAAGAACAACCAAGTAACAGATAAAATTCTTTTTTTCATTTCGCCATCTTTCTAAAATACCGCAAGAAAATTACGAGTAATAACTTCTGCAATACAAATTTGCCACAATCAAATCAGTGGTACCCCCCCCGAAAAATTTATACTTTTTGTGTTTAATCGAAATATGTCATCTATCATCTGCAAAAAGGGAAAAATTTTTCAAGATGTGACAAATCTCGCATAAAATCTGTTTTTGTTATTCACACTGCTTATCACCGCCTATCTCAGATGATCAAGTTTGCAAGCTGCTCCTTCTTTTCTTCAATCGCTTTGCTCACAGCCTTTATTTCACCATCAATCTCATTGTTCTTATTTATGCTCTCCAAAAAATCAGGATATTCTGACGTTAGGAATCCTTTTTCAAATGCTTGTGGTAACAGGAACGTCTTTTCACCTACATCGAATTCAACTGTAATATGAGCTCTGTCGGTTCCTACTGCTAAGCCCTCGCCAAAGCTTTTATGTGTAACCAGCATGCCAACAATCTCATACGATTTAAGCGTATCCTTTTTTGCCTTAAGAGAAGCCAGTTGTTCTTCACAGACCTGCAGTTCATTTTGGAGTGCTTCTATTCGCATCTGCCTTTCTGATTTTTTCTTAACCTCAACGACAGGCTTGCGTTCGGCCATCTTTTCTTTCCATGCTTCGTCAGTTCTGACATATGGGCTCAGATTGATAAAGAGATTCTTTATGTAATCCCTGTCCTTCATGCCGCTTTCAAGGATATAGTCTACAAGCTCTTCCTGTCTTGCCTGCCCCATTGTCAGTCGGTACAGAGACAGAACCTTTATCAGCCTCCGGTAATTTACCTCATCCTTGCTAACCGGATACATCGGGATTATTCTTTCAATCTTGACAGTCTGGTTTTTCCCAAGGCACCAATAAGGAACCAGTTCTGATTGATCCGCAGAACGGATCTCTTCCGCTGCCATTGAGAATAATTCCTGCCATACATCACTATTAAAGCTTCTGCCCGCAAACCTTCCGGCAATATCCTGTCTTATCGCAAGGCACTTATACCGGTTTATACGACCTTCTCTCTGTTCAAGATCAATCGGATTGCCGGGAAGGTTCCAGTGCATGATCTTTCTGCAATAATGATGGAAGTCCAGACCTTCCTGACCTATTGATGTCGTAGCCAAAACAAAAGGTCTCATCGGACTGTTGAATGCATTACGGATGCTATCTTTACGATCAACATTCTTGGATTCGCTGCCTTCACTCTTGGTAAAACCAACGGCATAGTGCGACCGCATGAATGTTCTTTGATACTTTTCTCCCTGCATTCGCTTCTTAAATGCAGGATAGGTATCAACAAAGTAGCTTGCTGAATGGATCTTAAGCGCATCTATCATCAGCTCATGAACCTGATGGTTCTTGTCTTCTGACAGACCAAACCCGGCACCCTCTGATACCATATGTACATACTCATCCAGCATTGCCCCAAAGCCGCCATCACAGCAATACCTTAGGACATTTCTCCAATGTCCGTCGCCCTCGGAGTCTTCGTTATCTCCATAAGCAAGTATTATAGCTGCAGTTGCTTCGGTCGCATTAAAACGGTTCACAAACACTTTGGCCAATTCAGAAGATCTTCGCAAATCCCCACCATTCGCCCGGAACGCACAAACAGCAAAAGAACCAATAGCCATATCAGCCAGAACACTTGAAAGATCACTTGGAACACGCCCCATTTCAGCCGAATTCATAAGTGAATTCATTCTTCTGAGATGTGTTTCCAGGCCGCTTGTACCTGTTATTTCCTCTGTGGTATCATCCGCATCCGGATCGGCATTCAGGACATCATTAATCCAGCGGCTGACATACTCCGGACCGTCAAGAAGCGCCGGAGCCATGTAATACCATCTCTTGTCATCACGAACAGAATTGTGTTCATACTTCTCAATAACAGGCCTAAGGAGCTTTTCGATCTTTAGCTTCAGTTCTTCCCTGATCTCACTTAATGAATAACCGGCATTGAGATAGTCTATCGGCTTATATACTTCAGCAAGCGTTTCTGACGGATAAAGCAGGCAGAACATATACATTCCACGCGGCTCGCCCTTGGAGACATTAAAACGTAGTCTTGCCGGAGGGTAACGTAACTTTGCTTCCGTAAAATATTTATTGTTCTCGGATTTCAGGTTCTCATCATTAGACAGAACGCCAACTGTCCTTCGCTCTTCCTCGTAGGAAATCATGCTTCCTATCATCTTAGGAACCATCTCCCATGATGAAAAGACAAGAATCTTGGAAAAGCCCTTACTGTCTTTATAGACCCCTTCCAGATTGTAATATGGCCTCGAAGGCGGAACCCACATATACAATTCAGACCGGTTATTGAATATCTGTCTCTTTAATTCTTCTAACCTTGCGTTATTTGCAGGAAGCTCCCCATAGTTTTCCAGCCAATTTCGGTTGATCCAGAGATACTTGCCTCTTGTCTTTGAAACCTCTTCAGGATTCCGCTTTATTATCCGCCCAACACGCTCTTTAACCTTGTAATGGTTCATATAGGACATCAGATACGGCGTGCTCTTTGCGTAATCAACAAGCAGTGACTGTTCTTCGCCAATGTCACTTAACATTCTTCCCATATCAAGATATGTATGGATGTCGCCTTCTGTAATGCTTAGCGCATTCTTAACGCTACTGTCATCAATATAGTCACCTGTATCCATTACAGAGATGCGTTCAGTACGGCACATTAAACCATACATCTCATCCTCTGCCTTTTTCTTCAGGTGTAAAACAGCCGCATCGCCCTGAATGACCTCTCTGAGCGCAACAGAATAATCTGACCACACTTCGGAGAAATGATTCATTTTCTCTTTGTCATTCAGCAGAAACTCTATAACCTGAAAGAACTCCTTATAATACTCATCCGGAGCATCAGCCTCTTCGATTTCTTCCATCGTCGAATACAATTTATACGGTGTAGCAGACAACAGAAGAACCTTCAATCCAACTGTTTCAAAGAATTTCTTAGCAATCACGCCGTTTTCAGTCTCCAGAGCTTCAGCGTCTATTAAACTCTTGAACCTCTGGAACTCATCCATGATGACAAGATCCGGTTGTAGCAGGCCAACGCTGATCTCAGCAAACATTCTCCGGAGCTTTTGCAGCACATAATTATCCGAATCAGTAACAGGTTCACCGTTTTCTATTTCTTCGACATGTCTGATAAGGATGTCATAAATGTGGTTACTGGAATTAAATTCCTCGATCTTTTCGATAACATTACCGGGATATCCTGTTCCCTCATCGTCCAGGAACTGAACCTTTTCATCATAAAAATTTACGTACCAATCCCACCATTGCACGCCTTGAGAAACGAAAGTGTTGATCTCAGGTAAATATTCCTGCAGAGCTGGTATTCTCTTAAGCACGACATACATTAGAGCACGCTCTTCCTTTGTTCCGCCACCGTTCGTCATGCTAAAAGATGTGCTCGGTGTTAATGGTATAAGCTGGGCATAGGATTTATTCTTCTTTGCTGAATACTCCTGCTCAGCGATCTTCAGGTGCTGCATGGACAGTCTTGCATCACCGCTGTTGCCATCAGGTCTTATGTTGAAAACATCCAGCTTCTGAATATTCTGGTTTACTATAACCTGATTTGAACATATATAGACGATCTTAAAGATGTCATCGTTATTCTCATACTGAATTAACGCCGTCTTTGCTATCGCCCCCCTGGCAATCAAGGTCTTCCCCAGCCCCACTTCATCTGCAACCAGAACACGGTTCTGCCCATGACGAAAAAGCTCATCTATTCTTTCAACAGTTGCACATTGAAAGTCTTTAAGCTGAGCCATCGTCTTCTCTTCAATTGTCCGAAGAGTTTTTCCCAAGTCCATAGGTTACACCTGCTTTATTCCAAGAGTATTGCAAAATACGCTGTACATTTCCCTAAATTCCGGCGGGATGATTTCTTCTTCCTGTATAGCCTTCGTAATATACTGGATTTCGCCTAATCTGTCCGGATCCGAAACCGATGTTTTCAACATCTTCTCATACACAGCGGGCATTTCGGTATTTTGATCCCACTCACCATATGCTCCGGACGACTTTTTGTTTTCCAGAAATGACTGCACATAATCATCCCCTAAGATGAAGGCAACATATTCAATAAACTGATTCTTTGTTCTTATTACGTTCCTGATTACCTCTGATTCCCTGCCTTCCGGGATGCCGGTAGTAGAAATCATGATGACGCGCTCCAAAGTACAGTCTTCAATAGTTGCTGACACAACATAAAATTCTGAAAGCTGCAGCATGTCCAGAGCCTCAAAAGACATCTCCGGTAATAGTTCACTATCCTTATTACTTCTGAGCGGTCGTATCCAGACACCATCAATCAAACTCTCAATATCCGCTGTCATGTGAACATCATACTGGCCATCCACTTGTTCTACCGCTGCGGTCATTTTTATCCGGCACACCTTTTTTATCAGCTGCTCAACGTTGTCCTGAACCGCTGTATCTTCTGCTTCATCTACATCTTCCGGTGAAACCATTTCAAACGGATTCTTTTTATTCTCTCGGTCTTCGCCCATAATATCGTTCAGGAACTTCTCTCCATTAAGGACACTGTTCTTTGTTCGGAGTCGTAACATCATCTCCACATTAGAATGAATAGCCGCATAAGAGGCGTTCATGGAACCAAGGAACAAATCTGTAGTGCTATACTTCCTTCTCACATAGATTTTTGCATGGATATCTTGCGTCGATGTGTCATCGTCTTGCTTTTCTTCATCATCGTTTTTCGCATCATCCTCATCGCCCAAGTCATCGACAATCGCACTATGTTTCCTTTTTTCCCCGTCAGATACCGAAGTTTCACCGTCAATGATCTCGTCCTTCATGACGTAAACATCGAAATTGGATGCTTTTCCACCTTTTATTTTGGGAAGCTCTGATCTCCGTGTTATCAGTGTTCTTGTTGTGCCGGTCAGCGTTTTCCCAGCATCGTTAAATCTCTCGATAACACTTCCTGAGAGGAACGGAGACATTACCACCAGTTCGTGAAAATTCTCGGTAAACAACCAGTTTGAAGCCATATCATAACTGCCGGCTCCAATACCAAGCGGCAGTATATCGCATTCAATAAATTCATCTTCCGGATAGAAACTTACTTCGGAAACAGCCTTGATCAGATAGTTAAGGTCAGCGTTCTGTCTGGTATAGTTCGCCAGATCCTTATTCAGCTGCTTCTTCAAAAATTTCAAGAAGTCCACTATAGGCTGGGAATCGACACCACCAACCGATGATGTTTCCCCATCCATCGCACAGGCGACATCCCAGCTGTGATCAAAGGTCATGTTTCTGCTCATGACTACGAATCTATACTGCTTTTCACCATCTTCATTGCTGTATTCCAGAAGCCATGTTTTGGGATGAAAAGCAGGATATCGCTTTATCTTCTTGTCAAACGGGATTGATACCGGCACCACCATCTTTTCAAGTGTAAGACATAATGCATTTGACTTTGTAGGCAGCTTAATCTGCCCGGCTTCACAGAACACAACGATTCTGTCCGAAATCTTCTGAAGAGCACTCAACATACTTATTGGATTGCTGATCAGTTCGCTGTCGGTGTCTTCTATCAATCCTAATGCTATGGACACAGCAGTAAGCGTTTCCAGATCAAGTGAATATGTGGTTCCGACAGCGCGTTCAAGCCGGAACCCAACCGGCGGCATAAGCACCTCGCCGTAATTTATGCGATCCTTTGCCGAAGTAGGTTTGAACATCTTACACCACCTCCGCATTCATAATATCCTTGATGATACGCTTTGCAGGAGTATATCTGTAGTCAAGGATATCTATACCGATCCACACGGTAAACGCATGATTTGATATCTTTGCATCAGGGAGAAAATCTGCTATATTGTATTTAATGACTGACAATCTCCACACAATCGTGTACAATGATTTCCATAACTTCTTGAAAGGAAATCATGATTATGACAGAAATGGGAAATGAACTTTCACTGGTCGGATGTATGAAGGAGGTTCCGGATCCAAGAGCCCCGTACAACCAGAGACACAAATTTCTTGATATTATCATCATTGCCGTCACCGCAATCCTCTGCGGAATGGATACCTGGAATGAGATTGAGGACTGGGCATACTCCAAAAAAGAATGGCTGGAAACATTTCTGGAACTTCCCGGCGGGATTCCCTCCCATGATACGATCAACCGGGTATTCCAGATGATCGATCCGGATCAGTTTCATGATGCCTTTTTTCGGTGGACCAGTGCAGTTGCGGGGAAAATCGAAGGAATTATTGCCATTGACGGGAAAACCATCCGCCGCAGTAAGGATGAAAGCAAAGGAAATCGTCCCTCCCATGTGGTGAGCGCATGGGCCTGCGATACATCCCTTGTTTTAGGGCAGTTACGGGTGGACGAAAAGACAAATGAGATCAAAGCGATTCCGGAGCTGTTGGAGATCCTGTGTCTGAAAGGGTGTGTGGTAACCATCGATGCCATGGGAACCCAGAAAGAGATTGCCGAAAAAATCATAGACAAAGAAGCGGACTATATCCTGCAGGTAAAAGGGAACCAGGAAACATTACTGGAAGATATATCCCTGTATTTTAAAGATGAGGTTTTCGATCGTCCCAAGAAGGAACTGGAAAAAGAAGGCCGGTACTGGAAAGAAAAGGACTTTGACCATGGGAGAATAGAAATCCGGGAATATTATGTGGAAAATGAAGTAGAATGGCTCAGGGAGAACCACCCCGGCTGGAAAGGTCTGAGTGGAATGGGAGCCTGTGTGACAACTGTAACGGAAAACGGTAAGACAACGACAGCGTTATCATATTCGATCTACAGCCAAGAAGAGATGAAAGCGGAAGAATATGGGAAGGGCAAAAGAGCCCACTGGGGAATCGAGAACAGCCTGCACTGGGTGCTGGACATTGGATTCCGAGAAGACGAGAGCCGGATACGAGCGGGGAATGCAGCAGAAAATGTAAATGTGCTGCGGCACATAGGAACAAATCTGCTGAAGCAGGAAAAAAGCTGTCGAATGGGAATAGCAAGCAAACGGAAAAAATGTGGCTATGACCAGAAATATCTATATAAAGTTCTAAGCGGGCTGAACACGGGTATGAAATAAAAGCTCATAGCGGCGCCACATTTATAAAAATGATTAGGTAGACATATCATGTAAGTGATATGTCTACCTAAATAAAAAGCTTGCGTTTACCGTGTACCGATCCAGCCCACGGATTGTTCCTTGTATTCTCCTACACGGGATGTTTTAGCTCGCTTTGCACCTTTTAAAGAGACTTCCCGTTTTATGATGAGGTCATCCACTGCAGCAATATCACCAGCTTGAATTGCTTCCTGGATCCTCAGCAAAAAGGTTTTCAATTTTATGTTCCTGATGGATAGTCTGTTGAAGATAGCCTTCAGGTCAACTTCACTTCGACGCTTTAGATCCATCGACATAACAGCCCAGTTTTCACGCGCCCTTTCATTTTGTCCGTCAAATACGATCAGGTTATATCTTGTCGTGATAATTGATACCAGATTGTTAAAATCATTGGCCACCCCATCATGTACCGAAGATCGGGATCCACTTCGTCTTTGATATCTTCAGAAAGAGCACCAAAAGAACCGTATTTATCCAATGAAATATTGTTTTTCAGGATGAACGCAAACAGGCTGCTTCTCTGATTCGTAATAATCTGCGACTTTAAGAATATCGCCTCTTCCGGCAGCAATTCTATGGTCAGCTTTTCCCTCCAGTTGCTATGATAAGTATCACCTAAGCTCCAAAACTGAATCGATGTGATATCACCGGCATCAATATCGTCTTTTTCATTTTCTTCAGCATCTTTTTCTCTATTGCCGTATTCCCTCGCCTTCTTTAGACTTCTTTGTATAATGCTTTGATGGATATATTCCTTAACTGACAGATCTTCCTTGAAGATCCCCATCCGTTTTATTCCATTCCAATAGATATTGGATGGTGTCCTAAGCACCCAGGATCTCGGTACCAGACTGCCAATAACGCCGTCATTACTTGTTTTAATCAGAATATCCCTGCAGGAGCGTTCTTCGTTGTCAATCTTACGAAGAATAGTGTTCAGATCAGAGCCATACTTGCCGCTTCCGGCCTCCATAAGGACATACGGAACAATAAGGAAGTACTTTGCACGCGTCTGGACTGTTGATGTTCCCGGGAAAAAAAGGTCAGCAAAAGCATCACGAACTGCACCTATACCCACTTCGTCTACAGCTCCCGGCTCATCTAAAAGATGAATCACGTTGAGAACCTTATTCCTTTCATCTTTTGAAAAATCAATCCAGCCTAACGGCATATATAAACCTTCTTTCTAAACCCTCATGCCCCACATTTGGCACCACCATAAATGAAACTGTGCAAGCGATAGGTTATTGAATTTGTTTTTGCCATTGTCTATACTATAACCAACGGCAAAGATCGTTTTAATTTTGGGCCTGCAGCCCGTTTTCTAAACTGATTTCAGGTACTCTCATTTGCACCACCACCTGTCCAGCCTCTTACGGCAAAAGGACGTACAGTAAAATGATAACAGACAGAGTACCGTGCCGTAAATTTACCCAGGAGGTGCCTTTATGGATAGAATTTACGACAATTGTTGTGGTATTGACGTGCACAAAAAACTCATCGTTGCCTGCTTTCGAAAAGGCAATAAGCAGGAGATACGGGAGTTTGGCGCAACAACCAGAGAACTTCTCGAAATGGCTGACTGGCTCAAAGACGGCGGCTGTGAAATGACCGCAATGGAGAGCACGGCATCTTATTGGAAGCCTCTGTATAACATCCTTGAATCGTCCGGCCTGAACGCTATGGTGGTCAATGCCCGCCATATGAAAGCTGTCCCAGGACGCAAGACAGATGTCAGGGATGCTGAATGGATTGCGGATCTTCTTCAGCATGGGCTGCTCCAGCCCAGTTACATCCCTGATAAAGAGCAGCGGGAACTGCGTGAGCTGGTCCGTTACCGCAAGAGCCTTGTTGGTGAACGCACCAGGGAGCTCAACCGCCTCCAGAAGATGCTGGAAGGCGCCAACATCAAGCTGTCCGGTACTGTGTCGGATATCAACGGCAAGAGCGCGCGCAACATCCTGGAGTATCTTCTCACCGGGGCGTCCGTGGATGGACCGAAATATGATGAGATGTATGAACAGAAGATCATCGCCCATAATCTCAAGGCCACCAAGGAGCAGATCATAGACGACCTCAATGGTGTGATGAGCCCTCTCCAGCGCCGGATGATGAAGGAGCTCCTGGCACACCTGGACGAGCTTAATATCCACATCAAAAATCTGAATGATGAGATTGACAACTTCATGAAGCCGGAGGAAAAACAGGCTTCCCATGCCATCCAGGATGTGACTGGTATAGGGAATACCAGCGCGCAGGCCATCATTTCCGTCATTGGCACGGATATGGAACGTTTTCCTACGGACAGGCATATCTCGTCATGGGCCGGATTATGCCCTGGTGATAATGAAAGCGCCAGGAAGAGGAAGTCCGGCAAGACCAGAAAAGGGAACTCCCTTTTGCGGACAACCCTGATTACCTGCGCGCATTCAGCTGTAAAGAATAAAAAGTCCTATTTCCATGCGCAGTTCATGAGGATCAGCTCCCACAGGGGAAAGAAGAGGGCCTATGTCGCAGTTGCCCATTCCATGCTCATAGCCATTTACCATATCCTCAAAGACGGAGTGGTGTTCAAGGATCTTGGAGCTGATTATTATAACCAGTTCAACAAAGAACGCAAAATCAATGCGTATCTGAAAAAGTTAAAAGCACTTGGTTGGGAAGCCCCGGTAGTTGCCGCCTGAGTCTTCCAGACAGGGTCAAAAACTTCTTTTAAGCTTGATAGGGGCAGTCTGCGCTTTTTTGGCTACCCGGAAGATTATGTTTCACAGTAATTTTTCCCAAAATTCAATTAGTAAAGGAAGGGCTGATAAGATATGAAGTTCATATATGCAGAATATAATATGTACCACAACAGCATTGATATAACCACCTTTGATGAGTATCTTCTGCGGATTGACTGCAACAAGGCAGAAGATGGATTAAAGACTACTCCCTGCTCCCAATGTGCCTTAGATACCTTAGCAATAGATGAGCCGCTCGAATATGCCCGCTTAGCACTCGATGGCAACTTGCAAATGTGGATTGATGCAGAAGACAGCCTTGAACTATGGTAAAAAGAAAAATTTTAATTCCCCCGAATTCGGGGGAATTAAATCACTTTAGGACTTTTGTGGTCTGTTCTTCCAAAATAGACATCTGATGTATTGCAATTTTATTAAGCTTTATTAAGCGTTCCTTTTGATTCAGCCCATCTTCAATCAGCACTGCATTGATGTTTTCCATGTTTGACAGGCATATCAATTCATTTATACTCGCATAATCCCGGATATTGCCCTTTTTGTCCTGATTCTTATCTCGCCATTGTTTCGCTGTCATGCCAAATAATGCCATATTCAGCACATCAGCTTCCGATGCGTAAATGATAGAAGTTTGTTGTGGTGTAAGTTCCGGCGGAATGAGATTAACTTTGATTGCATTGGTGTGTATCCGATAATTGATTTTTGCCAATTCCCTTTTGGCACTCCAGCCAAGCAGAGCCTGTTCTTCTTTCTTTAACCGTTCAAATTCCTTGATAAGATATAATTTGAATTGCGGAGATACCCAGCTTGCAAATTCAAACGCAATATCTTTATATGCGTATGTACCGCCATACCTTCCTGCCTTTGCTACAATGCCCTTTGAATTTGTGCGGGTTACCCATTGTTTAACCGACATAATAAAGCGGTTTAATCCCGCCTCCAGCATGATTTCTTCATAGGCGGCAGTATTAAAGTCTGCATTGTACATTTCTTCCCATATACCAAGAAATTCTATTGTATTCTTGTTTCGTAACCATTTTTCTATCAGAGCAGGTCCATTGTCAATTTTCCTTACCATATCGGTTAAAGAGATATAATCATCTTCTTCAATCTGTAAGACCTGTATCTCTGTTCCGTCAACATTTAGTTTTCCCATATAAAATCCTTTCATCTATGCGGTCTATAATTGTATTAACTTTCCGTTATCAAAATAATAGATATCTTCTCTTTTATATCCATATTTGGAATCAGGAAGACTGATGTGCGGTTCAAAGGTAAACATTTTAACATCTGATAATCTTTGATGGTTTCCCTTTTCGGTATATATTCTGTCATTTTTGTTTTTCACAATGGAATGTCCAAGGTTGCCAAGAAAATCCAAGTTAAGAAATCCTTTTTTTACAATAACATCATTCATGAGATAATATAATTCTTCAAATGTCATGTCCGGCGTTGCGACATCAATTAGAGTTTTATGCAGATATTCTTCCATCTGCAATCCGCTGCGCCACTCGTTATTTCTTATTTTGTCAGTTTTATCACATAAAATGCCATTTTCAAATACAAGCGTTCTTGCATAATCCCCCCAAATGTTATTCTTTTGAGGACTTAAATCAATCGTAATAATATCATTTTCCTGTATGATTCTATTTGTCACTTTATAATCTTTGCCTGATACGGAAACAGCAGTTTCATCTCCCGCAAAAACAAACGCACCAACATCCCAATACCAAAAGGAATCCGCGCCATGTTCCAACAAATAATTTTCGCACAATGCTTTCATATCCGCCAGATTCATCCCGACTTTAATTATGCCAGCAACATACTTTATTGCTGCCCGATTTAGGTTTTGCATTTCCAAATATAAGTCAAGCGTTTCCTTTGCCACGCTATATCCATTGAATAAATGCTGTTTTGTCATCACTGTTGTACCCTGCCTTTCTGTAAAAATCCAATGTACTTATTTCCTTAGAACCTGTGAGAAGCATCATTTTATAGCAGTTTTCTTTTATGGCAATCTCTTTTGCATAGTTTAGGCATTGCGTTGCCAGTCCTCTTTTTCTAAACTTTTCATCCGTTATCACATTTTCAATAAAAGCATACGGCTGCTGGTTGTGCGTCAGGTTAGGAATGATAACACAGACACAGGAAGATACGATTTTTCCATTTTCCTCTGCAACAATCACATGATGATTTTTATCCTGAAAAATGGTATCCCAAATCTGCAATAGTTCTGCGGTCTTTTCCGGCATGGGATTATTATGTAGCTGCATATACAATCTTAATAAACCCTCTAAATCATTTTTTTCTATTTCTCTAACCATACGGGGCATCCTTTCCTATTCCATAAATACCAATTGCAATTTAATATTATTTATACAATTTCCCATAGAAAAACTGCTCTTGAAATGAAATGTCACCTAATATTTTCTCTTCTGCAATATCTTCTCCATTCAAAGACACAATCCACTTATCCTCCACATCGTCAAAACGATGCCATACTGCGACTACTTTGCCACGAAAACTCTTTAGCGGTTTATTTGTTCCAAATATATAAACATCTTGTTCTGCTCCATCACCGGCAAGTACATTATTTACATATCCATAATTGATTGGATAAATCATCTCCGAATGACGAGGATGAGCGGTGCCTAATGGTCTGTCAACAGTTCCGTCTACCATTTTCCCAATAATATGGCTGTAATCCGGTTCATCTGCTTCCATAACACAAAAAAAATAGTCCAATGTCTGCACAAGCTTCTTGTTTTCATATAACTTTCTAATCTCAGAAACTGTCATCCATTTACAGTCAGCAACTTCATCCGTTGTTGCATCTTCCAAATGCAGGTCTCCATCGTATTCAAAAAGCCATACATCCATAATATCATTAAATTCTTTGCATTCATATTTAACATCAGTGCCTCGGATTTTAGTAAAAAGGAGTTTTCCGGCTTCGGGTTGTAAATCCAGTCCCACTTCTTCCTTTACTTCTCTAAGTGCTCCGTCAATACTGCTTTCCCCCATCAAAACAGAACCTCCAACGCACTCCCACATAAGCGGAAATGTTGGTCTGCTAACTGAACGTTGGGAAATGAGATATTCCCCTTTGCAATTTCGTATCCATACATGCACTACCAAATGGTAGAAACCGTTTGGAATCTTTTCTCCTCGAATCTGCTCTTTTCCTGACTTTTCTCTATATTTTGTATACAAGTCCCATTTTTCCATATTTTTATATATTCCTCCAAAATCTATAAGCTATCTGCTACAAACCTATCATAACATATTTTTCAATATTCATCATTAAAAAACTGTTATGTAAGAGCAAGGATTGAAATATTATCTTGCACTTCGGTCCTTGCTCTTAACCGTCATTTGTTGCTGGCAATCTGTCGTTCTCTTTGGCGGATTTTTCAACCGCTCAAGCACACTTTGCCTATCCTGTTTTTGATTGTCCTTTCCGTAAATTTTTTCCCATTCAGCCTCTTGTTCCCTATAAGCAATATAAGCACTATGAGATTTATGGTAAATCCGATAAAAATTCTGCACATTCTGATAACCATATCTTCTAACAATGCCGGACAAGCCGATTTTTAAGATGTCAATCTCCTCATTTTTACGGTGAATTTTGCTTTGCAGTTCACCTTTCTTGGTAAATTTCGCAAGTCCTTTTAGGGCGTCACGCTCAAGTTCCAAAGCATTGCGTTCTTTTTCTGCCTCAAAAATAATCTTATTCTGTCGTTTCAGTTCCTTGTAAATCTTAAACAGCTTTGGATAGGCGGTTGCTTCGGCAGACATAATAGGTTTGGGCGGTATCTTCGGTTTGGTCTGTGCTTCCTTTTCGGATGGTTGGCGGACAGGTTCTTGCACAGGCATCTGCGGTTGTATCTGCTCTGTATCAAAGAGTTTTGCAGACAGTTCCCTTGCTTTTTGCAGCACCTTTGAAATCAGCATTGCCAATACTGCAACTGCACTCATGAGGATTGTTCCAAACCGTTCCGGCTGACTGCCGAATAAATCAATAGATTCTTTGATGCGGTCAGAGATGTACTCTTTTTTTATCTGTTGTATCTCTGTTTCTGCCACGCCGCTTACAATCGCCCTGTCAACTTCACGATTCCAACGCATACGGTATTCGTTGTCCGTCTGTATCTGTTCCGCTTTCGGATTATTTTTCCCTATCTTCTTAGTGGCAAGATACAGACCGTTTTCGTTAAAAACGTGCAGTTTCTCTTTGTCGTTCTTTACCAAAGTATTGATAAGGTCTGTATAAAAATGCTTTACCTCGTCCACAAACTCGTCCTGCTTGAACAGCTTATTCTTGGCGGTAAAAAGATTCCGCTCATATATCTCACCTTTCTTCACAATCTTACAGCCTTTGCGGACATTTCCGTTTTCGTCAAGTATCTCTTTTTTGGTGCGGACATGTTTTCCCTGCTCATCATAGAACATATTCCTTGTTGCAGTCTTTTCTATGGGTTCAGGCAATCTCTCCCTCTCTGAAAAAATAAGGTGGATATGGTAGTTTGTTTTTCGTTTGTTATGGTGCAGAGCCGATACACACTCCACACCGTACTTTTCCTTAAAGCGGTCTGTGAACAACTGTAAAAGTTTGTCTGGCTCATAGAGATTCGGGAAAGATTCCGGCAGGGCAATGATAAATTCCCTCGCCTCGATACATTCCCCCTCTGTGCCGCTTTTTTGAAATTCCTGCTGATTGAATCTTGCAAGCTCCGTCCAATAATAGCGGTCTGTCGTTTCATAGACTGCATACAGGTTTTCCTGTTTTGCATGGTTGGATATATAAGTGATTCTGCCCCTGACATCAAGCAGCTTGCTCATGCGGATAAATGAATGCCTTTGTATTGTGCTTTGTCCTCCCTCCTGCAAATGGCAGTAGCGGATGCGCGAAAGCGGAGAGGGCGGCGGTTCTCACAAATGCAGCAGCATTTGTAATTCACGCTTGCGTGAATTTGCTCCCTGCAAGGGCGAAATCCCCATTGCATAAACGAAGTTTGTGCAATGGGTGTATTTCGCTCTCAAACGCCGAGGGCTTTAAGAGAAGAGAATCTCCCTTGAAACTGTTCGGATTATGCCGGTAAAATCAGCCTCTATGATAGCAAAAAATACTATCATCATGCCCAAAATGATGTCACTATGATAGCAAAAAGTGCTGTCGCTTATGATAGTAAAAAGTACAACCATGATAGTAGAAAGTGCAATCAGAAATATCAGTTGACTTTTTGCAGCCATCTTACATCACATTGAAAATACCTCCCGAAACATCAGTTGACTTTTTCAACTGAACATACCAAAATCAGTTGATTTTTTAAGTTGGTTTTCCAAAATGAACTTATTTTTTCAACTTGTTTTTGCCATTCCCCCAAATTTCCGCTTGTACCAAAAGGAAGCACATGATATAATCTATTTGCGTGTAGGTATATCATGGCTTCGGTCTG
>OFFZ01000416.1_pt1 | contig 26676 bp, 24 predicted proteins | sample 1521631 | NCBI WGS metagenome assembly OFFZ01 (sample SAMEA3504102, study PRJEB24116) | mouse gut metagenome | biome: mouse gut; feature: mouse-associated habitat; material: faeces | place: Denmark | collected 2011 | reverse complement strand
CCATGGACATGGAGCAGGGCTATGGGGACGGCGAAAATCCTGTTGTGCTGAAGTCTGAGTTTTTGCTGTCCCTGTGTGAGCAGCTCATGGGGGACCGGCTGCTGTCCGCCAAGGAGAAGTCCATCATCGACCGCTGCACCGCCAGCGTCTACCACAGCTACATCAAGGGCGGCTACCAGGGCAAAGCCCCCACCCTCCAGGACTTCCACGCCGAACTGCTCCGCCAGTCTGAGCCGGAGGCGCGGGACGTGGCCCTGGCGATAGAGCTGTTCACCGAGGGCAGCCTCAACACCTTTGCCAAGCCCACTAATGTGGACACGGACGCCAGAATCCTGTGCTACGACATCCGGGATCTGGGCAAGCAGCTCCTTCCGGTAGGTATGCTGGTAGTGCTGGACAGCGTGTTCAACCGGGTCATCAGCAACCGGGCGCTGGGACGGAATACTTGGGTCTATATTGACGAGATTTATTTGCTGTTCCAGCACGAATACAGTGCAAATTTCCTGTTTACCCTGTGGAAACGTGTCAGAAAGTACGGAGCCTGCTGCACCGGCCTAACGCAGAATGTGGACGATCTTCTCCAATCCCACACCGCCCGGACCATGCTGGCCAACAGCGAGTTCCTGGTCATGCTGAACCAAGCAGCCACCGACCGGGCGGAGCTGGCGCGGCTGTTGAATATCTCGGACAACCAGCTCTCCTACATCACCAACGTGGACTTTGGCAGGGGCCTCATCAAGTGCGGCAGCGCCATTGTGCCCTTTATGGACAACTTCCCCAAGAATCGGCTCTACCGCTTGATGACAACCAAACCGTCTGAGATGGAGGCGGAGTCGTAAAACAATGAGAGCAGGGCCGTAGACGCGGCCCTGTTCCTCGTTCTGGGAGGTGACAAAACATCGAGAAAATCAAGGAAAAACACACGGTAAAGAACAGCTTGAAGGAGAAAGTCAAATCCACGCCCAAGGAGCTTGTCCGCCGTGGGCTGGACGATGGGACAGAACGCCTGCGGGGCCAGCTCCGGGATACCGCCCAGCGTGGACAGGCCGATGATTACGGCGGCGACCAGATTGAGGATACCGCCGCCAGTGGAGCACGGCGGGCCGAGCGTGGTGCGGAGCGCGGGATAGAGAATCTTCTGAAGAAGAAAAAGGCTGGCAGACAGGAGGTTTCCCAAGGCCACGCTCCATCTCAGGAACCCCCGCCACCAGAGCCAAGGCCAGAGGGCGCGCCGCCCCCGGCCCAGACAGGCGGAGACTCAAGGGCCGCAGACCGGCCCAGAATCAAGACCAGGGACGCTGTGACCGCCAGGGAGGGCAGCTCTGTCCCCTATGACGGCGGCAGGCTGGAACCGACTCCCGCAGCAGGCTCGGAACGGCAGCGAATCAAAATTCGGGAGTCCACTGTTCGTGGTGGACACGAAGATGCAGCTCTGTCCCCACGGGATGGGCCGGAGTTACCCCGGATCAGGACGCGGGAGGCCGCTGTCCGTGAGGCTCCTGCCAGTGTGGAACCGGCAGAGCAGCCCGGAGCGGAGCGCCCCCAGATCAAGACAAGGGATATCGCCGCCCGTGATGTTCGTGCGAATGTGGGCGAAGCTCCCCAGGCAGCGCTGGAACCGCCGCCCCAGATCAAGACGAGGGAGACCGTCACTGGCACCTCCCCTGACCACAGGGCAGCCACGGACCCGCCCAGCGGAAAGGGGCCATCTGACCGGCGGCTGTCCATCAAGACAAAGGACGCCTATATCCAGCGGCAGCCCGCAGAGGCCCCGGAGCAGCCACCCCAGGCGTTTACCCAGGGGCAGCAGGGCTTTGCGAAGGAACAGGGCCGGAGGGTCGCTGTGAAACGGGCAGAGGCCCAGCGCTTGGGCAATGGCTCTGTTCCACAGGGCAAGGGCGGTGGAAACACGGCATCCTCTGTTCCGGTGCAGCGCGGCCATGCGTCCAGCGGGCGCGGCTGTGCGCCAGCCCACCCTCTTCGCCAGCCGGTGAGTCCGGGGAATCCCGATACCCGACCTGCGCAGAAAAGCGGGAAAACCATCGTCAAAACGGCGCGTTCAGCACGGAAAGTGCCGGAGCGCACCGCCCGCCACGCCATAGAGACGGTGGAGCGGTCTTCCAGAAAAACCATCAAAACCGCCCAGCGGACTGCCAAGACTGCCACGCGGACGGCGAAAACCGCAGGGCAGACTGCCAAGACCGCACAAAAAACCGCACAGGCCACCGTCAAGGCCACCCAGCGGGCCGTACAGGCCACTCGTGCCGCGGCAAAGGCTGCGGCCACCACAGCCAAAGCCGCCGCCAAGGCCACCATAGCGGCGATAAAAGCGGCCATTGCAGCCATCCAATCCCTGGTTGCCGCTATCGCCGCCGGCGGCTGGGTGGCCGTTGTGATCATTCTGGTGATCTGTCTGGTGGGCCTGCTCATCGCTTCGCCCTTCGGCATTTTCTTCTCGGACGGCGGCAGCTCTCCAAATGCGGTTTCCCCTGCGGCTGCTGTGGCGCAGATCAACCGGGAATATGCCGACACCCTGTCCGGCTATCAAACAGGTGGCAGTTACGACAGCGTGGAGATCGTGGGACGCCCCCCGTCCTGGGTGGATGTGTTCGCCGTGTTCTCCGTCAAGACGGTGACCGGGGACAACATGGATGTGGTTGTCCTGGACGTGGATCGGGTAGAACGGCTGCGGGCGGTGTTCTGGGATATGACCAAGATCACCACGGAAACCAAGACCGTAGATCACCCCGCCACCGAGGATGCCGATGCCTGGACGGAAACGGTGCTGGTTATCACCATAACGCCCAGGACAACCGATGATATGCGGGTGTTCTATGACTTCACCGAGGAGCAGAACGCGGCGCTGGACGAGCTGCTGACGGCGGAGAGCCACAACCTTTGGAGCAGTCTGCTCTACGGTAACAGCGGCGAATTCGTTGCCGTGGCGCTGACCCAGGTAGGCAATGTAGGCGGTCAGCCCTATTGGAGCTGGTACGGCTTTAACAGCCGGGTGGAGTGGTGCGCCTGTTTTGTCAGCTGGTGCGCCAACGAGTGCGGATACATTGATGCCGGGGTAATTCCCAAGTTCGCTGGCTGCACTGGCGGCTCCAACTGGTTCAAGAACCGGGGCCAGTGGCAGGATGGCAGCTACGAACCACGCCCTGGAGACCTAATTTTCTTTGATTGGGACAACAAAGGCTCCTCCGGGCCGCAGGACGATGTGCCTGACCATGTGGGCATCGTGGAACGTGTGGAGGACGGCGTGGTCTATACCGTGGAGGGCAACTCCGGCGATAGCTGCCGCCAGCGCAGCTACAGCGTGGGGTATTACGAAATCTGGGGCTATGGATACCATGCCTTTTGACCGGGGATCGCATAACTTATAAACAACAAACGGCGGAGAAATGGGATGATCCCGTTTCTCCGCCGCAACTTTTTATGAATTAGGAGTGACTATTATGGCAGTTTTTCGTGTGGAACGCACCCACAATTACACTGTGATGAGCAACTATCACCTGCGGGACAAGACTATCTCCTTCAAGGCAAAGGGCCTGCTGTCCCTTATGCTCAGTCTCCCAGAAGATTGGGATTATACCCTGGCGGGCCTTGCCCGGATCAGCCTGGAGGGCAAGGACGCCATCAGGGCCGCCGTGGTGGAGCTGGAGAAAGCCGGATACGTCCAGCGCCGCCAGACCACCGATAAAGCCGGGAAATTCGGTGCCAACGAGTATATCATCCGGGAGTACCCCGCTTCCCACGAACCGCCCCCGGAAGGGCCGTCTTCGGCTTCTCCGTTGTCGGAAAATCCGATGACGGCAGAACCGTCCACGGCTTCCACGCAGACGGAAAAGACCACGCAATTAAATAAAGACCTACAAACAAAAGAAAACAAAATACTGACTTCACAAAGTACGGAATTCTCTTCCTTCCCTTCTGCCCCTTCCACGGACACCGCCCCTGCGGCAGCACAACCGCCAGAAGCGAAGGGAAGGAAACGGAGCAGGCGCATCAGTATGAGCAAGGGTGAGATGGATGCCTATCGGGAGATGATCCGGGAGAACATCTGCTATGACGATTTTGTGCAGGAGCGCCCCTATGACGTGGGCCAGCTGGATGAGATGGTAGAGTTGATGGTGGAGGCCGTCTGCTCCAAAAAGGAAACGATCCGGGTGGCGGGGAATGACTTCCCCCAGGCGGTGGTGAAGTCCCGACTGCTGAAGCTGGACGGGGAACATATCCGCTTCGTGTTCGACTGCCTTCGTGAGAACACCACCCAGGTACGGAATATGAAACAATACCTTCTGGCGGTGCTGTACAATGCCCCAATGACCATTGAGAATCACTACGCTGCCCAGGTCAACCATGACCTCTATGGTGAGGGAGCGGCGGCATAGGTTGGACGATCATGCAGAAACAGCACCGTGGTACTGTTTCAAAATTTCTCAGGCGGCTTTGTGGCGGGGAGCGTGGTGTTCAGCAGATCACCCGCTCGTACACCCAAAGCGTCCGCAATGTTGTATAATACTTCGAGAGAAAATGGACGCACAATGTTGGGAGCTTCAATGGAACTCAGATGGGAACGGCTGATCTTTGCCTTCTCCGCCAGTTTCTCCTGGGATAACCCCTGCATTTTTCGGAGGCTGGCAATCGTCAAACCAAGTTCAATAAACCTGTCTCGATTGCAGAATCCTACTTCCTTGCTCATGCACTGTGTCCCCTTGTGTTTGAGATGCACTTATTATAAATTTTTTGCGTTCAGTTATCCGCTTTTGATATTGAGCTATTGACTAATATTTTGAGCAAATATATAATAAAGAGAACATACGCACATTCCAATCGGTTGAACCGGGTACGCTACCAGGGACCAAATCTATGAAAACAGGAAGGTCATATAGCTATGATTTATACGGAAGATATCAAAAAAGAACTGGATGCTATCCTCAAGGCGTTTGATGCCTATATCGAGGAGCAGAGCTACTTCGACATCGTCTACTCCAAGAAAATCGGGTATGTCTGGATTCTGGCAGACCATCCGGGCGATGCAGGCGCAGTGCAACTCGACACACCGGAAACCATGCTGGATATGCTTTTCAACGAGATCATTAACGATGTGATTAACTCCCCCGAAAACAAGACACATATCCCCGATTCTCGTACTCTGACGGAGTGGGAGGAGGCGGAGAGCCGCCGCCGGATTACTGCTATCTTGGAAACGATAGAGATCAAAGGAGAGGATTGCTTGGACTTTCTCGACTATCTGGACAGCTATCTCAACGATTATCAGGAGCGGTATAGTGAGGGCAATGGGGAGTGATGGAGAAAAGCTGCAAGTTAAATGGCCCTAAGCGACTTTTTCGCTTAGAGCCATTTTGTCATCCTTTTATTATAGCGGGATTGCACCTGCATGGGTATAAGCAGCCTGCGCTAATTCAATGAAATATCTTGTACTCTCCCGCACATCATCCCGGTGATAGCCCAAAACGCATTTCATATGCTCGGGGCAGTCGAAGGGAACCCAAACAAATTCCCCGTTGTGGTCGTTGGCAAAACCGGGAGACATCACGATCCCCTTTCGCGCGGCGACATTTGCCATCGCCGTTTCATGGTCAGGACAGTTCAAAATCTGGACTTGACCGGAAGCAACAATCCGGTTCTGCACCACCACCATCTCTGCCGGGGAGCCGCCGCCTACCATGAATATCCGCCCGGCAAGGTCGTCTGCGCTCAGAATTTCCTTTGTGGCCAGAGGATCGTCTTTGCATACAACAATATAAAAATGACTGTCATACAACGGCGCTGTGCGCACACTGGAGAAGCGTTTTAATTCTGATTCTCTGGCGAATAAAATATCCTGCTCTCCACGCAAAAACAGATCTAACCGGTTCTCGCCATATAAAAATTTAATATTCAGCGCCACATGGGGCATCGCCGCCTCAAACCGCTGCATGATCTGAGGCAGAAAATAAATGCAGGAGCGCATCGGAATACATACATTCAGCGCCTCGCTGTACTGCGAACTCATATTCTGTCCCTGCTCCACCGCCGCTTTCAATTCTGTTCGGATACGCCGAAGTTCTGTACAGAAACGCGCTCCTGCGGGCGTTAGATCAGCCCCTTTCCCTGTGCGCTCAAACAGGCGGAAACCGATCTCATTTTCCAGGCATTGGATCTGATACGTCAATGCTGGCTGGCTGATAAAAAGATTCTCTGCCGCCCGGCTGAAGTTCAAGGTATGGGACAGCTCCAGCGCACAATCCATCTGTTTCGTTGTCATAGAAGTCCCCCGCTTTCATCGCTATAAAAAAATCAAATTAACTATAGCATTTTTCGATTAGACTTTCAAGCTGTTGATGCCTATAATAATCATCAACAGGAGAAAACATCAACGGCAAAAGAAAGGGTGAAAGCAGTATGAACGAAACTGCCGGAACATTGACGCTTCATAATGGCGTCCAGATTCCAATTCTTGGCTTTGGCACATGGCAGATACCGGGGTTCCAAACCGCGAAATGTGTGACTGCCGCGGTCAAGTCCGGGTATCGAAACTTTGATACCGCAGAGGGCTACATGAACGAGAAGGGGCTTGGCGAAGGAATCAAACGCGCCATCCATGATCTCGGTGTCAAGCGCGAGGAACTGTTTGTCAGCACAAAAGTCTGGAACAGCCACCGTGGACATGATAAAACGCTGCGGGCGTTTGATGAATCCATGAAAAAGCTGGGACTGGAATACCTGGACCTCTACTTAATCCACTGGCCTGCCGTGGCCCGTTGGCACGATGACTGGCGGGAAATCAACCGCTCCACATGGCGGGCTTTTGAGCAGCTGTACCGGGAGGGCCGGGTCAAAGCCATCGGCGTCAGCAACTTCCTCGCTCACCATGTGCGGGCGTTGACAGAGGACAGCGACATCAAGCCTATGGTGAATCAAATCGAGTATCATCCGGGCTTCGGCCAGATTGAAAGCGCGGCGTACTGCCAGGCCAATGATATTGTTGTGGAGGCATGGAGTCCTCTGGGCAGCGGAGGTGTGCTGCGGAACGGAGAATTGGCCCGGATCGCTGGAAAGTATGGCAAAACAACTTCTCAAGTCTGCATCCGTTGGCTGCTCCAGAAAAAGATCGTCCCGCTTCCCAAATCCACCCATGAAAAATACATCATTGAGAATGCGGATGTATTTGACTTTGCGCTGTCGGCAGAGGATATGGCGGCGATTGACGCCATTCCTTACTGCGGAGGAATGCGGTTTGACCCGGACAGCGCGTGGTCATAAAGCGGAAAGGAAACAGAATGATGAAAGCGGTCGCAGTCAAGGAAACGACTACCCTGCACAACGGCATAGAGATGCCCTTGGTGGGTTTGGGCGTGATGCATATGTACGGCAGCGAGTGTGTCCGGGCCATCTGCGAGGCGGTGGATACCGGCTACAGGATGATCGACACTGCCGCGATTTACGGAAACGAAGGAGCGGTTGGCAGAGGCATCCGGGAGTGCGGCGTGGACCGGGAGGAGTTGTTTGTCACCACCAAGCTGTGGGTGCAGGACGCCAGCTATGAACGGGCAAAGCAGGCTTGTGAAACCTCCCTGCAAAATATGGGCCTGGAGTATCTGGACCTCTATCTGATCCATCAGCCCCTGGGAGATATTTACGGCGCATGGAGAGCTATGGAGGAGCTGCTGGACGAGGGCAAAGTACGGGCAATTGGTGTTTCCAATCTGAACATTGGACGGCTGGTGGACTTGTCCATGCACAACCGGGTGATCCCCCATGTCAGTCAGGTGGAGATCCATCCCTTTTACCAGCAGGCAGCGGCTGTTCAGGAGATGAAAAACCTGGGCGTTCAGCCGGAGGGATGGGCGCCTTTCGCGGAAGGGCGGAACGATATTTTCCGAAACAAGGTGCTGGAATCCATTGGGAAAAAGCATGGCAAAACACCAGCTCAGGTCATTTTGCGCTGGGATGTGCAGCGGGGGATTTCCGTCATTCCGAAGTCCACCAATCCGGCCCGTATCCGTGAAAATTATGATATCTGGGATTTTGAGCTGACTGCCGAGGAAATGAAACAGATCGGCGGCATGGACAAGGGAAAGGAATTGTTCTTTGAACATGACAGTCCTGAGATGGCTCGAATGTTTGGCAATTACCATATCCACTGAATGTATGCGGAGGAAGCAAAAATGGCAGGCATTTTAACGATTTATTTTTCCATGAAGGGCCAGACAATCGGCCCAGGTATGAAGATCGCCTATCAGGAAAAGGGCAACACGAAAATCGCCGCCGAGTTTATCCAGAAAGCTGTGGGCGGAGAGCTGTTCGAGATCGAGGCTGACCGGAACTACTCTGAGGACCACATGGTCCTGATCAACGAGGCCAAGCAGGAACTGAACGCTGGGACCCGCGTCCCGGTCAAACAGTACCCGGATGCGCTGGAGCAGTACGATACTATTTTCCTGGGCTACCCCAACTGGTGGAACACTATGCCCATGGTGCTGTTTACCTTCCTGGAACACTACGATTGGACCGGTAAGCGCATGATACCCTTCTGTACCAACGAGGGCAGCGGCATCGGTGACAGTGTGCGGGACATCAAAAAAATCTGCAAGGGCGCGGATGTGGACAGCGGCACTTCCTTCACCGGTTCCCGTGTGAGCAGTTCCGAGGCCAAAATTGCAGAATGGGCGAAAAGCAAACTATAAGCGGAGGATATCACAATGAAAAAATTAGGATTTGGCACCATGCGTCTCCCCACTCTTGGGGATGATTCCAAGGTCGATCTGGAGCGGTTCAAGGAGATGGTGGACCGCTTTCTGGAACAGGGGTTTACTTACTTCGACACCTCCTATGTTTATCACGGCGGCATGAGCGAGTCCGCGCTGAAGGAGGCTCTGGTGGACCGCCATCCCCGTGACCACTTTACCATCACCACCAAGCTGCCTATCTTTCTGGTGAAGGAAAAGGCAGATGTGCGCCGTTTCTTCCAAGAGCAGCTGACCCGGCTGGGGACGGACTATATAGACTACTACTGGCTCCACGCCGTCAACGCCGCCACCTACGAGACAGCCAAGCAGTCCGATGCTTTTGGGGAACTGGCGGCTTTGAAAGCGGAGGGACTGACCCGGCACATCGGGCTGTCCTTCCACGACAGCGCGGAAGTGCTGGACCGTATCCTGACGGAACATCCGGAGATGGAGTATGTGCAGCTCCAACTCAACTATTTTGATTGGGAAAGCAGCAGCGTCCAGGCCCGGACGTGCTATGAAACCGCAGTCAGGCACGGCAAACAGATTGTGGTCATGGAGCCGGTCAAGGGCGGCTCTCTGGCGAAGCTGCCGGAGGAGCTGGAGCAGATCTACCGCAAGGAACAGCCGAATCTTTCCACAGCCTCCTGGGGTATCCGTTTTGCGGCCAGCCTGCCCCATGTGCTGGTAGTGCTGTCCGGTATGTCCAACATGGAGCAGGTGGAGGACAACACCTCCTATATGAAGGACTTCCAGCCTCTGAGCGGTGCGGAGCAGGATGCCGTGAAACAGGTGGTGACCGCTATCAAGAGCAAAATCACCGTGGACTGTACTGCCTGCGGCGCCTGCACAGAACAATGCCCCCAGCACATCCCCATGTCTGCCTACTTCGATATGTATAACGAACACTGCCAGATGAACAAATACACCAACGGTATGGTCTATTACGCCAACTTCCCTGCTGAAGCTGGTAAGGCATCCGCGTGTACCGGCTGCGGGAAGTGTGAGGCAGTCTGCCCCCAGAAATTGCCCATCCAAGCGCTCTTAAAAGAAGTCAAGACCGCTTTTGAAATGTAAAGGAGGAATTTTTATGGAATATACAACACTGAAAAATGGCGTCACAATGCCGCTGCTGGGCTTCGGCGTGTTCCAGGTGCCGGAGGGCGATGTGTGCGAGGAAAGCGTCTGCAACGCGCTGACGGCTGGCTACCGTCTGATCGACACAGCGGCTGTCTATGGCAACGAGGCGGCTGTGGGCCGGGCCATCCGCCGCAGCGGGATTCCCCGCAAGGAGCTGTTTGTCACGACAAAGCTGTGGGTGCAGGACCAGGGATATGAGAACGCGAAAAAGGCGGTTGCCGTCTCGCTGGAAAAGCTGGGGCTGGATTACCTCGATCTCTACCTGATTCATCAGCCCTTTGGCGATGTGTACGGCTCCTGGCGGGCCATGGAGGAACTCTACCAAGCGGGGACCCTCCGTGCTATCGGCGTGTGCAACTTCACCGATGTACAACTTGCTGATCTGGCGGAGTTCAACGAGATCGCACCCATGGTCAATCAGATCGAGATGCACCCGTATTTCCCCCAATTTGAACGGGAGGATGTTCACAAACAGTACGGCGTGCAGCTGGAGGCATGGGGGCCGCTGGCCGAAGCGAAAAACGGCATTTTTGAACATGAGAAGCTGCGCGCCATCGGCGGCAAGTATGGAAAGTCCGTGGCTCAGGTCATCCTGCGCTGGCATATCCAGAGAGGCGTGGCCGCGATTCCCAAGTCTGTCCACAAAGAGCGCATTGAAGAAAATATCAATATTTTTGACTTTGCACTCTCAGCGGAGGACATGGACGCCATCGCCGCCCTGGATACAAAAGAGGGGCTGTACGGCACGACCTTCAACAGCGCGGCCTCCGCTAAAATGCTGAAAGATATTAAAATTCACGATTGACCGGAGGAATTCAATATGGACGTGAAGAACCTGAGCGTATTCCCCACCGGAGGCCCCAATGATGTCTTTGCCCAATATTTTGTTGGGCAGAGCTACCTCCATATGCTCTCCACCCAGCAGGTTTTTATTGGGAACGTAACCTTTGAGCCTGGATGCCGGAACAACTGGCATATTCACCATGCGAAAAGCGGCGGCGGGCAGATTCTCCTGGTCACTGCCGGGAAGGGCTGGTATCAGGAGTGGGGCCAGCCCGCAAAGGAACTGCGGCCCGGCGATGTGGTGAATATCCCGGCCAATGTGAAGCACTGGCATGGCGCGGCGGTGGATTCCTGGTTCGCGCACCTGGCGGTGGAGGTCCCCGGCGAGGACTGCTCCACGGAGTGGTGCGAACCGGTGGATGCGGAAGCCTATCAAAAACTTTAGTATTCGGAGGAATTTGACATGGATCAGACTTATATCACACTGAATAACGGCGCAAAAATCCCGCAATTCGGCATGGGCGTATTCATGGTCCCCGCCGGTGACGAAACCAAGAACGCCTGCCTGGATGCTTTGAAGATGGGCTACCGCCACATTGACACCGCCCACGCCTACCAGAACGAGCGCAGTGTGGGCGAGGCCGTTCGGGAGAGCGGTATCCCCAGGGAGGAAATCTGGGTCACGTCCAAGCTCTGGCCCAGCGAGTACGGCGAGGGCAAGACGATGGAGGGCATCGACAAAATGCTTGCTCGTCTGGACATCGGCTACATTGATTTGCTCCTGCTCCACCAGCAGGTTGGCGATTACATGGGGGCCTGGAAGGATATGGAGAAAGCCGTGGCACAGGGCAAGGTCCGCACGATTGGCCTGAGCAATTTTGAATCTGACCGGCTGGAGGAAGTGATCGCCGCTGCTGAAATCAAGCCCGCTGTTTTGCAGGTAGAACTGCATCCCTACTTCCAGCAGAACGCGCTGAAGGAGCGGGTGGCCCCCTATGGCACAGTCATGGAGGCGTGGTATCCCCTGGGCCACGGAGACAGCGGCTTGATGAATGAGCCGGTATTTACCCAGCTTGCCCAGAAGTATGGCAAGACCAACGCTCAGATCATCCTCCGCTGGCACATCCAGGAGGGAACCATCATCTTCCCCAAGTCCACCAATCTCCAGCACATCCAAGACAACTTCAACATCTTTGATTTTGAGCTGACAGGGGATGAAATGGCACAGATCCGGGCGCTGGACTGCGGCAAGCGGTACTACACCGCCACCCTGGCGGAGCAGGAGCAAAACTTTACCGCCTGGGGGCCGGAGGACTGATGGAAGCAAATATCATGGGCAGTCTGCCCATCGGCAGGCTGCTGAGGAAAATGTCCATGCCGCTGATCTTCTCCATGCTGGTGCAGGTGCTGTACGGACTGGTAGACAGTCTGTATGTTGCCCAGCTCGGTGACAACGCCCTGACCGCCATCTCTTTGTGTATGCCGGTTCAGTATTTGGTGCTGGGCGTGGGAACCGGCATCGGTGTAGGCGTTAACTCGGTTCTTTCCAAAAAGCTGGGGGAAAAGGATCAGGCTGGTGTCAATCTGACCGCCGGAAACGGATTTCTTCTGCTGTGGGTGGTCATGATCCTGTTTGCCATTTTGGGCCTGACAGCCATGACGCCCTTCTACCAGGCGCAAACGGACATTCCCGAGATTCTGGAGATGTGCATCTCTTACAGCGAGGTGCTGTGCGTATTCTCATTTGCGGCCCTTCATCAGATCATCATGGAACGGCTTCTCTCCGCCATTGGACGGGCGGACCTGACCATGATCCCCATGCTGACTGGAGCCATTGTCAACATCATTTTAGACCCCATCATGATCTTCGGCTGGCTGGGCTGTCCTGCTATGGGAATCGCCGGCGCGGGAATCGCAACCGTGACCGCGCAAGCGGTGGCGGCGCTGGTAGGGCTGGGCCTTAACATCCGCTTCAACCGGAATATTCATATGACCAGAGCCTCTTTTGCCGTCAACTGGCCTGTCCTTGGTGAGATTGTGAAGATTGGCGTTCCCGTAGCGTTGAGCCAATGCCTGATTGCGCTGATGGCCTTCGGTATGAACAATATCCTGCTGAAGCTGTCGGCCCTGGCTCCGGGCATCTATGTGATTTTCATTCGCCTCCAGAGTTTTGTGGTCATGCCCTCCAGCGGTATGAGCAATGCAGGCATCTCCATCATTGCTTACAATTACGGCGCAAGAGAAAAGCGCCGTGTTGTGGATACCCTGTGGATCAGCCTGCGGGTCAATCTGGTAATCGCACTGTTCGGTATGCTGGTGTTTCTGCTGTTTCCCCGCCAGCTGCTCGCCATGTTCAACGCCTCAGACGCTATGTCGGAGATCGGTATTCCGGCGCTCCGCATGATTGCGGGAGCGTTGGTACTGACAACCAGTACGCAGATTCTCTCCGGCTTCTTGCAGGCGCTGGGCCAGGGAACCGCCAGCTTTGTGGTGGCAATCTCTCAAGCGGCGTTTCTGCTGCTGAGCGCGTGGCTGCTGTCCCTGACCGGCAGCGCCGTTCTGGTATGGCTGGCCTTTCCCATCATGGAGGTCCTGCGATTTGTAATCGCGGCGGTTATGGTAGGCCATACCTATCAGGGAAAACTGGCTGTATTGCAGCCGCAGGCGGCGTAATGGTACAAATGTCCGCAAAGCGGGGACAACCGGATTTGCGGTTGTCCCCGCTTGCGGGTGATAGGAGTATCGGCTATGAATTTCTCAAATGTCCTTGTGAGCGCACTGGAACCGAGACAGCGAATTGAGAAAAGCCGCCAGCGTTTTTCCAACCAGGATCTGTTCCGGTTGATCGTACCCATTCTTGTGGAACAGCTTCTGACCATGCTGGTAGGCATCGCGGACACGCTGATGGTCAGCTATGCCGGGGACGCGGCAGTGTCAGGCGTGTCGTTGGTCAACCAACTGAATAACATCTTTATCTTCATTTTTGGAGCGGTAGCCTCTGGCGGAGCCGTGGTAGCCAGTCAGTATGTGGGACGCCGGGACAGAGACAACGGAGTGGGTGCCGCCAGTCAACTGGTCATGCTGACGGCGCTGATCTCCCTGGCATCCATGGGAGGGTCCATCTTATTCCGAACCCAACTGCTGGGCCTGCTGTTTGGCCGGGTGGAAGCGGACGTGATGGACGCCTGTGTCACCTATCTGGTGATCTCCGCTCTCTCGTTCCCGGCACTGGCGGTCTACAACAGTGTGTCCGCCTTGTTCCGCAGTATGAACAAGACCCGCGCCATCATGAACGTCTCCATCGCCATGAACTGCATCAATGTAGTGGGCAATGCTGTCGGCATTTTTGTCCTCCATGCTGGCGTGGCAGGCGTAGCGGTGCCATCGCTGATTTCCCGTACATTCGCGGCGGTTGTCATGCTGGCGCTGGCCTTCCGGCAGGACAACACGCTGTACCTCCGGCTCCGGCAGGCCTTTGCCTGGGACGGCGGGATGGTGCGGCGTATTTTGAGCATCGCTATTCCCAGCAGCGTAGAAAACGGCTTGTTCCAGCTTTCCAAGGTGGCGCTGTCCAGCATCGTAGCTCTGTTTGGCACGATAGAGATTGCCGCCAATGGCGTGGCTCAGAGCTTCTGGTCTATGGCCGCCCTGTTCTGCATCGCCTTCGGCTATGCCTTTGTCACAGTGATCGGCCAGTGCATGGGAGCAGGGGACGTTGAAGCGGCGGACTACTATAACAGGAAGCTGCTGCGGATCACTTATCTTGGCTCCGCTGTCTGGAACGTCCTGATTTTTGCACTGACGCCGCTGGTGTTGATGCTTTACAGCCTGTCCAGCGAGGCAAAAGAGCTGGTGATTGTTCTGGTACTGATTCATGGGATAGGAAACGCGATTCTTTGTCCGCTGGCTTTTTCTCTCTCCAACGGCCTGCGGGCGGCGGGGGATATTCGCTATACCATGTTTGCCTCGATTTTTGCCACGGTGATCTGCCGGGTGGCGCTGTCTGTGCTGTTCGGGCTGTGGCTTGATATGGGTGTGACCGGCATCACCTATGCCATGGTGGGCGATTGGCTGATTAAGGCGATTTTGATTGTAGTCCGCTACCAGAGTCGGAAGTGGACCGAGTTTAAGGTAATATAAACGAACAGAAAGGAAAACGCACGATATGGAAAAGCGCATTTTAGGAAATGGACTGGAAGTGTCTGCGGTTGGCCTGGGGTGCATGGGCATGACCCACACCTTTGGCGCGGCGGCTGACAAAACAGAAATGGTCAAGGTGATTCAGGGAGCCGTGGAGCAGGGATACACTTTCTTTGACACGGCAGAGGTCTACGTCAGTGATGATGGTTCCGATGAGCATAACGAGGATTTGGTTGGAACCGCACTGAAGCCTTACCGGGATCAGGTGAAGATCGCCACCAAGTTCGGCATCTCTTTCAAACCCGGCGGTGGATTCCTTTACGACACCAGGCCTGAGAAAATCCGCGCCTCCCTGGAAACCTCCCTGCGGCGGCTCCAGACAGACCATGTTGACCTCTATTACCTGCACCGCTATGATCCGGACGGCCATATTGAGGATGTTGCCGAGGTGATGGGGCAGCTTATCAAAGAGGGAAAAATCCTCCATTGGGGCCTCTCTACCGTGACAGAAGATATCATCCGCCGCGCCCATGCGGTCTGCCCGGTGACAGCGGTCCAGAATATCTACTCCATGCTGGAGCGGGATACGGAAAACCTGTTCCCGGTATTGGAGGAACTGAACATCGGACTGGTCACTCACTGCCCATTGGCGAAAGGATTCCTCACCGCTGCCTATGATAAAAACGCGGTGTTTCCGGAGGGAGATTGGCGGGGACGGATGGAACTCTTTACGGAGGACGGCATCCGCAGGCATCAGGCGGTGTTGGATCTGATTCAGTCCAAAGCGGCGGAGAAGCACGCTACACCCGCACAAATCTCTCTGGCGTGGCTCATGGGAAAGAAGCCGTGGATCGTCCCCATTCCCGGCACCCGAAAGATGGAGCGCATGATGGAGAACGGCGGCGCGGCGGAAGTACATCTGAGCGCGGCGGAGGTCGCTGAGATTGACCGGGCGCTGGATGCTTTCCGCGGCAAGGAATAAACCGATGAAAGGGATTGAAATGGTAATAACAGCCGCCATGTGCCTGCTGTCTGTTTTATGCGGATGTATGAGCGAACAAAACAACCCAACGCAAACGGCTCCGGCGGTGACAGCCACTGGAGTGTATGAAACCAGGGAAATCCATGTTGACCGAGACGGAATGGACATCTATGGGGTGGCCCATGTCCCCTCCGGCGTGGATGGAAAGATGCCTGCGGTGATCCTCTCCCATGAGCTGGGCGCGACCCTGGACCGGGTGAAAGGATACGGGGAGGCGCTGGCCGAGGCGGGCTACGTAACGGTCTGCTTTGATTTCTGCGGCGGAGGTTATGGAAGCCGCAGCGATGGGGACGTGCTGGATATGTCGGTTCTGACGGAGAAAGCAGACCTGGAGGCCGTGCTTGAGGAAGTACAGACATGGGAATTTGTAGATGTGGATTCCATTTATTTGATGGGGAACAGCCAGGGCGGCTTTGTGACCGCGATGACTGCGGCAGAACACCAGGATGATATCCGGGCGGTCATTCTGGTCTATCCGGGGTTTTCTCTCTATGACAATGTTCACGCAATGTTCGATTCGCCAGAAGAAGTGCCGGAAACACACCGGCTGCTGGGGATGCGATTGGGTCAGCGGTACTTTGTGGATATGTGGGATCAGGAACCCTATGCGCTGATTCAGGAGTACGGGAAAGACATTCTCCTGATTCACGGCAGCCGGGATTCCATCATCCCAATCGCCTACTCCGACCGGCTGGCAGAAACCGTGGACAACGTGGAATACCATGTCATTCAAGGTGCGGATCACGGCTATCTGGGCGAGGATTTTGAACTGGCAGTGTCCTATATCACAAACTTTCTAAACAGCGTCCAAAGGGGCGGGGAGGAAACATGAAGGCAAGAAAAATTGGGGAATTGACCGTCTCAGCGGTAGGCATGGGCTGCATGGCCTTTTCCCATGGCTACGGTCAGATTCCCCCGGAGGGATACAGTATCGAAGCGATTCAGAACGCCTATCAACACGGCTGCACCTTTTTCGATACGGCGGAGATTTACAGTCCGAACCTGTCCGGCACCGGGCACAACGAGCGCATCGTGGGCAAGGCTCTGCGTGATGTCCGGCAGGGCGTGGTTCTGGCCACCAAGCTGTTTTTAGACCGGTCAGAGGTGCGCAAAGATGGTTCCGTCTATGATGCGGTTCGCCGCCACCTGGAAGCCTCCATGGAACGGCTCCAGACGGATATAGTGGATTTGTATTACCTCCACCGCACTGGCGGCGTCTCCGTAGAGGAGGTAGCGGAGGCCATGGGCCTGCTGATCGAGGACGGCCTCATTCACGGCTGGGGATTGTCTCAGGTGGACGTGGGTGTGATCGAGCGCGCCCAGCGGGTCACGCCCCTCACCGCCATCCAGAACATTTACTCCATGGTGGAGCGGGATGTGGAAAAAGCGGTGATCCCCTACTGCCTGGAGCATGAAATCGGCGTGGTACCCTTTTCTCCCATCGCCAGCGGTCTGCTGTCCGGAAAGATCACCACAGAGACAAAGTTCGAGCGGAACGATGATGTTCGGAATTGGGTGCCGCAGCTGAGCAAAGCCAACATTGCCGGGAATCAGCCTATCATTGATCTTTTGAAGCAATACGCAGAAAAGAAGCAGGCCACTCCCGCGCAGATTTCCCTGGCCTGGATGCTGCACAAGTATCCCAATGTGGTCCCGATCCCCGGTTCCAAGAATAAAGAGCGGATCATCGAGAACCTGAACGCCTCTCTGGTAGAGCTGACGGATGAGGAGTTCCGCTCCCTGGAAGCTGCGCTCAATCAATGTAAAGTATATGGACACAGGGGATTTACGAGATAAGGATTTGATTTTATGAAGAAAGCGGCAGTTTTATTGATCATTTGTACAACAATTTTAGCATTGTCCGCCTGCGGCAGCCGTCCGGCGCAAAGCAGCGTTGGGACGGATGCCGGAGGAAACACCCACAGCTCAGAAGTGGAGGGATTTATGAAAGATCAGGATACCACTGTCCCAGCCCAGGAAGAAAATAGTGCGGATGGACAGCAGGGCGGCATCCTGGTGGCGTACTTTTCCCATACAGGGAATACCGAAACCATCGCCAATATGATTGCCGAATACACTGGCGGCGATCTGTTCCAAGTGGAAACAACTACGGTTTACCCAGACGAATATAACGATCTGATTGCCCAGGCCCGTCAAGAACAGGACGATGACGCAAGGCCAGAGCTGTCATCCTCTGTGGAAAATATGGATAACTACGATACGGTTTTCATCGGTTTTCCAAACTGGTGGGGAACTATGCCTATGACGATGTTCACTTTTTTGGAGAGCTATGATTTTTCCGGCAAAACAGTAGTTCCATTCTGCACCCATGAGGGCAGCGCCCTTGGAAACAGTGAGAGCGATATTGCGGAACTGATTCCGGATGCCGAACTGCTGAAAGGGCTGGCTGTCAGGGGGCAGACGGCCCAAAACCGGCAGGACGAGGCCAGAGAAGCTGTGACGGATTGGCTGAGAGAGGGCGGCTTCATTGAATAGGCGGAACCGTCTGACCCTCAGAATGACGGTGGATGGTTTTATGGTGATTCTGCTGCCGCTGCTGATGGCCTACTCCCTGCTGGGAGAAGTTGCCCACGAATGGTTGGGGATTCTCATAGCGGCACTGTTCATCCTCCACCATGTTCTGAACCGGAAATGGTATGGAGGCTTGTTCAGAGGGCGGTACAGCACCGTCCGCGTCCTAGGGACTGTGACCGACCTGCTCCTTCTGGCCGATATGATTGCCCTGCCTGTCAGCGGGATCATAATGTCCCGCCATGTGTTCGCCTTTTTGGAAATAAGGGCCGGAATTGCATTGGCCCGAACGGTTCACCTTTTGGCCTCCTATTGGGGCTTGGTCTTGATGAGCTTCCACGCCGGACTGCATGGTGAGGGAATCATGGGTATGCTCCGCAAAGCGGTAAGCATCGGGGGCAAATGCACCGTCCGAACAATTACCTTGCGTATAACCGCCATGCTGCTGGGGCTTTGGGGCCTCTTGGCCTTTATCCGGCGGGAGATTGGAAACTACCTGTTTCTGCGAAATCAATTTGTGTTCTTTGATTTCAACCAGCCTCCGATTTTCTTTGTGGCTGATACCATCGCTGTGATGGCGTTGTTTGCTATGGCTGGTCACTATTTGGCCAAGCTGCTGAAACGTCAACGCGCATAAGGAGTCCGAATTTTGTGAAGAAGGAACGAATGATGATGTTATCTCTCTTGCTGATTCCTCTCATGCTGTTCTCCGCCTGCGGATTTCCCGCCTCTCAGCCCCCGGCTGAAACAGGGGTACCTGCCCAGGTGCAGCCTGTTCAAACGGAACAGATTGCACCGGCAGACAGTGTTGGACCGGCAGAACTTCTCTACCAGGGGCAGGCCAGTATGCGCCTCGTGACGGATGAGGGGAAAGTGATCTATATCGACCCCTATGCGGGTGAGGGCTATGACTTACCAGCTGATTTGATTTTAGTCACCCATTCCCACTATGACCACAACGGAGTGGACCGCATCAAAAACCGAAACCCTGACTGCCAGATCATCACATGGAAAGAAGCGATCCAAAATGGGGAGCATCAGGTATTTGACCTGGGCTACGTCATCGTGGAGGCGGTAGAGGCCGGGTACAACCACTGGCATGACGTAGGTGAGTGCGTGGGCTATGTGCTGATCTTCTCCAATGGGTGCTCCATATATGTGACCGGGGACACCTCCACCACGGAGCAAATGGCGGACATGGCGGAGATGGAGATCGACTATGCGTTCTTCTGCTGTGACGGTGTGTTCAACATGGGCCTGGAGGAAGCAGCAGAGGCCGCCCGGCTGGTAGGAGCCAAGCACAACATCCCCTATCATGTGACAGCCAGGAACTATATTTTCTTCGACCGGACGCTGGCGGAGCAGTTCAATGTGGAGAACCGGCTGATTTTAGACATGGGGGAAACCTTGTTGATAGAATAGGAGACGATTGCGTATGAGAAAAGCTATTTTACTGATTGCGGCGGTGTTCTGCCTGTTGCTTGCGGGCTGCGGTGCCGGGAACTCAGATGATACTCCAAGCAATATTCCGGCAGCATCCGTGCAGACGCCTGCCTCCAGTGAGGGTGCAGCGGCTGACAACACTGCCGTGGAGCCGCCCACTGTCAGCGACAGCGACGAAAGCACTTCTTCCGGCTTCGACCTGGATCGCGGTGTGGTTTTGCTGAATAACGGCATCGAAATGCCCATTCTTGGTATCGGTACTTTCCGTTTGAGCAACGAACAGGCAGAAAATTCCGTCTATTGGGCGTTGCGGGATGGCTACCGGCTCATTGACACCGCCCGTATCTACGGCAACGAGCAGGGTGTGGGCCGGGGAATCCAGAGGGCCATTGACGAGGGCCTTGTGACCCGTGAAGAAATCTTCGTAACCACAAAAATGTGGACAGATGATTACGACAACGGAGCGGATGCGATTGACCGCTCCCTGGAGCGCTTGGGCCTGGACTACATCGACCTGATGATCCTGCACCACTCTCAGCCCAACAACGATGTAGCAGCGTATCAGGCCATGGAGCAAGCGGTGGCAGATGGGAAACTCCGTTCTATTGGGCTTTCCAACTACTACACCCCAGAGGACTTCGACCGGCTGGTAAACGCCACTACCATCACTCCGGCGCTGATGCAGAATGAAACGCACCCTTACCATCAGAGTACAGAAATGAAGGAGCATCTGGCGCAGTATGGCACGGTCATGGAAAGCTGGTTCCCCCTGGGCGGTCGTGGAAACACACAGACGCTGTTTGGTGATGAAACCATTTCCGCCATTGCCGCCGCCCACGGAAAGACCTCCGCACAGGTTATTCTGCGCTGGCATTTGCAGGCAGGCAATATCGCTATCCCCGGCTCCAGCAATGAGGACCACATCCAGGAGAACTTTGAAATTTTCGACTTCAACCTGACCGATGAAGAAATGGAGCAGATGACTGCCCTGGACAAAAATGAGCGGTTTGCAAACTATTAAACAAGGCAGGAAAGCTGTACACCCTGCGGAATCTGTTGCCTGCACTTTGATACGCAACTGTAGATGATATTTTGTGAAAGTGAGAAAATTCCATGAAACAACTAAAAAAACTGCTCTCTCTCGTTTTGATGTGCGCTTTAGCGATGGGATTGGGCGTCCCTGCGATGGCGGCGGTGGAGGACACCGGCTTTTCCGATGTGGCGGCGGACACATGGTACGCTGAAGCTGCCGTCTGGTGCCGGGAGAACGGTATTATGAGCGGCACATCCGGTACCGCGTTCTCCCCCAACACTACCATGACCCGCGCAATGCTGGCCACTGTCCTTTACCGGGCGGCAGGAAGTCCGTCAGTTACCGGAAATGCGGACTTTTCCGATGTAGCGGCTGGCGCATACTACAACAGTGCTGTAAGCTGGGCCTCTGCCAACAGCATCATTTCCGGTTATGGCAACCGGCTCTTTGGCTCTAATGACCCCGTGACCCGTGAGCAGATTGCCGCAATTCTCTGGCGGTATGATGGAAGCCCCGCAGCCGAGCGGGGAACAGACTTCGCGGATGAATCCAGCATTGCCGCCTATGCTGGACAGGCTGTGGATTGGGCCAGATCCGAGGGCATCATCAGCGGCATGGATGGAAACCGCTTTGTCCCCCAGGGCAAAACGACCCGCGCACAGGTAGCGGTGATCCTCCATCGGTATCTCACTCGCAATGCTGCCGTTACACCGCCTGCCGATACTGCCTCCGGCAGCAACATCCTGGTGGCCTACTTCTCCCGCGCTGGCGAAAACTATAACGTAGGCGTTGTGGAAAAGGGTAATACCGCTATCGTAGCGGAGATGATTGCGGAACAGACCGGCGGCGACCTGTTTGAAATTCGCCCGACAACCCCGTATCCCTCCGGCTACAATGAGATGCTGGCGGTGGCCCGTCAGGAGAGCAGCCAAAACGCCCGCCCGGAAATGGCGGACAGCGTAACGAATATGGCGGACTACGATGTGGTATTCCTGGGCTACCCGATTTGGAATGGGGATATGCCCATGATTGTCTACAACTTCCTGGAAACCTATGACCTGTCCGGCAAAACGGTTCTTCCCTTCTCCACCAACGAGGGCAGCGGTCTGGCAGGGACCCAGGGGACAATCACATCGAAGTGTCCCAGCGCCACTGTCCTGGACGGTTTGGCCATTCGTGGACAAACCGCGCAGAATAATCGGAGTGAGGCGGAACGGGCGGTGGAAACCTGGCTGAACAGCAGCGGCATCCTTGACCGTACTCCCAGCACCCCGGACACTCCCAGCCAGGATACAGCAAACAGCAGTACAGATTTTGACCTGGAAAAAGGAACTGTGATGCTGAACAGCGGGATTGAAATGCCTATCCTGGGCATCGGGACCTATACCCTCAGCAGCCAGCAGGCGGAGAACTCCGTCTATTGGGCGCTGCGGGACGGCTACCGGCTTATTGACACAGCCCGCATCTACGGAAACGAAGAGGGCGTGGGCCGGGGCATCCAGAGAGCGATCAGCGAAGGGATTGTAACCCGCGAGGAAATCTTTGTCACCACCAAGATGTGGACCTCTGACTATGGTAACGGCGCTGCGGCCATTGATGCCTCCCTGCGGCGGTTGGGTCTGGATTACATTGATCTGATGATCCTGCACCATTCCCAGCGCAGCAGCGATGTGGCGGCGTATCAGGCCATGGAGCAGGCTGTCAGCGAGGGCAAGCTCCGCTCTATTGGCCTATCCAACTATTACACGGCGGAGGATTTTGACCGGCTGGTGAATGCCACCACCATTACCCCGGCGCTGCTCCAGAACGAGACGCACCCCCATTACCAGAGCACCGCCATGAAGGAGCATCTGAAACAGTATGGAACCGTTCTGGAATCCTGGTTCCCCCTGGGCGGGCGGGGCCATACGCAGGAACTGTTCAATGACCCCACAATTTCCTCCATTGCGGCGGCCCATGGCAAGACCTCCGCACAGGTCCTCCTGCGCTGGCATCTCCAGGCGGGCAATATTGCCATTCCCGGTTCCAGCAACGAAGCCCATATTCAGGAGAACTTTGAGATTTTCGACTTTGAACTGACAGACACGGAAATGCAGCAGATCGCCGCGATGGATCAGAACCGGAGGCATTCTTCCTATTGATCTCCATTGTGCGGCCCAATCAATAAAGGTGGTGATCCATGATAAAAAGGCGAATACTGATTGTGGAAGATGATTTGTCAATCTGCCGTTTGATGGAAGAACATCTTCAAAACGGCAGTACAAAGAACATCTTCAAAACGGCAGTACAGACGTTTGCTGTGTAACCGTTATGGCGGATGCTCTGGACATTTTTATGACACAGGAGTATTGTCTGGTTATCATGGACTTGCCGTTTCCGGAAGCAGATGGCTTGGAAATGCTTACTACCATGAGATCGGCAAAGCATACACCTATTCTGGCTCTAACATCCAGTTTAAGGCCGGAAAACAGAGTTGCACTGCTCCAAGCAGGTGCAAACGCCTATCTGGAAAAGCCTGTGGACATGAGCGTATGTGCGGCGCAGGCAGAAGCACTTATGCAATTATACTGTGAATCAAACCGAGATTATCAGAAATGCCGTCCGCTTACTTTTGGTATGGAATTGATTATCAATCCGCTCAACCGTCAGGTGATGATTGATGGGACACCAATAGAACTGACGCGGACTGAATTTGACTTGCTTTTTTGCCTTGCACAGCATCCAGGGCAAGTATGGAGCCGGGGTCAGCTATACAGCCATGTGTGGGCGGACGACCTGGGTGTAAGCGGTGATAATACCGTCCGTGCCCACATCGGCAACCTTCGCAAAAAATTGGCAGAGGCGGGCAAAAAGTACATTCAAAATTCCAGAGGCGTGGGGTATAAGTTTGTTTCTCCTGTGCCAAAGCATCAAAAAAGGAAAAATTAACTTGACAGAGTACCGCAGTATGAATGACTGCGGTACTCATTTTTTGTCGAATCCTCCCGAAAATCTTGCTCAAATCTTGCCTGAAACTTGCCTAAAATTTGCTTTTTCCCATTTATAGTATTAAACGAAGCCAGCAGGAACAAAAGGTCCTTGCTCCTGCTGGCTCATTCCATCGTTTCTGCTGATGGCCCATAGCGGCGTTTCAAGAACTGCTCTGCCAGACAGTCCAGCGTTTTTAGGAGAATCTGCCGTTCATCCTCTGTGCAGGCTGCAAATTTATTCAGCAAATGCCGTACTTCTTCCTCCTGTTTTTCTATATCAGAAAAAAACAGCACATCCGCTGAGATACCCAGCCGGTGGATAATGTCGGACAGAACCTCATAGGAGGGATTGGCAAGACCGGATTCAATATTTTGAATGTGGCGAAGTCCCCGATGACATTGATCGGCCAATTCCTGCTGTGTCAACCCGCTATTGGCTCTGGCCGCTCCAATACACCCCCCTAAGTACTTGAGTTCTTTACTTGGCTCTTTTTTGGGCTTTTGCGCTTTACGCATTTTATATCACCTCAGCTATATTCTATCGTGCGTAAAGAGCGCTTCAAAGCCACTAATAAAGCGTATTAATATGTCCTTATCAAACGTAAATAGAAAGCCCCTGCTGGAAGCTATAAAAAACAGCTTCATGCGTAGGGGCTATTTATGTTGCTGCCTGTGACTGCTGTGGAAAGGAGCAGTCATGGGCGATTTTTGGTATTTGGAACTATTGATATATGGTGCGGGTAGTTTATCAAAAAAAGCCTTGCCCTTTCAAGGGACATTCAGAACGCGGAAAGCGCACTATCGAGCGTAGATAGTCGCGCTAATAAAACAAGTACTTGCTCGGAACAACGCGCCAGGCGGTCATTGGGACTGTCTGGCGTTTTGCTTTGTCGTTTTTTATCGAATTATCTGCTATGTAAACCTCAGTGGCAGCCGTACATAGCGAAATATCCATGACATCCAATCTCACCCCGCACACCTAAATTTGAGATTGGAGCTTACATAAATGAGTTACGATTTGAACAAAGCGGAGAGCGTATCCGTCAGCTCCGCATAAAAAGCAGCCTCACTCAGGAAAAGGTTGCAGAGACACTAAATATTGACCGTAGCTTTTACAGCCGCATTGAGACGGGAAGAAAGGGTTGCTCCATTGACCTATTTATCCGGCTTTCTGAGTTATACAGTGTATCGCTGGATTATCTTATCCTGGGCAGATATGGCGGTTCTGCCATTGACCGCAATGACAAGGATCGGTTAAAAGAGGACGTAGAGCAGCTGGTATCTCATTTGGAGCAATTCAAAAAAGTTCTCTGAATGTGACCTGCAGGTCACAAACGTGTCCATAAGTCTCTAACAATCGGCAAAAAAAACTCTACAATATAACCAAGGCGAAAGCCCTGCACCTTGAAAAATTCATACCAGCAGTACGGATCACCACACGGACAGACACACAGTGCGCGCCATGACCCAGAGGGGGCAATCGTCCCTTCCGGGCCGCGATAAAGCCTGTGCGGGACGGCCTTGGCAGCGCCGCCCGTCATCCCCTGGGTTGAAAGCAGTAGAGACCCCCGGAATGTGCCCGTGAAGGTCCGCCAAGCCTTATCCGTTACTGTTCCCTATACCTCATCGGGGGTCGAGCTGAGAATACGATGAGTACCTATAGAAAATGAACCATTACAAGGGGAATTTTACGGATGAATTACGACAATAACAGGCAAAACGCCCATAACGAGATCGACCACATATTCAAAGACCTTCTCCCCACCCGGAACATGGCGGAGCGTCCCGCCCAGGTGGCCCTTTGCCACCAAATGCTCAACGCCATGCTGGAGGGTGGCATCGCCCTGTGCGACGCAGGGACGGGGATCGGCAAGACCTACGCCTATCTGGTGGCCGGGACGGTGTTCAGCCGTTTCCGGGCCGCCAGCGGGCTGGAGGTTCACCCCATCCTCATTTCCACCTCCAGCATCGCTCTGCAGAACGCGGTGCGGGATGAATACCTGCCGCTCCTGTCCTCTGTGCTGATGGAGGACGGTCTGGCTGGCCAGCCCATCCAGGCGGTGATCCGCAAGGGGAAGTCTCACTATGTCTGCGATGAACGGCTGGAAAACCGGCTAGGTCAGCTGGATCTGAGTAAGAAGAACTGGAGATCCGGCGCGGCTCTGCTCACTCTGCGGGGCCAGCTCGACACCGATGAAGCCGCCCACCTGAGCGGCTATGACCGGGCGCGGGTCTGCGTCCCTCCCGTCTGCGACTGCAGGCGGGAGGGCTGCCGGTACCTTGCCTTTTTGGAATCCTGTGACACAGGCCAATTTCTCTTCCAGGTCTGCAACCACAACCTGCTGCTGGCGGACGCCATCCATCGAGACAGCGGGCGCAGACCCATCCTGCCGGACGCCTGCGCCCTCATCGTGGACGAGGCCCACAAACTGCCGGACACTGCCCGTCAGATGTTCGGCGTAACGCTGGAGGCGGAGGACATCCGCTCCCTCACTCACGGTCTGCGCTGTGAACGGTACCTGCTGGCGGCGGAATCCCTGGCGGATGCCACAGCGGCCCTGCTGCGGAAACTGGCCCGCCCACCGGAGGATCGGCCCTTTGAGCATTATGCAAGATCGCTGGCCACCCCGGATCGGAGTCTGACCGTGATCCGAAAGCAGCTCCACGGCCTTCTCACGCCGCCTACCCGCAGGCAGTTGGAAACTGTCTCCTCTGCCGTGTCCCTGTTCCGGCAGGGCCGCTCTGATCTGGTGTTTTACACAGCGGAGGACGGCTGCGGCGGCACCATGCTGTGCGCCACCATTTCTGATCTGACCGCCCAGCTCCGCCAGACGCTCTGGCGGCAGGAGCGGCCCA
>OFFZ01000413.1_pt1 | contig 26774 bp, 33 predicted proteins | sample 1521631 | NCBI WGS metagenome assembly OFFZ01 (sample SAMEA3504102, study PRJEB24116) | mouse gut metagenome | biome: mouse gut; feature: mouse-associated habitat; material: faeces | place: Denmark | collected 2011 | reverse complement strand
GAGCGATATTTTTTCATCCGAACACGACAAACCAGCCCCAAATCTTTCATCAAGCGCCGAACGGTTTTGTGGTTCAAATGGATGCCACGCCTATCCAGCTCTATTGTAATCCGCCGGTAGCCGTATCGTCCCTTGTTTTCGTGGTATATGGCTGTAATTTCTGCCTGTTCCATTTCATACTTGTCTGGACCATTCATTTGTTTCAAATGATAGTAGAATGTTGCGCGGGGCAGTTGAGCGATTGAAAGTAGTATTTCCAGTTTGTGTTTTTGCCTCAGTTCTTGAACTACCTGCGTTTTTTGCGCTGGCGTCGCTCGTCTTCCAAAACCAAGGCTTGCAAGTTTTTTAGGTAGTCATTCTCCGCCCGCAGCCGCTGCACCTCCGCTAATAAGTCCTCTTCCACTGCCTTTGGCAGTTTCCGGGGCTGCCCGGTGCTCCTACGTCCTCGCCGCTCCAACGCAAGGCCTTCCGCCCCTTCCTCCAGATAGATTCTCTCCCATGCCGCAATTCGTTTATCATCTGTCCCAAATCTACGGGCTGTTTCTTTGTAGCTTAATTTTTCCTGCAGCATAGTTTCTATGACCTTTTTCTTGAACTCTGGTGTATACCGTTTGTTTGCTACTCCTTTTGGCATAATAAATCACCCCACTTGTTAGTAGTATACCATACTGTCTAACAAATGGGGTGCAGTTCAGACGGTGTGTCGGCTCTTATCTGTTTTCATAGGCGAAAACTCCTTTTCTTGGTGGTAGCGTCACCGAAAATCCTGCAACATCTCTGTTTTTCTGCGCTTTTGGGGCGGCAAGCGTCAATTGCCATTTTGGCTTCTCAGAAAAGCGTCAACCTCCGTTTCTCTCAACCGCCCGCACTGCGGGTGGAAGTGACCGCCCTGGCGCAGCGAAAGCGCCAGGGCTTTCTCCTGCTTTTTCTTTTCCTCCATCATTTTGCCGTGTTCTGGCGGGGGAGGCTCCTGGATCATTGCCTCCACACTCTGCCACAGATGGCCTACAACGGCGCTTTGTCCTGTGGAGGGGGGGCGGTGTTGCCCTGCATGGTAAGTGGGCCAGAAACCGGCTCACAGGGGCTTACACGGCGGTTTGGGTTGTGAGGCGGGATTTGGTCGCATCTATCTCCAGTTTTCGTAGTTGCCGTTGGTGGTATGATTCTACGACTTCTTGAATGGGACGGATGGTATAGCGGTAGTTGCCATTGCGCTTTTGACCGGATTTGGTAATGACGCTGGTGGGTTCAATGGCGATAAATCCTTTGTCTGCAAGCTCGAAGATGTACTTCTGAACTGTGTTTGTACTCATGCCAACTGCCTGCCCAATGGTTTTGTAACTGGGATAGCACTGATACGTTTTGGGATTTTCACAGTGGAGCAAGTAGGAGTAGACGGCGATCTCTCCGGGAGATAATCCGAGAGAGAAGATCGCATTCGGCAGCGGGAAGTAGTTTTTATATGCTTTACTCATGCGCCGCCTCCTGTGGTATTTTGTTCAACCCAAGCAACAAACTTTTCTTTCGGTACGACCAAGCGGTTGCCGATTTTCAGTACAGGAAAATCTTTTTCGTGCAGCAGCTCATAGCTGCTGGCGGTGGAAATGCCTAACACTTGAGCGACCATGGCTGCATTGAGAAATAGCGGCAGGTCATCGTAAGTTTTGTAGATGGATTGTTTCATTTTGATTTCTCCTTGGCGTAATAGATAATTTGCGTTCATTAGTTGACTATTTTTGCTTTTCGATGTATAGTCCTTCTGGGATGGGCGTATTGTAACACAAGAGGCAGTGGTTGTCAATATAGATTTTAATAAAAATAATCTATTTCAAAGGAGATTAAACCAATGAGTTTTCCACGACTGACTTTTCCGCTGACCGTAGACTTTGGAAGCAGCGGATATTGGATCGGAGATGTAGGCCCGTTTCACTATGGCGCTGCGGTGACGGCGTTCTTCTGCGGGGATGACTTGGCAGACAATGTTGGTGACGGATTGCTGCTGATGCGGCGATTGGAAGAGGTTCTTCAGACATTCGGCAGGCATCTGCAACCGTATGTAGTGGAGCAATCAGTACCTGTAGAAGCCTTTCTCCAACCGGAAAAGAGTTTGACCGATTGTTCTGTTTGCTTTGCCTTTCATTCTGTTGTGGATGATACGATGGTGATGGTGGAACGGTATGTCTTTTCCTGCTTGCGCGATTTCCTCTACGTGGAGCTGGGGAAAGCGATTGAAAAGGGCAATGCACCGCGCCAATGCCGTTTGTGTGGACGGTGGTTTCTCCACGTCCAGGGGGATAAGACAGTGTACTGCGATCGAATCGCTCCTGGAGAGACGGACAAGACCTGCCGGGAGGCGGGGGCACGGGCAGTATTTGAGAATAAGATCCAAAGTGAGGAAACCTGGAAAATATATAAGCGGGCATACAAAAAATATTATGCACGGGTGATGAAGGGGAACTTGAGCCGGAAGGATTTTAATGCTTGGGTGGAGCATGCTGCCGCACAGCGGGACTTTACAATCGAGCTGCTAAAGGTTACACGATCCGAAGACGAGAAGGTGCGGCAAATTGAAAAACTGCGGGAAGAATTAAACCGGTTATAAAATAAGGAGGATCGGATTCATGCAGTAAATTCTGTGCAGGAGTGGGAGTGATGATACGATTGCGTCTCTTGTGAAATCATTTTATATAGCAGTGGTACTCTGAAATTCGGCTTGCATAACCGTTCAAATTTGCTATAATGATTTTATATTCCGCAATATGTCACCACCGAGAACACGATGACGGGTGAAAGCAGCCGTATGGGGGTGAGGGTGTGAACAGTGCTTCTAAGCGGTGGATGATCCTTCTTGCCGCGTTCTTCATTGTTGTTCCGTTTTGCGCTGTAATATTTTTACTGTTTGGATATTCGGGAGATCTTTCCGCAAGTCAGACAGAGGATCGGATCGTCTTTGGCGCGACCTACATGACCATGAACAACCCCTATTACCAGGTGCTGGACGCTCAGCTGCGGCTGGAGATCGAGGCAAAGGGAGACGTTTTGCTCACCCGGGACGCCGCCATGGACCAGGACCGGCAGAACGGAGAAATACAGGAGCTGATCCGCGCCGGAGCGCAGGCGGTCTTCCTGACCCCAGTAGAATGGGACACCTGCAAAGCGGGCCTGGAAGCAGCTGCGGCTGCCGGCGTTCCGGTCATCGTGGTGGATGCCCCTGTGCAGCATACGGAGCTGGTGGCCTGTTCCGTTTTGTCAGACAATTATCAGGCCGGCGTACTCTGTGCGGAGCATCTGCTGTCGGAGCAGGATTCCGCAAGGATCATTCTTTTGGAACATTTTATCGCCCGCTCCGGTGCGGAACGGATACGGGGCTTTACCGATACCCTTGCCGGACATGACGGGTTTGAGATCCTTGCCTCCGGCCAGTCCGACGGCCAGATCGAAAACGCGATGCCCGTCATGGAGGAGCTCTTGCGGCGGGTCCCGGAGGCGGATACGGTCATGGCCCTGAACGATCCCAGCGCCTTCGGCGCGTTAGCCGCCATCGAGGGGGCCGGCATGTCTGGGAAATTTTCGATCTACGGCGTAGACGGCTCTCCGGAGGCCAAGGCCCTGGTAAACGACCGGCTGATGACGGCGACCTGCGCGCAGTTCCCGTACCGGATCGCCCGGGAGGCTGCGGCCCAAGGGTATCTTGCCCTGGAGGGCGCGTGCGGGCAGCATGAGATCATCGTGGGGGTCGAGCTGGTCACCAAGGACAATGTGCGCGGCTACGGAACGGACGGGTGGCAGTGATGAAAAGCGAAAAAACCTTGACCAATATTGCCGCGCTGATGTTCCTGCTGAACCTGGTGATCATCCTCTACTATTCACTCGTCTGTCTGGCCACCACGCTGCGGATCTGTGATTCCTTCAGCGCTTACAAATTTCTGGCCTCTGTCCGGCAGCTCCCGCAGCAGCCTTGGCGGATGCCTGTCTGGGCGCTCAGTCAGTTTCTTCTGCTGTGCGCGGTCAGCTTCGGCAAAGCGCGGTGGAATATTGACCGGCTGGAGCCCAGGCTTATTATCTGTATGGTGGAAATTCTTTTGAGTGTTGGCATCACTGTTTCCCTGGATTTCTATTACAGCGGCGTGGCTCTGCTGGTGCTGGCAGACCTGGTTCACTATGTGCGCAACAGTATCTACCGGCTGTGCTTTATGGCCGTATTGATTTTCCTGTACGCCTTCGGGCAGTATGAGATCGTCTTTTCCGCCACGGGGCAGATCCCCTTCAGCGCCTATCTCGGCTACTATAATCAGCCGGTCCGCAGCTGTCTTTCCGGACTGGAGAGCGTCCTGGTCTCCCTGAATGTCCTGCTGTTCGTATACTATATGATCCGGCTGTTCACCGGGCAGAGAGCGGAAAACGTCCGAATCCGGCGGTTGAACGAGCAACTGCACGATGCGAACGAGCAGCTGCGGGACTATACTCTGAAGCTGGAGCGCATGACGGAGATTCGGGAGCGCAACCGGCTGGCCCGTGAGATCCATGACACCCTGGGCCACACCCTGACGGGGATCATCATGGGCGCCGATGCTGGACTGGCCCTCTTTGAGGCGGCCCCGGACGAGGCGAAAAAGCGGATCGAGGCAGTGGCCCAGTCCGCCAGGGATGGCCTGAACGACGTGCGCCGCTCGATCAAGGCCCTGCGGCCGGACGCGCTGGAGAAGGCGGGGCTGGCCGAGGCCCTGGAGACGATGATCCGGAATTTTCAGGAATCTACCTCGGCGCAGGTCCGCTACGAACAGCTGGCGGGGCCTCTGGTGTTTGCCCAGGACGAGGAGGACACCCTGTACCGGGTGATCCAGGAGGGCATGACCAACGCCGTGCGCCACGGCCATGCGCTGGAGATAAGCATTCGCCTGACGCGGCGTGACGATCTGCTGACGGTCGACATCCGGGACGACGGTCTTGGCTGCGGCCAGGTGGAGGCGGGCTTTGGTCTGCGGCACATGAAGGAACGGCTGGATCTTCTGGGCGGGTCTCTGACCTGGGGGAACCGGGAGGAGCTGGAGGAGGGGCGGCGGGGCTTCTACCTGTTGGTCAGCCTGCCCGTGCGGAGCGAGGGAGGAGAAGAACATGATCAAGGTGCTGATCGTTGACGACCAGGAGCTGATCCGGGAGAGTCTGAAGGTTATTCTGAATGTCAGCGGGGATATCGAGGTGGCGGACGCCGTTCCCAGCGTGGCGGAGGCATTGAAAAGTGCGGCGCGCTACCGGCCTGACGTGGTATTGATGGACATCCGTATGCCGGGAACGGACGGCGTGGAGGGGACCAAGCTCATCATGGACCGCTATCCCCGGACAAAGGTGATCATCCTGACTACCTTTGACGACGATGAATATGTTTTCGGCGCATTGAAAAACGGGGCCAGCGGTTATTTGCTGAAGGGCAGCAGCGTATCCGATCTGTCGGAAGCGATCCGCATTGCCTACACCGGGGGCGCGATGATCAACCCCAATATCGCCAGCAAGGTGATCCACCAGTTCTCCAGCATGGCCAGGGGCCCATCCGGGATACAGGTGGACAAGGAGCTGACCGCAGATATCAGCAAAAGCGAATGGCAGATCATCCGCACGGTGGGCAGCGGAATGTCCAATAAGGAGATTGCAAAAGAGCTGTGTCTGTCGGAGGGGACGGTCCGCAATTCCCTCAGCAATATCCTGTTCAAGCTGAATCTCCGGGACAGGACGCAGCTGGCGATCTGGGCCGTGCAGACCGGCGTGGTGAACGGAGGACCGGTATGAGAAGGGGGCTGACACTGTGCTCCCTGCTGTTGCTTTTGTGCCTGTCCGGATGCGGGAGGGAGGATACGCTGCGTATCGGCGTGTACTCCGGCAGCTACTGGAACACGCCCAACGGGGACTGCTATCAGATCCTGGACAACGCCATCGCCCGCTTCCAGGAGGAGCATCCCGGCGTCAGGGTGGAGTACGTCAGCGGGATCACTACCGACGGATATAGCGAGTGGCTGGCGGAACAGCTCCTGATGGGTCAGGAGCCCGACCTCTATTTTGTACTCCCGGAGGACTTCAATCTGCTGGTGTCCTCCGGAGCCTTGGCCGAGCTGGACGGCCGGATGGCCTCGGATCCGGAATTTGACAGCTCGCTCTACTACCCGCCCTGCCTCCGGTCCGGCAGCTTTCAAGGGGTCCAATACGCCCTGCCCCAGGAGAGCGTACCTACGATCATGTTCGTCAACAAAACGCTTCTGGAGGAGCAGGAGATCCCGGTACCGGACAATGACTGGACGTGGGAGGACTTCTACCGCATCTGCGCCCAGGTGACCGATGTAGACCGGCGGCGCTTCGGCGTCTATGACTATACTTGGCTCAACGCGCTGTACTCTAACGGAGCGTCCCTGTTTTCAGAGGACGGAACCTTCTGCTATCTCGCGGACAGGAACATCACCGCGTCCATTCAATTCGTGAAGAAGCTGTATGCGCTCAACGAGGGGTATACCGTCACAGCCCGGGATTTCGATGTGGGCAATGTAGCCTTTCGCCCGTTCCTGTTTTCAGAATACCGGGCCTATCAGCCCTATCCCTGGCGGGTAAAAAAGTATTCCGGCTTTGAGTGGGACTGCATCTGTATGCCGTCCGGGCCGGAGGGGGATAATATTTCCGATCTGCACACCATGCTCCTGGGGATCAGCGCCAGGAGTAAGCGGCAGGAGCTGGCGTGGGAGCTTGCGAAAATGCTCTCCTTGGACGCGCAGGTGCAGCGGGATCTGTATACCTATTCTCACGGCATCTCACCTTTGTATGAAATTGCGGAAGAGGAGGCGGCGCTGGAGCGTCTCCATGAGGACATCCCTGGGAACGAAGGATTTACCCAAGAGGTCATTCATAAGATCATGGACACCGCCGTCGTCGCCCCCCGCTTTGACGAGTACGACCAGGCCGTGATGATGGCCGAGCGGGCTGTGAGCGAGGCCCTGTCTAGCGAGCAGTTGGACCTCAACCGGATGCTCACCGCCCAGCGGGAGATCAACGTCTACCTGACCAATCATAAATGACCAGATCCGGTCTCCGTTCCGCTGAGGGGGTGGGGACCGGAGTTTTTAGCGGAGCGGGTCTGCCCGGGTGCAGACCCGCTCTCCTTTTTTAACAAAAAACCGTGTTTCTATTTGACAGAAATATGAAATGATCATTGCAGCACGCAAAAATCATTACATTTGTCACTCGGAGATCGTGACAATGCTCAGGTGCAGAAAACTGTTGTGGCATTTATAATAAAGCCACAGTAAACAACAGCCGGCCTATAGCAAAATCAACAAGAAAGAGGGAGTAAGTATGAGATATCTGTTGTTTGTCAGTCACGGCACACTGGCCTCCGGCATGGCGCAGGCGCTGGGCATGCTGGTGGGAGAGCGGGAGAATGTCCGTCAGGTGGCCTTCCATGACGGCATGGGGTTGCCGGCCTTCAAGGAGGAGGTAGAGAAGGTCCTGGCCCCCATGACGGCGGAGGACGAGATCATCGTCATGGCCGACCTAGTCAGCGGATCCCCCTTGACGACCACCATGGCGGCCATTTCCGAAAAGATGGACCTGGCCAGGGTCCGGGCCATCGGCGGGATGAATCTCCCCATGGCAGTCACCGCCGTGGAGGAAGAGGACAGTCCCCTGGACGAAACTGTTGCCGCCATGATGGCCTGCGCCGCCGAGCAGATGAGGCCGTTCAGCGCGGATACCGGCAGCGAAGATGACATTTAATATTTATATTTGGGAGGTAATGACATGATTTCTTTTATCCGGATTGACGACCGCATGATCCATGGGCAGACCTGCACCCGCTGGGCTCTGGAGTACCCCTGCACCGGCCTTATCGCTGTCAACGACAAGGCTGCCAACACTCCGGTGTTGAAGGCCGCTTACAAAAATGCCAGCGATAAAAAGACCTTTGTCTGGACCATGGCCGACTGGCAGGCCAAAAAGGAGAAGGTCCTGGCCAGTCAGGATCAGTACTTCCTCATCGCGAAGAGCCCGGTGGATATGGCGCATGTTTTGTTGGATCAGCCCTTTGATCCCGGCATCAAGACGGTGATCGTCGGGCCCTGCAATGACCGCCCCGGCGCTGTCAAGCTGGGCAATAACCAATCCATCACCCAGGAGGAGGCCGAGGTGTTCGAAAAGCTGATGGCTGCTGGCTACAGCATCGAATTTGCCCTCATTAAGGAGGCGGCTATCGGCAACTGGACCAAGTTCCGCGGACAGTTCGGCTTCAACTGATCCGGCGCAAAGCAGCTGTCAAAGAAAGGATAAACGGTTATGACAATCAACGTAGTACAGGCCGCCATTATCGGCTTATGCGCCTGCTTGTCGTCCATGCCCGGCCTGGGCGGCACCACCTTTGGCAATTACACCCTGGGCCGTCCGCTGATCGGCGGCCTGGTATGCGGCCTGGTGCTGGGCAACCTCCCCATGGGCATCATGCTGGGCGCCGCCGTCCAGATCGTCTACATAGCTCTCGTCACTCCCGGCGGCACGGTCTCCGCCGATGTGCGGGCCATCTCCTATATCGGCATCCCGCTGGCCATGCTCTATGTCTCCTCCAGCGGCCTTGATCCTGCCAGCGCGGAGGCCCAGGGCTTCGCCGTCTCCATGGCCGCCACGGTCGGCACACTGGGTACCGTGCTCTTCTACGGCACCGCCACCGTCAATCTGGTCTGGCAGCACATAGGTATGGAGTGGGTCAAGAAGGGCCGGCTGAAGCGGCTGTATCTGGTGGATATGGTCCTGCCGTGGATATCCCATATCCTCTGCTCCTTCATCCCCACCTTTGCCATCTGCCTGATGGGCTCCAGCATGGTCCAGATTATCAAGGACTATCTGCCCATGGATGGGCTGGCCATGAAGACGCTGTTCACGGTCGGGTCTCTGCTTCCGGCTGTGGGCGTTGCGATCCTGCTCAAGCAGGTGGTGTCGAAGCCGGTGGACTTTCTCACCTTCTTCTTCGGCTTCACGCTCTGCGCTTGCATGCACCTGAACCTGATTGGCTGCGCAATCGTGGGCGGGTTCTTTGCCATTATCAATTACAATATCCGCTGTCTGTCCCTGCGGCCCGCCGCCGCTGCTGTTACCGCCGCAGACGATGACGATGAGGAGGATATCTGACCATGAAAAAGCTATCCCAAAAGACGCTGAACAAGTCGTTCCTCAACTGGTTTTACGGTCATCTGACCTGCTTCTCCCAGGAGCACATGCAGACCTTCGGCTACATGGTGTCCATGCTGCCCATTGTTGAAGAGCTCTACGATACCAACGAGGAACAGACGGAAAAGCTCCTGACCTACTCCACCTTTTTCAATACGGAACCCCAAGTCGGCTCCATCATCGTGGGCATCACCGCCGGTATGGAGGAGGCCCGGGCCAACGGCGAGGATGTGGACAACGAAACCATCAACGGCATCCGGGCGGGTCTGATGGGTCCTCTGGCCGGGATTGGCGATTCCCTGGTGGTCGGTACGCTGCTGCCCATTCTGCTGGGCATTGCCCTGGGCCTTTCCGGCGGCGGCTCTCCGCTGGGCGCGATCTTCTATATCCTCGCGTGGAACCTTGCCATGTTCTTCATCATGCGTTTTATGTACTTCAAGGGCTATGAATTGGGCGGCAAGGCGGTGGAAATCCTGGTGGGCGAAAAGGCCAACGCCATCCGCGAGTCCATCATCATGCTGGGTACGATGGTCATTGGCGGCGTCACCGCCAGCTGGATCAACATCACGACCTCCTTCAAAATGCTCAACAGCGAGGGCGGCGTGATCGTGGATCTGCAAAGCACGCTCAATGACGTCTATCCCTCCATCCTCAGCGCCGTGTTTGTGCTGCTGTGCTGGTGGCTGCTGAGCAAAAAGCGCCTTAGCCCTGTCGTCGTTATGCTGATCCTGGTCGTTATTGCCTTTGCGGGCGTCCTGCTGGGCTTCTTCAATCCGGGACTGTCCTACTGATCGTATTGATCCCCGCCAAATTCCATTCCATCATTTTACAAGGGAGGATATCCGTCATGCTGAACAGAACACAGGCGCTGGACGAGGCCCGAAAACAGAAGGCCGCACTGGAGCGCATCGGCCGGTGGAGGCGTTGGCTGTTTAACCTTTCCGGCACGCTCTTCGCGCTCGCAATAATTGGGCTGAGGCAGAGCGGCTGGCTTTTCGGGCTGGGCGCAGCGGCTGCGGTGGCTGCCGCTGTCAGCTGCCTCGCAATGTTCGCCGTTGATCTGAGTATTCGCAATGGCCGCCGCAATGTGGAACGGATCCTGGATTCCCTTGAAAGACCAAAACACGAAAAGGAGCTTGCATCATGAAAGAGTTTACCTACCTCGTGACAGACGAATTGGGCATCCATGCCCGCCCGGCCGGACTGCTGGCCAAGCTTGCCAAGACCTACCCTGGAACGACCGTTACTGTGACCAAGGGAGAGACAACCGTGAAGGCTTCCCAGCTGATGAAGCTGATGAACCTGGGCGTCAAAAAGGGGAACACGGTGACTGTAGCCGCCGACGGCCCCGCTGAGGAGGAAGCCATTGCCGCTCTGGAGCAGTTTTTCAAAGAGAACCTGTAAGTTATTACTTCTGAACTTAAAGTTCGGAAGTAATATATGCCATGTCTTGTGGTTGCCGCTGTTTACAGCGGCGAGCAAAACGGCTTGAATCAAATGTATTATTTCCGAATTTTTCATTCGGAAATAATACATAGATCGTGGGCGCCGGTTCGGTTTCAGACCGGGCCGGCGCCCGTACTGATGGAAGGAGAATATTCATGATCTTAATGCAGGGCAAGGGCGTATCCCAGGGCGTGGTCAAGGGGAGGCTGTATTTTTATCAGCAGCAAAACGCTGCGGTCACCAAGGAAACGGGGCGTGATCCGGAAGCCGAGAAGGCCCGATTGAGCGAGGCGCAGAGTACGTCTATGGAGCAGCTTACGGCACTTGCCGAAAAGGCCCGGGCTGAGACCGGAGAGGAGTCCGCTATTCTCTTTGAGACACACGCTATGTTCGTAGAAGACGACGACTATGTGGAGTTCATTATGAATGCTCTGGAGGAGGGATGCAGTGCGGAATATGCTGTGCAGCAGGCGGGAGAACAATTTTCCGCCATGTTTGCCGAGATGGAGGACCCCTACATGCGGGCCAGGGCCGGTGACATCAAGGATGTCACCCATCGCATTCTCAACAATTTGATGGGTATCGTGGAGGGCGGCATCGATTCCGAGGAGCCGGTGATCCTGGCCGCTGAAGACCTGGCGCCCTCGGAGACACTTCAGCTGGATAAGACTAAGATCCTGGGGTTTGCCACCCGGGGCGGATCCGGCAACAGCCACACCGCTATCCTCGCCCGCACCATGGGGATCCCCGCTATCTGCGGTCTGGGAGATAGCTTGAAAGAGGAATATGCCGGCCGCATGGCCTATATCGATGGGGAGACCGGACAGATCACGCTGGAGCCGGACGACATCACCCTAGCCGCTTTTAACGAAAAATATCAAAAGCAGCAGGAAATGCGGGAGCTTCTTCTGACGATGAAGGGGCAGGACGATGTAACTCTGGACGGGAAACACATCATGGTGTACTGCAACATCGGCTCTCCTGGAGACATTGCCGCAGTCCAGGCCAACGATGGGCAGGGGGTGGGCTTATTCCGCTCCGAGTTCCTCTATCTGGCCGCCAGCGACTACCCCAGCGAAGACGAACAATTTGAGGCATATAAGGAAGCGGCCTCCGCTATGAACGGCAAGCGGGTGGTCATCCGCACTCTGGACATCGGTGCGGACAAACAGGTGGACTACTTCCACCTGAGCAAGGAGGAAAATCCCGCTATGGGCCTGCGGGCCATCCGCATCTGCCTGAACCGGCCCGATGTTTTCCGCACGCAGCTCCGGGCGCTCTACCGGGCCTCCGCCTTTGGGCGGATCGCCATCATGTTCCCTATGATCACCTCTGTCTGGGAGGTAAAGGAGTGCCGGCGGGCGTGCAAGAGCGTGATGGCCGAGCTGACCAAGGAGGGCATCCCCTTCCGGGCGGATACGGAAATCGGCATCATGATCGAGACGCCTTCCGCCATTTTTATGGCAGAGGAGCTGGCCAAGCTGGTGGATTTCTTTTCCATCGGCACAAATGACCTGACCCAGTACACCCTGGCCTGCGATCGCCAGTGCAACGATCTGGGCAAATTCTTTGACCCCCATCATCCGGCGGTGCTCCGCGCGGTCAAGCAGGCTGCCGATGCCGCCCACAAGGCAGGCATTTGGATCGGCATCTGCGGCGAGCTGGCTGGAGACATTTCCCTTTTACCCACATTTTTGGCAATCGGCATTGACGAGCTGTCCGTTTCTCCCTCGGCGGTACTCCCCCTGCGGGCGGAAATACGGAAAAGTATTGCCCAAACCTGCACACTGGAGCGCCTGGAGGGCTGATCGATGCGGACATATTCGCTCGTCTTTTTGGATATTGACGGGACGCTGCTGGACTCCCGGCAGCAGGTCATGCCGCAGACCAAACAGATCCTCCATCGCCTGGAGCAGCGCGGAATACCGGTCATCCTCTGCTCTGCCCGATCACCGGGCGGAGTGGAAACCGTGGCGAAGCAAGCGGATCTACATGGGCCGGCCGTCTGCTATGGCGGCGGATTGATCCTGACTGCGGAGCGGTCTATTCTGAGCGATGAGGGGATGCGGAAGGAAACGGCGGCCGCTTTTAAGCAGTATGTCCGAGAGCATTTTCCGGACGTTGTGGTCAGCGCATATCTCTACGATGTCTGGCTGGTGGATGACGTCAACCATCCCAGCGTCCGCTGGGAAGCGGAGGTTTCCAAGTGTACCCCTCTGGCCGGCAATCTTCAGGCGGCGGCGGAAACGGTCCCCCACGTCCACAAGCTTCTGGCGTTTGGCACCCAGCGGCGGCTCTCAGAGCTGCGGGACGCGGCGGCGAAGGCATTTCCCGATTTGACCTTGGCACGATCCAGCTCCACCTACCTGGAGATCATGTCTAAGGCAGTATCCAAACGAAAAGCCGTGGAACGGCTCCAGGAGCACTATCATGTCAGCCGGGAGGAGATCGTGGCATTTGGGGATCATTTCGTTGATCTGGAGATGCTGCAATATGCCGGACTGGGCGTTGCTATGGGGAACGCCCCGGGACCAGTACAGAAAGCCGCCGCGCAGGTCACAGCGTCTCATGATGAGGAAGGAATTTATATTGCCTTAAAGCACCTGCATTTCCGCGCTCCGCTGATTTAGCAGATCCCTCCGCCGCAAAGGAGCGTCAGCGAAACGGGAGAGAGAAGTAGACATGTCTGAAATGTTGGCCTCGTTATGGGGGAGATCTCTTTGTTTACAGCATAGCAGATTTTGATATGCGGAAGTCTCTTCCTTTTTTGATGGATTTGTGGTATACTATCAACGAGGTGAGCGAGCAGTGCAGTTCAAACCATTTGTTTTTGATACCATGAACCGCCAAGTTCCTGTTTCCATTAAACCGATGCTTCCGTCAGATGCAGAGGCAACAAATCTGCCGCCTGTTTGGCAGACATCCTGGACGAGTGATTTTTTAGCGGAGGAGCGATTTGAGAAATATGCGGCTAAGGTAAATGGGAAGCTGATTGCATTGGCGGCATACGAAGTCCTTCAAAACTCGCTGGTTGTTCATATCGTCTATATGGAAGCTCATCCGGAGTCTAACCCAACCCTTGATGACGGACAGCCAGAGTATACGGGGATCGGACGACTGCTGATCGCATACGGGATCAAACTATCCATCGACAACGGATTTGCTGGAGATGTGGTGCTTGAGGCGAAAACAACGGGTTTGGCTAAGCACTATGAGAAAGATTTTGGGGCGGTGCGACTTCCAGTATTTGGTTCTTCAGCTCCGCGGTATTTGATTGCAGATGCGGCAGCAAAACGAATATTCTTTACCTATCTTGTCTAGTTTGAGGGGGTGTCCGGATGGAAAGCAGAAGAGGAAATATACTCTCTGATGCCGAGTGGTACTGCCGGAAAGATCCGGAGGAGGAGCGATTTTACGAAATCTTTTTCCTGATGTGCCAGAAATATGGCGTGAGATGGGCCAGTGCAGCGGAAAAAGAACGGCAGTTTATTGAAGAAGTAACCAGGGTCACATATGAGCGGGAGAGGGCGTTGCGGCTAGGATCCCCGCTGTCGGATGTCCGTCCGTCATTTGCTTCCTAAAACCAGGCTTGACCCACAACCTGACCCACACGGGGAAAGAAGCGGACAGAATTAGTGGAGTGGATAGGACGGAAAGCATCATTTTCCCGGAACAAAAAGGCCCGGAAACTGCTGGATACCAGCGGTTTCCGGGCTTGCTATCACTTGGTAAGGATGAGGTCACCAGTTCAAATCTGGTCAGCAGCTCCAAGAAAATCACCTAAATCTATGGATTTAGGTGATTTTTCTTTAATTTTTGCAACTTTTGGGGGGCGTTTGAAAATCAGGAATGACCTCCTTGCCGGGAAAATAGGCTTTTTGCAAAGAGTTTTGCAATTTTTCGGAGGTCACACAATCCTCAAACCATTGCGCCCCAAGGGGTTCCCGATTTTCGCGCTTGCAAATAATCTGCAATTTTTGGGGATTATTTGGAATAAGCCTGGTCAACGACTGCGGCGGCCTTAGAAATCGTTTCCCGGCCCTTAACGTAGTAGCGCAGGGTCATTGCTGACGTGGTGTGTCCCGCTGCGGCCTGGGCTAACTTGATGTCCTTGGTCTGGTCGTACAGGTCCGTCAATACCGTAGTGCGGAACCGGATAGGCGTGATGTTTTCATCAAAACCGATGTCCCGCTTGATACGGTCGCACATGCGGCGAACTTGGGTATAGGACAAGGGAGACTTGCCACCGAAGACAAATTCACCGGCTTTTACCTGGAGCAGATAGGGGACCGCCAGAGCTGACAGGCCGATGGTCCGGGTGCTGCTTTGGGTCTTGGGGTCTTTGATCTCCGGCTGGTTGCGGGTGGGGTGGGTCACGGCCCGGCAGCTGAAACCGGCTGTTGGGATACACCGCGCGGATGGCTTCAATCATGCCGCACAGGCCGTTGGTGCAGAACAGGTACACATCCAAAACTCCCCTGGACTTGAGGTCATTCAGCACATTCAGCCAGAATTTGCTGCTCTCATGTGCCCCAACCCACACACCATGGATGTCCTTCCGACCATCCATGGGTGATGCCCGGCACCACGTATGCCGCCTTTGTCACATACCGGTGATCCTCACGCACCTTGTAGTGGATGGCGTCCATGAACACGAACGGATAGACTATCTCCAGAGGCCGGTTCTGCCACGCCGTCACCTCCGGCATGATCTTTTACGTGATCTTCGTCACCAGCTCCGGGGGAGATCTCCACATCCAATAGCTTTTGTCAAGGGGAAGTTTTACGAAAAGCTGCCAGCGTCCTCACCCGAGTTGTCGATTTGTTTCTTCACAGACGCGGTACTCTATTTGGTAACCGGCACTCAAAATCACCTGAATCTCCATATCACCAACCATACCTTCGTGCAATTTCCTCCAGTTCCTCCGGGTCTGCGTTTCGAATCTCCTCCTCGTCCAGAATCATGGCCCCCAGGCCGGAGAAGGCCCCGGCATAGGCCTCGTCCAGCAGCTGTTTACGCAAGCTTTCCGTGTCATAATACATGCTGTGTTCCTCCTCGTCAAAATAAGGTTTGGGTTCACAGTCCCTTCAGCTTAATTCCTTCGTCGGGTCCACGGGCTTCAATTCCTGCCCGCATAGTCCAGTACCGCCGCCTTGGCCGCGATATTGTTCTGCTTGTCGCATTCGGCCAGCAGGGGGTCAATGTCCTTGCGGACGATCATCTTCTCGGCAAACATGAGACGCAAAAGATCCTCGCGCTGGATCGCCGCAGGGAAAAGCCGCTTTTTCTGGCCCTTGATGTACTTGAGGTAGCCCGCTTTGATCTCCTCATCCAGCTCCGCGCCGTCCAGATACGCCTTGGCAAAACCCGCACACGCCCCAGGCTTGTTCTTCGGCGCAAAATCATCAATGGGGATGTGGGGCGCGATGATGGCCGGACGGCTGTCCTCAAATACGGATTTGTCGATCGCCTCAACGCTCTTTGGAATGGTCACGCTGGTCAGGTTCTTGCAGCCAGAGAAGGTACTCCACCCGATTTCCGTGATACCCTCCGGAATGACAACGTGTTTTATACTCTCGCAACCAGCAAACGACAACCAGCCCAGTTCCTCGATCTCCTCTGGAATGACTACGTTCGCTTTTGTCCCCTGGTATTTGATCAGAAAATGATCCAGGACTGCAAACTCCCCCAAATTTTTGAGCCATAGGGTGTCCTTGAAAAGCGCAATGGCGATCCCTGCCATGCATCTGGGGATGGCGACATTGGTAATATTGGGGCAATTACCGAATAATAGATCCAGCTCCCTAATTCCTACCGCGTCCTCCCGGTCCTGAAACGTCACGCTGGTCAGGTTCTCACAGTCGTAGAAAGCAGCACGTCCAATCGACCGGACGCTCTTTGGGATGGTTACGCTTTGAATGCTGGATTCCCCGAAGGCATCGCTGCCGATTTCCCTCACACTCTTCGGGATGGTGACGCTTTGAAGGCGGCGGCCATAGAAGACATCCGGGCCAATTTTCTTCACGCCCTCCGGGATGGTCACATCCCCGCCGGGGCCTTTGTATTTCTCCAAAACGCCCTTCGTGATAACAAAATCCTGCTTGTTTTCCATGGTAAAATTCCTCCTGAAAATTTTTTGTAATTATAATTTTAAACCTCGTCCAGATCCCAGTCAATATCCTCCATCTTCCGGATAATCTCCTGCTGCCGCTCGTAGAACAGCAGCTCCTTATTCCGCTCGTAGTATTCTTTGCAACCGTAGCGCCCAATGAACCGGGCACAGTGGGGGTTGAGGGTCAGCTCCGTCACCAGGATCAGAAGCTCCTGCCCGTCGGGGAAGACCTCGCCGCAGAAGCGGAACAGGTTGGACAGCTTCTTTCCGGCGTCCCCGGCAGATTTGCGCAGCCCTGCCATCCGCTGGTCGAAGTCCTTTTTCAGCAGGGCAAAGGCGGCTTTCCCGTCTTCTGGGCGTTCCTTCACCAGCATGGCCCGCTCTTCCTCTAAAACAGCGCAAACGCTCTCCAACGTCAATTGGTCCTCCCGGCTCATGGAGGACGCCCGCCGCCCGGCGGCCAGGGCCGTCCGCTGGCTCTTGATCTGCTTCTCCAGCAGCTTGGACGCCTCCGCTCCCGGCTTGGCCAACTCCGTCCGCACCGCTCGCAGCGCCTCTAACAGCTGCGTCTGGGCTGCCTCGACGGCGCACACGGAGCGCAAGTGTTCTGTCACGCCGTCCAGCAGCAGGCCCAGCAAGGAAAGCCGCTCGTCGAATTTCGCCTTCCTGGCCCGGTCCTTGATGGACTCTTCCACCTTGCCGGAGAGGATTTTATCCACTTGGTAGTCGGAGCGGTACTTGTTGAACAGGTCGTAGTAGACGGCAAAGTCCTTGGCGATCTTCCGGTTTTGCAGGTACTGGCCCACCAGATTTTCGTCAATTTTCAGCCGGTGCTGTTCGTACAGCCGCATCATGTCCGACAGGTCGGACCAGCCTCGGGCGGTGACAAACCGCTTGCCGTCCACGGTGGTCTCCACCTGGTAGAAGTCCGACTTTTTGATCTCCAGATAGGTCATGACGGCGGGGTGAGTGGAGCGGCTGTAGGCGTACTCCTTCCAGGCGTCGAAGTCGGGCTCCACGTCCACCCGCTTGAGCCGGTCCCAGGTGACGATGTCGAACTCCCGGACCGAGTTGTTATACTCCGGCGGGTTGCCCGCCGTCACCACGATCCAGCCGTCGGGGACCTTGTGGCGGCCGAAAATCTTGTACTGCAAAAACTGGAGCATGGAGGGGGCCAGGGTCTCGGACACGCAGTTGATCTCGTCCAGGAACAAAATGCCCTCCTTGACCCCGGCGTCCTCCATCAGGTCGTAGACCGAGGCAATGATCTCGCTCATGGTGTACTCGGACACGTCGTACTCCTTGCCGCCGTAAGTCTTGCGGACGATGAAGGGCAGGCCCAGGGCGCTTTGGCGGGTGTGGTGGGTCATGGAGTAGCTCACCAGCCCCACCCCCAGCTCGGCGGCGATCTGCTCCATGATGGCCGTCTTGCCGATGCCCGGAGGGCCCATCAGAAACACGGGCCGCTGCTGCTCGATGGGGATGACGTAGCTGCCGAAGGGGTCCTTGGTGAAATACGCCGTCATAGCGTTCTGAATTTGTGTTTTGGCTTGTTTGATGTTCATAGCGGCTTCCTTTTTTCAAAATTCTGATTGTATTTTGTGTGAAATTATGATATCCTGCTTGTAAGGAGGTGGTATTATGCCAAACATTCGCCCGATCTCCGATTTACGGAGCAGTGCCAATGAAATTTCCGACTTCTGCCGTCAGACCGGGGAGCCGGTCTATATCACCCGCAACGGGGCGGGAGACATGGTGGTAGTCAGCATGGAGGCTTACGAACGCCAGCAGGCCCTGATCGACCTGTACGGAAAGCTGGCCGTTGCGGAACAGGAGATCGCCTCCGGCGCGGAGGGAGAAGACTTTCTGACCTTCGCCCGCCAGTTGAGGGAGTCTGTGCATGGAGCGGTATAAGGTCAAAATCTATCCCTCCGCCCAGCAGGACCTGCGGGATATCGTGGACTATCTCAATACCCTCTCACCCAGTGCCGCCCTGCGGTATTACGACAAGCTGACCGAGGAGATCGCCAGCCTGTCAACCATGCCGGAGCGGTGTCCGAGACCGCGGGACCTGGCTTTGGCGGCAAAAGGCTACCGGTATCTGATCGTGGAAAACTATCTGATTTTTTATGTCGTATCCGGAGGCACGGTGCAGATACGGCGCATCCTATACGGCCGCAGAGATTACCGCGCGCTGCTTTGAAGTAAATTTGAATGATCCCCGCCCGCCGGAGCGCCCGGCGGGCGGATGTTTGCTTTACAGCCCCTTCAGCTCAAATTCCTTCGTCAGGTCCACGGGTTTCAAATTTCTCCGGCGTAGTCCAGCACCGCCGCCTTGGCCGCGCTGTTGTTCTGCTTGCCGCACTCGGCCAGCAGGGAGTCGATGTCATTGCGGTCCAGTATCTTTTCGGCAAGCATGAGACGCAAAAGCTCCTCGTGCTGGATCGCCGCAGGGAAAAGCCGCTTTTTCTGGCCCTTGATGTACTGGAGGTAGCCCGCTTTGATCTCATCATCCAGCTCCGCGCCGTCCAGATACGCCTTGGCAAAACCTACGCACGCACCGGGCTTGTCCTCCTTAACAATGCCGGAGATGGGCGTATGCGGGGCGATCAAGACAGGGCGGCAGCGCGTAAAGACGCTTTTATGGATCTCTGTGATGGTCCCTGGGATGGTCACGCTGGTCAGGCTTTTGCAGCCGGCGAAGGCCTCCTCCCCGATTTCTGTGACGCCCGCCGGGATCGTCACGCCGGTCAGGTTCGCGCAGCCATAGAAAGCCGAATACCAGATTTCCGTGACGCCCGCCGGGATGGTTACGCTGGTCAGGTTCTTGCAGTTCGCGAAGGCCCAATTCCCGATTTTCGTGACGCCCGCTGGGATGGCGACCTCACCGCCAAGACCGATATACTGAAACAAAATTCCATTGATAATCACCATCCCCTGTTCGTCGGCCAGTTCATCGGCCAGTTGATGGCATCCACTGAAAGCCCCGGCCCCGATTTTCGTGAGGCTCTCCGGGATCGTCACGCTGGTCAGACCCGTGCACTCAGAGAAGGCAAACTTCCCGATTTCCGTGACGCTTTCCGGGATCGTCACGCTGGTTAGGTTCTTGCACCAAGAGAAGGCCTGCTCCCCAATTTTCGTAACGCCTTCTGAGATCGTCACGCTGGCCAGGCTTGTGCAGCCAGAGAAGGCCTCACCCCCGATTTCCGTGACGCCCTTTGGGATGGTCACACTGGTCAGGCTCTCGCAGCCCTTGAAGGCATGGTTCCCGATTTTTGTGAGACTTTCTGGGATGGTCACGCTGGTCAGGCTCTCGCAGCCCTCGAAGGCCTGATCCGCGATTTCCGTGACGCCCACCAGGATCGTTACGCTGGTCAGGCCCGTGCAGTCAGAGAAGGCCCCAGCCCCGATTTCCGTGAGGCCCTCCGGAATGGTCACGCTGGTCAGTTTCTTGCAGCCAAAGAAGGCAAACGCCCCGATTTCCGTGACGCCCTCCGGAATGGTGACGCTGGTCAGTTTCGCGCAGCCCCTGAAGGCCCAATCCCCGATTTCCGTGACGCTCTCCGGGAGGTCAAGGGGGAACTGGGCCTGCTGGGCAGCAGCCAGAGGCGCATTGAGCTGGCGGAATATCTGCTCTGGCTGCAAATGAAGCAGCGGCGGGGCGACTTGGCGGACTTCCTGCGGGGACTGACGCCGGGGCTGTTCGAGCTGCTCAGGCTGGCCGCGGAGGAGAAGGCGGGGTATCCGCTGTCCTCCTATTGTGACAGCAGGGGGCGCTTTTGCCGCAGCTGGCTGACAAAGGATGTGCAGGGACAGGAAATGCTGGCATTGTTGGAGCCGCCGGGGCGAAGTCTGGATGGGACATTCCTGATATCCGGCCATTACGCCGCGATCCTTGAGAAAAAGTGTTCCGCGTATACCTGGGCAGCGCCGCTTCTCCAGCTGCGGGAAATTGAGGAAAAAGTGCGTAACACGGCAGCTCACACCATTACTCGTGTGGATGAAAGATGGCTGAAAGACAGGGGCGTTGTTTCCAGTCAGGAGATCGTAAAATTGTTAAAAACCGCCGTCCAGGCGTTGAACCAGGACAGCGGTGGAAATGTATCGGCAAGATTGACGGTGGACTGGGGCGCTTATGATGTGATGAACCGGAAGATTGAGGCCGCGTTATAACAAGATAAGAAGACAGGGATCAGCTTATTTATTACAAGCTGATCCCTGTCTTATTTGTTTGCAGAATATCCAGCGGAGCCTATTCAAATATCGCCTCATCCAGCTCCAGTTTCTGTTCGCAGCGGTTGTCGATGTCCTTGCCGTTGCCGGTAAACAGGGTGTCAGGGAAGCTCAGAGGGAGTTCGTTGGGGACACGCTTTAGCAGGACGGCGGTGCCGTTGTTCCGGAACGTATCGTTCAGGTAGTAGAAGTCGGACATGACGCCTTGCTCCGCGTCGAAGCACATTCCCACGGTATTGTGCTCAAAGACGGTCCCGCTGGCGACGATCCAGGCATTTTCATCGGCCAGGAATCCTGTCTCCCAGCCAGCCACCCGGCAATCCGTCAGCTGGACCCGTGCGCCGTTGGAGGTGCGGACACCCACTCCCTGTCCACTGCCAAGGAAGTCGATGTTGCTGAAGTCGAGGATGCCCCGCTGGTTTGCCGCGAAAACTGGGCCGGTGAAAGTGGTGTGCTGTCCGTCGGCTCCAATGCTGCCGTAGAGGCTGACTGGCCGCTCCGTGATGGACAGGCCGCCCTCATAGACCACCGGGGGGAGGTAGAGATAGATCCGGTCTGCCTCATTGGTGATGCTGGCCAGGCTATCCACGAAGGTCTGGAGTTCCTGGATGGTGTCCATAGGAATGTCCTGGGCAGTGAACTTATAGACAGTGGTGGTGGGATACTGCTGACTCCGGCGCAGGCGGATGATGTCGCCATTTTTCATCGTGATAGTGCAGATCAGCTCCGCCTCATGCTCTCCTGCGGAAAGGATCTTATAATCCACATAGATCACTGCGGCGGCATCGGGTATGAAGGTTTTGTCCAGCTGCGGATCGGTGCAGCTGATCGACATACTGGCGTCCGGGCATCTGACCTCAGCGGCGATGGATGCCACGTTCTCCATAAACTCGTCCGTGATCCGGGTCTCGTCCTCCGCACGGGTAACGTACAGACAGACGGGATAGCGATAGGAATAGTTTACCTCGGAAAACCAACGATCTTTATGGGGGCGGTCGAACCCATCGTCCCAATTGGATAAATCAAGATGGAAGACGCCGCTCTGGCTGGGGTAAACCATTTCTGAGCCATCGATATCATAGGTCTTTGGCCGGGAATCCAGCCAAGTCGCCCCGGCCAGGGTCAGACATACCAGGACGATAACAGCCAGGGCGCTGTACAGCGCCTTCCGAGGCATATGCCTCGGAAGGTGAATCTCTTTCCGGACATTGATCGGTTCCGCACAGAAAGGGCAGAAGGAGGAATTTTCATTCAGTGGTTTCCCGCAGTGGGGACAGGTTTTCTCAGACAAGTTCAAATCGCCTCCATCAAATGTAAAACATCTTTATAGCGCTTTTCAGGGTTAACCTGGGTGCAGCGCTGAACCACCCGGCCCATATGCCCCTCCGCCAGCCGTTTGGAGGGGTGCTGGCCGGTGAGCATCACATTCATCAGCACTCCCAGGGAGTAGATGTCCGTCCGGGTGTCGGATTGGCTCAGGCCGTACTGCTCCGGGGCGGCGAAGCCGGTGGTGCCCAGGATCTGGGTGTCGGCCTCGGCCTCCAGCTTGTGGAGGCGGGCGGCGTCAAAATCGATCAGCACCGCTTCGCTTCCCCGCAGGATGACGTTCTCCGGCTTGATGTCCCGGTGGACGGCGGCCAGGCTGTGGAGCACCCACAGCGCGCGGCACAGCTGGATGACGATCTTCCGGGTCTCTTTGGGAGAAAAAAGGGCGCCCTCCAGCAGGAAGCCAAGGGTATCGCCCTCAATACATTCCTCCAGGACCAGATTGTCTTCCCCCTGACTGACGGCCTCATAAATGACCGGCAGATTCTGGCAGGAATAGCTCAGCAGCTTCCGGTATACCTCGCCGTTTCCGGTGAACCGGCGGAGGATGAAATTCTGTCCGGCGGCCCGGTGGCGGATCAGCCGCACGCTGCCCCGGGGGCTCACCTTCAAAGTCCGGACGGTCTCAAATTCTTCGTCCAGTCTCTCCGACAGCCACGTGTACATAGAGGCCGCCTCCCTTCAAAAAATTTTTCTCGATACTATGCAGCCAGCATATTGTTTTCGCATGAAAAATTTTGTAAAATAAGTATATAGTATTTCGGAGGAAAAGTAAAGGGGCGCGAACAATGGAAACCAAATCTACCGGCGATCTGCAGCAGGAATTGATGGAACAGCCCAATCTGAACGCTTACATCCGTGACAATCAGGAAGAATTCTCCGACAGCAGTATGCTCCGCCTGCTGGCGGGACTGTTCGATAGGAAAAAGCTGTCCAAGGCGGAGATGGCCCGGCAGGCGGGCATCAGCGAGGTGTATCTCCACCAGGTGTTTTCCGGGCGGCGCAAGCCCTCCCGGGACCGGCTGCTGTGCATCTGCCTGGGGTTGGAGGCAACGCTGGACGAGGTCCAGAGGCTGCTCAAACAGGCGGGGTATGCCCCCCTCTATCCCAGGCGCAAGCGGGAGGCCATCATCGCCCACGGTGTCGTCCACCACACGCCGCTGAGGGAGATCAACGACAAACTGTTCGCCGAAAACGAGAAAACGCTGTTTTGAGGAGGGACCCGCCATGCCAGCCGCGGCCCGGGTGGCGCTCCAGACCGGCATAATATCACGGTAAAAACAGTTGAAAAGGGCGGATACGGCCCCAAAAAGCACAAGGACACAAAATGTACCTTGTGCTTGCTGCTGGAAACGCTATGAGCCGGCCGATGGTATTGATCTGTCCTCTGCCTGGTTATTCAATTTCCAGGTTTTGCACGCCATGACGAAGAATGATGTTGATCAGCTCGTTGCGCGAACGGTTTGTTTCCGCCGCGATTTTGTCCAATGCGTCAAGGGTATCTTCTCTGATCCGAACGGTAATGACCTTGTTCCCGTCCTCGCCGCGCCTCTTGATCTTCAAGGGTTCACTTTTCATATTGCCGCACCTCTCAATCTGTAATGAATTATAGCTTGACAAAGAGGCACAAAGTATAATACAATTAACTGTCGTTAAGACTATCACTCTGTATTACAGGAGGCAACTGAAAAATGAAAAGGTTTTAAGCACTCATGCTTGCGGCGGCTCCAAGACAAAGTGGACGGCGGAAACCTATGTGAAAGATCAGTTTGACAAGGCTATGAAAGAGACAATGCTCCGGACAGAGGATAAGGTTGTAAAGTGAAATACACTTTTCAAATTCAATCAACAGGAGGCAATAACAAAATGAAAAAGATACTAGCACTCATCCTTGCGGCGGCTCTGGCCCTCTCTCTGGTGGCCTGTGGTAGCGACGGAACGGGGGACAGCAATACGCCTGGTGGTGAGAATACCCTGCCACCAGCAACAGACAAATCTGTTGATAATACGAAAGTAATAGAAGAAACGAAGTATTATCAGCTAGGGGACACTGTATCAACAGACATTTTCGAATTTACTTTAGATCGGGCAGATTTAGCCATAGCGTTAGTCAATACAATCGGCGATAATGGTTTTTTACCAAAAGAATATGATGCTACAACAGACAGTCGAAACCCGTATGTAGCGGCAAAGGGGCACACATTAGTTGCAATTACCTATACTGCAAAAAGCTTAGACCGGGCATCGGTAGAAGTAGATGGGAGTTTTAACCCCACTTTTATTACCGTTGAATATGACAACCAAACATATAATTCGAAAACAATATATGGGTATTCCAGTGTTAATGGCTGGGACTGGGAGCAAGACAACTCTATGAATACACTTTTGCTGGCCGGGGAACATAAAACTAGGCGTTGCTATCTTGATATTCCTGTCGAAACAGAAGATTTGTCCGATACATTTTCCTTAATATTCAGTATTCCAAATTCCGAAGGTAAAACCGAAGATTTTATCTTCGTGGTTACGGCACAAGACCGGGAAAACCTGCCAGAAAAAGAAGTTACAATAAACGAAGCGATTGCTAAATTTACCAAAGAAACCGGGCAAACATATTTTGCAGAACATATGGAGGACTATGTTCCTGTTTCGGGGAGTGAAATGCAAGGTTTTCTATTTGGAAAAACTTGGACAGTGAATATTAAAGAGAGTTATGGCAGCTGGGAAGGCACATTTCAATTCGAAGAGGACGGAAGAATTAAAGACTCTTATGGATATGTAAATGAAAGAACATGGGAAATCAATGGAGATATATTGGTGCTTAATGGAAAGAAAAATTGTGATATGAAATTAGTGAGCGACGGACTATATCTCTTAGTGTGCGACGGGCAACCATATATGTTAATGCAGTAAAATGGGAAAAGCGCGGGGCGGGAGCAATCCCTCCCCGCGCTGTTTCTGTCAATAGGCTATACCTTTTCCGAAAAGAAGGGGGAAACAGGTTTCCCCGTTTCCCCTCTCGTTCTTTGGCTCAGTCCAGAATTTCCATCAGCCTGCCGCAGCAGACAGGGATGGGCTCTCCGGCCTTGATATGCTCGGTGCGGTTGCAGAGATAGCAGTAGACGTCGGTGTCATAGGGGGCCAGCACGGTGGGCTGGGCCTTGACCTCCTCGGCGGTCAGTCCCTCAATGTGGAACTTGGCCGACTTGTCCTCCGCCTTCATATAGGTCCCCATGGGCTCCAGCCGCTTGGTGCCGCCGGTGCAGTTGCCCATCTTGATCCAGAGGGCCTCCAGCTCCGCAGCCTCGGAAGCATGTTCGGGGATGATCTCCACAATGTCCTTGTCAATACGGATCTTCATCGTACGATACCCCGCCGGTCCTTACTTGAAATACCGCTCCAGCAGGCCCTTGAACGCCTTGCCGTGGCGGGCCTCGTCGCGGGCCATCTCATGGACGGTGTCGTGGATAGCATCCAGACCCAGCTCCTTGGCCAGCTTGGCGATCTCCATCTTGCCGGCGGTGGCGCCGTTCTCGGCCTCGACGCGCATCTCCAGGTTCTTCTTGGTGCTGTCGGTCACCACCTCGCCCAGCAGCTCGGCGAACTTGGCGGCGTGCTCGGCCTCCTCGTAGGCGGCCTTCTCCCAGTACAGGCCGATCTCGGGATAGCCCTCGCGATGGGCCACACGGGCCATGGCCAGATACATGCCCACCTCGGAGCACTCGCCGTTGAAGTTGGCGCGCAGGCCGTCGATGATCCGCTCGTCAACGCCCTTGGCCACGCCGACCACGTGCTCGGCGGCCCAGCTCATCTCGCCCTTCTGCTCGGTGAACTTCGCGCCGGGGACGCCGCACTGGGGGCACTTCTCGGGGGGAACGTCACCCTCATGAACATAACCGCAAACAGGGCAAACCCACTTCTTCATAGTAAAAATCTCCTTTTCAAATAAAAATCCTGAATAAATTTTATAGACGCCTCACCGGCGTAGCTAACAAAGCCTGTCCGCCTCCCGGCGGCAGTCGGGGCAGAGTCCCCGGTACATCACGGCGCAGGCCTCGATGAGGAAGCCGCCGTCCTCTCCGGGGGGGCCGACCTCCGGCTGAGGGAGGTCCGCCATCGCGCCGCACCGGCGGCATCGGATGTGGCTGTGGGCACGGACCTCGCCGTCATAGCGGCTGTCGTCCCCCGCCAGGTCCAGACGCAGGATCTTTCCCTCCTCAGCCATCCGGGAGAGCACCCGGTAGACCGTAGACCGGCTGATGGTGGGATGGTCCCGATGCACGTGGTCATATACCAGGGCGGCGGTAGGGTGGCAGCGCAGGCCGCAGAGCGTCTGGTATATGATCTCCTTCTGGATGGTGTTTCTGTCCGCCATCGGTCTCGCTCCTTAATGGGATTAAATCCTAAAAAGGACTATACTACAAGGCGGATGATTTGTCAAATGAATTTTTTATGAACGGGGAGTTT
>OFFZ01000372.1_pt1 | contig 28700 bp, 31 predicted proteins | sample 1521631 | NCBI WGS metagenome assembly OFFZ01 (sample SAMEA3504102, study PRJEB24116) | mouse gut metagenome | biome: mouse gut; feature: mouse-associated habitat; material: faeces | place: Denmark | collected 2011 | reverse complement strand
CAAACTATTTATTAGAAGCAGATGCCCAACATTTAAGCAGGGAAATTCGCTATTCACACCGAATCAAGTTAATTTCAATATTTTCAATAGGCACTATTATCGCGTCTCTTGCTACTGTTATAATGTTCCAATTTCTCTTCTACTACCATGCACAAACATCCTACATTTCCAGAGAAGTAACAATAATAGAGGAGGATAACAAGAAATGAATCAATGTAAAAAAAATAAACTCTTTCATATTAGCAATTGCTCTTATGCTTGTTGCAGGTAATCACACAAAAACAGTACACGCAGCTAATACATCTACATCAACCCGAGATATAAGTATAGAAAAAATTGCAGATGATTTATACTGTATTACAACAATTGAAACAACGATAAATAGCAGCTTAGATAAAAGCGTTACCGCCACTCGTTCCTCTAACACCAAATTGGGAAGCAAAACGGTCAAATATCAAAACAGCAAAGGAACAACTCTGTGTTATGTAAAAGTATCTGGCACTTTTTCATATAACGAAAATAATTCTCGTTGCACCGCTGCGTCTATATCAGCAGCTTCTTACGACGAAAATTGGACGATATCCAATAAAAGCAGCAGCAAATCAGGAAACACTGCGTCTGCTACTGCGACGGGCACGTTAAACAAAAACTCTTTGTTCAGCCAAACCATTACAAAGACTGTATCATTGAGTTGCTCTAAAAATGGTAAACTTTCATAACATAAATATCAGCAAAGAATTATTTCTTTGCTGATATTTTATCCCTATCTGGTTTAACCCATCTATAAAATTGCAACATTCTCATTTTTAATTTCTTGTCTAAGGGATTCATTTATTAGTTTTTGTATAAGGGATACCATTGTATTAGAATTAATAACTCTACCCATTAACTCTTCTAAATCTTTCATCGATTCAATCCAAAATATATCTTTCATTTGACCACCTGAATATTCTAGCGCCAAGCTATCATTCATTACTATCGTAACAGGGTAAGATAATGTTCCATGATGAACAAACATCATCCTATATTTGTAATGTTCTAAACCCCTTACAGTCAAAAAAATTCAAATTTATAATCCTCATTATTTTGTTCCCCTAAATCTTTTTGTATATCAACAGTGACCTCTTGCCCTAATGTAGGTAAAACAAGACCGAGATTTTTCTTATAACTCCGTATTTTTCCATCATATTTTTCAATTTTTCCCTTTACATAACCTCGTGTCGCTTCATCTATTTGCTGTAAAGAATTTTTTATAACAATTTCTGGTTTATCCTTATCTACTAACTCAAATGAAAATGTTTCTTTATTCATTTATAAATTCTCCCTTCTAATCTCTTATTTCACACATAATAGGAAAATGATCGCTGATTTTCTTATTAGGATGTTGATTTTTATTTTTCAAATCAGTATAACTACATGTTGTAATTATTTTTAACTTTTCTTTTATAAATACTGGCAAAACTTCCTGGCTTATAATTACTTGATCATGCATATACCACATTGGCGAATGTAGCTTTGATTGATTCAAATAATATGTTCCTGCTGGATAAGAAAAATCGCCCATAAGACTCCACATAGGATTGTAAAACTTTCAGTACTCTTTCTTATGTACAGACCTTGTTGGCCTATCCGTAAAATTTAATTCAGGTAGCCCATGAAACCCATTCGCATTCAAACAAATTCTCCCATATGGCATTTCATTAAAATCTCCTATAATAATCGTTTTTTGTGAGTTTATATCCTCCTCCATTTTCTGTATATCATACATAATTTTTTGTATATCCTCTAACCTTTCTTCACTCCGATCACCATGTGTATCTGAAATGAGATGAACGCAACACAATACATATTTATCCAAAAGTATATGAATCTCGTAGTAATCCTCTTGAGGTCCAGGTTCTATATCTATATAATTACTCCATACACTAATCCTATTACATCCTGATGTAAGACATTTAATCAAATTTTGTTGATTTTCTCTAAATAATGCATATAGTTGATTTTCATCCGCATTATATTCTGCCATAACTAATATATCTATTTCATTATCTTCAACAATACTAGTGTGCTGACACATTTATATCTGGCGAAACTCTGCAGAACGATTGTTCATCAGCAAGACGGAAGAAGGAGGCGATGCGGTGGCATCGTTGACTGATGACAACGCAGTCTGATGGGCAATCGGGCAAGGAGGTTTGCCTGAATATAAATGTGTCAGTACACTAGCAATATAGTGATTAATATTTCTATGTACGTTCCAAAATAAGATTTTCATCTTTTTTGTCTTTACTCCTTATTTCAATCAATTATCATTTTAGCAATTTTCCATCTATTGGAAACCTTATACATTTTCCTCTTCAAAGATATAATTTCTTATAGAATATCGCACTATTTCATAAAGATCTATATATTTTCAATTTTCTTTTAATCGTATATAATCCTCTAGCATTCATACCAACAAATACTCATATTAATACCATATATTATTTAATGATGCTAGCATTCAATTCTTTTAAATAAGAATATAATCTGCTGGGATTTTGAACAAAGAAATATGAGAAAGGCTTTAAGAGAGAAAAATCTTAGAGCCTTTTTTGGCATATTTAGGACATGAAAAGGATTGGCTTTTTATATTTATTTAAATTGGAAATTGAATACTCTTTTAGATTTTCATTTATCTTACTTGAAAACAAGAACAACAATGTGTAAAATTAACTAAGAAGATTATTTTACGAAGGAGCATTGTGATGAAAATGAAACATATTTCACTGGTATGGTGCGTGGTATTCTGCCTGCTGCTGGCAGCCTGTGGTAACAAAAAGGGCGCGCAGGAGGAGAACACACAGAAACAGGTTGAGTTGGATAGAGAGACTGGTAATGACAAAGAGGCAGCCCCGGAAGATGAAAAAGCGGATTCTGGCACAGAGGCCGACGGAGGGGGACTGCCCGCAGAACCGAGGTATGGTGCGCAGATTGAAGGTCAGTGCTTTGATGTGAATTTGAAGCCTTTAGGGGATGTGCGGTTTGTCTCCTATGAGCCGGACGCGGATAAAATACCTCTTCTGGATGCAGGGTTTGTGATTGAGACAGCCAAAAACGAGCACGGCAAAGATATTATGCTGCCTGGATGGACGGATGACAATATCCGTGAAAATTATAAGTTTGACAAGGTCCAAGCGGTGTCGTTTTCGGATATCGAATCAGACGGATATGACGATATTATCATAATCTGCGATTATCAGGTGATGGAAGGAAACACGGAAAAAGGGAGTTACACAGAAGTGCGCATCTACTCTGGAAGCGCGGACGGCACATTCACCTTGAACCGGGGACTGTCTGACAGCGCAAATGCCACATTGGGGGAGAAGACAATCGGCAGTGTTAAAGGTGTTTTGGGGAGCAGCAGGACAGCTTCATCAACGGCGTCAAAGTCATGGCAGGAGATATATATGGGTTATCTGAGTAACAATGCGGATGATGCAGAGGGCTATACCCTTATCTATCTCGATAGCGACAATGTGCCGGAGTTGGTTCAAGTCGGAAACTGTGAGGCTGCTGGATGCAAAATTATCAGTATCGCAGATGGGCAAATTCAGGAGACACAGCTTAAAAGGCTCAATTTTACCTATCTGGAGCGGGAGGGTCTGCTTTGCAATTCGGATGGGCTCATGGACAATTACTATGACGTCGTGTGGCAGATGAATGGTGGACGGATGCGTCAGATCGCCAGCGGTTGGTGGGGCTTTGAAGATAATAGCAATCCTCAGTTTGACGAAAATGGCTCTCCAATCTATCGGTACTTCTGGGAAGAACGGGAAATGTCCAGTGAAGAATACACGGCGGCGCTGAATAGCGTTTTCGATTGCACACGTGAGAAGGGCTACGATTATGAATCGCTCGATTTACGCTGGGAGATGATGGAGCGGTTAAAGAAAAGCATTAATGGTTAATGGAGAGCAGGGAATGACAAGATGAGGAACGCGGCGGGAAGGCTTCATCAGAACAAAGCCGTCCCGCTATATTCCTGCGGTCTTACCTTACCCTATATATTTTCTTGCTATTTAATCTCAGCAACTTTTACCTTTCTGTTCTCTTTGACAGAAAGAGTAAGGGCGTCTGCCGTTGCAATCGCTGCCCGCGCCGCAGAGCCGTTCAATAATGGCTTAAACTCGTCGTCAACGGTTGCGCCGTGCATGATTTCATTGAAATATTTCATTTCATTTTTCATGATACTGTGCAGCCACATCGGCGGCTTCTTGCCCGGTTTCCCATACATGATAGCCCCGTCCATCTCTGTGCCGTGATAAATCCTTGTACGGTCGTCATCCTCTTCCTTCGTCTCATGAACCAGATAATGGTCTTCTCCCGACTCCGTTTTTACAGTCATTCCCACATTGGCCATGTCAAGCCGGATTGCGCCCTTAGTTCCCTGAATCAGCACATAATGCTCCGGCCAGTGGAATGCGGAACCATACTCAAGGACGGCAAATTTTCTGCCCGGGAATTCCAGGTTAATAAACAGCATATCATCCTCGTCGCCGAACTGCTCGCCTCTGTGCGCCACATTTCCGCCCATCATGATTACAGACTCCGGCTCTCCCATAATAAACTGGATACAGTCCAGTTCATGGATATGATGGTAAAGATGCCCGCCTGATTTCGCACGGATTTTCTTCCAACTGATGGAACCCTGCGGCTCTTCCCATCCGTTTCTCGCAGAATGACAGTAAAGAACGTCGCCGATTTTCCCTTCGTTGATTAATTTTTTTGCATGTCTGACACCGCGGAAAAAGTTCATCACATGCCCTGCCATAAATGTAACGCTATGCTTTTCGCATGCTTTTACCATCGCGTCGCAGTCTGCATAGGACAATGCAATGGGTTTCTCACAAAATACGTGTACTCCATGCTCTGCAGCCTTAATGACCGGCTCTTTATGTAAATAATTCGGCGAGGCAACAATCACTGCGTCCACATCTTCGCGGCTAAACAGTGTATCTAAGTCTGTCTCTACATCACATCCCAGTTCCTCTGCAATCACATCCGCATTTTCCGGATCATACACTGCCGTAATAGCCGCTCCTTCCTGTTCCTTCATAATCCGTCCAAGCTCTGCCCCAAAGTAACCTGTACCGACTACTGCATAACCAATATTTTTCATTTCGATATCTCCTTTAAATATTATTTACTTTACTGAACCTTCTGTCATACCGCCGGCAATATATTTCTGGATAAACATAAAGAATACTACCGATGGAATCACAACTAATGTAGAAGCCGCCATCATACTTCCCCAATCAAGTATTTCGGCTCCCTGCAAAGACCTAAGCGCTACGGAAACGGTCATTAGCTCCGTACTGTTTATCAATATCAAAGAATACAGGAATTCATTCCATGCATTTATAAAAGTATAAATGGCGGTCGCTACGATTCCAGGCGCTACCAGAGGCAGCACGATTCTTACAAATGTGACCATCTTATTAGCGCCGTCAACACGGGCTGCTTCCTCGATTCCGATGGGAACCGTCTTAAAAAAACCAATCAGCATCCACACTGCATAGGGTACGCTGAATGATAAATACACGATCACAAGGCCTACGCGTGTATTGGTTAACCCAAGCTTTGCCATAACCAGCGTATATGGGATTGCCAGCAGGATTGGAGGAAACATATAGGTAGTCACCAATGCACGTGACATAATATTTCCAAACTTGGGAAAGAATCTCACAATCCCATAAGCGGCCAATGATGAAATTGCAATCGCAATTAAGGTTGTAAAGAAGGCTATAATCAGACTGTTTGCAATATTTCGGGTAAATCCCAGTGTCTCAATCACATTTTTGAAATGATCTAACGTAAATTCTTTCGGAAAGATAGAGGTAGGATTAGACGTCAGATCCCCTGCGGATTTTACGGAACAGAGAAGTACCCAGATTAACGGAAACGCTGCTACGACCGACAAAATGATTAGATATATATGGCATATGGCATTTCCTATTTTTCCCTTAATCTTTCCCGGCATCTACTTATCCTCCTTTTCCCATTTTCCTATAATCTTAAAGTATATGAAGCATACAGTAAGAAGAAATGCTAACAACAGCACCGTGACTGCGGATGAGCGGCCAAGAAGCTTGGTTCCCCAGCCCATATTATATGCATAGATAGGAACCGTTGTTGTCGCATTTGCCGGCCCGCCGCCGGTAATCAGGTAGATAATATCAAAGTTATTAAACACCCAGATTGTTCTTAAAACAACCAGCAGGCCAACGACAACTTTGATATGCGGTACGGTAATATACATGAATTGCTGTAATTTACTGGCTCCGTCAATTTGCGCCGCCTCATATTGATCCTGCGGTATGGTCTGTAAAGCAGATAACACGTTTACCATAATCATCGGCGCTCCAAACCATATGTTGATAAAAATCAGCGTTCCGAACACAAGGCTGCTGTCACTCAAAAACTGCGGTAATTCCGAGGCAAACCCCATCTCATATAATAAATTTGGAAGGAATCCCGACACACCATTAAGAATCCACTTCCAGGATAATGCGATTACAATAGATGGGAATGCCCACGGTATAATCATCAGAATCCTATATACTCCCTTCAGGTGGTTCACCCGGTTTAATGCCAGTGCGGCCGTAAATCCCACGATGATCTGTCCAAGAAGAGAAGCAACTGTCCATAAGATAGACGTTAAAAATGCTTTAAAGAAATCCGGATCTGTCAATACTTTGATATAATTGTCAAATCCTATAAAGTCATAGGTCGCTTTTATCAGATGTTTGGTTGTTAAACTGTAATAAAGGCTTGAAAAAATCGGATAAACCAGAAGTGTTCCGACAACGATCAAAGCCGGCAATACCAGCAGCCATCTGCCATAATCAATCTTTTTTGTTTTCACTTGCGACTTCCACCTTTCTCAAAAAGGGTGCCCCGTCAGAACGATATGCGGGGCAACTCCAAACACTACTGAACGGATTCAAATACCTCGTTCATTTTTTCTTCGGCTGCTTTAGCTGCTTTTTCTACATCCGTACCATTGGTGATGATATCCTGGAACATTTCTTCTATAATGCTCTGGGATGTCAGTAAGCCTGCCTCTACACTGGGGCCATGTTCAAATCCGATTGCAGTTGAAAGTCCTACGGCTTCTGAGATGACCTGTTCTGCATTCGCAAATTTCTGTACGGTCTCATTGGACTGATATTTTTCCGTATCAGAAATACCGGTAATAGAGGGAAGCATTCCAACAGGTGTTGCTGCCAGAAACTCTGTATAGGTATCATCTTCATACAGAGTTTCAATAAATGCTTTACAGATTTCCGGATGTTTGGATTTTGACCAGACAACCATAGGAATGTTGGATGTCTCGGCGCCATAAACCGGATCGTCTTTATTGAGCCTTGGAAGCGGCGCACAATCAATACTGTCTACCAGATCCGGTGAGTTCGTCTCTACTCCAGAGATATGGAAACCGCTGTTAAAGTCAAAGGCCGTCTTTCCCTGATAGAACAGATTCGCCTGATCAAGTACGGCATAATTTACAGAATCTTTTGGGGAACAGTTCTCGTAAATATCCAGCCAGTATTTAATACCCTCAATGGCAATATCACTTGTCAGATTTGCTTTGAGGTCGTCCGTCAGCAGACTTTCACCGCCGCTTCTCACATAGAAGTTAAGGAAACGGGTTGCCATCAGATCACCGGAGCCGCACGGGAAGGAACATCCAAATACGTCGTCCTTTGTCAGTGCTTTTGCTGCTGCTGCAAATTCTTCCCATGTGGCCGGTACTTCCAGATTCGCCTGCTCAAGCAGGTCGGTTCGATACCACATGACCTGTGCATGGGAATATAAGGGCAATGAATAGCATTCTCCGTCCCGTTCACCTTCAGACAACGCTGCTTCTGCGAAACGGTCTCTTCCGATATTGTCAATCACATCGTCAACCGGTACGACTGCCTCTGCGTCCATCATTTCGACAACGTGTCCGGGTAACGCCGTACTCATATCCGGAACATTTCCTGATGCAAGGCCGGTCGTCCATTTCGTGTAGAAGTCTCCCCAGGAAAAGGTTTCAATCGTAATTTTAACTCCCGGGTTGTCTTCCATGAACTTATCCGCCGCTTTCTGGATTACATCCATTCGGGCTCCTTGTGTAAAGGAATGCCAGAATGTAATCTCTCCTTTTAGTTCTCCGTCTGAGTTTTTTTTGCTGCCGGAATCTTTTCCGCAGCCTGCGGCCATAGATACAACCATAAGTACTGTTAACAAAACACTCAACATTTTCTTTTTCATATAGTTACCTCCTTTTTTACAATTTTTTGTTGTTTTTGCTTTGTTGGAATAGATTTTACGATTTTTTTTTGTATAATTCTACAGTTAAGAATCTCAATAATAGCATAATATGCTTGTAGTTTGAATCTTTTATCTCGCTTTGCTTTATCTCTTTAAATAGGAAAAAACAAAGGCGCAGTCCGTCAAATACGGACATACGCCTTCCTTGCTTTTTCTAAAATATTAACAAAACTCTTATTTATAGTACAATACATTCAAAATTCATTCTTTGGCCGCCTTCCGATATTGGTTAGGCGTATACCCGAATGCTGACTTAAATTCTCTGATAAAATAGTTCGGGTCCTCATACCCAACCGCATAAGCGATTTCACTGACGGTCTCGTTACACACCAGTAATCTTCTTGCCGCAGTTGTCAATTTAAGCTCCTTAATATATGCCATCGGTGATTTTCCAACCTGCTCCTTAAACAGGCAGCTGAATCTCTGCTTGCTCAGTTCAGCCATATCGGCCATGATCTGTGGGGTATATTTTTCTGCCGGATGCAGAATGACATAATCCATCACAACCTGAATCCGGGGATCTACTTTATTGCTGACCTTCCGTATCCGCCGTCTGATCTTCTCAAGCGTATAGTTATCATCCGTAATCTGGTGATGTTCCTTACTACTATCGTTTGTACTCATTTTGGAGATGAGAGTGCCGATCAGAATTTCGAGATAGCCTCTTACAAAATACATTTTTGCGGGGCTGTCTTCCTTTACCCAGTGATAGATCTGCTGAAAATAGGTCTTGGCCTCTTTGTATTCCGTTACTTTCTGAATCCCGTAGTAATCCGAGAGAAAATCCCCGCCCTCAAAATAAACAGATGTTGTAAAGCGAATACTGGTAAAGGAAAAGTTGTCTTCCAGCACATAGCAGGACAATTTGCTCCCCATTGGGATATAAACAATCTGATCTTTATGTACAATTACTTCCTCATCATCTATAAAAAATGTTCCCACTCCCGATTCTATATAACGAAGCATATTATAGGGAATCCTGCTCTCGGGGAAGACCCAGTTCCTTCCAAATGAATATGTGTCAATATACAGAAAATTAAACCTTACATTATCAACAACACTGCTCATTCCTTTGCCTCCTCACATCTGCACAGCAACAGTTCCTTGCCAATATTATACTCTATGATTTTCTTGTATTTCAATCATATTATGCTATTTTTAGGGCTTGCACACATTTTTTTTAAAACTTATGTGTCTTATAATGAAGGCAAAATATATTGGTTCATGGGTATAAAAGGAGGTTCTTATGATTTTTGATTCTTTAAAAAACAAAGATAATTATGAATATTTTCCAGCTCTGTACCGGGCGCTGAACTATCTTGACAGTCTGCCGGGCTGGGAGCTGCCGGCCCCCAATGTTGTTCTTGATGAAGACCGGCTGTTCTGCAATCTTGTTACCTTTACTACAAAACCCGAAGAACAGTGTCTCTATGAAGCGCATCGTAATTATATTGATGTGCATTTTATTGTCAGTGGCGTAGAGCGGATTGCGACGGCGGATATCTGCTCATTGACCACTTCTAATCCCTATGCGCCGGAGAAGGATATTGAATTTCTGACGGGCAGCGCGGACGGGTATTATGAACTGAAACCCGGCCAGTTTATGGTCTGCTTTCCCAGCGATGCGCATAAGGTCGCAATGATGAAAGACAGGCCGGAAGATGTGAGAAAGATAGTTTTTAAGATTAAAATGGGGGATAGTTGCTAGAAGTATATGTTTTTATTCCCAATAATTATTAAGACATATTGAATAATGTTAGAATATTTTGTTGATAATTGGGCTAATTATTGGTACTATGAAAAAGAAAAACAAAAGAATCTAACCATCCTAAGGAGTGCCAGGCAAAATGTTTGATTACGAAAAAAATATTGAATACTATAATATAAATGCAGAAAAATTTGCAGAACGGACGGTTTCCGTTGATTTTGAAGCCACGCAGACCCGTTTCCTGAATAAATTGTCTCCTGGCGCCCTGATTCTTGATTTTGGATGCGGCTCTGGAAGAGACACAAAGTATTTCCTTACAAATGGCTACCGTGTAGAAGCGACGGACGGTTCGTCAGAATTATGCAGGATGGCAAGCGAATACACAGGAATCAGAGTGCGGCAGCAGTTATTTCAGGATTTGGAAGAGATAGAGAAATACGACGGAATCTGGGCATGTTCCTCGATTCTCCATGTGCCATCCAATGAACTTTTGGATGTTCTGCGAAAAATGGTAGCTGCCTTGAAGGACAATGGAATCATCTATACGTCTTTCAAATACGGAACCTATGAAGGAATCAGAAATGGAAGATACTTTACGGATATGACGGAAGATACATTTACAGACCTACAAAAGAAAGTGGAGCATTTAGGGACAGAAGAACGGTGGATTACCTCTGATGTGCGGCCAGGACGAGGTGAAGAAAAATGGCTCAATTTAATTCTGCGGAAGAAATAATTCTTCCGGAGGAGTATACAAATAAAGTACAGATGAATACGAATAAGTATGCGGATAGAATAGAAGTGGAAGATGTTATAATCGAATCAACGGATGTGATGACCGGAGACCGAAACCAGAGGCGTTTTTTATACTATCAGCTAAAGATGAGTATGATAAAGGCAGAAAGAATCGACATTATCGTGTCTTTTCTCATGGAATCCGGTGTCCGTATGATTTTAAAAGACCTCAGATCCGCTTTGGACAGAAACGTTCCGATACGAATCTTAACCGGGAATTATCTGGGAATAACGCAGCCATCAGCATTATACCTGATAAAAAAAGAACTGGGAGAGGGAATTGACCTGCGGTTTTATAACGAGAAGGAACGTTCCTTTCATCCCAAAGCTTACATTTTTCATTACAAAACTAACGGTGAGATTTATATCGGATCATCGAATATCTCAAAGAGTGCAATGACATCGGGAATCGAATGGAATTACAGGTTCCGCAGCAGTGGGGATGCGAAGAGTTTTCAGACATTCTATGATACCTTTGAAGATCTGTTTTTCAACCATTCCATTGTGATTGATGACGAAGAGCTGCGCCGTTATTCAAAAAACTGGCATAAACCAGCGGTATCCAGAGATTTGGAAAAATATGACAGAGACGGCGAGGATACGAATGTTGAAGCGCTGTTTCAGCCAAGAGGCGCCCAGATAGAAGCGCTCTACGCTTTGGAGGACAGCCGGGCGGAGGGCGCAGTGAAAGGGTTGGTTCAGGCGGCTACGGGAGTAGGGAAAACGTATCTGGCGGCTTTTGATTCTGCGAAATATAAAAGAGTGCTTTTTGTGGCTCACAGGGAAGAAATTCTGAAACAGGCCGCAGTCTCTTTCCGAAATGTGCGTCATTCGGATGATTATGGTTTCTTCTATGGAAAACAAAAAGATACGGATAAGTCTGTGATTTTTGCCTCGGTTGCCACATTAGGAAGAGAGGAATATCTGACCGCAGATTATTTTCCTGCGGATTATTTTAATTATCTTGTTATTGATGAATTTCACCATGCAGTCAATACGCAGTATAGACGGATTGTAAATTATTTTACTCCTCAATTTATGCTTGGCCTTACTGCTACGCCGGAGCGGATGGACGGGAAGAGCATTTATGAAATCTGTGATTATAATGTGCCGTATGAAATATCTCTGAAAGAAGCAATTAACAAAGGAATGCTGGTTCCTTTTCATTATTATGGAATCTATGATGAGACGGATTACTCAGGGCTGCACCTGGTGAAAGGACGCTATGATGAGAGAGAACTGACAGATATCTATAAGGGAAATAGACGGCGGTATGATTTGATTTATAAATATTATATGAAATACCGTTCCTGCCGGGCGTTGGGGTTCTGCTGTTCCAGACAGCACGCAGAAGAAATGGCAAAGGAATTCTGTAAGAGAGGGATCGCATCGGTGGCCGTGTATAGCGAGGCGGAAGGGGAATTTTCAGAGCAGCGTGACAAGGCAGTCGAGCAGTTGATAAAGCAGGAGATCAGGGTTATTTTTTCTGTGGATATGTTTAACGAAGGATTGGATATTGCATCGCTTGATATGGTTATGTTTCTTAGGCCAACGGAATCACCGATTGTATTTCTGCAGCAGTTGGGACGTGGATTGCGTACATATAGGGGTAAAGAGTACTTGAATGTTCTTGATTTTATCGGGAATTATGAAAAGGCCGGGAAGGCGCCTCTTCTGTTAGGAGGAGGGACATCCTTTGATGTGGGAAAGGTTTATGATTATAACGATATAGAGTACCCGGATGATTGTCTGGTGGATTTTGATATGAGGCTGATAGATTTGTTTCGGGAACTGGACCGGAAGTCATTGTCCATAAAGGAGAGGGTGCGGCAGGAATTTGACAGGGTAAAGGAACTCCTGGATGGGAGGGTGCCTTCCAGAATGGAACTATTTACTCATATGGATGATGATATTTATCAGTATTGTATGAAGCATGCAAAGGAAAACCCCTTTCGGAGATATCTGGATTTCCTATATGATTTGCAGGAGCTTTCCCAGGAGGAAGAGCGTCTGTATGCCGGGATTGGGCGGGAATTTCTCTCTGTCATAGAGACAACAGATATGCAGAAGGTGTATAAAATGCCGATTCTATACAGCTTTTATAATCATGGGGATATACGGTTGGAAGTGAAGGATGAAGATGTGCTGGAAAGTTGGAAGAGGTTCTTTGATACAGGAACAAACTGGAAGGACTTTGCGGCGGACATCACCATCGAAGATTATAAGAAAATGACGGACAAACAGCATCTCAGTAAGGCAAAATCTATGCCGATACGGTTTCTGAAATCCTCCGGGAAGGGATTTTTTATTGATAAAGAGGGGTATGCGATTGCTGTCCGGGAGGATTTGAAGGAGTGTGTTGGAAATACGGCGTTTCAATTTCATATGAAAGATATTCTGGAGTATAGGACGATGGAATATTATCGAAGGAGATATGTACAAGTGTAGTATCTGGGAACTTTTTAATTGTAATTCGGCAGAAATAATATACGCCGAAAATAAAATATTGCTGGTTTTGGACGATTATCAAAATGGTAGACGCATCTGATTCCACGATATATTTCCATCGTATTCACGCCAAATATCATTTGCCAGGAGCCGCGTTCATCGTGCATACTGGCTTTTTCATACATTTCATCAGTCAAATTTGGTTCGTCGGTGAAAAAGCCGTCAACAAAGGAGATTAACTTTTCACCGTCGAACATCAGCCAAAAGAGATTCCTATAGTATTGGATTCGTTACATTATCAGACAAAGTCCGTCCATTAAGATAAACTCATTCGGGCATCCCTTAATGGGCTTGTATCTTTAAATCAATATTTTCACAATCATATCCAACGAGCTTTAATCGATTCTGCCCACTCGTTAAGGATAGTGTCTTTGTTACAAATCCATCTGTAGATGTGTCAGGCGTACACTCAATTACGGTTGTAACATTGTCATCTTTATCAATATGTACGATTTTACCCCGTCCATTGGAAAGGCTAAAAGAAATGTCTATCTCTACATCCTGATTTTCTTCCAATGTCTCTTCCCAAAGTGTTTCACGTCCATTAAATTTACCGACTGTAAGAGAATATTGCCGGTTCGTGGAATTACCGACAGAAACTTCTTTCGCATAGCGGTCTGATGTTTGGGAAATCTTTTCGTCAGAATGATACTCACGTTCGGCAAATGCATTGCTGCATGCAGTCATAAGCAGACAAAGCAGGATCATCGATAACATTCTTACCATCTTCATATTTAACATCCCCTCTGAATATTTTTATCATTATACAGCAAGCCTTCCCTGTTTTCAAGAATTTTGCAACAACTCCTTTTGCAACTATTTTTGTTGTATTTGGAGCGTATTTTGATTATAATAAAAAACATCAGGATTGGATGGAAAAGATAATGGAGGAGCGGACAGACAGCAGGAGGTATGATATGTTTACAGTATTATTTACAATTTTGACATTCATAGTATTTGGAAAATTGCTTATATTTGCCATCAAGGCTTCATGGGGGCTTGCCAGAATTTTAGTTACGGTTTTATTTTTACCCTTTGTCCTGATTGGGCTTGTAGTGGCAGGGTTTGTATATCTTGCAGTCCCCCTTTTGGTGGTTGCAGGCGTGATTTCACTGCTCAAATCCCATAATTAAAAATCTTGGATGCGCCAGAGAGAAGACTTCTGTCCTGAAGGCAGATTACAAAGAGATTAGAGGACGGGCATCCAAGGAGAGAGAAAGGAGTTCCCATGGTATATTTAAGCACATTTGCCGTATCAGAAAAGAAAATGAAAAGTCCTCATATATACCCTTACAGTGTTTTCCGGCGGAAGGAAATATACCCGCTGGTATTTTCGCCAGTCACGATTATCTATGGCAATAATGGGTCTGGCAAATCCACTTTGCTTAACATTATTGCACAGAAAGTTGGGGCAAGAGGCTGTGAGTCCTATGCTTACGGGCAAGGTTATATTGATAAATTTGTCCGTGAGTGCCGATTTGGCGTGGGCGAGGATGAGTCGGGAAAACGGGTGGATATTCCCAAAGACAGCCTGTATATAAAGAGTGAAGATATTCTGTTTGAGATTAAGAAGATACAGCAGGAGGAGGCGCTGGAAAGAGGCTATGTCTTTGACCTCATGAAGCAAAAAGGGGTTGACAGGGCGTCGGCGGAGAAGGCATTTAACAGCCGTGAGAACTATTTTTTTACACGGAGGCAAATCATGCAGTTTGCCCAAGAGAAATACTCGAATGGGGAAACTACGATGCAGCTTCTTCTGGACGCATTTGTACCGGATAATCTGTATCTGCTGGATGAACCGGAGGTGTCTCTGTCCCCGGAAAATCAGGTGAAATTGGCAGAAGAGATTAATAAGATGGCTCGTTTCCTGGGATGCCAGTTTATTATTGCCACACATTCACCCTTTATGCTTGGGACTTTGCAGGCTAAGATTTATAATCTGGATTCGGATTGTCTGGATGAGGTTCCATGGTACGAGTTGGAGAACATACGCTTTTTTAATGATTTTTTTGAGAAGTATCGGCATTTATTTCGTAAAGATTCTGTTTCATGAGTATTTTACTCATTCTTTTTGTTTCTTGTAGGTTGATTTTTCTGCTTAAAAGTAGAAGACCGCTCCATTGATAGAAGATTCCCTTTTGATTATAATTGAATAAAAGATGTAATACATCGGATGATAAGGAGAACAATAACATGGACGGTTTAAAATTATCGGACAATATTATCCGGCTTAGGCGTGAACATAAGATCACGCAGGAAGAACTGGCAGATTTCCTGGGAGTGACCAAAGCATCTGTATCTAAGTGGGAGAATGCACAGAGTACTCCGGATATTCTGCTTCTGCTCCAAATGGCGGCATTTTTCGACATGACGATTGATGAACTTATCGGGTACGAGCCGCAGCTTTCCAGACAGCAGATCCGGCGTTTCTATGCGGAGCTTGCAAGGGATTTTGAAAAAAGTCCATTTCAGGAAGCAATCGAAAAGACTCTGATGTTGGCGCGCAGGTATTACTCTTGCTATCCTTTCTTGTTGCAGTTAAGCGTTTTGTGCTGTAACCATTACATGCTGGCGGAGTCAGAAGAGGAGCAGAAACAGATTTTGGAAGAGGCGGTTTCTTGGTGCGGCCATATTCTGGAAAATTGCAGTGACGTGGGGATATGCAGCGACGCCTTGGCTTTGAAGGCATGGCTAAGCCTTCAGATGGGGAGGGCGGAAGATGTGATTGGTATGCTGGAACCGATTTGTAATCCAACACGTCTATCGGCGCAGGATGGTACGTCGCTGGTGCAGGCATACCAGATGGCAGGAGAGCATGAGAAAGCCAGACGTTATATTCAGATAAGGGAATATCTGGATTTGGTGAATCTGGTGGGAGATGCCTTGATATCACTGGCTTTGTATCAAGACAATTTAAAAAGATGCGAAGAGACCATATGCAGGATAAGAACTGTAATGGAGCAATACCGGATGGATCATCTTCACCCGAATATGGCGGCGCAGTTCCATTACCAGACGGCGGTGGTTTATGCGGCGAATGGCGAAGAGGAAGAGGCGCTCCTGGCCCTTGGGCTTTTTGAAAAATGTGTGGACAGCCTTTTGCGTGCAGAGAAGATTGTACTTCACGGAGATGAATATTTTGATTGTTTGGATGCATGGATTGAAGAGCTTCCGTTGGGAGATATGGCTCCAAGGAGCAGGAAATTCATTTTTCAGAACCTGGAAACAGCATTTGGCCATCCGGCCTTTGCGTGTATCAAAGACCATCCGGATTTCCGTAGGATCATGCGGCATTTAACGGACAAGTGAAGAAGGAGGAGAAAATTATGCCTGATATCAATGAAATATTACCCTTTTTAATTCCACTAGCGATTGTGGAGATTATACTGCTTATTTATACGCTTCATCATATCCTGACACATAAAACATACAAACATGGCAGCCGGACCTTGTGGATTATTATCACGATAGCGGGGATGCAGTTCATTGGGCCAATCCTTTATTTCCTGCTGGGAAAGGAGGAAAACTGATATGGAGATGCTGACCCTTTCCCATGTGGCAAAGAATTTTGGGGAAAAGCAAGTGCTCCGGGACGTCAGTTTTTCGGTCCCGGAGCATACGGTATTCGGTTTCGTAGGGCAAAACGGCGCAGGAAAGACCACGGCAATGAAGATGATTTTGGGGCTACTTACCATAAGCAGCGGAGAGATTACGCTGAATGGAATGCCGGTTTGTTACGGAAATACCCCCACAAACCGGCTTGTGGGTTATCTGCCGGACGTTCCTGAATTCTATCCATATATGACGCCGGCAGAATATCTGCGGTTCTGCGGCGAGATTTCCGGTATTTCGGCGAAGGAAATCAAGAGCCGGAGCCAGGAATTACTGCGGCTGGTGGGACTGAATAAAGAAAATCATAGGATTAAAGGATTTTCCAGAGGGATGAAACAGCGGCTCGGAGTTGCACAGGCTTTATTGGGACGTCCTAAGCTCCTGATTTGCGACGAGCCGACTTCGGCCCTTGACCCGGCAGGCAGAAAAGAACTGCTCGATATTCTGACAGCGGCGAAGGAAGAGACTACCGTCCTTTTTTCTACCCATATTCTTTCGGATGTAGAGCATATCTGTGATGAAATGGCTTTCCTGCACGAGGGAAAGATTGCCGTAAAGGGAACGCTTGATGAGGTGCGAAGGATGAGGCGGGAGACTGCAGTGGCCGTGGAGACGGAACATCCAAAGGACGCCGGCACTTTGCAGCAGGCATTTCCATTTCTGAAAAGTAATGGAAAGAACCGCCTTCTGTTAGAAGAAGCAGGAAGGCTTCCGGAGCTTCTGCATTTTATTGCCGACAGGGAAATTGCAGTCATGCGTATTGAGCGGCAGGAGGCGACTCTGGAGGATTTGTTCATGGAGGTGATAGGCAAATGAAGGCGTTTCTGAAAAAGGAATGGATGGAGTGGTGGAGAACCGGCAGGTTCATGGTTCTTCTGTTGATTTTTGTTTTGTTTGGGATTATGAATCCTGCTATGGCGAAACTTACTCCCTGGTTAATGGAAACCATGTCAGAATCTCTGGCGGATGCGGGATTTGTGACAACTGCCGTTTCGGTAGATGCAATGACTTCTTGGGTGCAGTTTTATAAAAATATCCCGGTAGCGCTGATTGTTTTTGTTTTGATTAGCAGTGGGAATTTTACGGCAGAGTACGAGAAAGGGACGCTGATTCCTGTCGTTACCCGAGGGCTGGCGCGGTGGAAGATTCTGGCCGCAAAGGCTGTGTTCTTATTAGGCGTCTGGACGGCGCTGTATGTAATCTGTTTTGGGATTACTTATGGATATAACGCATATTTCTGGGATAATGGAGTCGCCGGGAACCTGCTTTTTGCCTTAGTCTGTACGTGGATGTTTGGCGTGTGGGTGACTGCATTGCTTATCTTTTTTTCAGCGGTATCGAAAACAGGTTCACAGGTGCTTTTAGGAACCGGAGGGGTGGCGTTAGGTGTTTATCTTCTGGATATGTTTCCGAAATTGGATGCATTTCTTCCGGCGAAGCTGATGAAAGGATTGGAGCTTTTGCAAAGGGTGGGCGGCCCGGAAGATTTTTATGTCAGTATGGCGGCGGCAGGGGTTATGGTTTTGTTATGTATGGGGCTTGCCGCCCTTGGTTTTGACAGGAGGCAGTTGTAGGGGAGGCTGGTGGGGCAGCATTAATAAACGATTGAATGATGTGGAGTGCAATATCAGAGAAATAGTATGTGGGAAAAATCCTGATAAAGGTTAAAAAGTTTGAACTTGAGGAAAGGATGAAAGATATGATAGTATATAATATAGAGAGCTTTCTATTTATTGTTTGAGCCTAAAAGGTAAGAGGGAGATATTTATGATTGCGATTAAAGATTTAAGCCAGTATGCAAAAGACCGTTGGGGATTATATGGAGGATTATCTGGTTCAAAATACGGTATACTGATTGATGGTGTCCGTTGGATGGTGAAATTTCCGGAGAATACCAAGCATTTCCCCGGGAGAGAAAAACGGAATCATCATATACCTTCTTATACTTCAAGCCCGGTCAGCGAGTATATAGGTTCAAAGATTTATGAATCTCTTGGCATACCTGTACATGAGACGATGTTGGGTTATCGGGACGGAAAGATTGTGGTAGCCTGTAGAGACTTCGACCCATATCGGGCTATGATTGATTATGGAAAAATCAAGAATGCTGTTACTGAAAATGATGCGAATTTAACAGGAAGCAGTGACCGTCACGGGGAGGTATTGGAAGATGTCCTGACTGTAATGGAAACTTCGGACATTCTGAAAGACATGCCGAATGTAAAAGAACGATTTTGGGATATGTTTGTCATAGATGCATTTATACGGAATAATGACCGGAATAATGGGAATTGGGGAGTATTTATCAATGGTGACGGAACCGTTTCGCTGGCGCCGGTATTTGATAATGGCAATGCATTATTTAATAAGAGGAATCCTTCCGTCGCAGGGCGTAGATTATATTATGAAGCGGATATTGTCCAAGATGCATTGGAGACGGGGGTTTCATTTTTTACAGATCAAAACGGAAAACATCTGCATCCCTTCTTGTATATAGAAAGTATGAAGAACAAAGAATGCAATGCGGCAGTTCTTCGTTTTGCAGAAAGAGTAGACATGGGAAAAGTCAGGAAGATAGTAGATGATATTCCTGAAACGGCATATGGTATTGAGGTTATAACTTCTGTACAGAAGGAATACTATAAAAAAATGTTTGAAATCATATGTGAGAGAAGTATTTTGCCGACGGCTGAAAAAATTAAGGCCATATACTCTGCGTAAAGTCAGAAGAATCGAATATGAAATATGCCATTGGTGAAATATGTCCTGGACGACTTTTGACTATGTTTATTGTTTAGTCAGGCCGTTTAGGGCATATTTCACATGTTAGGCGGGGTTATTGATTTTCAATTTTCCGGAAATACTATTCTAATGAATAACAGGAAAGGAAGAAAAGACAATGCCAAACAGATTAAAAGACGAAAAATCACCGTACCTTTTCCAACACAAGGATAATCCGGTAGACTGGTATCCATGGTGCGACGAAGCCTTCCAAAAAGCCAGGACAGAGGATAAGCCCATTTTTCTCAGCATTGGGTATTCAACCTGCCACTGGTGCCATGTAATGGCACATGAATCCTTTGAGGATAAAGCCATTGCAAAGGTTCTGAATCAAGGATTTATATGCATCAAAGTAGACCGGGAGGAACGGCCGGATATTGACGCTGTGTATATGTCCGTCTGCCAGGCCGTCACAGGACAAGGAGGCTGGCCGCTTACGATTATTATGACGCCGGAGCAGAAGCCTTTCTTTGCCGGTACGTATTTCCCCAAAGAGCGGTATTATGGCCGTCCGGGGCTTATGGACATCTTAAATGAAGTCCTAAAGTTATGGAAGACCAGACGGCAGGATCTTCTTAGGGACAGCGAAGAGATTACGGCGATGATCAATAAAAATTCTGCGCCCCAAGGCAGCGGCTCTGGCGATGGATTCCCCGACAAAGAGATATTCAAGAAGGCGTACCGTATCTTTGCAAAACAGTTCGATCCGGTATGGGGAGGTTTCGGCGGCGCGCCTAAGTTTCCGTCGCCCCATAATCTGCTGTTCTTAATGCGGTATGCAAAGGAGGAGCAGGAACGGGACGCACTTCACATGGCAGAAACCACCTTAAACGCTATGGCAAAGGGAGGAATCCACGACCATATCGGCGGCGGATTCTCACGCTATTCCACGGATGGGCAATGGCTTGTCCCACATTTTGAGAAAATGCTGTATGATAATGCGCTGTTGATACTTGCTTATCTGGAAGCGTATCAGGTCACGAAAAAAGAGACGTATAGAAATATAGTCCGGCGTACGGCAGATTATATCCTGCGGGAACTGACGGATGAAGAAGGCGGATTTTACTGTGGGCAGGACGCGGACAGCGAGGGAGTAGAGGGGAAATATTATGTATTTACCCCGGATGAAGTCATGTCTGTATTGGGAGAGGCTGACGGGAAAGAATTCAGCCGTCTTTATGGAATTACGGAAGAGGGGAATTTTGAGGGCAAGAGCATTCCCAACCGGATTCATCATGACCAGACAGAAGAAAATGATAAAGTAAGTGATAAGGAAAAGTTATATCAATACCGCCTGAACCGGACGACACTTCATAAAGATGATAAGATTCTGCTTTCGTGGAATGCATGGACAATCCTTGCGCTTGCCCGGGCAGGGGCCGTGCTGAAAGAGGAGCGGTATCTGGAAGCGGCAAGAAAAGCCCGGGAGTTTATAGAAGCACACATGACCGGAGAGGATGGGAGGCTATACTTGCGTTTCCGCGACGGGGAGGCGGCCAATCAGGGGCAGTTGGAGGATTATGCGGTCTATACCCTTGCATTGCTTGAGTTATACCGGACTGATTTTCAGGTGGAATACCTTTCCTGTGCAATACAGAGGGCAAGGCAGATGATTCATTTTTTTGAAGATGAAAAAACAGGAGGATATTTCATGAATGCTTCGGATGCAGTGCAGTTAATCGCACGGCCCAAAGAAATGTATGATGGGGCAATGCCTTCCGGTAATTCTGCGGCGGCAATGGCGCTTCAAAAGCTGGCGGCATTGACCGGGGATGTATACTGGCAAGATGCGGCAAGGAGACAGATAGGGTATTGCGCGGGGGAGATCTATGAGTATCCCGCAGGATATAGTTTTGCGCTTTTGGCAATGGCCGATGCGGTCTATCCCCATCGGGAATTAGTATGTACCGTAAGCGGAGGAACGTCGGAGAAATTGCGAAGGCAGATTGACGATTTGCCAATATACGGAATTGATATTTTGGTCAAAACAAAGGAAAATGCAGACGATTTGGCAAAATGTGTACCGTTTACGGCAGAATACCCGCTGCCACAGGAGGGCGTGATGTATTATCTGTGCGAGAACGGAGTCTGCCAGACGCCGGTTAGGGAGTTAAGCTTCGAGGAGAAATGTTTCACGGAAACGGAAAAAGTTCAATATAACCGGACTGTGCATTCCTAAGTATCATTATATGGCGGATGTGCAGGGCAAGGTAAAACGCATTATAGAAGAATATGTAGACCAGGAAGAGTATTTTACGATTGACCGGGCGCGGCGGTACGGAAAGACAACGATTTTGTATCTGGTGCAGGAGAAGCTGAAAGAACGTTGTGTTGTTCTGAGTATCAGTTTTGAAGGCAAGGAGGAATATTTTGTTTTTGAAAATCATATCGGACAGGCGCTTGCGATGGAGGAAATCGGAGAACGAATAACGGAGTTGTGCGAGCGAGCCGAAAGACCGGTTATATTGATGATTGACGAAGTGGATAAGGCAGCGGATAATCAAGTGTTCCTAACCTTCCTCGGGATGCTGCGGGAGCGGTATTTAAAGCGGAGAGTGGGAGGGGACGCGACATTTGACAGTGTGATACTGGCAGGCGTACATGACATAAAAAATCTGAAAATGAAGATACGCCCGGGTGAGGAGACGAATTATAACAGTCCATGGAATATTTCTGCAGTTTTCGATGTGGATATGGGGCTTTCGGTAAATGAAATTGCAAGCATGCTTCGGGAGTATGAGAATGATGTGCATACGGGGATGGATGTTTTACAGATTTCTTTAGGACTGCATGATTATACCGATGGATATCCTTTTCTGGTGAGCTATTTGTGTAAGATTATAGATGAAAAAGGATTGCCTTGGGATAAGATTGGGCGGTGGCTTTTGAAATTCGCAATCCGATGATACAACAGGGAGTTATGTATGGGATATTGAAGGAACAGGATGGGACGACGGCAGTTTCCAATGTGTTGTTCGAGATATTGATCATTAATTATTTCGTCTTCGTCCGTTCGACGTATGCTCTGACATCGTCAGGGTATGTTGAGGAAAGCCAGTATGTACGGGAGGGAATCCTGGATATGGAAAAGGTACTGCCGCGTTTTTCGGCATTTATGAAAGCCGAGTATCGGGATGAGGATGGGAAATTTATTGAGAGCTATGGGCATTGCGAGGTGATTGTGGCGTATCGGGATGTGTAGGAAATCAAAAAATAGCCGGCGATATCTTGAAAGTAGGATATTACCGGCTATATCATTCAGGTCAGCTATAATTCTGCACCGTAAGGGAATGATTTTTTTTCATCAGCTTAAAATCTTCTTTTGAAAACATCAGCAGCTCCATCAATTCCTCCCTGTCCCCGATCTTAGTCCGGGATATTATGGTCTTGAACGTAACGGGCAGCATGGTATAGTTAGAAAGCCCGGTGACAAGGCCAAGCTGCCGGTCCGGATTTACCAGATTATTCACGCAGGAAATCATAGCATGCTCTGATTCCATTATCTGGTTGCGGAGCATATAGGTTCCGATAAAACCTTCGGAAATATACTCGCCAGTGTATAGCCCGCCGCATTCGCCGGGATTGTCCATATCTTTCACTTCATTGAACAGCTGCACCCGGTAGGCGTTAGGCTGCTCTAAGTCCGGATACCGCTCAATCACGCTCCGGACGATTACCTTGCACGCACTATTATAGGTATACATATACAGCGTTTCGGCGAAAGAGGAATAATTATTTTCCTCCTGGGAAATATCAGCGGCCTCACCAAGGAGTAAGGACGGTGAAATGTCGAATATATGCGCAAGCTCAATAAAGGTGGGCATATCAAGGGAAATATTGCCTTTTTCATATTTGGAAATCGTAGATATGCTCTTATGAAGCTGCTCTGAAAGGTCTTTTAACGTCATATTGTATGCAGTTCTATATTTTTTCAAGTTGTTCCCAATGATTTCATCAATATTCATAACAATTTTCTTTCTTAATAATCAATTATTTTGTAAATCTTGCACAATAATAGATGGTGTGAAGAAAATACGGTTACAAGCTGTGTTTTTTTGATTTGTTTAATAATATCACGTAATAACTTTTCGTGTCAAGAAAACAGGGAGCATTTGCCCGTGAAGGCATTCTGGGATAAAATGCGTACAAGGATATTTACAAATTAAAAAGGAGGAGAATAAAAAGTGAAAGTAGAGGAGAGGCTGTTAAAGTATATCGCAGTAAAGACGCCTTGCGATGAAGACAAGGAAACCGTTCCTACATCGGACTGCCAGTTTGATCTGGCTAAGATTCTCGTGGAGGAATTAAAGGAGCTGGGAGTCAGCAATGCAAAGCTTGACGACAAATGCTTTGTCTATGGAATCCTCCCGGCGACGCCAGGGTATGAGGACAAAAAGAAGATCGGCTTCATCGCGCATATGGACACGGTGCCGGAGTTTTGCGACGGAGAAATCAAGCCAATCTGTACGCCCAATTACAACGGGGAAGACATGGCGCTGGGAACAAGCGGAAGGATACTCAGCACGAAAGATTTCCCGCATCTGAAAGCATGTAAGGGGCGTACCCTGATTACGTCGGACGGAAATACCATTCTCGGTGTGGACGATAAGGCAGGAATTGCCGAGATTATGCAGATGATCGAGATCCTGCGGGATGAAAAGATTCCTCACGGGCAAATCAGCGTTGCATTTACGCCAGACGAGGAGTGCGGAAGCGGCGCGGCTCATTTTGATCTGGAAAAATTTGGCGCAGATGTGGCGTATACACTGGATGGGGACGGAGAAGGCGAGATTCAGTATCAGAATTTCAATGCCTGTGAGGCAAAGTTCGAGATTCAGGGCAAGAATGTGCATCCGGGTTCTGCGAAGGATGTCATGATTAATGCAGTCCTGATTGCGGCAGATATCAATAACATGCTCCCGAGATACGAAATCCCCAGATGTACACAGGGGTATGAGGGATTTTACCATCTTCTGAGCATCCACGGGGACGAGGGGCATGCCGTCTCAGAATATATTATCCGTGACCACGACGCAGGCAGCTTTGAGGCGAGAAGGAGTACACTGCGTCATATCGAGAAGAATTTGAATGAAATCTGGGGCGAGGGTACGGTAAAACTTACCCTGAAAGACGAGTACCAGAATATGGAAGGCATTATCAAAGAGCATATGTATCTGATTGAACATGCGCGGAAGGCTTGCGAGGCGGCAAACGTTCCGGAGGATATTTCCCCTATCCGCGGAGGTACGGACGGCTGTAAGCTTTCCTTCCGGGGACTTCCCTGTCCGAATCTGGGCACGGGCGGACATGGCTACCATGGCCCGATGGAGCATGCCACCGTGGAGGGCATGGAGGCGGCTGTGAGAGTCGTAGTCGAACTGGTGAAAATATTTGCAAATGAATAGAGAGGTAATGTGAAATGGAAGAAAAGAAGAAGAAAAAACTGTCGTTCCCGACAGCTCTTACGGTGTTGTTCATCGTTCTGATTTTTGCGGCGATCCTTACGGCAATCGTTCCGGCAGGACTATATTCCAAGCTGACTTATAATGCCCAGAGCGATATGTTCGAGGTTACGACGCCGGACGGAGAGATTGAGGAGATGGAACCAACCCAAGAGTCTTTGGATGAGCTGGGCGTCACCGGTAATCTGGATAAATTTCTGGATGGAAGTATCAGCAAGCCGATTGCGGTTCCGGGAACCTATGAGAAGGTGGAGCAGACTCCCCAGGGGATTTTCGAGATTCTGCTTGCGCCAATCAGCGGTGTTTATGATACCATCGATATTATCCTGTTCGTCTTCGTGCTTGGCGGATGTATCGGCGTCCTGAATTATATGGGCGCGTTCAATGCGGCGATTGCGGTTCTGTCAAAGGTGACGAAAGGGAAAGAATATATTTTAATTATTTTGATTACGATTATCATTGCGGCAGGAGGTACGACATTCGGCCTTGCGGAGGAAACAATCGCGCTGTACCCGATTCTTGTGCCGGTGTTCCTTGCGGCAGGATATGACGTTATGGTCTGTATCGCGGCGATTTATATGGGCTCTTCTATCGGAACCATGTTCCCGACGATTAATCCGTTTTCCGTGGGAAATGCTTCCAATGCGGCAGGTATCAGCCTTGCGGAAGGGATGGGAATCCGTTTCGTTGCGCTGGCTTTAGGCGTGCTTATTACGTTGGTCTACATTTTGCGTTATGCGAAAATGGTGAAAGCTGACCCTACGAAGTCGATTTGTTACGACCAGTATGAGTACCATATGCAGAAGTTTGGGCATCAGGGAGATGTGCCGGAATTTACCGGAAAGATGAAGCTGTCTCTTGCCGTGTTCGGAGCGTCCTTTGCCGTGCTGGTTTGGGGGCTTGTTTCCCAGGGATGGTGGTTCGACAATATGACGGCGCTGTTCCTTGCATGCGCGATTCTGCTGGCGTTTACCTCCGGGATCGGCGAGAAGAATTTTATGGATCAGTTCATCGGCGGCGCGGCTGATTTGATGAGTGTTGCGCTGGTTGTAGGTGTTGCCCGCGGAATTAATATTATTCTGGAAAATGGTATGGTCTCCGACACGATCCTTGAGTATTTCTCAGGAGCAATCAGCGGAATGAACCCGATTATTTTCATTATTTTGATGATGCTTGTGTTCATCGTGCTTGGTTTCTTTATCTCATCTTCTTCCGGGCTTGCGGTTCTGTCTGTGCCGATTATGGCCCCGCTGGCAGATACGGTAGGCGTGTCAAGGGCAGCGATTGTTTCGGCTTATGCGTATGGGCTTGGATTGATTTCCTTTATCACGCCTACGGGGCTGGTGCTTGCATCGCTGGCGATGGTGGACGTTACTTATGATAAATGGCTGAAATTTATTATGCCGTTGATGGGCATTACGGCTGGATTCAGTGCGATTATGCTTGTAATCCAGTTATTTGTATAGGTATAGAGGTGAAACGATGGATTTTAAAGCGAAGATTAAGGAAGACCGGGAAAGCCTGGTAGAGGATATCAAAAGGCTTGTATCGATTAACAGTGTGGAAGGGGCGCCGAAGGAAGGGATGCCCTTCGGGGAGGGAGCCGCGAAAGCTCTGAATTGTTTCCTTTCTATGGCGGAGGAAATGGGATTTGCGGCTCAGAATTTTGACAATTATGCCGGGCATGTGGATTTCGGCGAAGGTGAGGAAGTTGTGGGTATTCTGGGGCATATGGATGTTGTGCCTTGCGGGGACGGCTGGGTGTGCGACCCGTTTTGCCCGGAAGTAATTGACGGAAAGCTCTATGGGCGGGGCGTACTGGATAACAAGGGGCCTATGGCGGTCTGCCTCCATGCCCTCAAGATTTTGAAGGATATGGGCGTACCGCTGAAAAAGAAGGTTCGTTTGATTATAGGCGCCAATGAGGAAACGGATTGGAAATGCATGGACTACTATTTTAACAAGAAGAAAATTGCCCCGCCCCAGATTTCATTTACCCCGGACGCAGAATTCCCGTTGACCCACGCGGAGAAGGGCGTGTTCCAGTATCAGCTCGTGACGGACGTCGGGGCGGATGTTGTGCTGGCAGGAGGGAATGCCTATAATTCGGTTGCGGAGTCGGCTTATGTATTTCTGCCGGAAGAGATGAAGGACAGGACAGAGGCTTTGGCGAAGGAGTGGAGCAGCGCCACGGGATGCCGCTATGAGATCGGTGTGGAGAACGGGAAACTCAAGCTTGAGGCGTTTGGGTTTGCCGCCCACGCCGCCCATCCGGAAAAGGGAGTGAATGCTGTCACGGGGATTATGAAGGCTGTGCATGATTTGGGGCTTCATGATGAACTGGGCGAGATTGCGGACTTTTATATGGAAAAGATTGGTGACAATCTTTGCGGCGAGAAGCTGGGAGTCGGGCTTGAGGATGAAGTTTCCGGAAAGCTTAGCTTTAATGTGGGGAAAGCGGAGGTGTCGGACGGGAAGTTTATTTTTTCGATTGACAACCGTGTGCCTGTGACTTTCAAATGTGAGGATGCGCAGAAGCTTGTGGAAGAAGGGCTTACAGGGACGAGGTTCCGATTCGAGAATCCGCAGATTACGGAGTCTATCTATGTGCCTAAGGATAGTTTCCTTGTGGAAACGTTGATGGAGGTGTATAAGGATGTGACGAAGGATGTAGATGCCGTGCCGCAGGTGGATGGCGCGTGTTCTTATGCACGGGCGCTTGATAACTGTGTTGCGTTCGGGGCGCTCCTGCCGGGACAGCCGGATTTGATGCACCAGAAGAATGAGTATTTGGAGCTTGACAGGCTGGATACATGGATGCGGATTTATCTGGATGCGATTTACAGGCTGGCAAGATAGTGCAAAGCATAGTGGTTCGGAAACATGCAAGATAGCATAAGGCAGGCTATTTGGCGGAGAGAGTGCAGGAATAGGATATTTTATTCTATATTTCTGGCGCTCTCTTTCGTTTCAGAGGAGCGGGAAGTAGCTTTATAGAGAAGAAAAAGGGCAGAAAAAAATAATTTAGAAAAAAGGAAAAAAGTGCTTGCATATTTGAGAAGTGTTTGCTATAATAAGCAAGTACGGAACAGAGAGACAAGTTAAATATGGCTCCATGGTCAAGCGGTTAAGACGCTAGCCTCTCACGCTGGAATCAGGGGTTCGATTCCCCTTGGAGTCATTCAGTAAGGTTTAGTCCAATTCATATATTGAGACTAAGCCTTTTTTCATTTTCCGGAATTAAAAATCAGAGATAACCGAACGTCCGAATAGAGGGAAATGTGGTTTCCTAAGGTTATGCTGACCTTTTCTATTGCACTATATAGAGTCTTATTATCCAATGAAAGAGACTTCTTGTGGCGATGTCTGCGGCGACGGTGGCGACGACGTGTAGGAAAGCTGTAAGATAAAATATATAGTAGTATCTGTAAAATCTATGCCACATTCTATAATCATTTTCTTCCATTTAATTT
>OFFZ01000370.1_pt1 | contig 28723 bp, 32 predicted proteins | sample 1521631 | NCBI WGS metagenome assembly OFFZ01 (sample SAMEA3504102, study PRJEB24116) | mouse gut metagenome | biome: mouse gut; feature: mouse-associated habitat; material: faeces | place: Denmark | collected 2011 | reverse complement strand
GTGTGATTGGCATCTATGAGGTCTCCTGTTATCACGATGATATCCGGCCGACTCTCGGATAGCAGTTTTAACAGTTCTGCATTGTTTTTTCCAAATTCAGCATTATGCAGGTCTGATATCTGCGCTATCCGGAAGCCGGAAAATGCGGCAGGGATACGGCTGCTTGAAATTGAAATTGTACTAACCATCAATGCCGTATTGCCCCATACCGTCCAGACTGTGGGAATGACACACAACACTACAGACAGGATGATATTTCTTTTTCTTCTGCCTATTTTCATAAACTACATCCCCCTTCAATGACTGTGTGTTGGGACAGCTTATTTCCCCTGTCTAATTCCTCTCTTTTGGCATTGGTGTTTATTCTACCGTAATCCGGATGGTGCCATCATATCCAGCCCCATAAAGCCCTATATAGTTTGCACCACTTTTAAGCTGTACTGTAACGCTGCCATCCCCATTTTCAGCCAGTACATTTTCCTCCAATTCCGGATCAATATATACCAGCCGGCAAACGCCGGAAATCGTGTCAAAAGAATAGTGTACTGTAATCTTGCGGCAATCGTTGCTTTTGAGGGCAGTGTTTCCAACCAATATGTCCTGCCCGTCAAAACCGTTTACGGCCGCATCATAAGTTGCCAGAAAACCCGCATTATCCGAAACACGTTTTCCATCAAAAGACTGATAAGGAGTAATGAGGGCATTGCTTTTCCCAATAGCAACATTGCTGCCGACCTGCTCCACGCCGCTTTTCAGACCGTCTGCCAATTTATCAAGCCCCGAACACGCTGTACAGGAGAGAAGCATTATTCCAGCAATAAAAATAGCTGGTCCTTTCTTGAAAAACTCCATAAACACTCCTCACTTACTGCATGAAAGTTAAAAATAATCCCAGGGCAACAATGCCGGCCATCAACAGGCACCAAAATACACTGATAACTGTAGACGCAATATTTACAAGGCTGCGGCTTTCATTGCTCCTGACGCATATAATTGAGAGGATCAAACCCGCCACAACACAGGCAATATTGACACCCGCCCAAGCCGTGCTTACCCCTCCCGGCAGCGTGAGTTTAAGAAACACGGGGATGAGGGTTGCCAGCGGAAGGACGCTGATAACCAGTGAAACCTTGCTTAAAGTTCTCAGTTTTTTACATTCCATAATGATTTACCTCATTTCTTTTTTTCCAAATTTTATTACAGCAACCGCAAACACCAATACAAAGACCAGTACTGCAACCGGCAGGAAGGGGAACAGCGAAAATGCCATTGTGTTGGATTCCACCGAAAAGTCATGCAGGGAGCAGGACACCAGATAGCCGCTGTAGCAATAAGGATATGCTATCCATAAAGGCGTATTTGCGACCAGCACGCCGGGAATGACAAGGAGGAGGTTGAGTCCCACAGAAAGCAGCGGCTTTTCAAACAGGACAGTGACCGCCCACATAGTCCCCACACACGGCAGCATTGTCAAAAACAGCCCTACGCACCATTTCATCAGATAGAGGACGGGCAGAGTTTCCGTCACGCCCATTGTCCTTGTGGCAACTGTCCCGGCAACTACGAACACCGCAAGGAACACGGCCATCTCCATAAGCAGATAAAATGCCAGCACACAGAATTTTGCTATGGAAAGCAAATACCGGCTGACCGGCAGGGCAAGCATCTTTAAAATGCCGTTATTCCCTGTTTCCCGTCCCGCGATCATCACACAGACCACGATCATGGAAAACGGCAGCAGATAGTAGGCATAAACCAGTGCGCTCTGGATAAACATTGCAGGCCATGCGTTTGTATATTCCGGCGTAAAATAGCGGCTCAGGTTTGCGACCCCGGAGGCAACCACCAGCAGCGGGGCAATAAAGATCAACGGTACGATCTTTGATCGTTTTACTTTCATAAATTCAATTTTGAGAAGCTCCAAAAAACTCATTCTGACACTCCCTCCTTATTCATAGCGCAGGTTCTTTGCCATCCACAGCCCTGCACCAAGGAAAAGCAATGTTTCGAAAACAGCGGCTTTTGTCACCGTTATGTCCGGCTGCGCGCTCATGGCAACTGCAGGCTTCAGCATTATGACAAATGGATGGGCCAGCAGCAGACTGGAAGCTGAATTAGCCAATGCCATGCCACTTAAGAAACCGGCAACTCCAACGCCCAGCGGTATCCACATATTGATTGAACGGGACGAGATCAGGACCATAAATGACAGGACAGGCATTGACGTAAGGAACGAGTAGCCTGCAAATCTGACCAGCGTCCCCATTTCAAACGCCCCCTGCGGCAGGTCCGCCATGCCGATCCACATAAGCGCCAGATTCTGCAAAACGATTGCCACCAGGAACATGGCCGATAAGATCAGGAACTTGCAAAGGTACATTCCCAAAACGCTTATGGGGAGCATATACATCTTTTTGACGGCGTTTCCCTTAAACTCCATATTGTAAACCATGCAGGCGGCAACTACAATGCCGAACATATTCAAAACCATGATCATGCCGTAAAGCTGGGTCAGCAGGACGTCCATCGGCGGAAGTGGAAGCCCCAGCAGTGTATCTTTCCGCACTATGAAGTTGACAAAGGCATAGGCTGCACCCAGAATGCCGACAGCCAGCAGCACCGGGATAACGCCCGTCCGTTTTTCTTTCCGAAGTTCGACAGCCAGTGCATTCATAATCTTGCCCTCTGCTTTCTGGCAGCGTTGTCCTGCTCCACCATGCCCAGGAACACATCCTCCAGATTAGCTTCGCTAATCTTATGGCTATTTCCCGCCTGCCCTGCACTATGCCGCAGTTCCTCCAGGCTTCCTTCAAACAGAAGGTTTCCATGATTGAGGATGCCGATGTCGTCCGCCATCAATTCAATCTCAGAGAGCATATGGGATGAGATCATTATGGTGCAGTCATAAAGGCCCGGAAGAGACTTCACCAGATTCCTAATCTCATGGATGCCGGAAGGGTCAAGGCCGTTCGTCGGTTCGTCCAGGATCAGGACAGGCGGCCTGCCTAACAGCGCACCAGCAAGACCGAGCCGCTGCTTCATGCCCAGCGAATACTTCTTTGCCAGACGGCCTCCAAACTCCTCCAGTCCGACCAGCTCCAGTGCGTCATCGACAGAATCCCCCGGCAACCCCAAAATCCGCCGGATGATATCAAGGTTTTCCCGGCCGGTAAGGTTTGCATAAAAAGACGGCGATTCAATAAAGGAACCCACCCCTTTCAGTATGGTGATCCGGTCTTCCGGGAAATGCCTGCCGTCAATGGCAAAACTGCCTTTTGTCGGGGCTGTCAGCCCCAGCAGCATTTTCATGGTAGTGGATTTTCCCGCACCGTTGGGGCCAAGGAAACCGTAAATGCTGCCTTTCCGAATGTGAAGCGAAACATTGTTGACAGAAACAAAATTTTTATATTTTTTCGTCAACTGTTCAGTGGTAATAATGTATTCCATATCAACATCTCCTTTCCATGTCTCTATGGTACAACACCAACCTGACATTAACTTTCCCGCAGCCTTACTTTTACCTTACTTTTTTGCAAAACATCTTCCAAAACAAAAAAATATGCTATAATTAAGGAATCACGGAGGTGACGATTATGGATAATACATTTTTACAAAATAAAAAACTCCTGCTTGTAGATGACGAGCCGGAGCTGCTGGAAATGGTTACAGCAATCCTGTCAGATGAAGGCTTTGGGAATATTGTGACTGCTGTTTCCGTAAAGGAAGGAATTTCAGCAGTCCAAAACGAGAAACCCGACCTTGCCATTTTAGATGTCATGCTGCCAGACGGGGACGGTTTTTCCCTTATGCAACAGATACGCACATTTTCAGATATGCCGGTAATCTTTCTGACCGCAAAGGACGAGGCCGCAGACCGGCTGTCCGGGCTTGGGCTTGGGGCGGATGACTATATTGCAAAGCCATTCCTGCCACAGGAACTGCTGTTCCGCATCTATGCCGTTTTGCGCCGGTGCTATAAGGAAGATACACCGTTTATAAACCTGGACGGCTGCACCATCGACTTTGGCCGGGCCGAGGTCCACAAAGCCGGCAAGACCATCCCGCTGACAGCAAAGGAACATATTTTTCTGGAGACACTTGCCCGCAGTGAAGGCAGGATCGTGACCGTGGACACATTATGCGAAGCCTTGTGGGGCGATAACCCTTTTGGCTATGAGAACAGCCTGAATGCCCATGTCCGCAGAATCCGTGAGAAGATTGAGGCCGACCCGTCAAATCCTGTCTCCCTGATCACGGTCAAAGGGTTGGGCTATAAATTGAATACAAGGAAGTGAAGCCATGAAATCACTGGGGAAATATATATCAAAATATCTGGCATCCTTTGCGGGGCTGGTCCTCATACTGCTGTTTATCAATTGTCTGGCTTTTGCCTGGACATTTTATGGGGTTGTGACAAAAGACTATGGCGGCTTTTCGCCACAAAATATGTTGGATGCTGCTGCTGAATCTGCTTCCCTGAAAGGCATTTCAGACGAGATATCCGGGCAGTTAAAAACCAATCATATCTGGGCTGTCTATCTTGATATGGAAGGGGACAGGGTTTGGGACGTAGACGCGCCAGATGAGATACCAGAGTGTTTTACTGTCCAGGATGTAGCTGTATTTGCAAAAGGTTATCTTGCAGGTTACCCGGTCTTCATCAGGAACACAGACGATGGTATGCTGGTCTTAGGATATCCGCAGGACAGTTATATGAAATTACCAAGCAACTACTATTCGCTGCGTTCCATCAAAACCTTTCCATTTTTTGTTATGGAGATACTGGCGGCTGATCTTGCAATACTGTTTCTGGCATATTATTACTCGAAACGGAAAATCCTTAAAAACGCTGAACCGATCATAACCTCGATTGTAACGCTCGGAAACGGCAGGCCGGCTTCCCTTTCCATGCACGGGGAGCTGTCGGGAATAGCAGACAGCGTCAACAAGGCATCTGCCATATTAAGCAGGCAGAACCAGGCCCGTGCGAACTGGATCAGCGGTGTTTCCCACGATATACGGACGCCCCTTTCCATGATCATGGGGTATGCTGAACGGATTGCACATGAAAACAGCGCAGATTCCCATATCCGCAGAGAAGCTGAAATTATCCGGCAGCAAAGTGTCAAGATCAGAGAATTGGTGCAGGATCTCAATCTCGTATCCAGTCTGGAATATGAAATGCAGCCCCTCCATAAAAGTCCTGTCAGCCTGGCCGGCTTACTGCGCTCCTATACTGCTGAATTACTCAACACAGGCCTGCCCGGTAAGTATTCCATAAATATCGGAATTACACCTGCGGCAGAAACCGTTTTGTTTGATTGTGATGCCCGCCTGATTTCGAGGGCGGTAGGCAACCTTGTGCAGAACAGTATCAGCCACAACCCGGATGGCTGTGATATTGCGCTGGCTCTTGACTGTACGGACGAAAGCATTTCCCTCTCCGTATCAGATAATGGCATTGGCTTGTCAACCGAGAAATTGAAAGAACTAAATGAAAAACCGCATTACATGGAAAGCACAGATGACAGATTAGATTTAAGGCACGGCCTCGGACTAATTCTTGTCCGTCAGATTACAGATGCACATAGCGGGGCAATGAAAATTGAAAGTGAATACCAGAAAGGCTGCAAAGCCATTTTAAATTTTCCGATTGACAGAGGCAACTAAATAAAAGCAAAATTAGCAAGCCATATACCATACGGCATTGCCCTTGATGGAGGGTTCTTCCGACTGTAGCACATCTATTTTTCGTTTTTTACCGTTTTATCCATATGCAAACACGGAAACTCTGCATATTATCACGGAAACTCATATACAAACACGAAAACTCCATGCAGTTTCCGTGTTTGTATCATATCCCCCGTTTATCGACAGCATTTTCTGCCAACCTAATACCCTTTTCCGCAAAAACCGCCAATATCCTACTCCTTTTTACCTTTCCGTTTTATACTATCACGGAAACCCCCGACTTTTGCGTGAAAGTATACTTTTGCCTGATAGTACGATTTTTGCCCTTATCGCCATCCTATCAGCGGCATCCAGACACAAAAAAAGTTGGGGCCCACCACCCACCGTGATGAACCCCACCAAGCCTTAAAAGCCTTGATTTTAAGCCATTCTTCCATACTTTCGCCTACAAGTACCCAAATTCCTATGGCATCAATTGGAAATAGCCGCCTGTGCCGCTGTCAATGATATTTTAATCCCTCCTATACTCTCTCGCAGAAATCTAATGAAATCCATCCAGCTCCGCTTTTCAGCTTTCCCCACTTGGAAGCCCCTTTCCCATCAGCCTCCTCAACGATTGTGAAAATACCGGCTCCCGTGTACTTCCCTGTCTTCTCCTTATCCGTCCCAGGTTCTTTCCGAATGTTCAGGTCAGGGATGGACACCCACACCAGATATGGCCGGAACACATCCCCTCCCGTCATACCCAGGATGCCTTTCAGGATGACAAGAATCTTCTCCCCATAGCCTGCCCCGGCAGCCCATCCTCTCCCGTCCGGGTTCTCCTTCTGCCCAAGCCACTCCACATATTCCGCACAGCCCCTCACGACATACTTGAAGCGTGGGTCTATACAGGCATTCTTCAGCCCTTCCATGGAAGCGTAGGCTTTCAGATGCTGCACCTGCGCCCGGATCCCAAACTGCGGCGTGTCAAAGGAATTCCCTTTCACGCCCCTCCCCGTCACGCCCATGCCGCAGAAATTATTCTGCGCCAAAGTAACCGCAGAGCCGAAAAACTCGAAGTTCCCGGTCTCAAGGCAGGACTGCGCAAATGCAATGTCGCCCCTCACGCCCTCCGCCTCTCCTTCCGAAAGGTACAGCGGGATCATGTCAAAGACAGACTGCGCCGCCTCCGGATTCTTCGCTTTAAGATACACCCCCATCTGCTCCGCCGTTGCTTCGGCTCTCCCCATAATCCTTGTATATCCGTCCGTGCCAGAAGAACAGCCCGCCATTGCCGCCCTGATTGCCTTACGGAACCCGTCCATCGTGTATCCCAGGCCAAGCTGTGCCCACAGATGCTCCGGATCGCCGTGGTTGCTGGCAATCCCCCTCGCGCAGCCCTCCCTGTGGCTGATGACAACACCATCCGCCAGCGGGTCAAGCCCATACTTCCCGCAGAGCATGGCAAACAGCTCCACCGCCGCTCGGTAAGTCCTCTCCGTCACCGCCTTTGCCGCGGTTGTATCAGAGCAGGTAAAATTTGAGCCTGACGTGTACCGGATACACGCAGGCTCACACATCTCCACCCCGATATGGGTATTATTCCCGCTGCCCCTGCTGCCGGAGCCGCAGTGCCATCCCCTGTGGTTCCAGGGGAGCGTCTGGTACACCGTCCCGTCCTCCCCGTCAATGAACCCATGGACGCAGGAACTGTCATGTGACGAGCTGTCCCACGAACTGATAAATGCAGACGCCTTCGGCTGTGGGCACCCAACGGAATGGAGCATCAGCCCCTTTACTGTAATCTTCCTCCCCGCCGTATAACACGGGTTCTTAGTCAGAATGCTTTCCACCAGCTTCATACCTACTCATCTCCCTTCCCATTTTCCGCCCTGTCATGGAGCTGCTCCAGAATCTCCTTCAGCTTCTCCGGGATGGGCAGCCCAAGGTGCCCGGCATTCTCCAGAAGGCTCACGCCCTCATTGGAGATATAGAAAAAGATGACCGCCGTGCGGAGCACAGAGCCGCTGCCGATGACCTGCACATCAAGGATGTTTGCAATTCCCACCAGCAGGAAGATCAGCACCTTCTTTGCAATGCCCCTAAACCCCACCTCGCTGGACAGCTCCTTATCCGCCGCAGCACACATCACCCCCGTGATGTAATCCACCACAACGAACGCGACCAGCGCATACAGCAGCCCGTCACAGCCTCCAATGAACCAGCCGAGCCATCCACCGACAGCCGCAAAAATAAGTTGGACCGTGTTCCAGAATTCCTTCATGTCAAAACCCTCCGTTTCTGAAATTTTTTTGTATGATAAAAGGCCGCCCGCCAGACGGCAGACAGCCCTGTATCCAGATGATATTTATTTACCCGCGGGAGCCGCCTGTCACGGCTCCTCCGTCAACGTGTACGTGATCTTCATGGTCTTATCCGTATTCTTCACCACGGCGGAACCCAGGTTGTTGATGCTCGCCAGATAAGGCATGGCCAGGTACGCCATCCTGTAATCAGAGCCATAGTTCCCGCCCCAGCCAAACAGGAACTCCTTATATTGGAACAGCGGCGTCGCTACATTCGTGAACCTTGCACCCCCTGCCGTCTGCACTACCGTGTCATCCGGCTTCACCTGAAAGTCCCACCCGATGATCAGGTCATTCACCATCAGCAGATAATTGGAGCAGGTACCGGAACCGGTCTGCGACTTGCCCGTAGACGTAAACCCGAACGGAATCAGCGTGACATCCGCCACATTCCCCAGGTTGATCTTATAAATGCCCGTATTGTCGTAAGCAGGCGTATACAGATACCCGTCCCGGATGATGCCCCTGGACGACCTCTCCACATAGGTATCAACCTTAAAGCTGCCCAGGGTCCTGATGCAGACATTGGACAGCGTCCACACGCCCTCCTCCATGGACAGGCCATCCTTCTTTATCTTCACCCAGTACACCGTGGCATTCCCGGAAGAATTCCCGGAATTGGAGAACCCGTACCAGTACCCATCATGCCCGTCAAGGAAATCCCCATAAGGCGTATAGCTGCCCTGGAACTTGAAGGTGCTACAGGGGATGGCCGTCTCCTCCAGCAGGGTGCATGTGGTATCGTCCAGCCTGTCATTGAGCCCCACCGTAAAGACCGGCAGCCTCTTTTTCTTCACGATCACCGACTGGTCCGCAAATGTCAGGCTGTACATCAGGTTGTTCCCAAAATCCACCTCAACGGCGCTATACAGCTCCGCCAACTCCTCCTTCGTCTGCTCCTCCAGCTTCGTCTCCATGACCTGCAGGAAAGAAGTCGCGGAACTGTCCATGCTGCCGTATGCATTCTTCCCTCCCAGGGCGGAAGTCAGCGCCACCGCCGCAATGGTGCCGTTGCCCTGGCTCGGCGTGAACTCCCAGACAAACTTATACCCGTCCTCCAGCGCCCTGCTCTCCGTCAGGTTCAGGCTCCCCCTCGCCACATTCGCCGTGGCGTTCACGTCATTGCCGGCATACGCCACTGGCAGCTTCACGGTGGACGGGTAAATATTATCCGCATCCTCTTCCAAAGGGTCAGAATAAAGCAGGATGCCGCCGACCATGTTCGGGCAGATGGGCAGCAGCTTATCATTCCAGAGCAGATGCGTGTCATACTCCCCGGCGACCGCATAGAATATCCCCATAGGATTCAGCCCCAGGATGTCATTCACCGCATTGGTGACCATGTTGCCTTCCTCAATCCGCTCCTCCTCCCCGGTATTCCCATCCACCAGCTCAATCACCATGTTCCCTTTCAATTTCATACCAAACCTCCATTTCCACCGGCCTTGCAAATGCGCCGACCGCTGCCCTGCCGCAAACCACATCACTGCATTCCCGTTTCATTGTCTCGTCAATCTCCATCCCAATCTCACCGTCGGCCGGAACAGCCCGGATGCCACCGCCAATGGCTGCCCTGCCGACCCATTCCTCAACCTTGATTTCCCCGTCCCATGCGGACTGCGCTCCCATGGACTGCCCGCTGATGCTGGCAATGCAGGAGCCGGTATCCACTATGCCCGTGCCGCCGCCCATCCGCATATACACATTGAATACATTCGTATAGTTTGCCACCACGCCTTCAATGGGGTAATACAGAAGGATGGTATGCCGCCCAGAATGCCAGGTCTCCTCCGGCTGATGAATCGCCACCACAGAATCATTGATCTCAAACGTAAAATGCGCTGCCGCCTGCCCGTCCTCAGACCAGATGACAGGCAGCTCCACCTCCAGCACCTGCCCCGCATCCCCAGGGCTTTCCTCCCCGCCTGTTCCGGCATCCATACCGCCGGCCGCCGGGATAACAACTTCTCCCTTTGCCAAAGCTGTCCGCTCCACCGCATCCGCCTCCACATCCACGATGACGGAACCAAAAAACTGCGCATGGTTATCCTCGCTTGTGGCAAACTCAATGGTGATGATCTTCACATCCGTCTCCGCCACCGTAAACGCAGAGGCATTCGTGAACGTATGGATGCCGATTTTCCCAGCCTCAATCTGGTTCAGCAGCCCGGAGATGTTCTTGTCATTCTTTGACTTCGCCTGCGCCAGCCGCGGGTTCTTCCCTACGCATTTCAGCGTATGCTTCCCGCCAATTTTACAGTTAGAGGAAGTGATGCAAGCAATCTGTTCCCCGTCCGCCTGCCCGCCCGTGAAGACCAACACATCTCCCAGATCCAGAGCCGGATTCCCTATGGTGCTGGAATCGAAGGGCACATAATTCACCACGGAAATGTCCGCCAGTATATTCCTGCACAGCTCCTCCCTCGTCTCTTCCAGCCCGAACTGCAGGAGCGGGTTCACCGCCAGGTTCATTGTCAGCCCGTCATCCTGCTCCAGCGCATAATACTCCGCCGTCTGCGTCCGCAGGTTCGTGGAGCTGACTGCCGTGTACCTGGTGATGAAATCAGAAAAGCTACTGGTGAACCGGTGCCTGCTCTTGACCTCCATCACCGGCTCTGTGCCGTATTTCCGTAGTTCCAGCTTCCCCTCCCGGTTTATGCAGAAAAAACCGCCCAGCACCTGCCCCACGAAGTACAGCACATCCCGGTACGTCTCAATGTCATTCTCCGGATAGACAGACAGCAGTTCCGCCCCGTTGGGCATCGCCTCAATCTCATCCTTCGTGTGCGCCAGCTCCACAGAACAGGCTTTGCAGCACAAATCCAGAAAAGCATAGGCATTCCCCATCGTCTCAAAACCGTTGAAACTCTTCTCAAACCGAAGCATATAGTCATAGGCTTTCAGCTCCAGGCAGTGCGCCGTCCGGTTCGCCTCGCTGACCTCAAAGATGCCCATCGGCACTTCCTCAAAACTCCCATCCGTAATCCGCAGATGGTAAGAGAGGCGCACTTCGGCTCCCTCCAGCGTGTAACGGTCTATCTGCGAAAAGAGCGTGATACCCATCTCCGCAGCATACACAGTCCCAAGCTCAATCTCCGCACTGCCGCAGCACTGCGCCGTGATATACCCGCTCCCCTTCACAATATCCTCATAACCGAACGGGTACACTGCGCTGCCCTTCGTCCTGATCTCCCCCGTCCAGTAATACTGCCTGGTGTTCTCCTGCACCGCCTGCAGGAACGCCTCGCTCACCGGGTACATAAGGCACACCTCCTCCCGCCATGCTCCCCTGCATCCTCAAAATTCCTTCAACGTGAAGGAAACCTTCCACAGCCCCTTATAGGACGTGTCCTTCACAAGGCTTGCCTTGTATCCGTCAATGAACATCTCCGTCCGTTTCATCTCCAGCGTCTCCGTATCAAAATAATCCACGGCCAGCTTCTCCTTCTGCTTGAACTCCGTCAGAATCTTTAGCCATTTGGGGGAAACGGAAAACGCGGCAGAGATGGACACCACGCCCATCCTCACCACATCCCTCTGCGTAGTCCCGGCTTCCGTCTCACCTCCGGAATCCGCCTCCACATCGCTCATCTGCACCCCATAGGAATCCGGCAGAGGGAGCGGCACCCCGTCAAGCGTCAAATACTGTATAAAAGCCATGCCTATCTCCCTCCTGACCTTAAGTTCTGCCTTGCCTGCGCGTCCACCACCACTTCATCCAGCAGCGTCCCGCCCACATATACAGGGATACAGATAGTGCCTCCCCCTGCCATTTCCTGCAGGCCGGAAAGCACCTCCCTCAGGCCGCCCAAAAGCTCCCTCACGGAATCCCCGGATGCGCCGCCTCCGCCCTGCATCTGGACGGCTGCCGCCTGGGGCTGGAGCATCAGGTCAGACGCCACGCCGGACACCGCCTCCTTCACCATGCCCCGGCCTTTCTCAATGCCCTTCGCAAGCCCTTTCATGAAGTCCGGCATCCAGCTCTCATAATCCGTCAGAGGCCCTTCATCCGGCACGGAGAAATGCAGGAAGGAGCGTATCTTGTCCGCCACGTCCGACACCGCACTCACCACGTTGCCGATGGCGCTCCGGATGCCGTCCGCAATCCCGTTGATGAAGTCCTTCCCCCATTCCAGGGCTTTCCCCGGCAGCGAGGTAATGAAGCTGATGGCAGACTGGAACCCCGACTGCACCACGCTCCCCAAAGAGGACAGCGCAGAGCCGATGCCGGACACCATGGCCTTGAAAGCGTTTATTGCTGCCTGTTTCAGATTGGATGCGATGGACAACACAAGGTTTTTCAGCCCGTTCCATGCAGACGAGGCTGTATTCTTTATAGCCGCCCAGATATTCGCCACAGTATTTTTCAGCCCGGTGAACAGGATGGAAACATGGTCCACAAGCCCCTGCGCCAGCGAACCCACCACCTGTTTAATACCCGACCAGATAGAAGACGCCGCATCCTGTATATTCGTCCAGATATTCAGCGCATCCTCTTTCAGCTTCGTGAAGTTCCCCGTCACCAGGTCTATCAGCAGCAGCACCGGCCCCAGGATGACATTCTTGATCAGCTCCCATGCCCCGGAAGCCGCCGTCTGGATGCCCTGCCAGACACCCTGCAGCGTCGTGGAAAGGTTCTCCCAAAGGGAGCGTATCATGTCCACAATCCCGGTCAGGACAGGGTTGTTCATCATATCCGTCCAGATACCGCTGAAAAAGTCACCCACGGACTGCCACAGCCCGCTCCACCACTCAGGAATCCCCTGGAAAAACGACACCAGCGAATTCCACGCACCTGGTATGGTTTCCGTAAAGAACGAACAGATGGCCTGCCATGCAGACACAAAAAATTCCTTGACCTGCGACCAGATGGCATTGACCGCATCACGGAACCATCCGCACTTGTTATACAGCACCACGAGGATTGCCACCACCGCGGCAATCGCCAGAGGCACCCATCCGATAGCCGCAACCACCGCAGAGATGGCCGGGATCACCGTCCCGGATACAAAACCTATCACGCCGGAAATTGCCCCGGCTATCTGCGGCACCACCGTCATGATGGTCCCGATCGCGCCGACCACCTTCCCGATGACGATCAGCACCGGCCCCAGGGCAGCCGCCACCAAGGCAACCGTGACAATGATCTTTTTCGTGCCCTCGTCCAGGCTGTTCAGCCAGTCCACAAGCCCCTGTATCCACCCCACGATCTGCCGGATGTACGGCATCAGCATCTCGCCGATGGAGATGGCAAGCTCCTCCAGCTGGCTCTTCAAAATCGTGAGTTGCCCCGCAAGGTTATCCTGCATGGTCTCCGCCATCTTCTCCGCCGTGCCGTCACAGTTGCTGATGGCGCTGTTCAGCTTCTCGATGTCGCCCGGCGCGGCATTCATCACCGCAAGGAACCCGGACATGGCATTCTTCCCCACCAGCGCCTCCGCATTGGCCGCTTTCTCCGATTCGGACATCTGCGCGAATGCCGCCCGGCAGTCCGTGAGGATGTCCCCAAGGCTCCTCATGCTCCCGTCCGTGTTCGTGGTCTGTATTGTCAGTTCCCCGAAGGCATCCCCGACAAACTTCACTTCCCCGGTGAGGTTCGTCATCACGGAACGCATGGCCGTCCCCGCCTGGGAAGACTTGATGCCCGCATTCGCCATCAGCCCGATGGCCTCCGCCGTATCCTCCGCCGTGAACCCCAAAGCTCCTGCAACCGGCGCACAATATTTGAACGTCTCCCCCATCATGGATACATTCGTATTGGCATTGCTGCTCGCCGCCGCAAGGATATCCGCGAAATGCCCGGAATCCTCCGCAGACAGCCCCAGAGCAGTCAAAGCATCCGTCACGATATCAGACGTAGTCGCAAGGTCTTCCCCGGAAGCCGCCGCAAGGTTCATGATCCCCTCAATGCCGGAAAGCATGTCAGAAGTCTTCCAGCCCGCCATCGCCATATAGTTCATGGCCTCGGCAGCCTCGGACGCGGAGAACTTCGTCCTGCTGCCCATCTCCCTTGCCTTGTCGCGCAGGGCTTCCAGTTCCTTCCCGGTCGCCCCGGAGACCGCCGCCACCTGGCTCATGGCAGAATCAAAATCAGACGCCACCTTCACCGCCGCCGTGGCGATCCCGCCCACCGCCGCAGTGACCGGCATCAGCTTCTGCCCCACGCCCTCAATGGCAGAACCCACTGTCTTCAGCTTCTCCCCTGTGGCCGCTATCTTCTGCAGCGCCACGGCAGACCGGTCTGCCTGCCGCTCCAGATCACGCAGGTTGCGCTCCGTCTCGATGATCTCCCTCTGCAGGGCATCATACTGGCTCTGGGAAATCTCGCCCCTTGCCAGCGCGTCATTCGCCTGCTCCGCCGCAGTCTTCAGCGTCTCCAGCTTCTCCTTCGTCTCTTTGACCGCTTCCCCAAGGAGCCGGTGCTTCTGCGCCATCAGTTCCGTATTGCCGGGGTCCAGCTTCAGCAGCTTCTCCACATCCTTAAGCTGTGACTGCGTGTTCCGTATCTCCGTATTCACGCCCTTCAAGGCCGTCTGGAGCTTCGTGGTATCGCCGCCGATCTCCACGGTGATGCCCTTGATCCTGTTTGCCGCCACAGTAACACCCCCCTCAATGGCACAAAAAAAGCCCGGCTCCCCAGGCGTAAAATCCCCCACGGCAGAGCCATAGGGGGAACATCCCTTACAGATGAAAACGGGACTGGAATACTACAGCCAGCCCCGCATCCGCGCACTACTTCCAGTTAAAATGAATCGAACTCATCCTGCCCTGCAATGACGGCATAATCCGCCCCGTCATTGCTGTACTCCGCATACATGTCATTGACCATGCCGATGGTCAGAAGGTCCAAGTCCCGGATGGAAATACCCAGCTGCACACACCGCAGAAGGAACAGCGGCGTGGTCATCGGGCGGTCAGTTGCGCGAAGTTTTTTTTAGCCTCCACGTCGGTCTTCACATTCAGCCCCCATAACTCGATGAGCTGTGGGAGAACCTGGTAAATAGAAAACGTGCCGAAACCGTCCAGCCACTCCTCCGGTGTGTCCGGGATGGCGGGGTCAGCGTGCTTCGCCATGATAAAGGCGATATTCTCAAACAACTCCAAAGAAAATAAATCCAGGTTCGAGTTCTCCGAATCGCTGTCCCCGATGCTCTTCTCCAGCGCGCTCAGATCCTTATAGATATCCCTGTGGAACTTGATGCGGTAAATCCGCGGCACCGCCGCCGATGCCCGGAACGGCACCTCTTTCCCGTCAATCGTAATCTTCCTCGTCATGCTCATACGCTAAACCTCCCCATACACATCATCTTCCGCGCCGCCATCATCCGCAGCCGCAGGCATATACACCGCCTTGTACCAGTCGTTATACACCGTCTCATCCGTGGAGTCCCCGGTCTTCGCCTTCACCATGCCGTCCGCCAGCGGCGTGGCCTTGATGGTCAGCGTCTCCGTCTGCACCTCCCGGCTCTCCTCATTGGTCTTTCCCTCAATGCCCGGCCTTGATGCAGAGCAGTTATAAAGCACATGCCGGATATGCCTCTGGTCGCCGTCAAACTCAAACAGCAGGGCAAACGCCGCAAGCTCCGCCGAAGCGTTCTCGATCAGCACGCCCTTATCATCCAGTTCCTCCCTCAGCGCATCCTTACGGAAGGACTCCGGGATCATGGCAAGCTCCAGGTCGCCGTCATAGCCCATGTTGTTGTTGATGACATAATAGGCCGTCCCGTCCGCATAGAAATTCTCCGGCTCCCCGTTGGCATCCAGGGAAATAGAAACTGATCCAGGCATCGCCACAGGCGTCCCATAGGACACATCCCCTTCCTCCGACACATTGAGCATCGCATAATGCGTGTTCTTAAGGTTGTATTTCACTTTGTTCTTCTTATTCTGCATCCGTCATGCCTCCCATCCAAAAATATACAGCACCTCATAAAGCCTCTCGCTGCCAATCCATGTCTCCGATTTGTTATAGAAGACCTCATGCGCATCCAGCACATCCTCAACCCGTTTCTCCAGCTCCGGGTCTTTCTTATCCGTATAGACTTCCATGTGGACGCTTGCGCCCTTGTGGTACACCTTCCCATCCGCCGCAAAATTGTCACTCCCCGGCAACAGGTAACACAAGAACGGCGGCTCCGGGGATTCCCCTTCCGCGAAATGGTCATAGGCAAACGGGATTCCCGTTTCCCGTATCATCTTTACCAGTTCCTCCACATCCTCACCCCCTTAATGCCTTCTCAATCTCCTGCTCCAGCGTCCGCTCCGCCCGCTGCTCCGCAGGCGCAATATGCGCCTTTCCCGGGACGCGCCCGCCGCCCCGCTTCGCATGGCCGAACTCCAGCAGGTGCACCAGCTGGTAACGGTTCCTGGAATGCACCACCAGCTCAATGGAGCTTGACGTCTCCCTCACATTCTTCACGGCCCAGCTCTTCGCATAGGCACCCGTGTCCTTCGGTGCCTCCGCCTGGATATCCTTCCTCACGGAACTGCCCGCCTTCTTCACCGCAGCCTTCATTTCATCCGCCGCAAGCTCCGCATACTCCGTCAGCCCCTCCATCACCGCTGCCGCAAACTGGTCTATCCGTACCCTGTCCGACATCTTCACCGCCTCACTTTCCTGCAGGTAAACTTCAAGGATTTCTTCTTGAAATTCATATGGTCTACATTCACAATGTCATAAATCTCTCCACGGAACAGGACCCGGTATCCGGTGGACATGATGTCCACCGCTTTCCTGCAGTACCGGACAGTCACCGTCATGGATACATCCTCCACGGTCATCCCGGCCTCCTGCACTTCCTTTGAAGATGCCAGCCCCTCCCCTCCTATCGTGGCAGAGCAGGCATAATAATCCGTCCAGATATTCCTGTGGTTCCCCACATCATCCGCGACAGCCTCATTCTTCTGGAATGTCACCCTCTCATTCAGCAATGCCACATCCATCAGAAGCCCTCCTTCCTGCTGCCGAAGAGCAGCGCCCGCAGGGTCAGGGTGAGCGCATGGTGGTCAGCCTCCTCCCTGTGCTCATAAAGGTAGGCCGCCGCATACAGCACAGAAATCCTGGCATTCACCACGGCGGCAAACTCACTCCTGTCATCCATCCTCGCCACATCCATGCAGATTTTTTCCGCCGCCCCGATCATGCTTTCAATCAGGGCATCGTCCTCATCATAATCCACACGCAGATAGCCCTTCATCTCTTCCAGCGTCACCACCATGCCGCACATCCTCCTTCAAGCCTCAAAAACACACCTGCTTTATATAGGCGGGATGCCGGCTCCTGCACTGGCATCCCCAATATCTCCCCCAAAGCCTCTGGAACCTCTGCCCTTTATGAACCGGACGCCGCTTTCTGCGCCAGCACCTTCACCGCCTCCGCAAGGACCAGCTTGCCGTCCACACGCTGGGAAGCCAGAAAGCCCACCTGCCCGGTGGCCGCATACAGCTCATTCAGACGCTTGAACGAACGCCCCTGCCTGTCAGCGATCCAGTAATAAGAGAAATCACCGAAGGCAATGGTCTTTGCCCCTGCCGCAATGGCCGGCATATATGCGGAAGTCTTCACCGGCCTGCCAAGGATAGTGTCCGGCGTGCCCGCCACAAGGGAAGGCTGCCACAGGTACTGCCCGTTGCCGTCCTTCAGCTTTCGGATGGACTTGATGGTGGAATCATTCAGCACCCACACGGACTTCTTGCGGTATGGGGATTTCAGGCTGTAAAACAGGTCAATCAGCTCATCCGCCGTCACTGACGCAGCAGACGCAGCCGTCACGCCCGTCTCCGCGCCTCCCGATGCCGCCAGCACGCCCAGCGGCTTGCCCTTGCCGTCCCCAACAAAGAACGCCTCCTCTTCCTTCGCCCCGATCCTGCGGGCAAACTCACGGGAGATATAGGACTGCAGGTCAAACACGCTGTCATTCAGCAGCTCCTCGGAGACCTTGATCATCGTCCCCAGCTTGTATGCCCCGATGGACACCTGCCCGAAGGAATCATCACTCTCCGGGAACGCGCCCTCCTCGTCAATCCAGGATGCCGTACCCTTGCCTGCAACCACGGGGATCTTCCGGTCGCCGCTGGAAGTCCTGATGACCTTCGCCATCTGCCGGAAGACGTTCTCCTCTTCCAGAGCCTCCACCAGCGTGCGCTCATACTCATCCGGCACCAGGTAGCCGCCCTCGGAGTCCGTGCCCACCTGCAGGGCATTGGCCACATCCGGCATAGGAGCCTTGGAGCGCATGGCATTCCAGAAATTCTTCCGGTAGTCATCAGAGGCACGTCCCGTCTTATCCCCCTCCCCGTCATCCGCCCTGCTGCCGGGCTTCGCCGTGATCGGCGTGCTGGTAGCCCTGGACAGCTCCGCGTCGATCGCCGCCTGCCGCTCCAGCCGCTCGATCTCCTTCCCCAGGTTCACCACGTCCGCCTCCATCCTGTCATAGGCAGCCGTGTCCTCCGCGGACAGCATCCCGTCCGCTCCCCTTTTGGCATCCAGGAACTTCTTTGCAGCATCCCATGCCTTTGCCCTCTTCTCACGCAGTTCCAAAATCTTACTCATAAAAAACCCTCGCTTTCTTGATTTGCGGCATCCGCTCCCAGAATGCCTGTTTCTGTGCAAAATAAAAGAGCCGGTTCCTCAGCCCCTGGCTCCTTCTTCCTGTGGCGGCAGAACTTCCTGCCCTGTTCTTCCGCCTCAAAACGTTCATCCAGCGCACCGACCGTCCAGCCCTTCCGGAACATCCCCAGCGGGGTCTCCCCGAACTGCCCCAGCGCACGCGCATCCATTTCAAGCATCCTCCCCCATAATTCTGGATGGTGCTTCCTTAACTTCCGCAGCTCATCTATCCTCTGGAACGGGCAGCACCAGCAGGAACACCGGTGGTAGATCTCATACAGCCCGCCCCAGTCAAAGCCCTTCCCATAGCAGTACCGCAGGGCCTGCTCCTCCGTCACCTGCCACTCCACAAGCGGATAACGCTCCCCCTTGCACCGCTCCTGTTCATCATGGGCAATCCCGACATAGGAGACAGCATTGCACTCCCCTTTCAGGCGGTTGACCTCCTTTGTGATCAGGTGTGTCTTTAACTGCCCCGTGCACCACCTCACCCGGATACCCGGCCAGCCGTTCCCGCATAAAGGCACCCCGTCCCGGATGCGCCGCTCCACTGCGGATTTCTTCTGCTTCGGCTCATCAAACATCAGCCACTCAAAGCCGCGCGGGTGGCGCAGGACATGGATATGCAGCCCCCGCTCCCGGAACAGGTATGCATCCACTTTCTCAATATGCCGGTACATCTCCGGGAACTCCATGCCCGTATCCGCCCAGAACACACCGTCAACCGGCATCCCTTTCTCTATCATCATGAGGAGCATCGCCGTACTGTCCTTCCCGCCGGATAAGGACACTGCATGGTAATCCCCTTTCCCGGTCTTCTTCACCGTTTCCACCTCCCCCAGAAACAGAAAAAGAGCCGATTGCTCAGCCCTTATCCCTTTTTCCTGATTCCAGCAGGACTCCCTGCCTCTTTCTCCTTGTAACGCCTGGACTCCCTGCCCTGTCCATCTGCTTCAATGCTCCAAGACATCCGATGTGCCAGCCGTCCACCTTTTCTAAAACGCCCCTAATGCAGAAGAAGGTTCAGCCTCTTCTCCAGCTGCTCCACCGGAGCCCCCGGCTTCTTCGGCGGGATGAGCCTGCCCAGCATGGAATTCATGACCGCCTGCCTGGAAAACATCACCGGCGCATCCATTTCATCCGAAAACGGCACGCCGCCCGCATCCTCCGCATTCTGTCCAGAGAACATGACCTCGTCCGCGAACCCAAGCTCCACCGCTTTCTTCGCATTGAACCAGCTCTCCGCATCCATCAGCCTTGAAATCTTATCCCTGGCAAGCCCGGTCTTGATCTCATAGGCGTTCATGATGGACTCCTTCACCTCGTCCAGCATCTTGACCGCTTTCTTCATCTCCTCGGAATCCCCAATCGCGATCGTGGCCGGGTTGTGGATCATCATCATCGCCACCGGCGACATCCGCACCTTCATCCCCGCCATCGCAATCACCGATGCGGCACTCGCCGCCAGACCGTCAATCACCACCGTCACATCATAGGGATAATCCATCAGCATGTTGTAGATCTGCGCCGCCGCGAACACATCCCCACCCGGGGAATTGATCCAGACATTGACCGGCCCCTTCCCGGCATTCAGCTCATCCCGGAAAATCCCCGGCGTGACTTCATCCCCGAACCACGTCTCATCTGAAATCTCCCCATTCAAAAAGAGCGTCCGCATCTCTGCCCCGCTCTCATCCTGGTTTTTTATCCAGTTCCAGAACTTCCTCTTCATCATCCACCTCCATAATCCGCTGCACTATCGCAGCACTTCTCTGACCGTTCTTGGCTCCTCAAATCCGCAGAGCCTTTATTCCTTTCCATGCTTCCTACAGAACCGGCTCCCGGATTCCTCTGTCTTCCCTCCATGACGGCCAAACCGCCGCCATCTTCCGTACCTCCTGCAGGAATGCCCACGCCGTAACCCAGCCCGGCATCCTCCAGCTTCATCATGTTCCCGTTCACCAGATACAGGTCTCCCCCAAGCTCCTCCGGGATGCGGTCAAGGTTCTCCAGCTCCCGGATATCATTTGCCGACATCCACCCGTTCTGCCGCCCTACGGCATACCCGTTCATGCGGCTCTGGTAATCACCCCGGAGCAGCCCGTCCACATTGAACTTCACGAAATACTCCTTTTTCTCCTCCGCAGTAAGCAGAGACCGCGACATGGACTGCTCCCACCGTGACACCCACGGGTCAAGCGTATATTTCACAAACTCAAGGCTCTGCTGCTCAATGTTTGAAAAAGAAGACTTATCCAAGTCCCCGACCATATGCGGCGGCACACGGAAAATCCTCGCAATCTCATTGATCTGGAACTTCCTTGTCTCCAGGAACTGCGCCTGCTCCGGTGAAATGGAGATAGGCGTATATTTCATGCCCTCCTCCAGGACCGCCACCTTGTTCGCATTGTGGCTTCCCCCAAAAGTGGACTGCCAGCTCTCCCTCACCCGCGCCGGGTCCTTGATGGTGCCCGGATGTTCCAGCACCCCGCTTGGCTGTGCGCCGTTGGCAAAGAACTTTGCCCCGTACTCCTCACAGGCAATCGCCATCCCGATGGCATTCTTCGCCATGGCAATAGGCGAATACCCCACCAGCCCGTCAAATCCCAAACCGGGGATATGCAGGACCTCCGAAGGCGGCAGCACCACCGTGCTGCCCTTCACCGTGGGCGCGTCATCCACGCCTAACGTATACTCATAATAAAGCTGCCCGCTGCCGTCCCGCTCCACGCTCATCCTGTCCGGCATCAGCGGGTACAGAGCAATGATTTCCCCCCTGCCGTTACGGATGATCTGCGCATAGGCATTGCCCCAGAGGAGCAGGTGCGTCATCAGCGTCTCCCGGAACACAAAGGAAGTCATCTCCGGGTTGGGCTCGTCATGGAGCAGAAAATACAGCGGATGTCCCGCCGCTTTCTCCTTCCCTCCTTCCTCCGTATAACGGTAGAAATGCAGAGGCAGCCCTGCCACCGCCTCCGAAAGAATCCGCACACAGGAGTACACCGCCGTCATCTGCATGGAAGAACGCTCATTCACCCGTTTCCCGCTCGTGCTGTTCCCCAGGAAGAAACTGTAAGCGCTTCCTGATGTCCTGTCCTGAGGTTCGCCCCTCGCCCGAAACAGCCCTTTCAATAATCCCATCGCAACCACCCCTTCCCAAAACATACAGCAGGAAAACGCCGTCCGGGCAGCTCCCCTTCCTGCCGCTGTCAAAGCGCCCAAAACCCCTTAAGCCATAAGCAACACCTTCCCAAAGTAAATCTCCCGCAACCCTATCAGAACACAAGCAGACCCCTTGTGTCATACACAGATTCCCTCGTATCGTTCCCACAGCGGATTGCCCTGTCCAATCCCATGATCATGGCAATGGCACCGTCAATCTTCTCCGTGGACTTCTCCTTGTCCGCCTTGATATTGCCGGCCGGGTCTGTCCGTATAAAAATATTGTCCATCATCCACCGCAGGACAGGGTGCCCTCCGTGGGCTATCCCCTGCTCCAGCGTCAGCTTCATCAGCTCCTTGGTCGGCGGCGACATATCCTTAAATCCCTGCCCAAAGGGAACCACCGTAAAACCCATCCCCTCCAGGTTCTGGACCATCTGCACGGCTCCCCACCGGTCAAAGGCAATCTCCCGGATGTTGAACCGCTCACCCAGCCGCTCAATGAACTTCTCAATATACCCATAATGCACCACATTCCCCTCCGTGGTCTCCAAGAATCCCTGCCTCTCCCACACATCATAGGGGACATGGTCACGCCTCACGCGAAGCTCCAGCGTCTCCTCCGGTATCCAGAAATATGGGAGCACACAGAACTTGTCTCCCTCATCCAGCGGCGGGAACACCAGCACAAAAGCCGTGATGTCCGTTGTGGAAGACAAGTCCAGTCCCCCATAACATACACGCCCTTCCAGCCCCTCCGCATCCACCGGGAATGCACAGGCATCCCACTTCGCCATCGGCATCCACCGGACAGCCTGCTTCACCCACTGGTTCAGCCTCAGCTGCCGGAAGGAATTCTCCTCCCCAGGGTTCTGCTTCGCTGACTCGCAGGCCGCCTTCACCTTGTCAAGCCCCACCGTGATGCCCAGGGACGGGTTGGCCTTCTTCCAGACCTTCGGGTCCGTCCAGTCAGCCGCCTCATCCGCGCCATAGATCACCGGATAGAAAGTAGGGTCATTCTTCCGCCCCTCCAGAATATCCACCGCTTTCTGATGCGTCTCATAGCAGATGGAATTCGTATCCGTCCCCGCAGTGGTGATCAGAAAATACAAAGGCTGCATCCTGGCATCCCCGGAACCCTTCGTCATGACGTCAAACAGCTTCCGGTTCGGCTGGGTATGCAGCTCATCAAAAACAACCCCATGGATATTGAAGCCATGCTTGCTGTAAGCCTCCGCAGACAGCACCTGATAAAAAGAATTGGTCGGCTGGTAGACGATCCGCTTCTGGGAAGCCAGTATCTTCACCCTCCTGTTCAGCGCCGGGCACATCCGCACCATGTCAGCCGCCACCTCAAACACAATAGAAGCCTGCTGCCGGTCAGCTGCACAGCCGTACACCTCCGCACGCTCCTCCCCGTCCCCGCAGGTCAAAAGCAGCGCCACCGCCGCCGCAAGCTCACTCTTTCCCTGCTTCTTCGGTATCTCGACATAAGCCGTGTTGAACTGCCGGTACCCATTCCCCTTCACCGTCCCGAACACATCCCTGATGATCTGCTCCTGCCAGTCGATCAGCTCAAAAGGCTTCCCCGCCCAGGTTCCCTTCGTATGGCACAGACACTCAATGAAGCTGACCGCATAATCCGCGGCCGCCTTATCATAGACAGACCCTCTCGCCCGGAACTTCGTTGGCTTATATTTCTTCAGCTTCCGCATCGCCATCAGCCCCATCTCCTCCCGTCAGCACATCCGCACCTTCATTTCAGCCACTGCCGGTACACCTGCTCTGAAATCTTCGCCATCATCACTGGCGGAACACTCATGCCACAGACATACTGCACATTCTGATCCATGAAATCATAATCCTGGGGAAATGTCTGACAGCTGATGATATCCTTATCCGTCATGAGCATGCCGTCGCACATGCGGAAACAGTACCCGCCCGCTGTAATCGTCTGCACTGGCTCGTCATCATGGTTGACAGGGGAAGTGAACCCGCTGTTCTTCTTCCTGACCCTCATACTGATATCAGCCACACACCTGTCCTTTGGAATCCGGTATTTCATGAGCCTTGCAGCCAGGCTGTCCTCGGACGGCGCTTTCCCATAAGGCTCCCTGACATTTGCAAACGGGATAGGCTTTGAACTGAATGCCATCGACAGCTTCGGATAATCCAGATCCTTCCTGTGGGCGATGAAAAATACACGCTCCCTTTTCTGCGGGACACCCATGCGCGCGGCATTGAACAGAAATATCTGCACGGAATATCCCGCGGCATCAAACGCCCCCACAATCTGATTCACCCAGCCTTTTGCATTCCCCGTGATCAGCCCCTTCACATTCTCCGCAATGACCACCTTCGGTTTCAGGCGCTCCGCAACCTGAATAAAATATAGGAACAGGTCATCCAACCTCTGCTTCGCCTGCCCCTCCCGAAAAGCCTTTTCAACATTCCATCCATCCTCACGGACGCCCGCCATTGAAAACACGGAACACGGCGGGGAACCGTCCAGGACATCCAGACATTTCAGCTTCTCCGGTATTTTCCCGTCCGGCAGCTCCACAAAATCACGGATATCCATGAGGAAGCTGTGCTCCGGGTGGTTGTTCCTCCTGTATATCTTCATCATGTCAGGATCAATCTCACAGTTGCCGACGACCTCATACCCCGCCAGCTTATACCCCATGGAAGAGCCGCCCCCACAGCTGAAACAGGAAAAGACAGTGTGCCCATGCTTCGGCCGCTTATCCAAATCCTCCAGCCGCCAGTCCCACGGGAAATCAGTTGAACCGGAAACCGCACGCCGGGCACTGGTACTTGAATCCTTCATCCCCGAACACCTCCGCATCATATTCCGCCACACCGCTGAGCTCCCTGTCCGCACCGCTGCCTGTACCGCCGCCGTCAACGGGCAGTTCCTCCGCCATGCCAAAGAAATCAAAGCCTTCCAGGTCAAGCCCCTCCAGTTCGACCTCCAGCTTCAAAAGGTCCCATGTGGCCTTTTCCCCGGTCTTGTTGTCCAGATACCGGTATTTCTTTTTCTGCTCCTCCGACAGCCCTTCACAGACCAGGCACTGGATCTCTTCCACGCCAAGCGCTTTCAATGCCTTATACCGGGTATGGCCTGCAATGATGACATTCCCTTCATCCACAATGATGGGAGCGACATAAGTGCACTGCCGGATGCTCTCCGCAACGGCATTGACCGCGCCGTCATTCTTCCGCGGGTTATTCTGGTAAGGGACGATATCCCCAAGTTTCAACATCTCCAGCTTCATGCCTCAAACACCTCCCCACAGCACGGGCACGTCTTCACCACAGGGCCGCCCCCGTCCTGCTCCCCATCAGAGGGAGCAGCAGGAACAGGCTGCCCGAAATCGTACCCGCAGAAATCCACATCCGCCAGTTCCGCACTCAGCTTTCTCTGATCCCACTTCGCAAACTCCGCCGTCTTGTTGTCATAAAGACGGTATTTCCTCTTCTGGTCTTCCGTAAGGCCAGCGGCAATGACCACGTCACACTCCTCACAGCCAAGCCGGCTGAGCGCCTTATACCTCGTATGCCCCGCCAGGATCACCCCATCCTCATCCACGATGATGGGGGCGATATATGAACACTGCCGGATGCTCTCCACGACATCATCCACCGCCCCATCATTGATTCTGGGATTATTCTCATACGGCCTGATCTCAGCAAGCCTCTTCTTCACATATTCCATTCCATCCCTCCTAAAAAATCCCTCTTTCCATACACTGCGCACTGCTGCCTCATTCCTTCCTCCTGCGGGCAGCCAGGAGCCGTTCCATCAGGTCATCGTGGGGGTTCGCCCCGCCATACCCGGCAGAGCAGTTCTCCTTCACAATCTGATATATCTGGAACCAGCACTGGTTGACCTGCTTCAAATAATTCTGGCTCATCGTCACATACGGGCTCGTTATGGCCGCGCCCGTGGTCGGGTGCTTCGCAAGGAACCCGTATTCCGAAATGCAGGCCTCGCACTGCACCCATCTGGACACCGACATCGCATACTGCTCAATGAGCTGGGGGTTGACAAGCTGCCCGCATCCGCGCTCCTCCAGCCATGCGTATGTGCTCCTGAACACATCCTCCGCGCAAAGGTCTATGCCGCTCTTCTGGGCGGCCTTCAGGAAGTCCTTCACCGGCGGGACATCCACGCCCTCCATGTCGGCAGGGGCCGGAAGGGCAGGAATCTCCGCCGTGCCCTGAACCACCTTGTCAGCCAGCGCTTTCGGCTTCCGCCCGGCCCCGACCCTGAGTCCGCCCCTTGCAGTCCCGTCTTTTGCCATTTTTCCTTCACCTCACTCCCGCAGGGGGGATAATACCCCCTTTGATTTCTGCTTTTTGTGCGTGTGACCCCCGCCCCGTTCCCCAGGGTAGGGGCCATGAAGATTTCCATCCCCCCTACCGGCCCCACCGGTCGCCGCGCTCCGCATGGATGCGCGAGTGACACGACTTGCACAATGAAATCAGGTTGCCTGCATCATGTGTGCCACCTTCACTCAGCGGTACCTTGTGGTGCACTTCCTCCACGGGCACGGCCGCACCCTTCTCCAGGCACTGCTCACAGAACGGATGCTGTGACGCATACCTGTCACGTATCCTCTTCCACGCCCTGCCGTACCGTCTCTTCGTCTCCGGGTTCCTCCCGTATTTCTCATACCTCCGGTTCATGGCAGCCGCATGTTCCCCACAATATCTGCCATCCGTCAGTTCCGGGCATCCCGGATACCCGCATGGGTGCTTCGGCTTCCTCGGCATCTGCCTCATCTCCTTCCAGGCATAGGAAAAGCCCGGCAGGATTTTCTCCCGTCGGGCTTCCCCGTTTTTCATTTTCGCCACTTTAACATTACCACACATACCCCTTTGACATCTACTGACATCCAGTGACAACTTTCGGAATCTTGATCTCCAGCAGCGCCCTGTCATGAATCCGGTACAGGTGCCTTACGTTATATCCCATGTCCACGGCGATCTGCCCCCAGGTATGGAAGCTCAGGTACCTCTTCTCCAGAAGCGTCTGGAATTCCGGGTCATCCACCTGCCTGATCACTTTCATGATCTCTGTTTTCAGTCCCACCATCCTGTCAATGTCCGCATTGATCTCCGCCTGCAGGTCAATGATTCTTTCCACGGCATTGGCCATGGAGGACACCGCCCGGTCCGGGTTCCTGGGCATCCCGCTGATGGCACACCCGGCTTTCCTCGCCAGGTCATTCAGGGACTCCACCTGCTCAATCTTGCTGTTTATCCTCTGGTCCAGGTAATATGCCTGGGACAGATATTCCCTTGCTGTCATCCCGGCAGACCCTCTTCCGTCAAATTCCCCGCCCTTTCCCGTGCTCACCTGTCCTGACTTACCCATACGCTCCCACCTCCGCTTTCACCGCATCGATCAATGCGGACTGCATGTTATCTTTTTCTGACAACGCCTTCATGATTCGCCCGTCTATGGTGCCATCCGTGATGATGTGCTGCACCACCACGGTCTCCGATGACTGCCCCTGCCGCCACAGCCTCGCCACCGTCTGCTGGTATAATTCCAGTGACCAGGTAAGGCCGAACCACACCAGCGTGTTCCCTCCGCTCTGAAGGTTGAGGCCGTGTCCTGCGGATGCCGGGTGGATCAGCGCCACCGGGATTTCCCCGGCGTTCCATTTCCGGATGCTGCCGTCCGTATCCAGCCTGGAACATGGTATTTTCAGCTTGTGGAGCCGTTCCGTGATGCGTTCCAGGTCATGCCGGAACCAGTAAGCCACAAGCACCGGCTTTCCGTTCGCCGCCTCGATGATGTCCTCCAGTGCGTCCAGCTTCCGCTCATGGATGGCGACCGTCTCCCCGGCATCCGTGTAGATTGCGCCGTTTGCCATCTGCGACAGTTTCCCGGAAAGGGATGCGGCGTTGGCGGCTGTGATATCGCCGTCCGGCAGCTGCAGGACGAGGTCTTTCTTCAAATCCGCATAGTGCGAATCCTCCTTCCCGGAAAGATACACCGTGTATCTGGAATTTATCAGTTCCGGCATCTGCAGGTGGTCGGTGGACTTCATGGAAATCGTGATGTCGGATATCTTGCCGTATATCTGTTTCTCCGCCCCAGGCAGGGGCTTGTAGGAAAACACCACCTGCCCGTTCTGCTTATCCGGCCGGAAGTAGGAGGTGCGGTACTGCCCGATGAACTGGCCAAGCCGCTCCCCCATGTCCAGCAGCCGGAACTCCGCCCACAGGTCCATCAGTCCGTTGCTGCTCGGCGTGCCAGTCAGCCCCACAATGCGTTTTACCTTCGGCCGGACTTTCATCAATGCCTTGAACCGCTTCGTCTGGTGGTTCTTAAAGGATGACAGCTCATCAATCACCACCATGTCGAAATCAAACGGTATGCCGCTCTCGGAAATCAGCCACTGTACGTTTTCACGGTTGATGAGGTAAATATCTGCTTTCCGCTTCAGTGCTGCCAGCCTCTCCGCCGCCGTTCCGACCGCCACGCTGTACTTAAGCCCCTCAAGGTGATCCCACTTTTCAATTTCCGCCGGCCAACTGTAAGAAGCTACACGGATCGGCGCTACCACAAGCACCCTGTGGATTTCAAACCTGTCAAACATCAGGTCGTTGACTGCCGTCAGCGTGATGCTCGTTTTCCCTAATCCGCAGTCCAGGAAGATGGCGGACACCGGATGCGCCTCAATGTATTCTGCTGTAAATTTCTGGTATTCATGTGGACTGTATCTCATCAATCATCCCTCCGATCTGCGACTCGTCATCCAGTACATACACTTTAAATCCCAACTGCCGCAACAGCCTGTGCCGGGAAAGCTGCAGGGGGCGGGGCTTTTTCCCAGGAGCCTTTACCTCCACGAACGCCATTTTCCCATCCGGGAGAAGTGCCAGTCTGTCAGGC
>OFFZ01000369.1_pt1 | contig 28727 bp, 30 predicted proteins | sample 1521631 | NCBI WGS metagenome assembly OFFZ01 (sample SAMEA3504102, study PRJEB24116) | mouse gut metagenome | biome: mouse gut; feature: mouse-associated habitat; material: faeces | place: Denmark | collected 2011 | reverse complement strand
TAACACCAATGGGGAGAATAAGTGGAGAGAGATTACACTAATAAAAAGGAGATTTTCCCTTAATCATTTTCTTATGAAAAATTTATTATTAAATTCTTTTGCATATTGTTCTGCTTCTGATTGTGTTAAATTGTCTTTCTCGATAATATACTTGTTTTCATTAGGAAGAAATCTAACAACTTTCTTTAATTGTGATTTTGCGATTGGATACCCACAGTGAATACACATATTGGATTTGTCGGATACATTCATTCCGCATTCTGGACATTTTATAATAGCCATTTTGTTCCCTCCTTTGACATTTATTATAGCATATAATTTGAAATTTGTCACTACGTTCCATAGGTGAATTGCCAAATATTTTGTCAAAGATTTCAAATGGAATTGCATTAACTAAATCAGAAGTTAGTAGTATGACAATGGCTTTTGATGCAATGTCTGTAAGTAGTCGTGGTGCTACTATTGCTACGTATGAACTTTCTGCATCACAAGTTGCTGCTTCTTTAAGTGGTGCGGGATTAGAAGCCAGTGAAATTGCCGCTAAACTTGCTTTAATGGGATATGATAAAGAAGCTGTTGTTGCCGCTTTAATGACAACAGGATTAACCGAAAGTCAAGCTGAAGCCGCTGTTGCCGGGTTATCATTTGCGGCAGCGGAAGGAACAGCAACGGCAGCGACTAATGCTTTTACAACATCATTAGCAATGGCAACAAAAGGTCTTATTGCATTTTTGACAACAAACCCTGTTGGATGGGCGATTCTTGCCGCAGGAGCAATTTTTGGTCTGGTAAAATTATTTGATGCTTTAACATTATCTGCTGAAGAAGCAACAGAACAAATGGAAGAATCTGTTTCGGCATATGAAGAAGCGACCAGTCAACTCAAAAGTTTAAATAATGAACTACAAACTACACAGGATCGTATTGATGAATTAGAAGCAAAAGACAGTTTGACTTTTGTTGAAGAATCCGAATTACAAAAGTTAAGAGAATCTGTTGAGTTGTTGCAAATTCAGGCAGATTTAGCAGAGAAGGAAAGCGTTCGCAAGGCTAAAGATGCAGCCGATGATACTGTTACTGCATATCGCAAAAATTTCAAACATGATATTTCTGCTATGCTTGCTGCCATTGAACAGTTTAAGCGTTTACGTGATGAATTGGATAAGGATAGCGAATATTATGCAGACGATTACCAGCATTTTCAGGGGATTATTGATGATACAACTGATAGTCTTTGGGATCAAGTTACTGTTTTAAGTACATATAAAAGTAACCTTGAAGCAATTCCATATGATGAGTTATCTGATGAGCAGAAACAGGCTCTCGATGAAATTAATACTGCAATTCAGTTAATTTATCAGTCATTAGACCCTTCTAAGTGGAACGAAATTCAGTGGGAGAAAATTTCTAATAGTGACCAGTATAAGGACGCTGTAAAAGAATTAACTGATATTTCTACTGAGACAGAGATTACAGTAGATACTATTAGAAGTAAATTCCCCGAATTGGCACAAGCCTGTGAAGATGCAGGGGTTGAAATTGAATCTGTTGTTAATAATCTGAATGGTATGCGAGATGTACAAGATGATACAGCGGAATCTATTGGAACATATTCTGCACAACTTTCTGATCTCACAAAAGTATTGTCGGATTTACAGTCTGCTTATGATTTACTTGAAACAGCACAAGAAGAAATGGCTGGTGGCGGTGGCCTATCTCCAGATACTATTGCTGACCTTGCTGAAGCAGAGGAAAATTATCTTGATTATCTGTATGAAGAAAATGGAGTTGTCAAGTTAAATACTGAAGCATGGAAAGAAAATGCCGATGCAAAGATGCAAAATGAGATGGCAGAAATTCAGAAAGAGATTGATTCTCTTGAAGAACAGAATGCAATTTTAGAAGAGAATATCAAGTTTTATAAAGAACGGCAAGCTGCTGGAAATGGTGCAGCATGGGATAACTTGATTGCAGAAGCAACGGCAGATATTAATGAAAATACCGTTGCTATTGCTGAGAATCAAGGCAAACTTGCTCTTTATAGTAGCCTGTATGGAAGTATCACTGGCGATCTTGATGCGTATACATCTGCATTAAATAACTTTTCTAATATTGCAAATACCATTGATTCTGTTTCTGGTTCTTTCCAGACACTTGCTGATTTGCAAGCACAAGTGGCAAATGGATTTACCATGTCACTTGATAAGGCTTTGGAGTTTGCGAAGGTATACCCTGAAATTCTTAATAATGCTCAAGTGTCGGCAAATGGTCAAATTACTTTGAATGAGGGCGTTGTAAATTCCTTTATTGAGGGTAAGAAGGCAGAACTGGATGCACAAGTTGATGCGGAGATTGCTAAACTTGAAGCAGATAAGGCGGTTCTTACTGCAAAGATGGAATTTTCAGAAGCAGAATTAGAACTTGCCAAAAGTGTAGCCGATGGTGAGGGCGATATTACAAAGGAACTGGCTGAATATCGGATTAATGCTGGCAACGCAGTAGCACAGGCTCTAATTGATGCTGGTATTGATGAGGCCACGGCGTTTAAACTTGCAGCGGCGGCAATGGCGCAAAATGCAGAAGAATTTGACCGTGTTGCAATGGAAGTCTGTACTGATGTAAATGGCAATTTCAATAAGGCTGCTTATGATCTGGCGCAGACTATGTATAAGAATTTAACCAACGTTAAGACAGACCTTGCTTCTGTAGCTACACAAGCACATGAGACAGCAAAGGCAATCGCTGGTGTTGCTGATGGTTCTGTTTCTGGATCGTCTGGTGTCGTTGGTGGTTCTGGAGGCGGTGTTGGCGGTAGTGGCATTACGCTTAATCTGACAAGTGGCAGTTTTCAAGGAACAGAGTATACGTACACAGCAAAAGAATCTGGACTTGAAGATTTCATTTCACAGATTGAACTTGATATTTCTAATTATCAAGATGCTATTGCGCAGATTGATGGTCAGATTGCAACGTTACAGGCATTAAAGAACTTACCGTTAAAGAGTTTCAAATCTTCTGGTTCTGGTTCCGATTCTACGGCAAGTGAAGTTGAGGAATATACTGCTGCCATTGATGATTACCGTGAAGCGATTGAGCGTCTTAATCGAATTCAAACAAAGAGGACGGATTTGGAAACAAAACTGTCCAATACCAATGATTTGAGAACGCAAATTGAATTACAGAAAGAATTGATTGGTGTTTATGAAGAAGAACAGAATGCACTTCATGATTTGAATGAATTACGTGATCAGACAATCAAAGATGGAACAGCAGCACTTCAACAACTTGGATTTGATGTAGAGTATGATCCTGATAGTAACTTATTCTTTGTAAAGAATTTGGAGCATTTGAATGAATTAGTTGCTGATAGTAAAGGCGAATATAATTCGTTGCAAGAAGCTACAAATGCTTTACGTCAAGATACTGAAAATCTGATTAACACATTGGGCGACCTTAATGAAGCAAATCAGGAAAATTCTGAATCTTGGTTGGAATTAGCTCAAGCAATGAAAGAAGCCAGAATTTCTATCTATGAGAATACTCGTAAAGAATCTGAAAATAAGATTAAGTTGTCTGAAAACTGGCTGAACAACGCAATTAATCGTCCAGTTCAAGTAAGTATCCCTGTTTCGGTTGACAAGTCTGAATTACAAGAATTGATTGATTCTTATAAGGAAGAAATTGCTACTGCACAGGAACTTGGTATTGATCTTAATAAGACGATTTATGGGAACATTGACACAAACAATCGACAGATTTTAGAGTGGACAGAAGAAAATCTAAATAAGTATAAGGATGCGTTAGCGTCTTGGGATACAACTGTTGATGAGATGCGTGGTTCGTTCTCTACTATTTTCGGATCGTCCTCTGAGTATGACGGTATTGAAATTGCGTTTTCTCCTATTCTTCAAACTGAAAATGGCCCTGTACTTTTGGATTCTCATACTGTAGATGAGTACATTTATGGATTGATTGATAAAGCTGGTGAAGGATGGACAAATGAAAAGTTGCTCCAGCTTGATACAGAAGGTTTGGAGTTTGATGGACAAATTATCAAAAACCTGTTAGCTGATATTGGTGATACTGCAATTCAAACTGGCGAGGCCATGCACTATGTCGGTGATTTGGGTAGTATTAGTACAGCCTATAAGGATATTGAGGATGCCGCAGCCGCAGCCAAAATGTCCGTTGATGATTTGAATAGGGCTATTGCAAATGGAAGTGTTGATAATATTGGAACTACTAATGTTTCATATTATTACGATGTTGCAAGCATTGAAACACATATTGCTGAAATTGTTGGTCAGTATAGAAAAATGCAAGAAACAATCCATGAAGAAGCGGAATATTACCGTTCTCTTGGATATGCTGATACCAGCGATGAAGTTAGCGAACTGTCTGATCTTTGGTGGGACTACTACGATAAAATTGCTGAAACTGCTGCTAATGCTTGGCAACAGGTAGTAGATAATGCCAATGATGCTCTTGATAGAATTACAGGTATATATGATACTTTAAAGGATGCCGCTCAAGAGTATGCGGATAGTGGGTTCATCACTATTGATACATTGCAGGAGATTTGTTCTTGGGGTGTTCAGTATCTTGCTTATCTGAAAGATGAAAATGGACAGTTAGTTATCAATGAGGATTCGATCCAGAAGGTTATTGCAGCACGTACAGAACAGATGGCGGTTGAAACTGCGCTTAGTTATGTTCAGCAAATTCGTAGTGCGATTGAGCGCAACGAAATTAGCGAACTGATGAATCTAACGATGGCAACCGAATTTACCACAAATGCAACATGGGATTTGGTTTATGCACAGTTGAAGTTGCTGAATGTGTCTGGTGATCTTAACGATACGATGTATGCTGGAGCGTTGCAGAATATCAACAATCTTCGTGCGCTGTCTGGTATTGCAATTACCAGTATTGGCAAAGTTGAAGGTTCGGTCAAGGAGGCCAATGAGTCAGCTAAAAAGGCTTTGCAGGAGCAATCTGATTATCTTGATGATTTGCTGAAATATGTCATGGCTATGATTAAGCAGGAAGTCAAGAATCAGGTTGAAGCCCTTGAAAATCAAATTGACAAGATGAAAGAGATTGTCGATTTGCAGAAAAAGTCTTTGGATTTGGAACGTGAAAAGGATGAATATTCTAAGAACGTTGCTGAAAAGACAAAAGAACTTGCCAAACTTCAACAACAGCTTGCTTTGCTTGAATTGGATGATAGTCGTGAATCGTTGGCGAAACAGGCAAAGTTGCGTGAAGAAATCGCAGATTTGTCAAATGATTTAGCTGACGATCAGGCTGACCATGCCTATGATGCGGCAAGTGATATGCTTGATGATATGGCTGATGCTTATGAAAAAGAAAAGCAGAAGGAAATTGAGGTGTTGGAAAACACCATTTCTTCTGAAGAAAAATTGTATCGGCTTGCCATTGAGCGTATTGAAACGCAATGGGATACACTGTATCAGCAGCTTCTTGATTGGAACTATGAGTATGGTACAGTTACCAACAATGAGATTACTGCTGCTTGGGATGCAGCCTGTATTGCTGTTCAGCAGTATGGCAGCTATCTCAATGCGATACTTGAAACCCAGCGACAGCTTGCGGCACTGGAGGCCAGTTCAAGTTCTTCGAGTAGCAGTAGTACAATCATTGGTGGCACTGGTGGAACGACCGGAACTAATACCACACCTAATGTAATTGGAAATTCTGGACAGTATGATACCAGTGGTGGGCAGGAAACGGAAAACGCTCATAATATCATTAAGCGGATGTATGCGAATAGTCAAGCGTGGGCTTCGTCCAGTCCTGAAAAGCGTACTGCGATGCACGAGGAAAATAAGTCTTTGGCAGCACAGCTTAGTAGATACGGTATTATTGCTGTTACTGATGGTTCAAGCTGGTATGTAGATAGAATCGGCGGAGCATTGTTGTATGATAAGTATAGAAAGTATACCTATCATACTGGTGGTATCGCTGGTGACGATTCTACATTAAAGCAGGACGAGTTATTTGCGAAGCTGAAAAAGGGAGAAGCTGTACTGACAGAAGCGCAGCAGGAACCAATTTATCAAGCACTTGATTTTGCAGAAACCATGTTAAGTAGATATGGTAAACTGTTTAGTTCTATGTCTGACACTGATATGATTGGTGGTAGGATGCAGGAACAAATTAAACAGGATACGCAACAGGCTCAAAGTGCTGTTCAGAATAGTAATATGGCTAATGAGTTCAACATCACACTTCCTGTTCAAGTATTACAGAAACTTGATGATGCTGAAATTCAAAGTCTTACCAATAAGATTAGCAAGTATACAATCAATGAACTTGATGAAGTATTTGGATTGCGTGGTAAGCGAAGTTTCAGACGTTAAACTAAAATGGGGCAAGATTATTTCTTGTCCCATTTACTATATTAGAAAGGAGGTCATCATTTGGTTATTAATTTTGCAAAGATTGATTTGCGTAAACGTCCCAATTTTATTGTGAGAAATTTTGATGGAACTGCAATCGGAGTTCTTGGGAATATTTTGCGTCCGACTGCGCAAATTCGATATAATGAAGTATCCGAGATTGAATTTGAATATCCAAAGTACGTAAATGGGAAGAAATTAAACGAATATGATCTTCTAACTGGAATGAGAATTATTGATGTAGATGGATTTGGACAATTTGTATTGCATAATCCAGAGGAAACGGATGATGGAGTGAAATCAATTAAAACTTGTTCTGGATATTCTTTGGAGTATGAGTTTACCAACAAGAGTATTTCATTAGAAGAAGGAACATATAATTTTTGGAATCCATTTACACCAGACAGTACAATATTAGGAATTATTCTTTCTGAAATGCCTTCTTGGAGTCTTGGAACAGTTTCAAATCGCTTGATTGGTAAATATCGAACATTTAGTGTTGATGGTAAGTCAATTTATGATTTTATGAAATCCGATTTGGAAAAGACTTATGAATGTGTTTTTGATTTTGATACTTATAATCGCAAAATTAATGTTCGCAGTACATATGATGCTATCCCAACTAAGCCAGTGTATATTGCAACAACTAATCTTGCAAAAGAAATTGTAGTCGAAGAAGATATTGATGATTTGTTTACAGTGCTTGATGTAAATGGTGCTGACGGGGTTGATATTCGTAGTGTGAATCCAATGGGGGAGAATAAAATCTATAATTTGGATTCATATATGACTGAGGAATACTTTTCGCCAAGTATAATTTCAAAATGGAATAGATGGAAAGTGACCTTTGACGGTTATCAGACACTTTACTATTCTCTTGTAGTAGCACAGAATATGCAGATTTCTCGTTATTCTACTGAAAGTGCTGTTCTAACTGATTTGCAAGGTGAATTAACAGCATTGGAGTCAAAGAAAGCGGCATTAATTCAAGCTGTTGCTATGGATAGTAAAATGCAATCACAGTTAAATACTACAAATTCTGAAATTCGTGCAAAAGAAAATGAAATCAGTTCTCAAAAGAATTTGCTTACTCAAATTCAAAATCAGGTCAACAACTATACAAGCCAGTTGAAACAGATTAACAAAGAAACTGCATTTTCCTCGTTTTTTACAGATAATGAATTGAAGATTTTAGATAGATATTTTAAGTGTGGCTCTTTAACTGATAGTTCGTTTGTAGCGAGTAGCGTAGATAGTTATTCGGCAGAATCAAGTATAACACGTGGAATTTCTGCTGCGTTTAACTTGAGTAACTGCACAACAGTAAGACGATCAACATATACAAGTGATATTACATTTTATACTATTCGTGGTGGTGATATTAATGTAAATAACACACAGCTTAAATTAAGTTCAGAAATTGTTAATGGAACGCTTCAAGTTAATCGTGATAATACATTTGTTATGTCTCTTTATCTTGGTCGTGGCTCTATTAATGGCGAGAGTTTCCCAAGCGGAACATTATCATTAACTGGAAGATTATATACCAGTGTGTCTTATACAGATACGTCATTACGAATTAGTACATCTTCTACAACGGCCTATATGACATATGAAGTGAGTGAATATCAAAGAATGTCTATTGCATGGGATTTATATGAATATGGAAAAGAAGTTCTGGATAAGAAATCATCTGCCGTATATCATTTTTCTGTGGATAGTTCTAACTTTTTTGCTATAGATGATTTTATTTCTTTTGCAAAAGAGTTTACATTAGGTGAGCGCATTTATCTTCATATAGGCATGGGTGTTATTGAACCTATTGTAACCGGTGTGGAAGTAGAGTTTGATGATCTTACAGCACTTGAACTTGAATTTGCAAGTGATTTTCAGGTTAAAAATGGGAAGTTTAGTTGGCTTGATAATTTGGATCAGTCTGTGTCTATCAGTAAGACTTTGGATTTTAACCAGTTTAACTACAGTAATTTTGTAAATAGTGGAGCAAATACGAACATCAAAAAGTTTATGGAGTCTGCTCTTGATACTATGAAGAACATGATTCTATCTGGTACGCATAATGAGATTACTATTGACCAAGCTGGTTTGCGTTGTCGTAAATACGATGAGGCCAGCGGAGGTTATAGTCCAAAGCAAATTTGGATGGCTCATAATGCTCTAATGTTTACAAATGATGGTTGGAATTCTGCGACCATTGGTATCGGTGAATTTGTGGATAAGAATTTAGGATCATTGTATGGTATTGTTACTCCTGCTTTGGTAGGAACAATTCTTGCTGGTAATAATCTTATCATTGAAAGTGAAAAGACAGATGGCGGGATCGCCGTATTCAAGATGGATGGAGAAGGTGCTTCGCTTCATAATGCTTCATTTAATCTGTATGGCAGTTCTGGCGGCAGAATTGATTTAGGGGCTGTATTTGGTATTGTTGGTGGTGGCGATAAAAATACAATGTTCTACTATAATTCTAAAGGTCAACCGACAGGTGTAAGGACTGAGAAAGGTCGTAGTGTTACCAGAATTAGCAGCTTATCATCTGGAGATGTGCCAAATGCAAATTTCTGGATTGATATGTATGGAGATGTGTACTTGAAAGGTACGATTGATGCTGTTTCTGGCATCTTTCGTGGTTCGCTTGAAGTTGGTGGCCCTACCGCATTTCGTGTTGATAAGCAAGGGAATTTGAGTATTGGTGGCACAGCCACAAATCCTAATTTTTATGTTGATGCAAATGGTAATATGAAGGCCAAAAGTGCAGATATTAAAGGTCGTGTTGATGCTTCATCCTTGTATATTGGTGGGAAAAACATTTTAACAAATACAAGTGGCAGTAATCATTTAGCTACTGGTTCTTCAAAGATTGATTCGGACTATCTTGATTTATATGGCATTACTATTCGGAATAAGAATACGAATGGCGTTACTTTCCAAGTATCTGATTCTGGAGTAGTTACTATCAATGGCAATATTACTATGGGTGCTGGATCAGTTATTAATTGGGCAACCGTAGATCAGTCTGGAGAAAATCCACAAGTAACATCACTTAGAAATACTGTTAATAATCAGATAAGTGGTTTGCAAACAGATATGTCCAATATGCGTTATGATATGAACCATCAATTCAATATTATTAATCAGGATATTGATTATAGAATGTCATGGATGCGTGATGATATTAATGATATTGAATATAATTTGAGACTTGTTCAAGATAATATGCTTTCAAATTGGGAAGTACAAAATATTGCAAGTACAGTCATTACAAACAAATTGATTCAGGCTCCAACAATTCAAGGTGCTTACATTCAAGGTGGTACTATGCAAGGTGTCCGTTTCTATCTCGGTTCATTTGGGTCAATTTATGATGGATATGGTAGTGATGGTGTAAGAAGAACAGATTTAGTTTATATTGAATCATCACGAGGCATTGCAATAGCTGCAAGCGAAGGAATGCGTCTTGAGGCTGGTGGAGGTCTTTGGCTGAACTGTGATGTTCATGTAAGAGTTGGTGGCAGATGGACTACTTTAGATGAAGCACTTTCAAAATAGGGAGGATAAAATGATTGAGAAAAAGGTAAACAAAATGAGTATGGATGAAATTCGTAATAGGATTGAAGCAGTTTGTAGAACTCTTGATACTATTACTGTTACAGGTATTCAAAATGCTGGAAACTTAACAGGCTGCTATTCTATTCTGAATGATATTCTGTTGGCTTTCCCTGATATTCCTGTGGAGGAACAGCAAAAACCTGATTAAATGATTGTGAGGTGAGTAGATGGGGTTTATTGCAAAAAAGTTTTCGTTTAATCGGATTCCGTGTGAACATTTTGGACTTCGGATTTATGATATTGACGGAAACACAAATGAAGCTACTCCCTTTGCCAGTACAGGTGAATTGCAGACTGATGTGATTCCGTCCAAGGGACGGACTTTTTTATATGGTCGTTCATATGAAAGTCCGCTGGAATTTAACTTAGTGTTTGGCCTTGATCCATCTGAGGTGTTAAATATGCACGAGTATTTGGATCGTTATGAAATTAATGCGGTTGCAAATTGGCTTGCTGGACATAATGAGTATCATTGGTTGGAAATTGAACAACCAGATTTAGAAATGATTCGGTATCATTGTGTAATTAGTGAATTGACACCTATTCAATTATCATGGTTGCCGTGGGCGTTTACTGCAAAAGTAACGTGCGATTCACCATATGGCTATATGTTTCCTAAGAATTTTCATTATTCTTGTTCAGGAACATCAAATATTCAACTGATTAGTCGTTCTACTATTAATCAGTTGTATTATCCAAAAATGGAAATTCAATTAAACGGCAGCAATACAATTTCAATAGTTAATCAATCTTGTGGTAATTCAGAGTTGAAATTCTCTGGATTACCACAAAGTCATTTCTTGACAATTTCGGTTGATAATGATTTGTGTAAAATTGAATCTTCTGATAATGCCTACTCTAATTTATATCAGTATTGTAATTTTAACTGGTTCCCATTGAAAAGGGGGATGAACAAAATCCGAGTAACAGGAAGTTGTATTTTAGATTTTATTTGCGAATTTCCTGTGGACTGTGGAGGGTGATTTATGAGACACGATATTTATACAATGCCAGAAGTAGTATTCGTTTCAGGCCAGTCAAATACCTTTCATTGGCATTTGTTCACAATGAGCCATGCTCCATTTAATGCGGATGGATGCACAGGTAACTTTGCTGTTGTGGATTATTCTGATCAAACTGGCGATCCGTTAATTTCAAAACCTCTCAAATTCCTTATTGGCGACAATGAAGTGAAAAATGTTGCTGCTGTTGATTTAGAACCTCGTGAGACTTTGGGATTACACGGAAAATATATTTATCAAATCACTATCAAAGATGTTGATGGAGAAGCAGAAATTCCTAATCAGGGATTCTTGCTAATTACACATAACATCAACGAAAGTTTTTTGAAATAGAACAATCAAAAAATATTATGAAAGTGAGGTTGAGAGTAAGATATGACTTCTACATATTTTCTGAACTGTATTATGGGCAATGTTTTTCAAACAAAACTGAGTCCGGGTTTGCCAAGTAAAGTGTATCTTGGTCTGAGTTCTTCGGCCCCTGATGTAGATGGTTCTGGTGCGACTGAACCTTTGGCATCTGCTGGCTATTCTCGTGTGGAACTGAATTCTTTAGACGTTCCTACGAATGGCGTAATTACTAATAAGAGTGAAATTTCTTTCCCTGAGAGTTCTGCAAGTTGGGGTACGGTGACGCATTTCGTTTTGTATGATGCTCCTGTAAATGGCAACTTGCTTATGTTTAATGTATTGTCACAGGCTCGTAGTGTTGAACAGGCGACTATTGTTATGGTTAAGGCTGGCAGCTTAAAGTTGACGCTTGCTAATCCAGCGGCCCCATCTGTTCCTAATCCGTAAAATCATTCAAAGAAAGTAGGTGAGAAGATTTGCAATCATTTGATGTATATTTAAAACAACGGCTCACCGAAATTGATGTTATTATCACACAGTTGGTTCAGAGAGATTCATTTTCTATGTATGATTTGCTTTATCTGTTTTGCTCTATGGATGAAATTGAAGTACGTAAAAGTTTGAAGATTGATACTTCAATGACTATAGATTCACAGTTAGACAACATCTTAGAAATTGTCGCTGAAAAAATTCGCAATGAATTATATTTAGACGTTGATATGGAATTGCTTAATCAGGTAATTACAAGTGGAGAAACAGAAATGGTTTCATTTGCAAGTGAACTTGATATTACAGAAAAAAGTTTTACTGGCATTGATTCTTCTCTGGAGATTTCTGTTGATGAACTTGATTATTATATCGCTCATTCATTCGGCAATGTTGAGTTTGATATGACACTACTGGCAAACGAACTTGATACAATAAAATATAGTTTTGAGAAGATTTTAAGTGATTTAGAATTGTCTGCTGATGTAAACTTTACAAGTTTGAAAGATGCTGGAGAAAATAACTTTGATATATTTTTAGATGTAGACCCAACAAATATTTTCTATTTACTTACAATAGCTGGCAAAGATACGTTGTATTTAAGTGCATCTCCTATTGAAAAGTATATTTTGAAAAAGGTTTTGTATGGTGTTGAATCTGAACTATATTTAAGTGCAAGTACAGATGTTGATTGGCAACTGCAAAAGTTTATTGAAGTAGAAAACTCTCTTAGCTTGCTGGCAGATATGACGGATGTATTGATTCAACTTATTTCAGTTCAATCGGAAATGTATGTAGACTGTATGGCAAGAGCAGGACTAAAACGTTATCGGTTGTTATCAGAAATGGATGAACATACTTTGAGTGATTTTGATGACATGACTTTAGAGGAAGTCGATTATGTGATACTTACAGAATAACATAAAGAACTCGATTTATAAAAGGTGGTGAAATAATGGTAAGAAAACAAGGTGGATTGATCCATCAAAACTTTGCAGCAAACGAGAATGTTGTAGATCGTTGTTTAGCACAAGTTAAAAAGGTGGAGCCAACTTCACGTGCTGACAAATTATATCACATCACCATGAAAACAGCGGCTTATACAGAATTTCTTATGGATGGTTTTGAATATACCACGGATGGGTTAGGCAATTTTTCAAGTATTGCTCTTGGCGGCACAAATACAGCAGAAATTCATGAAGTGAAATTTAAAAAACCTGTAAGTGATTGTGTCATCTGTTTTATTTATTAAGGCGGTGATGCGATATGTCAATGGCTTATGGTTTCTATTGGGGTGTATTCTATCCGCAATTTAGTCCTCCTTATGAGCCGCCCGGAGGTGGTGATGAACCTGTCGTTTCTGGTAGCTGTTTTGCTCCAGTTGGACAACCAGAGGATTATAAGGGATTTCTTTACCAAACCGCTGAGTTACGTTCAGATTATATTCTGTATGCCTAAAGGGAGGCGGTGATTGATTAGATGAATTTTGTTTATGAATTATTGAGAGCAGGATCGACACCAACTGATTCTGACTCTGGTGCAGAAGTTGCCCGTAAGGTCAACGACAATTTCAAAAAGGTACAAGATAAGTTTTCGGAAATTGATAAATCAATCAAAGATGGTGTCGCTGCCGATGTTCCCATTGGTGACGCAACCACGGCTGGTATTGTGAAATCCAGTAATGCCGAAAACAAAGTATCTATTGATAAAGATGGTACAATGGAGGTTTCTTCGTTGAACGTCAATAAGCTGAAACAGGATGATGGCGATTATATCATTCTTGATGGCAATATTTAAAATTTTTAGGAGGTAATTGATTATGGCTACTACAAAGACTATTAATGTTCAGTATAAACTTCGTGGTGATACTCTGGCTAATTTGGAGGCCAAGAATGCTGTCTATGCTGTGAATGAGCCTATTGTGGTTCTGATTCCTGCTGATGCTGACAATGGCACTAAGGCCGCAACTTTGCTGAAGATGGGTGATGGCACTACTGTTTTTAAAGACTTGCCCTATATTACTGCGCTGGCTGGTGACGTTCCTGAGTGGGCAAAGGCTGAGACTAAGCCTGAATATACCGCAGAGGAAATTAAGAATATTGACAGTTATATTGCTGGTAAAGTGCAGGATACCGATACGCAATATAAGCTGGAGCAGGATGCTACCGATCCGCACATTCTGATTCTGTCTGCAAAGGCTTTGGCTGACGAGGACTATACTGAGGTTGTTCGGATTACTACTGCCGATACCAAGTATACTGCTGCTGATGGTTCTGTGACTGTGGATGCCGATGCTAAGACTATTGGTGTGAATGTATCTGCTGAAGCTAATAATGGTTTGGAGAAAAAGACTGACGGCCTGTTTGTGAAGGATCATGAGATTGATGTTGTCAAGAAGGCTACTGCTAATGATGGTTACATTGCTACTTATCAGGTGACAGTTGACGGGACTGCTGTTGGTGCAGATATTAATATTCCAAAGGATTATCTGGTGAAGTCTGCTAATATTAAGGTGGTCGCTACTGCTGATGATCCTTATACTGGTGCTGCTGTTGGAGATAAGTACATTGACTTTGTTGTGAATACTGTTGATGGTACTGACAATGAGAGTCATATTTATCTGTCTGTTCAGGATTTGGTTGACGAGTACACCGCTGGCGATGGCATTGATATTTCTGATACTAATGTCATTTCTATTAAGCTGGGTACTAATGCCAATGGCCTGAAGGTTGGTGCTAACGGTCTGGAGTTGGACGAGGCAGTTGCTAACGGTGATGATGGCACTGGTGGTTCTGCTGGTGCTATGTCTGCTGCTGATAAGACTAAGATTGATGGTGTGTCTGAGGGCGCAACTAAGGTTGAAGCCTCTGAGACTAATGGTAATGTGAAGGTCGATGGTGTTGAGACTACGGTTTATACGCTGCCTGAGACTGTTGTGCATGATACTGACACTATCATTCTTGATGGCGGTAATGCGTAATTAATAACGCTAAATTAGGGAAGGCGTTTGATGCCTTCCCTATTCTTATTTCTAAAAGAAAGTGAGGGTGAAAAAGAAAATATGGCTGAAAAGGTTATGAAAGTTGGTGCAATCCAGCAACGGCGTGATACTGTTGCGAATTGGACAGCTAAAAATCCTATTCTTTTAGATGGTGAACAGATTACGGTAGTTTTTGAAGATGGTAAGACACGTCATAAGACAGGATATGGCGGCAAACGATATAGTGAGTTGCCTTTTGATGGGGCTGAAAGTTGTGAGCCAAGTGAAACAGTAAGTGCTACTTTACTGGCAAGTGCTTGGGTAAATGGACAACAGACTGTATCTGTGGCTGCTGTTATGGCTGATCAAAATGGCTATGTTACTCTGCCACAAGCATTCAGTGACGCACAGTATGAAGCTGTGGTTGGTGCTGAAATGTTTGTAACTGCTCAAACAGATGGTTCCATTACAATTTCCTGCCGTGGTGATACACCACAAATTGATATTCCTATTCTCATCACTCTGCTTGGTTAATTCAAGGAAGGGTGGTGTTTTATTTTGAGTGAAACTAAAAATTATAATCTGGCCCTTACAACTGATGACCAGACTAAATTTAAAGAATGGCGTGAAACCATCAATGGTAATTCAAATTCTAATATGGAGAAAATTGATACCGCCCTTGGTGAAAAGGCCAATCTTAGTGTAGCAATTAATGCTACGTTGCTTGCTTCTGCTTGGAGTGATGATTCACCTTATACACAAACTGTTACCGTTGAAGGGTTGAAAGCAGATAGCAACGGTGTGATTAGTATTGCACAGAATGCAACAAGTGAACAGATTGAAATTGTTTGCGATGCTGGATTGTATATCAGCAATCAGGCTGATGGAACTTTGACAATTACAGCATATGGTGACAAGCCTAATGTTGACATTCCTGTGATTATTATTCTGCTTGGTTAAAGGAGGTTATATATGCCTATTGTTTCTATTTTCCCAACTGGTAGCGGCGGTTCTGGCGGTGGCGGTGGTATTCCTCTGGCTCCTGTTACTGGAATTGCTACTCTTGCAAGTTCTGGCAAAGCATATTTGAAGTGGACTGATTCTGTTGATACAGTTGTTGGCGATGCTACACTGGCTGCTTGGGCTGGTACGCTGCTGGTTCGTAAAGCTGGTTCTGTGCCAGCAAGTCGGAGTGATGGTACAGTTGTTCTTGATAACAAAACTCGTGACGCATATAAGGATCAGTATTTCGTTGATAGTGGACTGTCTAATGGTGTGACTTATTATTATAAGTTCTTCCCATATTCTACCACAAACACTTATGCTGACGATCCTCAAAATGAAGTGACTATTACTCCTAATCTTGTTCCTATTGGCGATGTGTCTAATTTAGCTGTTGCAGCACAGTTGAATGGTAAGGTTCAGCTTACATGGACTGATCCTGCCGCTACAAAGACTCAAGATGGCGTGACACTTTCTACATGGGCAAGCACTAAAGTAGTCTATAAGACTGGCAGTTATCCTACATCGCCTGATGATGGTACGCTGGTTGTAAATAGCACAACTCGAAATGCACACGCAAGTAGTCCGCTGGAGGTTACTGGCCTCACAAACGGGACTACTTATTATTTTGCCTTATTCCCTATTTCTACAGAGGGTGCGGTAACTGCAAATGCGGCTGGTCGAATTACTGCAATTCCTAATAAGATTAAACTGACTGCTGTTCCTGCGCAGAGCGGTACACTGATTTATACGGGCGCAGAACTCACACCTACATTCAGTAATTACAATCCTGCTCAGTTGACTATTAGTGGCGTTACTAAAAATACTGCGGCTGGAACATATGTAGCAAAATTTACCCCAACTTCTGATTATTGCTGGAGCGATGGAACAACTACAGCTAAAGAAGTTTCTTGGACTATTGAAAAGGCAAGTATTTCAGTTCCTACCACAAGCAGTAAGTTCACTTATGACGGTAATCAGAAAACCCCTGTGTGGACTGGTTATGACAGTTCTAAGATGACAATGAGTGGCAATTCGACTGGTACAAATGCTGGTAATTATACTGTTAGCTTTACTCCAACAGCAAACTACAAGTGGACAGATGGGACTACTACTGCAAAGAGTGTTACTTGGAATATCGCAAAAGCTGCTGGCAGTTTAAGTCTGAGTAAGACTTCTGTTGTTTTGAACACTGATAAACTGTCCGATACGGTTACTGTCACTCGATCTGGTACTGGTGCGATTTCTGCAACGTCCAGTAATACCAATATTGCAACTGTTTCTCTTAATGGCAATGTAGTTACAATCAATAGCGTTAATAAAGCATCTGGTACAGCTACTATTACAATTAAGGTTGCTACCGATACCAATTACAATGCTCCAACTGATAAGACTATTTCTGTGAGTGCAGAATTTGTTCCTGCAAAAGCGGCTTTGAAAAATATGTCTTGGGCTGATATTCGTAAGGTTTCTGATGCTGGACTTGCCGATGACTATTGGGCTGTTGGCGATGCAAAACAAATTAAAGTGAATGGTACAGTTGGTTCTACTGCAATTAATATGGATGTTTGGGCTTTTATTTTGGGCTTTGACCATAACAGTGCAAAGGAAGGCAGTAATCGTATTCACTTCCAGATTGGTAAGGTAAGCGAGAGTGGCAATCAGATTTGTTTTGTTGAAAGCAATTATGGTAGTTATCAAACCAATAATGGTTCTTTTACAATGAATCCGGGTAATTCTTCTACAAGTAAGAATGCTGGCGGTTGGAAAGATAGTCATATGCGAAAGACTTTGCTTGGTTCTGAAAATAATCCAACAAGTCCTACTGCGGGTACATTTATGAATGCTTTGCCAAGTGATCTTCGTGCTGTAATGAAGTCTGTTACAAAGTATTCTGATAACACTGGTGGAACTACCAACGCAGCAAGTGCAATAACAGCAACAACAGATTATTTATTCTTGCTTTCTGAGTTTGAGGTTCAAGGTGCAAGAACATATGCAAGTCAGTATGAACAGAACTCTCAACTGCAATATGACTTCTATAAGAACAATCCAAATCAGAAGGTCAGGTATAAACATAATGCCACAACAACAACTGCGTATTGGTGGCTGCGCTCTGTCCGTGCTGGCTACACGAACTATTTTTGCCGTGTCGACGCTGGCGGGTCGGCGAACTACGCCTACTCTGGCCGTTCCTTTGGGGTCGCCCCGGCCTTCTGCGTTTAAGCTAATCAGTGAATCCCCCTATCTTGTCCAAGGCGAAAGCCGGGACAGATAAAGGGGGATGAACGACTTACCCCATGCAATACTTAGAAAATTTTCTCATTTCCCTATTGACAGCGAGAATATTATCTGCTAACATAAAGGGCGGGTTGAGAAAACAATCTCATATTTGCTTAGTTGTGGGGCAAATAATCTAAATGTGATAAAATGGGAGGATCATCAATGTCTGTCTACGCTTCTAAGCGCAATGAATCAAAAGCCGAGTTCATTCGAGTGGCGCAACAATTAGCTACATATACACTGGAACAAGTTAAGAAATTCCCAAAATCTTACAGGTTTTGTCTGACCAACGATATTGTCCGGCTTGCGTTGGAAATTCATGAAGATGTATTAAGGGCTAATTCAATCTATTTACACAACAATATTATGGAAACTGAATTTAACTTGCGAGAAGAATACTTTACAAAAGCCAGATCAGCGATTTTTGCACTGAGCAGTTTGCTTACTGTAACATTTTCGCTGGTATTGAAAGGTAACAATTTCCTTGGTGATAAAAAGAAAACTTCTGGCATCTTTAAAGAATGGGCGAGACTTTTGAACTACGAAGCGGCTCTGGTAAAGGGAATCATTGAATCTGATAAAAAGCGTTATAAACGTTATCAGAGCAAGAAAACTTGGAGCAAAATTGTTAGTTTCAAATTCTTCTGTGAGTTCTTGGATTATCTTAAACAGGAACTTTGGGAATATATCAAACGTGATGGAAACCCCAAACCAAAGAAGAATGAAACTGATAATACAAATGAAAGTGAGGTCGTTTTACCAGAAGATATTTTTAATATAGAAGAATCTGAATAATTGCCGACAACGGTTACATCCTGATAAAACCCCCTGCGAATTGGTGGCTGCGCTCTGTCAATGCTGGCAACACGAACAATTTTTGCAATGTCAACACTGACGGGTCGGCGAACAACAACAACTCTGGCAATTCCAATGGGGTCGCCCCGGATTCTTGAAGCTGTTTGTGGTTGCATCAAAATTTGAGACACAAACTTGGATTAGACTTAGTAGCCCTTAATGGCTGAAATTAATACTGGCCTTTACTGGTGAAAACAATATCCGTTATTTCAGAAGGAGGATGTATGCCGTGGCTCTGCCTGATGGCATCCTAAAATACTTTTTCGATACTTGCATCTGGACGCTGCTTGCATGGTTTATTGACATTTTGCTGATTTGTGTGGCGTGTCGGAAGGAAGTAGCATCCCATTTCCTTCTTGCGGTAGTTGGCTTCGGCTGATGATCCGTGGCACGTTGCTCCCTTAAATTTCATAGGTGCATAGTTACGTAGCTTAGTAAATCAGCATCGGAAACTGCCCACGGATACGGTTGTGATGCGTAGACGTATTCGCCAGTGGATGATAAGGCTATACGGAAAGGATTTATTCTTTGGCAATATGACAAGCGAGGAAAGAAAACAGAAAAGATACGAAAAGCGTAAAAGAGAACGAGAAGAAAAAGCAAGGTCGGTCTGCGGCAAGGCATTTGAGGATGTGTTTGAATTTGATAAAATGTGGGATGCTGGTGAAAACTGCTGTGGCGGTGTGAACTGGAAAACCTCAACAATCAATTTCAAGTCAGTGCTTTTGACGCAGACTGATTCTTTGCAAGAACGAGTTCTCAATGGTACGTATGAATCGGGTGGGTTCAAACATTTCAAAACAGTAGAACACGGCAAAGAACGTGATATTAATTCTTTGGTCATTCAAGATCGTAGTGTTCAGAAATGTTATTGTGATGAACTCATGACTGAAGCCTATTCCAGAAGTTTTATATATGATAATAGTGCAAGTTTGCCCGGTAAAGGAATGGATATGACTCTACAAAGACTTGTTGAGTTCCTTCGCCATCATTATCGTTTATATGGTCTGGAGGGTGGAATTTATCAATTTGATTTTCATGGATATTTCGCTTCGATACCACATGAATTAGCGAAACAACGTTTAAAGAAACATATCCTTGATCCTAAGTTACAAGAAATTGGTTGTCAATTAATTGATGACTTTCTGGAATTGGGTGGTGTGGAACACGATCCAGACGATCCCCGTGGTGTTGGATTGGGTAGTCAAGTATCACAAAATATTGCATTAGATTATGCCAGTCCTATTGATCACTATATCAAAGATAAACTTGGTGTTCATGGTTATGCAAGATATATGGACGATGGATATGTGATAAGTAACTCTTTGGAATTTTTGAAGGGCTTGCATGAAACTTTAGTTGAACTTTCTAAAGAATTAGGAATTGAACTAAATGAAAAGAAATGCAAAATAACACCTTTTAAAAATCATAGTTTTAAATTCTTGAAAATGCGTGTGCGTTTAGAACCTACTGGAAAAGTCCTCATTAAGTTGAGTAGAAATAGCATTAAGTCTATTCGGCGCAAACTGAAAATCTTTCGTGGTTGGGTCGATGAAGGTAAGATGAGCGCAGATGATGTATTTACTTCTTATCAATCATGGAGGTCACACGCTGCAAGATGTGATAGTTATAAAACAGTACATAATATGGATTTGTATTTCATTAGTCTATTTGAAAAAGAGTTAGCTGAATGGGATAAGAAATTCAAATGTACTTTAGATGCAAGATGGAATTATGAAATTGGTTGGTTCTATTTTACATCTCCCAAAGAGTACGAGGCCAAAATGGAAGAATTGGATCGAACTCGACAGGAACGTTATATGAATGGTTTTGTTCCTCTTATCAATCGCTGGGATTATCGCATGAAAAATAGAAGCAAAAGTGCAGAAGCGTTTGATTTATTAAGAGAGATTCGAGAAAATTTTTATGATAAGGAGGATGACGAATGTATAAGTTAATGTCTGGCGACAAATTGATTGGCGTATTTCAAAAGGTAATCTATGTAAAAAAGGTTGCTGCTACCAACACTTCTGTTGAATGTCCTAAAGGTGAGGCCAATGGAATTGTTGCTGGTGGTGTTACTTACGCTATCACTAATTCGGATGATTATAAAGATTGTGAACAGGTGGCAGTTTTTGAACTTGACAGTGAAGTTGAACGAACTGCGGAACTTGACTATATGCGTTTAATGGCAAATATGGTTTAAAAGGGAGGATGAAATATGACAGCTTTAGAAATGATTCAGAAATATTATCCTGCTTTGTGGAGCAAGGAACAGGTTGATGAATTGCTGACAAATTGTAAAATTACCGTTGCTGATTATTTGACAGTCTTTCCCGTTACTAAAGAAACACCGATGACTGATGAAGCTATGACTATGCTGCGGACAGCTAAGTTGAATGAACTTCGTAATATTTGCAATAATGCAATCGTGGCTGGTGTTGATGTTACAACATCTAACAGCGGTGATACTACAGAACATTTTTCTTTAGATAGCTATGACCAGAACAATATTACTAATATGTTTTATTCTGTAATGGCTGGTGTAGAAGAATATCCGTATCATGCTGATGGTAAAGAGTGTACTACATATACCAAAGCTGATATTGTAGCAATTTATGTCGCTGCTCAGTCCATGATTACCTATCATACTACATACAATAATATGCTTCGAGTTTTGGTAAATCGGACAGCGGATGTTGAAACTTTGGCTGGTATTACTTATGGTATGGAACTGCCACAGGATTTAGCTATTATGATGCAGGAAAATATTGTGACAGCACAGGCACAAATTCAAAAGATTCTTACTACACTTTCTGGTGGTTCAGTAGAAGTTAAAGATTAAAATAAAGGAGATTGAATAGATGCAGTATTATGAAAAATATGTTGTAATTGAGCGTCTACGTAAAAAGGTGACTTGTGGTGAGATTAATTTACCATATGGAACTGAATGTTATACAATTTATCACGGTGATGAGAAGGCTATTATGTGTGATAAAGGTCTTGTGTGCTATATTTCAAGCAAAACAGCATATAAGCATTTTGCGCAAAATGATGATGGTAATGGATTAGAACGAGGACGTTTGACTAAATCTATCATTGCACGTTTGGATCGTAAAGAATATGATAATGGGCAACATCAAAAATTATGGGACAAAGTGTGGAATGATTCAATTTGCCAAAAGTATAAACGTTCAGAATATAATGACCGTTGGCTTTGGAATTATGATTTTTATAATGCGCCTTTATTCGATCTCCAGTATATTGCTAAACTGGTAGGTGCGAAATGAAAACTAAAAATGGTTTAAAAATGATCGTACTGCTGTTAATCGGCGGTACGGTCTATTTTTGTATCGAAGTATTATGGCGTGGTTATAGTCATTGGACAATGGCACTTGTCGGTGGATTATGTTTTATTGCTATTGGAGCAATCAACGAATATATTCCGTGGGAAATGGGATTTGTTCAACAGTGTTTTATTGGTGCGTGTAATGTTACGGGCATTGAATTTGTTGCGGGGTTGATTCTGAATGTTTGGTTAGAACTTGGAATTTGGGATTATTCAAATTTACCTTTTAATATTATGGGGCAAGTTTGTTTGCCATTTTTCTTTGCTTGGGTTGCATTGTCAGCCGTAGCGATTGTTGTTGATGACTATTTGCGGTATTGGCTTTTTAATGAGGAAAATCCACATTATCAGTTGATTTAATTGGAGGTGATATAGTGGCTTTGATTGGTACGACTGTTATTGAACGCATTATAAATTTCCTTAGAAGTAAAGGGTTAAATGACTTTGGAATTGCTGGAGTATTAGGTAATATGTTTGCTGAATCTGGACTTAACCCACGAAACTTGCAGAATACCTATGAGAAAAAGTTAGGAATGACTGATGAACAGTATACAAATGCTGTTGATAATGGAACTTATACTAATTTTGTTTATGACAAAGCGGGGTATGGATTTTTTCAATTAACATATTGGAGTCGTAAGCAGAATTTCTTGAATTTTGCAAAAGAAAGAAAAACATCTATTGGTGATGAAGAAACACAGCTTGAATTTTTCTATCGAGAATTATGTACAAGTTATCCTGCTGTGCTGGCAATTTTAAAATCTGCAACATCTGTTTTGCAGGCCTCTAATGCTATGCTGTTGAATTATGAAAGACCAGCGGATCAGAGTGAGTCTGTTCAAAGGAAACGTGCTGAGTATTCGCAAAACTATTATGATAAATATATAACAGCGAAACAAGGAGGGAGTTTAATGAAATACAATGAGAATAATAAACCGCTCCAATGTATGATGACAAATAGCACTTGTTATAAAGGAACAAGAACTATGCAAGTAAAGGGGATTCTGTGGCATAGCACAGGAGCCAACAATCCAAACTTGAAGCGATATGTTCAGCCAAGTGCTTGTGATCCAAACTACAATCAGTTAATGCAGTTGCTTGGTAAAAATACTGGAGGCAACGATTGGAACCATACTGAACATCAAGCCGGGTTAAATTGTTGGGTTGGAAAATTGGCAGACGGTTCGGTTACAACTATTCAAACTATGCCTTGGAATTATCGACCTTGGGGTTGTGGTAGTGGTAAAAATGGTTCTTGTAATAATGGATGGATTCAATTTGAGATTTGTGAAGATGCTTTGAATGACCGGGATTATTTCAATAAGGTTTATAAAGAAGCGTGTGAAATTACAGCTTATCTTTGCAAGATGTTTAATATTGATCCGCATGGAACCGTGAAATATGGCAATATCAATGTGCCAACAATTCTGTGCCACCAAGACAGTTACCAGCTTGGATTAGGTTCTAATCATGGTGATGTATTACATTGGTTCCCGAAGTTCGGTAAAACCATGAATGATGTTCGTAATGATGTGGCAACTTTACTTAATCAACAGACAAATGAAATGGAGGATGATGATATGACTGATGAGCGTGTCAAGGAAATTTGTAAGGATGTTATCACAGAACAACGTAAGGCATTGCAAGATAATGACTGTGGTACGTGGAGTCAAGAAGCACGTGATTGGGCAATTAGTTGTGGCCTGATTGCTGGTAGTGGTGCATTGCCAGACGGTCAGCCGAATTATATGTGGGCAGATCAGTTGACACGTGAACAGGCAGCGGCATTGTTCTATCGCTTTGCTAAGATGATGGGTAAGGTGTAATTATGGTCATTAGGGTAGAGCGGGGAAAAAGAAAACAAGACGTAGACGTAAAAAGAAATTTCATATTGGTTTTACGAACCTACTCGCCCTTTTGATTATGGCATTTTTATGTGCTGGTCTTATGGGCGGGTTTTATCTTGCATTAAAAAGTATTGAATATCAGTACATGGGTGCTTTAGCTTGCTATACTGCTGTATTTGCTCCAATGGGTACAGCGGCAAGCATTGTGTTAAATAGCATTGTTCATAAAAGTGAACATGAAAATATTGGTGCTAATGGTGTAGGAATTAAATTTGCCGCTGCTGAAGCGGCTGGTTTTGTAGAAAAGGACTTTGATGAAAGTCCTCAGATTTAAGGGAGGTTGATTCTATGAATAACATGATTCGTAAGCTGTCGAGCCGTAAATTGTGGGCTGCTGTGGCTGGTGTTGTGACTGGTTTAGCGATGGTGTTTGGCTTAGATGAAAATGTAATTAGCACTGTTGCTGGTGCTGTTGTATCTGTTATGTCTGTTATGACTTATATTATTACTGAAGGTAAGGTTGATGCTGAAAGTGTTAAGAATGCAATCGAGGACATTCAGGAAGGTATTGAGGTCGTAAAAGATAGTGGCGTAACCATCGTAAAAAGCACTACAATTTATGATGCTAACCAAGTTGGCGATCCAGAAGTTACTACTGAAATTTCTTCTACTTAATTGAAATGTATGAAAGGAAGGTGGTGAAAATGTTAGAAAAGATTTCTGAGATTCAGCTTGGGCAGTTGGTCGGCTATATTGCACTTGTAGTTGCAGTCTTGTCTACATTTTTGGAAGTGTCTAAAATTAAAATTAATCCTTGGTCTTGGCTTGCAAAAACTATTGGCAGAGCAATCAATGGTGAAGTCTTGGAAAAGGTAAATCAACTGGAGGCCGATGTATTAAAATTACGTGACGAGGAAGATGAACGGAATGTAAAAGCTGCCCGGATTCGCATTTTACACTTCGGTGATGAACTTTTACATAGTCCAGATCAGCGACATAGTAAAGAACATTTTGATGAAATCTTACAAAGCATCACTGAGTATAATCAGTATTGTAAGGATCATCCGAATTTCAAGAATCATATGACTGAGGCAACCACAAAGCATATTCTCAAGACATATGACAAATGCTTGGAAGAAAATGCGTTCTTGTATTAATTTAGGGTGATGAACCCACCCAAGTTTTATACTTGGTTCATGGCATAGAGAATTCGTGCCATTTGATATGCTTTAGGGGTACAGGTTAAATGCCTGTACCCCTATTTTTTACGGATCGTAAGAAATTTGAAAACCACATCGGAAGTCTTTTTCATTTGGTGTAAAGTTGGTGTAGAGTTCAAAATACTATGCAGAGTATCAGAACTTTTACGATGATATACTACGCTGTTTTGCCACATTTGATTTGCATTTACAACTTCTAAGCACAAGTCTGTAAAATTGAATCTAAATCCAGCGGATTGAATACGGGGACGCCTGGGCCGCCGGTAACAACTTTGGCCAGGGCATTGAGGACACTGTTGGCGGTCTGTTCAGCGGTTTTAGCACCGACCCCAGTAATATGGGAGATGACCTTGGCGGGGGCGGAGCTGGATATGTCCCCTATGATGAACTGAGTAAAGGCGTGGGGGATATTTCCGACAATACTGGCAGCATGGCCAAGTCCCTGGAGGTGAGCGGTGAGGAGCTGGAATACCTGCGGGACATTGCGGAGCGTGACGCCATCAACCGTTTCACCACGGCGGAGGTCAAAATCGACATGACCGGCATGACCAACAAAATTGACGGCGGTGCAGACCTGGATGGCGTCATCCGGGAGCTGACAGACGGCTTTACTGAGGCCCTGGTCACCGCCGCTGAGGGGGTGCACGCATGAGCTATGCCTGTTATCTGGCCGGGGTGCAAATGCCCACCCCGGCCAAGCTGACTGTGAAAATCAAGAACAAAAACAAAACCCTCATCCTACTCAATGAGGGTGAAATCAATTTCCTGCGCACGCCGGGCCTCACGGAGATTGTGGTGCCGTTTGTTTTCCCCATGCTGACCGGCAGGTCCCCGGACTACTACCTGGGGACCCTGGAACGGCTCAAGACCTCCAAGGAGCCCACCCAATTCATCCTTGTGCGGTGCTCCCCGGACGGGCGGACCCTCTACGACACCAACATGAGGGTGAGCGTGGAGGACTACAACATCGTGGAGGACGCCACCAAGGGCCTGGACGTGGCCGTGGATGTCAACCTCAAGCAATGGAGGCCCTACGGGACCAAGACCGCCACCGTGGAACAGCCTGCCGAAAGCGGCCAGGCGGCCACGGTGACGGTGGAAAAAGAGCGGGACGCCAGCACGGCTCCCACCGCCAAGACCTACACGGTCAAGGCCGGTGACAGCCTGTGGGCCATCGCCGCCAAGTATTACGGCAAGGGGGCCGAATACTCAAAGATTGCCAGCGCAAACACGGACAAAATCAGCAATCCCAATTTAATCTATCCGGGGCAGGTGCTCACCATCCCATGACCTATGAGCTGATTATCCAGCACAACGGGACGGTGATGTTTCCCGCCGTGGTGGAGGACGTGACCATAGAATGGGAGCGCCAGGGACAGCCCGGCAAGCTATCCTTTGAGGTGGTAAAGACGGACGGCCTGAGCTTTCAAGAGGGGGACCCCTGCCGTTTTTCCGTGGACGGCTCCCCCATTTTCTATGGCTTTGTCTTTGAGAAATCCCGCAAGGGCAGCAACCCCAAGGTCATCAAGGTCACCGCCTATGACCAGCTCTATTACCTCAAGAATAAGGACACATACGTCTACACCGATAAAACCGCCACGGAGGTCATCCAGATGGTGGCGGATGACTTCCAGCTCAACCTTGGAAGTTTGGAGGGCACCGGCCACAAGATTGCAAGCCGGGTGGAGGACAACCAAACCCTCTTTGACATCATCCAAAACGCCTTGGACGAAACCCTCAAGGCCACCGGCAAGATGTATGTGCTTTTCGATGACGCCGGAAAGCTGACCCTCAAGGCGCTGGGGAGTATGAAACTGGGCATGGTCATTGACGATGAAACCGCCGGTGATTATGACTATAAAAGCTCCATCGCCTCCCAGACCTATGACAAAATCAAGCTGTCCTATGAGAACAAGGACACCGGCAAGCGAGAAATCTACATTGCCCAGGACGGCTCCCACATCAACCAGTGGGGTGTCCTGCAATATTATGAGAAAATTGACAGCACCGCCAACGCAAAGGCTATGGCGGACGCCCTGCTGGACCTCTACAACACCAAGACCCGGACGCTCAAGCTCCAGGACGTTTTGGGGGACGTGCGGGTCCGGGCGGGCACGCTGCTGGTGGTGACCCTGGGCCTGGGGGACATCAACCTCTCCAACTACCTCATGGTGGAACAGGTCAAGCACACTTTCAAGGAGAGCGTGCACCTTATGGACTTGAAAATGAGGGGTGGTACATTTGTCGCTTGACATCAATGAGCTGGTCAAGGCGGTCAAGCAGGCCGCCGTGGAGGCCGTGCGGGCGGAGGCTCCTGTGGCCGTGTGCTACGGGACCGTGACCTCCGCCTCTCCGCTCAAAATCATGGTGGACCAAAAAAAGACCCTGACGGACCCCCAGCTCATCCTCACGGACAACGTGCGGGACTTCAATGTGGAGATGTCCACCATTGAGGGCACGGGCAAAAGCCTGGGGCCGCACTACACGGAGGATGAGAGCGGCGGCAGCGGGGATGCCGCCTTTGCGGCCCACAAGCACCGATACCAGGGCCGGAAAAAGTGGCGAGTGCACAACGCCCTCAAGGTAGGGGAAAAGGTCATCCTGCTGCGCTGTGACGGCGGGCAAAAATACATTGTTTTGGACAGATGGGAGGCGAGAGAATAGTGGCCACTTTACCTACCACGGGGGATGACCTGGACCTCATCAATTTTGCTATGGGTGAACAGCCCGGATATACCCACAAGCTGGATATTGACCGGCAGCGGGTGAGCGGCATGACGGACAAGCGGGAGGCGCTGTACCAGGCCATCTATCTCATTTTGAACGTGGAGCGCTATGCCTGGCCCATCTACTCTTGGCGTTACGGCTCCGAATTTTCGGACCTTATTGGCAAGGCCAAGGACTACGCCATGAGCGAGATGAAGCGCCGGATCACCGAGGCACTGCTTCAGGATGACAGAATTACCGGTCTCAGCGGGTGGGAGTTTGAAACAAGCCGAAAGAGTGTCCGGGTCAGCTTTGTGGTGCATACCATCTACGGCGATGCGGCGGCTTCCAAGGAGGTTGATATTTAGTGTTTGAGGACAGAACCTATGAGGCCCTGGTGAAGCGGGCGCTGGCCAGAGTGCCTTCCACAGTAGACAAGCGGGAGGGATCCATGGTATTCCATGGAGTGGCCCCCTCCATGGCGGAGCTGGCCCAGCTGTATATTGCCGCCGACTTCGTTTTCCAGGCCACCTATCTCCTGACCGCCCCCAGGGAATACCTCATCAAGCGGGCCTCT
>OFFZ01000364.1_pt1 | contig 28870 bp, 25 predicted proteins | sample 1521631 | NCBI WGS metagenome assembly OFFZ01 (sample SAMEA3504102, study PRJEB24116) | mouse gut metagenome | biome: mouse gut; feature: mouse-associated habitat; material: faeces | place: Denmark | collected 2011 | reverse complement strand
CTGGCGCTATTTGTGCGTGATAAGCCATTAACTGAGCTTGGTAGTCTATCAAGTTATATTTACCTTTTCCAAAGCTGACAGTTTTCTTGATGGCTTTACCCATGAAATCAAATCCGACCGCTTTATCACGACCCAATGCTTTCCATTCCTGCCAGCTCAGACCGTGCTGATCGTAAGTCTCAGACCATTTGTCGGAGTCAGCGATGTCCTGGTCTGTGATCCCGTCAATACCAAGATCCTTCTCCACCTGTTCTCTGGAAACGGTTGATGCAGTGAAACACCGACAGTTGGGATGAAGTGGCGGAGCGGTCTTCCCAGGCTCCATTTTCCGCATAGGATAAGTGCGTCCATCGTGCTTTCTGCATTCTGGACAGCAGCTTGGATTGGTAAGATACATGAAGTCGTTGAAGCCGCATTTTTCGTATGCGTCCTGTTCGGCTTGCGTCTGCACTCTGGCCAATTCTGTCCTCATGAGACGGGAGGCCTGCGCTTTAGTAGTGTTCCCAATTTTCTGGAGCTTCCGTGTGAATGCTGCTGCCCCTTTGCCCAGAATGAGGCATTCAGACAATGCCTTGTTCAGCTGCTTCTGCAGCTGCGTCTGCTGCTTTCCCCGGATCCGCTCAGAAAATTCCTGACCATGAAATGAGGACCTTGCGATAGTCTCCACCATTGGTTGGATGTCGTCCAAAACGGTGTTCCCGAGGATCCCTGCCTGGTGTTCGAAAGTCTCATAGGTTCGCTGCCAAAGCGCCATATCAATGGTTTCTTCCGCTTTGGATTGAGCCTTTAAAATACGCAGTTTCATCTGCGACTTGAGCATTTCCAGCCTGTTGATGCGCATTGTTGCGTTGTATCTGAGCATTTCCTCGTTGGCTTCATCCGAGAAGTAGATGGAAGCCCGCTTGTCTGTGCCTTCCGCAAAGTCCTTCGCGGCCAGTTCGCAGTAAAACTTCGCCCGCGTGGCATACCAGTCAATGTCCGTCTTTTTCAGGTACTTCACGGCTTCCGCCATGCTCATTTCGGCATTGTTGGCGAACCGGCTGTAAAACAGTGCGATTTCATCGTCCAGTTCACTGATCATTCTTTGATAGATCTGGTCAATCTGGTCTTCCCAGTCTTTTTCTTCTTTTTTCAGGCGCTTGAGATTTCTTTCTTCCCATTTCCGCCAGTATTCGTAGCCTTCCGAAACCGCAGTCATGACTGCCTCTCATCGTCATCTTCCGGATCTTCCTCATCGTCCTCATTCTTGTGAGCATTGAAATCGTCCAGCGGTTCCGGCTGGGCCTTTTCTTCTTCCTCGATGCGCTCCAGTTCAGCCTGCACGTTGTCCACCATGGACAGAGTTGTCGTCTGCGTCTGATACCGAAAGCTGTCAGTGCCTCTTCCAGATCGTTTGCGGACAGGTTCGGACTGAATCTGTACCGGATCTTTCCACAGTCATCAGTATTCACTCAACAGTTGACAAGCGATTCAAAAAACAGCTGCCAGTCCCGATTCAATAAATCTTCCGGTATTTGACCGTTCTGCGATGTTGTATCTCAGCTGATATAGAGTAATTAAAAAAGCAGATAGCAATTGAAGCCGCCTATCTGCAATAGAGTAGGGAGAGACAGGTTAGTTCTGCCTCTCCCTCTCACACCACCGTACGTACGGATCCGTATACGGCGGTTCATGTCTGCATAACACTTATGCACAAGAGTAGTATTTCCAGGGATCGACCAGTCCAGGCCGATCCTTTCTTTTCAACGAGAGAATATGCGGGTTCAGGATCATGTTCACCACTTCGTTGTTTCCCAGTCTGTACCAGCCACAGTGCGTCATGCTCTGCGCAAAGACATATGACTTGGGAAATGGGTAGCTGATCCGTCCATTGAGCTTCCACAGGTTGGTGAAGATCGTTCCCCTGTGCTTCCACTGCTTCAGGATCACTACCCTCACCCGGTGCCTCATCCATGGGCCAAATGTTTCCTTCAGCCACATACTCATCGCACCGATTCGGTAGTAGTTGATCCACCCCCGTATGATCTGGTTGATCCTCGTGAATGTGACCGCCAGCGGTATGGCCGCCGCTTTTCTGCGGACAGTCACGCTCCTGATCTTCTCCTTCAGGCGTTTCTTGCTGTCATCATGCGGCCTGCACTTCCATCCATCGCTGCCCTTCCAGAACGTGAACCCAAGGTACTTTCCTTTGGTTGGTCTCACTACTCTGGTTTTCTCAGCGCTGGCTGTCAGGAACAGCTTCCGCTTCAGCCAGCTGATCACACTGGCCATCACACGGTTTGCCGCCTTTTCGCTCTTCGTGAAGATGATGCAGTCATCCGCATACCTCACGAATCGCAGTCCTCTCTGTTCCAGCTCCTTGTCGAACTTGTCCAGATAGATATTGGCCAGAAGCGGGGACAGCGGGCCACCCTGAGGCGTTCCTTCCTCTGTTTTCTGCTTCACGCCATTCTCCATCACTCCTGCTTTCAGGAATTTCCGAATGAGTCCCAGTACTTCGGATTCATTCATCTGTTCCCGGATGATGGAGATCAGCTTGTCCTGATTCACCCGGTCAAAGAACTTCTCTATGTCCAGATCCACGATCCAGTCATATCCTTCGTTCAGGTAGACCATGGCTTGCAGGACCGCCTGCCGGGCACTCCTGTCCGGCCGGAATCCATAGCTGTATTCGCTGAATACAGGCTCATAGACTTGCGACAACTGCTGACTCACTGCCTGCTGGATCACCCTGTCAACGACTGTAGGGATGCCCAGGGGCCTTTTCTTCCCGTTTGGTTTGGGGATATAGACCCTTCTTGCAGGCTGTTTCCAGATTGGCGGGATGTGCGATCCTCTCGATCATTCTCGGCATACTTGCGGTTTCCTTTCTATCCTTTTTCAGACCGGACACCTGTTCCCTGATTCCTTTTTTGTGTCCGCCGCTTCCGGGTTACGTTCCCTTCTGCTTTGGACAGGATCTTTCTGGAATGGTGTCCTGTTGTCATATAGCCGAAACTCTATAGACATGTTCGGTCCTTCGCTCCTTCTTCCATTACAGAAGCTATCCACACTACTACGACCTTGGCTGACTCCCTGTGACAAACCGTTTTCGATCATTCTGCTCTGCCTTTGAACCTCGCCCATTGGCCGATTCACGAAGCACAGATGGAGAATGTCCACAGGGTCTCCCGGGGTAAGGTACACTTCTTTCGTTCCATGGCTCCCAGATTTACTGCTTTGGCTACGTCTGCCTGTTGGGTTAAGACACAGCAGCGCCCTCTCCCGCGCCACAGCCTTATATCCGATTTCTGTTCGTAGGCCCGGAACTTTGATACACGCTTCTTTCACGAACCCCCTTACGGTCATAGGTCCGCTTGCGTTTCTCTACTCTTACCGGCAGATAAGTTGAGGCTGGACTTTCACCAGCTAGAAGTGCACCATGCCCGGCACACTGCAGCAAACCGGCAGAAAAAAATTTCTGCCGGCTTTCGGTCTGTTCGGGGTTTCCTGTCAGCGTCATCCCCAGTCATCGCATCCCATGTTCTCTAAGACAGGCAGGAGGTACCCGGGATGATCAGCCCGCCGGTTTGCCACCTGAAACCCGGAAAAGGAGTACCACACGAAAAATATTCTGATTATTTACGGAGATCCGTACCAGAAAACCTCCATAAAGCCATACTGGAAAAACTGAGGGAAAGTCTGCCGGAAGCGCAGCTGGATGACTTGTTTTCCCTGTATCCCGACTTCCAGATCGATGTGGCAGCTGAGCAGGAGAAACTGAAACAGGCCGACCTGGTGATCCTCCAGGATCCCGTCTACTGGTACAATGTGCCGTCTCTCACCCACCGCTGGTTTGAAGAAGTTTTACGCTATGGCTGGGCTTACGGAGAAGGCGGTACGCCCTTGCAGGCAAGAAAGCCATCATCGGCCTGACGGCTGGTGGAGATGCAGCTTCCTATGGAACCGGGCCGGAGTCCGTGATTTCGGCACCCGATGTCATGCACCCCATCGAACTGATCTTCCGCTATTGCCATATGGACGTTCTGGGGACAGTATTCACCACATCCATGCCAGGGCATGACCCGAAAAAGTATAAAGTGCATGCCAGAGAAATCCTGGACCTCGCGGCAAAAGCCTGACTGTAAAAATCCGGCCAGGCTGAAGGTGTGTTCTTCAGAGTTCATGACAAAACAAAATGCCGGATCCTGAAAGCAATGTCATTCACTTAACCCAGGCTATCTCCCTGTGGCTTGAATGACTGCTTTGGTCAGGGTGCGGACTTTTTTATCCGTTTTTCCATGTCCCCGGAATCGATTTCTCCCGGCAATAATTTGCGAAGATTTGTCACAGCTGTGGAAAAAACCGCTTTACCAGGACGTTTCTGCTTTCTGATCCCACCCTGATGTTCGTGACTGTCAGCTTCTTTTTTGCGCCTTCTCTATTCTGGATTTGCGCCTTCTCTATTCTGGACTTCGGCCACATGATCTGAACATTCAAACCTGCTTTGTTTACCCATTGGGCTGTTTTCAGACTGATATGAGTGCGGACATATATATTCAGGCAGTATACAAACCTGAACAACTGCCGGCACCTCCATCAGAAACTGGTCAGTACCGTGGCAGCTGCCAGAAAGATCCCCGGAATGTTGGCAGCAGCAATGGCCTTCTGCATGGGTTTTGTCTTCAGGGCATAGATGGTCCAGAGGATGCAGTTGACAAAGGCCACAGCCGGCTGAATCCAGCTGCCTTTCTGGCCATTCAGGTTGTTGATGATCTGTGCGATGTAGGAAACATACATCAGAATGGACATCGCTGATGCCACCCAGCCCAGGATCTGGATCTGTCTCTGGTTCATGAAATCTTCCTTCCTTTCACAATTGCATGGCGGTACTTCAATTGTAACGGAACGATCCCGGAAATCCGGGTCTGCATGCCTTCCGGGGTCCGGACCGGTGCAGCCTCTGTGCCTTCAGATTTGTCCATTGTGCGCAGACAGCGAGTGAGCCTGATCAGACAGGACGCTGCAGACGCCATCTTACAAAAGCAGAAAAACTGACCTGGCAGTCATGATCCTGCAGGTCAGTTTCACTTTGCTTCTGTATGTGTTTTCCCTGTATATCGGACCGGAACCGGAACCGGATGCGGTCAGGGCCCGGTGTCCATCATGGGCATTGAAGAACAGAGAAAGGTTTCAGGCAGCGGGAGTGACAGCCCGCAGAAGATACAGGCGGGAATCAAAGTCGCCGTAGTATTTGTCCCGTGTCTCCACCTGTCCTGACAGCCCGTCTGATGTGATCAGGCCCATATGCATGAGTTCATCCCCCCAGGGTGCATGGGTCCTGTAGGGATGCCTGCCTTCCGTCATCACGGTGTACTGTCTGTCGGGATGCAGTCCCTGCAGACGGATCCGGGATGTCGGCTGATTGACGTGACTCAGCGTCCTGTACCAGCCCACAATGGCTTCGGTCTGGTCCTCACTGACCACCATCCAGGCCGTGACGTTGCCTTCAAAGGGGGAAGACAGGCGGTAGAACGTGCCAAACTGCAGCAGCCGGCGGTTGTCTTTCATGAACCGGATCTGTTCCCTGACCTGTTCCAGTTCCTCCGGCGCCAGGGAGTTGAGGTCCAGCTCGTAGCCATGGGTGCCGAAGCAGGCCACATTGGCCCGGGTATGAAGCGGCACGTTGCGGTATACCTGCTGATTGGGGACTTCGGAGACATGCGCACCGATGCTGGAAAGCGGATAGGCATAGGAAGTGCCATACTGGATGCTCAGGCGTTCCACGGCATCGGAGTCATCGCTGCACCAGGCCTGCGGGGCGTAATACAGCATGCCGGGATCAAACCGGCCGCCGCCGCTGGCACAGGATTCAAAGAGAATCCGCGGGTAGCGCTGAATCAGCCGTTCGTAGAGATCGTACACACCCAGAATATAGCGGTGGGCGGTCTCTTTCTGCCGGTCTGCGGGCAGGGCATGGGACCAGCAGTCAGTGATGGACCGGTTCATATCCCACTTGATATAAGACAAATCAGCATCGTCCAGGACATGGCACATCATGTCATAGACGGCATCCACCACTTCTTTCCGGGAAAAATCCAGGACAAACTGGTTTCTTCCATGGCAGCCGGTGCGGCCGGGAACTTCCAGGATCCAGTCAGGATGCGCCCGATACAGATTGGAATCCTTGTTGACCATTTCCGGTTCAAACCAGAGACCCATTTCCATGCCCAGTCCGCGGATGCGTTTTGACAAGCCGGCTATGCCATTGGGCAGGAGTTCCGGATTGGCCACCCAGTCTCCGAGTCCTGCTTTGTCGTTTCGTCTGGCTCCGAACCAGCCGTCATCCAGCACAAAGAGCTCCACGCCGCATTCCTTTGCCTTTCCGGCAATTTTCACCAGGGACTCTTCATCAAAGTCAAACATGGTGGCTTCCCAGTTGTTGTTCAGGATCGGACGGGGTCTGTCCCGCCAGCAGCCCCTGGCCAGGCGTCTGCCAAAAAGTCCGTGGAAGGTCTGAGACAGGCGGTTGAGCCCCTGATCAGTCCATGCCATGACCGCCTCCGGAGACTGGAACTGTTCCCCCGGTTCCAGTTTCCACCGGAATCCATCCGGGTGGATGCCTGCCAGGATCCTGGTTTTGTCATAGGTGTCCACTTCGGCCTGGATCAGGAAATTTCCGGAGTACACCAGAGCAATGCCAAGGGCTTCTCCCTGTACTTCATCCGTATGCTCTCTTCGAAGGATCACCACCGGATTGTGGTTGTGACTGGAATGTCCCCTCCGGCTGCCAACGGACTGAATGCCCTGTTCCAGTGTCCGGTTCCGGAGATGACGCTCGCGGCCCCAGGCGCCGGAAAACTGCATCCATACATAGTCGCTGTCAGGCAGGTCCAGACACAGAGACTGCACCGTGTCCGCATACACCGGGGCATCTCCGTGATTGATCAGCCGCGTATTGCGGGCGATGACGTTGTGGTCCCGGAAGATGGTATAGGACAGAACCATCTCCAGACTGTTTTTCTGATCTGTCAGGATGCATTCCAGCGTCTTTGCCTCACTGCTGTCTTCGCAATATACTGCCGGCAGTCCAGGAAGCGCGGGTTTGCCGTCCAGAATGTTCCAGGATGTCAGCTGGAAATCCGACAGAGTACTTCCGTCAGGATGGGTGATTTCAATGGCCGGTGTCCGGAAATCCGAGCTGCCAAAGGTTCCGCATTCCTGTGCGGTGTGTTCCCTGGAGTACCAGCTGTCAGCATCGGGACAGCTGGTCATGGGCCGGGGAAATACTTCATGGAAACAGGTATAGTCTGCTTCGGGTCTCACGGCTTTCCCGGACCACAGATGCATGAGATGGCCGTCCGGCAGACAGTGCAGAATATAGCTGAATTCTCCATTGGTGAGGTGAAACGTCGTTTCATCGGCGGATATATAAATCTGTGGATTCATCATCGGGGGTCCTTTCTTATCTGGTATGAGTTTTTCATCTGGTATGAGTTCCTTTCCCAGACGGATCTGTCAATTCTGCACAACGGGTGCCTTTGGCTCAGACTTGCTGCAGGACCGGGGATTTGCCTGGCATCCTGGCAGAAAGGGCTCTGCGAAAGAAGCCCGGTTCGGGTCCTCTTTCACAGAGCCGGTGCAGAAACAGTACTCAGGAATGAATGGGAAATGGTTTGTCAGTCTGTCAGCGTTTGTCCGGCTGCAGGCCTTTTTCAGCCGGGCCTGAATCAGGCCAGTTCCGGCGCCAATCCGGGATCAGCTGGTTCTTCGTTCTCTTCCACTGTGGTCTCCGGCTGAATCTGCAGGGCATGTTTCTCATTGAGCTGCCGGGTGATTTCCTTCATCTGATCGTCTTTCAGGGTATAGAAACGCTTGTAGATGTACAGGCTGAGGCCGGCAAGCAGAACCGGGATCACGATCATCAGCACCCGGATGCCCAGAATCGTGGCACTTCCCTGCGCGGCGAGTTCCGGCTCATATCCCACAAGTCCCAGACCGATACCGGTCAGACCGCCGGCGGCAGCCATGGCGGCTTTCATCAGGAAGGTCTGCGCCGAACAGAGCACACTTTCGTTGCGCACACCGAAGCGGACTTCTCCATAGTCAATGACATCCGCCATGCAGCACGTCGTCACCCCCAGGGACAGGCCGGATCCGAAGAACAGGATGGCGCAGGAGATCACCACACCGGCAACAGACTGCGGAATGATGAATCCGAGAACTCCCAGAAGCAGCAGACCGGCAGCAGCCAGAGAGCAGGCCAGCGTGTAGACTTTCTGACGGGACAGCCGTTTGGCAATGGCCGGAAACAGCGCCAAGCCAAGCATTTCAGCCAGGATCGCCAGACCGAACACGGAATACAGGTATTCGTTGCCGCACACAGCCTTGAAGTAATACACCGCAAATCCCTTGGCGATCTGAGTGGCCAGGTTGAATGTCAGCAGCAGGCCGATGAATGCGCGGAGCTGATCGTTCTGCACGATGAGTTTCAGCGCCTGGCGGATGCTGGTCTTTTCCGCTCTGGCATCCAGGGTGGATTCTTCCTTGACGTTGCAGACCGTGATGCCGATGGTAACGATGAAGATCACCGCGATCATGATGGCAAACATCGTGAAGCCGTGCTCTGCGTACAGATTGTCCAGCCCTGCCCGCTGGTTGAACCAGTTGATGGCAAACAGGCCGAAGGTGGCGACGCTGAATCCTGCCAGGGAGGCAAAGAACCGGGGGATGACGGAAACGGATTCCCGTTCATGCGGATCATTGGTCAGATTGGGCAGCCAGGACCAGTAAGGCACATCCATGATGGTGTAGGTCATGCCGTAGAGGATGTACATCACGGTAACGTAGATATACAGAGAGGTGCCCTGGAGATTGAAGGTGTGAAACAGCAGGACAAACACTACGGCATTGACCAGTGTGCCGATGATCAGCCAGATCCGGAATTTTCCGAACCGGGACCGGGTGTTATCCACGATCATGCCCATCATCGGATCATTGAAGGCATCCCAGATCCGGGCGGCAAAGAAGAGAATGCCGACAAAGGCGGGTGCAAGAAACAGAGTGTCGGTGAAATACAGCATGAGGAAGGAACCGACCATGTTGCAGATGGCATCTTTGCCAATGGCACCGATGCCAAATGCATACTTCTCACGGGCGGAGACTTTTTTGTAAGCGGGCGACTGCGAAGACTGGTTCATATGATTCTCCTTTTCTTGTATTCAGGCTCCTGGCCTTCTTTCTGATCCCAGTATAGAGCGTAACCGCTTACAGCAAGGAGAGGATTTTGTCTGCAGAAACAGTGATTTTGTTGAATGAACAATACAGAAAAAACCCGCCGGAGAAAGCGGGACGTATGCGAAAGACAGATGTCATGCAGCTTTGGCAAAGCGTCATGCCGTCTGTTTCTTTTTGTGGTTCGGATGCAGCTGATTTCTTGTTTTCCGCCAGGCAGTGGGGGTCATCTGATACATCTGCCGGAAGGCTTTGGAGAACACCAGGGCATCGCTGTAGCCGCAGCTCTCGGCAATGCTTGCAATGGGCAGATCCGTGACCTTCAGCAGTTCCCTGGCTCTTGTGAGACGATACGTTGTGAGGTAATTCTTCGGTGTGATTCCCAGGTGTTCCACAAACAGCAAGTACAGATAGCTGCGCTCGATGCCTATATGTGCCGCAATATCCGATACTTTCACCGGCTGGTCATAGTTGCCCTGAATATAGGTGATGGCCTGCCGTATGTACTCATTCCGTTCCTGGTCCCGGGCGGAAGAAGCCACATGCAGTTGTGAAGCCAGAATGCTGAAGAATTCCATAATCATGGCATCCCGGTGCAGTCTCTGCGCAAGATGGCTGCCCTGGATGTTCATCAGGTCCAGAATCACCGACTTGAGCGCTCCTGTCTGTTCACAGGCAAACACCGGATGCTCATCGCCCAGATCCAGTTCTCTGAGCAGTTCTTCCACCCGGTTCCCCCGAAACCCCACCCAGCAGTATTCCCAGGGGTCTTCCCTGTCTGCGATATAATAGGTAACTTTGTCCGGCTGAATGAGAAACCCCTGCCCCGCTTCCAGAGCATAGCTGGCATTCCCGCTGCTGAACTGTCCTTTCCCTTTCAGAACAATATGAATCAGATAATTGGGCCGGACAGCGGGCCCATAGCTGTGCTGCGGCTCGCACTGGCTGATGCCCGCAAAGCACAGCTCCAGGTCGTGCCGGCTTTCATCGCTGAATTCAATGACTCTGGCCTGTTCCATGGTGTTTCCTCCTGCCGCTGTACGCAGACTCTCCGGCTTCCTGTGTCTGGTTCTGTGTCTTGACGGTGCCGATCCAGCCGGCTGTTTCTGTCTTCATTATCTCAGAAGCACAGCCGCACACAACCAGGCCCGGCCGTTTGTGACGTCTGGCAGCTGTGCATGACTGCCGGTATAGCCGGCAGACGGTGGACTGCGTCTGCAGGAAGACATAAAAAAGTCCGGCATTGCCGGACAGCATGAAACAAACCGTGACTGTCTAATTCCCGGCAGCCGCCAGCGCAGAAGAGCCTGCAGCAGCAGAAAGCCTGTCCTTGAAAAACTGGATCACAGGTCCCATCATCAGCACATTGCAGATGGTCCCGATACCAATGAGAGATGCGACGTCACCGCCGGCCAGAATCATGGCCAGGATCCCGGCCATGATGCAGAAGGCATCACAGCCAATACGGGCAGACCGGTAGGAAATCCTGCCATGGGAGTATTTCTCCATCATAAGCTGCAGGGCATCATAGGGTGCCACACCCAGTGAGGGGATGATATAGCAGGCAACACCGAAGGAAGCCATAAGCATGGCACAGACCATGAGAATCAGCCTGACGGCCAGACCGGATTGCGGCAGCCATCCGTTGACCATGAACAGCACTGCATCGGATATGTATCCGATGAGGATCATGTTGGCGGCTGTCCCCGGACCGATGGTCCGGCGGCCCCAGATCAGAACCGGGACAAACAGGAGCAGATTCATGATCAGCTGCCATGTCCCGAAGGACAGGCCAAGCAGTTCACTGATGCCCAGGTTCATGGTCGTGAAAGGATCGGCACCAAATCCCGCATGGCGGAAAAGACCGCTGCCAAGGCCAATACACAATACACCGCCGCTCATCATGGCGATTCGTCTGCTTTTTCCGTCAATCATGACTGATCCTCCTTTGCCCGCTGTGGCTCTGATTCGGTATTCAGTATAAGGAAAAGAGGCAGAGAGGATACGGCATTCTGTTGAAGGAAACAGGCGAAATGTTGGATGTCCAGCTCGTTTGGCCGGCTGGACCGGACTTGTTGTGAGACGCAGAATATACCGGTGGCGGCAGGCGGCCTGACAGACGGCTGACGTGTGTTTCATCCTGCCGAAATCGGCGTTCCGGTTCTGCATTTCAGCATCAGGCAGCGGCGTCATGCCGGCTCTTTACGCCGCTGTCATCTGAATCCTTCCCGGTGACTGTGATGTGAATTTCCTGTTTGCAAAACTGAGTCTTGTCTTTATACTGGCAACGAAAACAAAAGCTGACTTCAGGGCAGGGTGCAATTCCCTACCGGCGGTATAGCCCGCGAGCCGCAAGGCATGATCCGGTGAAACTCCGGAGCCGACAGTATAGTCTGGATGGAAGAAGAATGGCTGTTGATTTCTGTCTTTTTGCATACTTCCGGTTCTCAGTACCTGCTCTGTGCGCAGGCAGCCTGAACCGGAATACCAGTACTGATTGTGCACGGATACACGAAATCAGCCAATTGACCATATGCTCTGGATTGAGTTCTGTCATCCAGAGCTTTCTTTCATGTTTTTTTGCGCTCTGATGAAAAATTCAGGGCGTTTTCCATTGACAGAAGAAACACATGAATTACGAAACATGTATGAAAACAGCACTGCAGCTGGCCCGCAGAGGCGCCGGCTGGACAGCGCCGAATCCTATGGTCGGGGCTGTGATCGTAAAAAACGACAGAGTGATCGCAGAAGGGTGGCATCGGCGATGCGGGGATCTGCATGCCGAGCATGAAGCTTTGAACAACTGCCGGGAATCCTGCAGGGGAGCCACTCTGTATGTCACACTGGAACCCTGCTGCCATGAAGGCAGACAACCGCCATGCACGGATGCCATTCTCCAGTCCGGGATCAGGGAAGTTGTGATCGGATGTCCGGATCCGAATCCTCAGGTGAGCGGAAACGGTATCCGAATTCTCAGAGAGCATGGAATTACGGTGCGGACGGGTGTCCTGGAACAGGAATGCCTGGCACCCAACCATGCTTTCTTCCACTGGATCAGAACCGGGCTGCCATTCATTGCCTTGAAATACGCCATGACACTTGACGGGAAAACAGAGGCTGCCTCCGGGAACTCAAAATGGATCACCGGCGAAGAAACCAGGGCCTATGTCCACCGGCTGCGGCATGAATATACCGGAATCCTGGCGGGGATCGGGACTGTGCTCAAGGACGATCTTATGCTGAACTGCCGTCTTCCGGAAACCAGAGATCCCGTGAGGATTGTGTGTGATACGAATCTCTCCATGCCGCTGAACTGCAGCCTGGTCAGAAGTGCCACGCGCTGTCCGCTGATCATTGCCACTTGTGTGACCGACAAAAATCGTCTGGCAGCTTATGAACGCGCCGTATGCAGGATCCTGACATGCCGCCGGAAACATGGTCATGCTGATCTCAGGGACCTGATGTGCAGACTGGGAAAAATGGAAATCAGCAGTATTCTGGTGGAAGGCGGCAGCTTCGCCGCTTCCCTTCTGGAGGAACATCTTGTAAACAGAGTTGTTGCCTGTATAGCACCATGGCTGTTGGGCGGTGAACTCTCAAAATCTCCCATTGGCGGAAGCGGCGTGTTCAATCCGGCAGAAGGGGTCGTCCTTCGCAATACAAAGATGATGCAGATGGGCACGGATTATGTGATTGAATGAGATATATAGGGTATGTTTACGGGAATCATTGAAGAATGCGGAACGGTTCAGGCTGTTCGACGGGATGGCCGCTCCGAAAAAATCACCATATCTGCAGAAACCATCCCGGGATCCCTGAAGCCAGGGGACAGCGTGGCAGTAAACGGGATCTGTCTGACTGTGACATCCTGCACAGAAGACGGCTTTTCTGCGGATGTGATGCCGGAGACCACGCGCCGTTCGGCTTTGTCACAGCTGAAAACCGGCAGCAGAGTCAACCTGGAACGGGCCATGCCGGTCAATTGACGCTTTGACGGTCACCTGGTGAGCGGACACATTGATGGGACCGGGAAAATTGTCAGAATAGTCAAAGACGCCAACGCCATCCGGTTTGCCATTGCGGCTTCCCCTGCCATTCTTTGCCAAATTGTCGAAAAGGGATCTGTCGCAGTAAACGGCATTTCACTGACGGTCACTGCTGTGGGAAAGACAGACTTTGAAGTATCTGTCATTCTGCATACCCGGGACGTAACGACGCTTGGCAGGCTCCGGGTTTCGGATCCTGTCAATCTGGAGACGGATATGATTGAAAAATAGGTGTACCGTTTCCTGCAGACAGCTGCAAAGAATACGACCCCTGAATCCCACGCCCTTACAGCCGGCTGCCTTCGGGAAAACGGCTTCTGAAAGAGGCAGAACCACAGAAACAGACAGGAAATACAACCATGATACAAACAACAACACGATTGAACAGGCCCTTCAGGACCTCAGAGACGGAAAACTCATACTGGTGACCGACGATCCACAGCGGGAAAACGAAGGTGATCTGATTGCTGGGGCAAAATTTGCGAATCAGGAGACCATGAATTTCATGGCAACACATGGAAAGGGGCTGATCTGTCTGCCTTTGTCAGAGCAGATGGCAGCCCGGCTTCACTTGACACCCATGACATCCGACAATACCGACAATCATAAAACCGCCTTCACCTTATCAGTTGACCATGTAACCACCTCAACGGGTATATCGGCCCAGGAGCGGGCCATTACGGCCAAAGCCTGTGTTGACAGCCAGTCACCCCCCGGAGGATTTTCGCCGCCCTGGGCATCTCTTTCCGCTGATTGCAAAATCCGGCGGCGTCCCGGAAAGAAACGGTCATACGGAAGCGACCGTTGACCTGTGCAGACTGGCCGGCCTGGCCCCCTGCGGTCTTTGCTGTGAAATCAAGATCCCGGATGGTTCCATGATGCGCACAGAAGAACTGAAAGAGTTTGCCAGGGAGCATCACCTGACCATGGTGTCCATATCCGGGCTGCATAAATACAGATAAATTCATGAAGTTCTCATCGAACAGAAAGCCAGAGTCAAACTCCCTACACGTTTTGGAGAGTTCGTCATGCATGGATTTTCAAGCCTGAGCGACGGCAGTGAACCCGTCGAGCTGGCAAAAGGAGATGTTGAGGGAAAGGAAAATGTTCTTTGCCGGATTCATTCCGAATGCCTTACCGGAGATGTCTTCGGTTCCCGCCGCTGTGACTGCGGTCAGCAGCTCGCCAGGGCACTGGAAGCCATTGAGGAAAAAGGCGAAGGTGTCTTGCTGTACCTTCGCCAGGAAGGAAGAGGAATTGGCCTGCTGAACAAGCTCCACGCCTATGAACTGCAGGAGCAGGGGCTGGATACCCTGGACGCCAATCTTCATCTGGGGTTTGAGGCGGATGAAAGAGACTACTTTGCTGCTGCCCAGATACTCCGGTTTCTTGGGGTAAAGAGCATTGAACTCATGACCAACGACCCTGATAAAGTCAGTCGGCTGGAACTGTACGGAACACAAGTCACGAACCGGGTACCGGTTGAAATTGAAGCCTGCAGTCATGACCGGCGGTATCTGCAGACAAAGCAGACCAGGATGGGACATCTGCTGCATGTCACGGAAGAGACAGGAAAAAATGCCTGACAGAAAGATCATCCTGGAAGCGCAGTGAATCCGGATTGTCAGGGATTTCTGCCGCAACATATTGCAGTACCTGTCGGGTCTGTTTTCCGACAGGTATTCAAAGTAAATGAAAGGAATATAAAATGACCAATATCGAAGGCGTATTTCCCGCAGCTCAGCCCAAAATCGGAATCATCGTTGCCCGGTTCAACGAATTCATTACCTCAATACTCTTGTCCGGCGCCCGTGACGGTCTGGTCCGGCACGATGTCAGCGACTCAGACATTGATGTCTGCTGGGTGCCTGGGGCTTTTGAAATACCTCTGGCAGCGGAAAAATGGCAGCAGGCGGCAAGTATGATGGTCTGATCTGTCTGGGGGCAGTCATTCACGGTGCCACCAGTCATTGTGAGTATGTATGCAATGAAGTATCCATGGGAATTGCATCCGTGTCCATGAAACACAGTCTGCCTGTCATGTTCGGAGTTCTGACAACGGATACCATTGAGCAGGCTGTTGAAAGAGCCGGAACGAAAGCCGGAAACAAAGGGTGCGACTGTGCTTTGGGGGTTCTGGAAATGATCTCTTTGTTTGATGCAATGGACACAGCCTGCAAATAAATACCATAGACTGTCATTTCCCGGCTCAAAATCAAACTGAGGCACTCTCGGATTGATGCAGTTCTGCCATGCAGAGCTGATCAAGTCAAAGGCTGCTGTATGGTGGGTTTTTTGCTCCTGCGGCTGCAGATCGGCATGGCAGGCTGCAGCAACGACATACCCTTCCTTTTGCAGAGTGGAAGCCTAGATACCAGCTGTGGCTGTCCTGTATGATTCAGTTGCCATATATCAGTCAGCTGCAAATACAGAAAGAGAGGAACTGACAATGCAGGAACGGAAAGTCTGTCTGATCACAGGCGGTGGAAAGGCGCTTCTGAAGGATGGTAAGCCCGGTGCAATCGGCTACGGCATAGCCCACGTCTTTGCCGCGGAAGGATACAACCTTGTGATCACCGGCCGAAATGTCAAAAAGCTGGAATCTGCGAAGGAAGAACTGGAGTCTCTGTATGGGATCGAGGTACTGCCTTTGCAGGGAGATGTCGCCGCAGGAAACGACAACGAGGAAACCGTCAGGGCTGTCATTGAGTCAGCCATCAGCCGGTTTGGCCGTCTGGATGTGCTGATCAACAACGCCCAGGCTTCGGCTTCGGGCATTCCATTGACAGATCATACAACGGAGCAGTTTGACCTGGCTGTGTATTCCGGCCTGTATGCCTGTTTTTACTACATGAAAGCAGCCTATCCATATTTGAAGAAGACCAGAGGCAGTGTGATCAACTTTGCGTCCGGCGCCGGTCTGTTCGGAAACTTTGGTCAGTGTGCCTATGCGGCTGCCAAAGAAGGCATCCGGGGCCTGAGCCGGGTGGCTGCCACAGAATGGGGAAAAGACGGGATCAATGTCAATGTGATCTGTCCCCTTGCCTGGACCAGTCAGCTGGAGAGTTTTGCCGAAGCGTACCCGGAGGCGTTCAAAGCCAATGCCCACATGCCGCCCATGGGCCATTACGGAGATGTGGTGAAGGACATCGGTCGTGTCTGTCTGCAGATTGCAGGCCAGGATTTTACCTATATGACCGGTGAAACCATCACCCTGGAAGGCGGTCTCGGTCTCCGCCCGTAGCCCGGCTTCAATGGAATACCGACGAGGTATCCATACACTGTTCATCAGGGAAAGTATCGAGGTTCAAGGGCCGGCATACAGTCTCCAACCGGATTACCTGTTCATCAGTCTGGTACTTTCCTGTTGTCCTGAAGATCAAATCCCGCAGCAGCCTGACAGCTGCGGGTTTTCTGTTGCAGCTTGTGGGCTGACAGACTCTGAGAATATACCCTTTGCCAGCTGAATCATTTCAACAGCGTCTCAAGAGGACCTGAACCAGATAACCCGGATCTATCAGTGACTATGGACCTAATAATAAAAAAAGCCCGACAGGATTTCCTGCCGGGTTGATTTTCGAAATGGTGGGGTCGATGCGACTCGAACGCACACGAGTTGCCTCACTACCGCCTGAAGATAGCGTGTCTGCCAATTCCACCACGACCCCATACATCAATAAAAACTGGTGAGGCCGATGCGACTCGAACGCACACGAGCCAAGCTCACTACCCCCTCAAAGTAGCGTGTCTACCGGTTCCACCACGGCCTCAGTTTTTACATGTTCCTGTCCGGAACATTTGATATGTTATCAGAACCGGTAACTTCTGTCAAAGAATTTTTGAAGCCGCTATGAAACCAGGTATGGCGGGACAGTCTAGCCGCCAGAATCCGTGCGCCGTTTATTCCTTCAGCAGACCCAGACCTGAAAGCCACTCACGCAATGCATCCGTCTGGTCTACAGCCTGCCTGCCATTACAGGCAAATCCCTTCATGACTCTGGCTGTCCGACACGCATCCTGCAGCAGTATGAAACTCTGTCCGATGCCTCCGCCGCCATTGGTGCAGAACGGTACAATCCTCTTCCCTGCCAGGTCATACTGCTCCAGGAATGAATACACAATATAAGGCAGATCTCCACCCCAGTTGGGAAAGCCCACAAACAGCACATCATACTGATCCATATCCCGGACTGACCCCGTCACAGCAGGCCTGAGATGCTTTGCCGTTTCTTCTTTGTACCGGTCCACCGTGGCTCTGTAGTCTTCCGGATAGTCATCCACCGGCTGAATCTGAAACAGGCTGCCGCCTGTCAGATCTGCAATCTCCTTTGCCAGCGTGGCTGTATATCCTGTATGAGAGAAATACGCAATCAGAATCTTGTGTTTCATTGCATTCACGATCCTTTCCGCTCTGCTTTGTGCTTTCTGCAGATAAAGCCTGTCTTCATGATACGCAGGTGGCACGGCAGAAAATATCAGTCTGCACCAATGGCTGGCATCCCGATGCACATGTCTCATTCTCCCGCTGCTCCTGCCTCTTCCTGATCTTGCACCCTCCATTTTCCCGGAAGCCATCAGACGGGTTGGCAGCCTGTGATACGATAAACAGGCCTGACAAGTCGATGACTGGCCGGGTTTACAGAAAGTAGGCGATTGCCTCACGACAACCGCCCCTTATCAAACCGGACGTGCAGATTTCCCGCATCCGGCTTTCCGACACGAATTTCACTAACCAGTCTGGCACAACAGAAGACTGAAAAAAAATCTATTTCGCATTCGCATACATGAAGAACCTGCTTCGTTCTGCCGAGGTTCTGGTTCTTCTTTTGCTTTTGCGTATCTCCCAATGTTCAAGGTACCGGTTCACGTTGTAACTGCTGTCCCTCACCTGGATTTTCATCAGTGCGCCACAAACGAGTTTCATCTTTTTCAGGAAAAACTCGATTCCGTATTTGACGTGAAGCAGTGTGGCCTGTTTGCGGTTTCCATGCAGGCGTCCCCGATTGGAAAATGCAGTCCTCAGTCTCTCCCTGACATATCCATCCAGTTTTTCAAAGTCCAGCGTGGCCATTCCATGAAAAGGCTTGTTTCGCTTGAGACATTCCCACCGGACGACTTCACATGCCTGATTCGCTATGAGGAAATAGTTGAACTTTCCTCTCAATACCGGATTGAGACGGTCTGTCCACTCCTCATAGCTGAACGTGCAGTTTTTGTTCGTTCGTGCTTTGATGTCCTCCTTGAATCTCTTCAGGGATTTGACGCTCGGCTCTACTTTGTAGTAGGCCCTTCCTTCTCTGGACGTTCGCAGGTGATAGAACGTGAAACCCAGAAAGTCGAAATCGTCTTTCCGGTAGTCCACTTCCTTCGTCTTGTCCTCGGCGAGTTCAAGTTTCAGGTCGTTCATCACCCGTGCTACCACCTCCTTCGCTTTCTGGAGTTCTTCCTCACTCTTGCACATGCAGATACAATCGTGAAGTCGTTCCCCTTCCGTCCCACATGTTTCCATGTTTTCTTCCGTACTATGAGAACGTCTGACTCCTGTGCACAGTATGTACGCTTTCGCTCAGCTTATACGTACGGCTCCATTGAAGATGCACAGGCCTCACGGGGTCATCTGTACTTTCCCTCATCAGCCCGCAGCAGACTTGCACACCGAAACCCCACCTGTTCTGCTGACAGGCCATAGAACGGGCCATTGGACTTCATCTTATTTCCGGAGATTCGTCGTCATTTCAGTGCCACAGCGTCTTGATAGATTTGAGCTGGCTGATTCGCATCCGCCCCCTCCGCACGACATCTCACGACACCGCACTGGGCATTGCTCTCCCGCCTGGCTGTCCCCATGGCGGGCGGAGGTCTTGCACCTCACGGGGAAAAATTCCTCTTTCCGCCTTTATGCCTCGTTTGTTCATTAGCGTCAGCATTTTTCAGGCGTAGTGGAAGAAATGATTAACGGCCGGATGGCTGTTAATGCGTACGACTGCCCGTCGCACAGAAAGCGGATCCGACAGGATCCGGAAAGGAGATTTGATGATCAAAGTTGGCATTGTCGGTTACGGCAACCTGGGAAAAGGCGTGGAAAAAGCCGTCAGCCAGGCCTGTGACATGGAACTGACGGGCATTTTTACCCGCCGCGATCCTGCATCCATCCAGCCAGCCGGGATGACACCGGTCTACGGTCTGGAGGATGCCGTTCAGTTTGAAAAGGACATCGATGTGATGATTCTGTGCGGCGGCAGCGCAACGGATCTGCCACAGCAGACACCGGAATTCGCTGCCTGGTTCAATGTGGTGGATTCCTTTGATACCCACGCAAGAATCCCGGAGCATTTTGACCGGGTAAATCAGGCTGCAGTCAAAGCGGGCAAAACGGCGGCTATATCCATCGGCTGGGATCCGGGCCTGTTTTCGTTGAACAGGCTGATTGCCGAATCCATTCTGCCGGAAGGAAACAGCTATACCTTCTGGGGCAGAGGTGTGTCCCAGGGACACTCGGATGCCATTCGCCGCATCGAAGGTGTCGCGGATGCCCGCCAGTACACCATTCCTGTTCCGGAAGCCATCGAATCTGTCCGGAACGGAGAAAACCCCGATTTGAGCACCAGACAGAAACATACCCGGGACTGCTATGTAGTGGCTGAAGAAGGTGCCGATCTGGAACGCATAGAATCTGAAATCATCCACATGCCAAATTATTTCAGCGACTACGACACAACGGTGCACTTCATCACAAAGGAAGAGCTTGCCGATAATCACAGTTCCCTGCCCCATGGCGGCTTTGTGATGCGCAGCGGCACAACAGGGGACAACAGTCACCTGATTGAATATTCCCTGAAGCTGGATTCCAACCCGGAATTCACTGCCTCGGTCCTGACCGCCGTGGCACGCGCAGTGGTCCGCATGAACCAGGAGGGACTTGCCGGTGCCAGGACCATATTCGACATTCCTGCCGGCTATCTGTCCTGGAAAAGCCCGGAAGAGTTGAGAAAATCCATGTTGTAAACAGCAGGTATCTTCTGTCTTTGCTCCCCGTGAATCCCGCAGGATCCAGGCTTCGCCTCATGGTTCCCGCTTATCTGTTCCGCTCTGATCACATACTGACTGCGGACCTGTCCCCTTCGCAGATGCCGGCGAAAGTCGGGCAGCTGCACCTGCAGCCCTGTATAGTCAGAGATGTCAATGATCATTGGGAGGAACGCATGAACTGGATTGAATCGCTGCAATGTGCCATAGACTGCATGGAAACACACCTGACACAGAATATACGGCCAGCCGAAATCGCTGCAGAATGCGGGTATTCAGCCGGGCACCTGCAGAAAGGGTTTACGCTTGTAACCGGATATACCTTCGCGGAATACATGAGAAAACGCAGGCTGTACCAGGCTGCTCTGGAACTGAAAGCCAGTCCGGACCGCCGCATCCTGGATGTGGCAATAAAATACGGATATGACTCCCCGGATGCCTTTGTCAGGGCGTTCCGCAGCTTCCACGGTGTCCTGCCCAGCCAGGCCCGGGAACCGGGAGTCTGCATCACCATGTTTCAGCCATTGCAGATTCATCTCAGCGTGCAGGGAGGAACAGCCATGAATCACACCATACAGCACATCCCTTCATTCGAACTGATCGGACAAGTCTTTCATCTATCTTCTCAGGAAAATTCCTTTGCCGTGATTCCCCGGAAGTGGGCCAACTTCATGTCGGTCTGCCGTACCCTCGTGGAAGAAAATCAGCCGGATTCCGCCCTGAAACAGGCCATCTGGCAGAACAACATCGGTGAATTCGGCCTGTGCCACGAGACATCGGACGGGCTGGACTATATGATCGCCGGCAAATACCGGGGCGGTCCGGTTCCGGAAGGATTTGAACTGCGGACCGTGCCGGCTTTGACCTGGGCCATGTTTGACTGTCCTGGCCCGGTGCCTGAGGCCCTGCAGACTGTCACAAGCCGGATCTTTACCGAATGGCTGCCGCAGAATCCCGACTGGCTGCCCGATGGGGACCTGTCCATGGAGTACTATCCCATGGGAGACAGCAGCGCCCCGGATTACCGGTCACAGGTGTGGATCCCCGTGAAGAACAAACAGAACTGTCGCTGAACAGACAAAATGCCATCTTTCGCACAGGGAAGATGGCATTTTCGTTTGTGATTCCATACGGTGGAATCCAAAGGTCCGGCCCTCTGTCCGAAGACGAGTTCCACCTTCGGCCTTCCGTCACTGTCAGTCTTCTTATTCTGAAACGTGTTCCAGGCTGTCTTCATTCCTTTTCCAGCAGGCACACCGCTTCCACATTCGGGGTCTGCGGGAACATATCCACCGGCTGCACCCACCTGGCCTTCCAGCCCTTTTGCTCAAAGCGCTCCAGGTCGCGTTTCAGCGTATTGGGGTTGCAGCTGACATAGACAATACGCCGGGGATCGATCCGGGCGATGTCCTCGATTCCCTGCCCGCTCAGTCCCTTGCGCGGCGGATCCACGATCAGCACATCCGCCTGGTCCTGAAACTGACGGGCGAATTCCGTGGCATCCTGACACACAAACTGTGCATTGTTGATGCCGTTGAGCCGTGCATTCTCCCGGGCATTTTCCACTGCCTCCGGTACGATCTCCACCCCCGTCACCTGCGCTCCCCGCCTGGCTGCGAGCAGCCCCAGTGTGCCGGTACCGGAATACATGTCGATCACACGGTCTCCCGGATGAATGTCCGCCGCGTCCATGGCGGTGTTGTACAGGACTTCCATCATCTCCGGATTCACCTGGAAAAAGCTTTTGAAGTTCAGCCGGATCCGGATGCCCAGACAGTCCTCCTCGATGCTCTCCGATCCATGCAGGACCCGGGACTCATCGCCCAGGATCACGTTGTCATTGCGGACATTGCGGTTGAATACCACGCTGACCAGATCCGGAAATTCCCTTGCAAGTTTCTCTGTCAGCCTGTCATAGCGGTTTTCTTCGCCGATAAACACCACCTGGCACTGTCCAGTTTTCCTGCTTCTCCTCAGGAACAGATGCCGCAGTCCCCTGGCCAGATCCGGAGTCAGTTCCTTCCTTATATATTGATACAGTTCATTCAGCCTTCTGTCCTGGATCAGACAGGTATCCGTATCCACAATGGTGTGGGAATTCGGGCGGTAAAACCCGGTGATGACCCGGTCATCGTCCGTGACCTGGACAGGAAACTGCGCTTTGTTCCGGTAATAATACGGAACATCCATACCCAGTGTGTTCCGGACTTCGATCCCCGGAAATTTCCGTTTCATCCATCCGGTCTTCCAGGCCAGCTGACTTTGATACTCCAGGTCCTGTAGGGCACAGCCGCCGCATTTGCCGAACACCGGACACAGAGCCTGTGTCCTTTCCGGACTGTCGCTCAGGCGTTCCATGACCCTGCCGATGGCAAAACTCTTTTTCGCCAGGATCACCCGGATCCTGGCTTTTTCCTGCGGCAAAAGTCCCGGGACAAACACCACTTCACCATTGTGCCGCAGCACACCATATCCCTGGTCGGAGAGATCGGTGCACTCTCCGGTGAATTCTTCGTTTCGTTTCATGGCCTCATTATAGATTTCCGGCATCACGATTGACAACTTGCACGGCTGCGTCTAAACTCATAGCGTACTATTTAATAGCCGGCTATGTTTCTGGCTGTGAAAGGAGGATACCGTGTGCGAAAGTGACATTGCCCTGCCCCATCCCGAGGAACTGGGCTACTATGTCCGCCGCATCGACGGACAGTTCGCAAAACACCGTCGTCTTGAACTCAAACAGTACGACCTGACTTCTTCTCAGTTTGACGTGCTGTTCTGGATCATGAAACGACAGCAGCGGGAGAACCTGGATACCATCCAGAAAGACATCGAACGCTACTTCCATATCTCCAATCCGTCGGTTTCCGGCATCATTTCCCGTCTGGAACAGAAGGGATTTGTGGAACGGGTGCGCAGCGACAAAGACCGCCGCATCTGTCATATCCAGCCCACAGAAAAAGCCAGGGCGATGCAGAAAACGCTCTGGAAAGCCCACAGGGACATGGAAGAGCGCATCCGCTCTGAATACGGTCCGGGTCCCTATGAGCAGCTCATGAAGGAACTCAACCGGCTGCTGTCACTGCTGACTGAAATTGTAAAGGAGGAAAGCGCATGCTGAAAGTGCTTCTGGCACAAGTGAAGGAATACAAGGCTGATTCCATCAAGACACCCATTCTTGTCATGGGTGAGGTGGTGTTTGATGTCCTGATTCCATTTCTCATGGCACTGCTCGTGGATGAAGGAATCAACAAAGGCGACATGCACGCCATCCTGCTCTATGCAGGTCTGATGCTGGCTTCCGCCATCATTGCCCTGATCCTGGGAGGACTTTCAGGAAAATACGCAGCCATTGCATCCTGCGGATTTGCGAAAAACGTCCGGGATGCGGAGTTCCGGAACATTCAGAACTTCGCCTTTGAAGACATCGACAAGTTCTCCACCGGCGGCCTGATCACCCGCATGATGACAGATGTGAACAACCTGCAGATGGCCTACCAGATGATCATCCGTGTAGCCGTCCGCACCCCCTTCATGATGCTGGCCAGTCTGTTCATGATCTTCTCCGCCTCCAGCCGTCTGGGCTGGTGGATCGTGGCGATTCTGATTGTACTGGCTATCCTGATTTTCGGGATGATGAAGCTCGTTCACCCGATTTTCATGAAGATGTTCAAAAAATACGACAAGCTGAATGAATTCGTGCAGGAAAACACAACGGGTATCCGGGCGGTGAAGTCCTTTGTCCGGGAAGGATTCCAGACGGCTCACTTTGACGAAGCCAGTCAGGATATCTACAAAGTCAACAAACGGGCAGAAAAGATACTGGTTCTCAACCAGCCTGTGATGATGCTGGCGGTGTATTCCTCTATTCTCCTTGTCTGCTGGGTGGGAGCTCAGCAGGTTGTGGACGGTTCCATGCAGGTTGGCTCCCTGATGTCGCTGTTCACCTACATCATGACACTGCTCATGTCTCTGATGATGTTCTCCATGGTATTCATCCAGATCATCATGTCCATGGCCAGCGCCCGCCGGGTGGTGGAAGTCATCACTCAGGTCTCCAGCCTGCAGTCTCCGGCTGATGGCGTGAAGGAAGTCAGAAACGGCGAAATCGTATTCGACCACGTCCGGTTCAACTATGCGGAAAACCCCGATGATCCCTATATCCTGGATGATGTGAACGTCACGATTCCCTCCGGTTCATCCTTTGGAATCCTCGGCGCCACCGGTTCCGGAAAAACCTCCTTCGTGCAGCTGATTCCCCGGCTGTATGACGTGACCAGCGGAGAGGTCCGTGTGGGCGGTCTCAATGTAAAGGACTATGATCTGAAATGCCTGCGGGACAAAGTGGCCATGGTGCTGCAGAAAAACGTCCTGTTTTCCGGTTCCATCATCGACAACATGCGCTGGGGCGCCGAAGATGCCACGCTTGATGAGATCCGGGAGGCCTGTCACCTGGCTCAGGCGGATGAATTCATTGAAAAGATGCCGGATAAATACAACACCTACATTGAACAGGGAGGTACCAATGTCTCCGGCGGTCAGCGTCAGCGTCTGACAATTGCACGGGCGCTGCTGAAAAAGCCGAAAATCCTGATTCTGGATGATTCCACCAGCGCAGTGGACACCAGAACCGATCAGCTGATCCGCGAGGCGTTCCAGACAAAGATCCCGGATACCACAAGGATCATCATCTCCCAGCGTGTGAGCTCCATTCAGGACTCCGACCTGATCATGGTCCTCAACGAAGGAAAAGTCGAAGCGACAGGCACCCATGAAGAACTGCTGAAGACCTGTCCGATTTACCAGCAGACGTACGAACAGCAGCAGAAAGGAGGAGACTTCGATGAACAATAACCAGAACAAAGACGGTCTGAAGCGGGTATTTTCGCTGATCTGGAAAAACTACAAGCTTCAGGTCGTGATCATTGTTTTCCTCATTCTGTTCTCGGCACTTGCCAACGTGCTTGGTTCCACGTTCCTGCAGACGCTGATCGATCAGTACATCACACCTCTGTCAGGCCAGAGCAACCCGGATTTCAGCGGACTGCTCAAGGCCATTGCCGGAATGGCAGGGATTTACCTGGCGGGTATTCTGTCCACCTGGATCTGGAACCGGCTGATGGTCAACATTTCCCTGGGTACTCTCAACGATGTCCGTGAAGGGCTGTTCCGGCATATGGAAACACTGCCGGTTTCCTACTTCGATACCCACGCCCACGGGGACATCATGTCGATTTACACCAATGACACTGATACCCTGCGGCAGCTGATTTCCCAGTCTGCTCCCCAGGTGCTCTCCAGCGGCGCGCAGATCGTGTTTGTGCTGGTGTCCATGTTTGTCATGAACTGGCAGCTGGCGCTGGTGACGGTGATCATGGGCGGTGTCATGCTCTATGCCAGCCGCTTCATCTCCTCCCGCTCCGGCCGGTTTTTCCGGGAACAGCAGAAACAGCTGGGTGCAGTGAACGGATTCATCGAGGAAATGATGGAGGGCCAGCGGGTGATCAAGGTCTTCACACACGAAGAGAAGTCCATCCAGGATTTCGAAGCAGTCAATGACAAACTGTGTGATGCCAGTACCAATGCCAATAAATTTGCCAACATCCTCATGCCCATCTGCATGAACATCGGCTACATTTCCTATGTCCTGACCGCTCTGACAGGCGCCATCTTCGCCCTGAACGGCATGTTCGGAATAACACTGGGTACCATTGCGGCCTTCCTGCAGCTGAACCGTTCCTTCAACAACCCCATCGTGCAGATCTCGCAGCAGGTCAATGCCGTGGTCATGGCCGGTGCCGGTGCCCAGCGGATTTTCGCCCTCATGGACACACCTTCGGAAACCGACAACGGTGTGGTCACGCTGGTCCGTGCAAAGAAGGAGAACGGACAGTGGGTGGAAACACAGGAATATACCGGTCACTGGTGCTGGAAGCATCCCCGTCCCAATGGCAAAACCGAACTGGTGGAACTCAAAGGCGATGTCCGGTTCGATGATGTGAACTTCGGCTACACCAAGAAAAAGCAGATCCTGCATGATATTTCTCTGTTTGCCAAACCGGGACAGAAAATCGCTTTCGTCGGTGCCACCGGTGCCGGCAAGACCACGATCACGAACCTGATCAACCGATTCTACGACATCCAAAGCGGCATGATCACCTATGACGGCATTGACATCAAGCTGATCAAAAAAGACGATCTGCGTCACTCCCTGGGCATTGTGCTGCAGGACACAAACCTGTTCTCCGGCACGATCATGGACAACATCCGGTTCGGCAAGCTGGATGCCACGGATGAGGAATGCATTGCCGCGGCCAGACTGGCCAGGGCAGATGATTTCATCCGCCACCTGGAGCACGGGTATGACACGGTCATTGAAGGATCCGGCGAATCCCTTTCACAGGGACAGCGTCAGCTGATTGCCATTGCCCGGGCTGCCGTGGCCAATCCCCCGGTGCTGATTCTGGATGAAGCCACGTCTTCCATTGACACCCGCACTGAGCGGCTGGTGCAGGAAGGCATGGACCGGCTGATGCATGGCAGGACAACATTTGTCATTGCCCACCGGCTGAGCACGATCATGAACTCGGATGCGATCATGGTCCTGGACAATGGCCGGATCATTGAACGTGGTGATCACGATGATCTGATCAGACAGAAAGGCACCTATTACCAGCTGTATACCGGAAAGCTGGAAATGGACTAGATGCAGTCTTGAGATCCTCCGCTCAGGAGGATCTCATACGACAGATCGAAGAGCCTTCGGGCTCTTTTTCTTTTTAAATAACCCACGTCTAGCGTACTTCATGGACGGTTTCCACATATTACTGTCACAAGATTTGTATTTTCATACGATTCTTTAAAACTGACCGAATCGGCAGGTTTTAAACGTGCATCTATGGATTGACTCAGGTAAATTGAAAGCAGTTACAGAAAAGGAGAGTCCGACTATGAAATCACGATCCCGATTCTTTCTGCAGACCGCTGCCGGTCTGCTTGCTCTTTCTCTGGCTGCCTGCACCGCAGCTCCTGCCGCTTCCGAAGAAAAACCAGCCGAAGCTGCGGGTACCTATGCCTACCACATCGGCGGTTATGACTGGGGCGGACGTGTGGATGAGGTCACATTGACTCTGGATGCTCCCGTTGACAGTGTGTCCAAAGACACGTTCCAGGTGAAAGAAACTGTGGAAACCGACGATGAGAAGACCAAAGAGAATGACCTGACTGTCACTGAGGCATACCTGACAGATGACAAAGGCGAGAAAACAGACAAGGCATCCAAATACGTCACCCTGAAGCTTAAACCCGAACTGGACCGCGGCAACCCGCTGTATTTTTCGGGAAAAACCGGCTACAACACCTGGGCAGATCCCTATACCCTGACTTTCACGGTAGCCGAAGGACAGAAGCTGGAATCTGAAGGCAACCCGCTGACCAGTGTAACGATCGACGAAAAAGCCACGGGCAAAACCACGGCAGTGGATGAATACAAAGAAGCGGAGTTCAAAGCCAGCGACGGAATCACCTATGACTACGGATTGTATGAACCCGCTGACAAAGCCAAAACGCTGTTTGTCTGGCTCCATGGCCAGGGGGAAGGCGGATCCTACACCACGAAGGACGCCACCGACCTGAAAGTGTGTGAACTGGCAGGCGATGCCTCCTTCTTCCTGGGGGCTGATTTCCAGGAAGCCACAGGCGGTGCCAATGTGCTGGTTCCCATGTGTCCGACCTACTGGATGGACCCGGATGGCACGAAGGAAATCGGTGCAGAATGCCTGGACTACGGCTACCGGGAATCCGCCTACACCAAATCGCTGGTGGAGCTGATTGACAAAGTAAAGAAGGAAACCGGCAGCGAGAAAGTCGTCATTGCGGGATACTCCAACGGCGGTTACATGGCAATGAACCTGGCCATGGAAGAAGCCGGTGCCTATGATGCCTATGTCCCGATTGCCGAGGCAATGAAAAACGAGTATATCGCCGACGAGGATATCGGTGTCATGAAGGACCTGCCCATGTACTTCATCTTTGCCTCCAGCGATCCCACGGTGGATCCGGATACCTATGAGCGTCCCACGATCCAGAGGCTGATGGATGCCGGGGCAAAGGATATCACGGTGTACAACCCGGACAAGGTGCTGGACAAGAACGGCATCAAGGATGAAAACGGGGATCCTGTGGAATACAATGGTCACTTTTCCTGGTTCGACTTTGTGCACAACCAGGCCCATGACGAAGGAAAGCAGACAGTCTTTGACTGGATCGGCGAAAAAGTAAAATGATTCAACTGCCAGACTGCCAGCCGGAAGGCTGGCAGTCTGGCCCAGGAACAGGTATGACAGAAACCAGACCTGAAAGAGACTGGCAGCCAGATCCATAGATTTGCAGGAAGGTTCCTGAACAAAAAGATCTGGTATCTGCAGACCGTCAGAACATGCCATTGAGCTCCATCAGGCTGCACAGTCTTAGACAAAAGCTCCCAAAGAAATGGAACCACCGGAACGGAATGTTCCGTCGGGGCATGCGGCTGTTTATACAAAATCTCTCTCTGTCCGCAGCTGTGTTAAGCAGAAGCGGAAGCA
>OFFZ01000360.1_pt1 | contig 28967 bp, 20 predicted proteins | sample 1521631 | NCBI WGS metagenome assembly OFFZ01 (sample SAMEA3504102, study PRJEB24116) | mouse gut metagenome | biome: mouse gut; feature: mouse-associated habitat; material: faeces | place: Denmark | collected 2011 | reverse complement strand
GATCTGGTTGGGGAAGTCGCTGCGGCCCGTGGCGATCACCGCCGCGCCGCCGGCCTTGGCGTCCTCCGGGAAGATTTCCGGAGTGGGGTTGGCGCAGGCGAAGATGACGGCGTCCTTGTTCATGGTCTTGACCATGTCCGTGGTCACAGTCCCGGGGGCGGAGACGCCGATGAACACGTCCGCGCCCGCCAGCATGTCGGCCAGGGAGCCGGCCTTCTTCTCCAGGTTGGTCACCTGGGCCATCTCCTCCTTGATCCAGTTGAGGCCCTCCCGGCCCGCGTAGATGGCGCCCTTCCGGTCGCACATGGTCACATGCCTGTACCCGGCGGAGAGGAGCAGCTTCACGATGGACACCGCCGCCGCGCCTGCGCCGGAGGTGACGATCCTCACGTCCTCCTTCTTCTTGCCCACCACCTTCAAAGCGTTGGTCAGGCCCGCCAGGGTGATGACGGCGGTGCCGTGCTGGTCGTCGTGGAAGATGGGGATGTCGCATTTCTCCTTCAGCTTCCGCTCGATCTCAAAGCACCGGGGGGCGGCGATGTCCTCCAGGTTGATGCCGCCGAAGGAGCCGGACATGAGGTACACCGCGTTGACGAACTCGTCCACGTCGTGGGTCTTCACGCACAGAGGGAAGGCGTCCACGCCGCCAAATGCCTTGAACAGCACGCACTTGCCCTCCATGACGGGCATCCCGGCCTCGGGACCGATGTCGCCCAGACCCAGCACGGCGGAGCCGTCGGTGATGACGGCGCAGAGGTTGTGGCGGCGGGTCAGCTCGTAGCTCTTGCTGATATCCTTCTGGATTTCCAGGCAGGGCTGGGCCACGCCGGGGGTATAGGCAAGGGACAGGTCCTCCTTGCCCTCCACGGGGACGGTGGCGATGACTTCGATCTTCCCCTTCCACTCCTCGTGGAGGCGGAGCGATTCCTTTGCGTAATCCATAACAATATTCCTCCTGTTTGTATAGTGTTTTCCTTAGTTCTCAAAGGGGAAGCGGTAGGACAGGCCGAGCTTGTCGCGGACCGCGAGGATCTCCTTCTGGACCGTCTCGCCGACGGGCACGCCCTTGTCTTTGCGCTCCTGCCAGGCCAGCCACTCCTTTTCGCCGGCGGTGTAGATGCGCTCCGCGCCGGGGGCCTTCTCAGACGCACGGAGGCCCCGGCAGATGTCGCCGGCGGTCTTTTTGAAGGTGTCCAGCCCCATGAAGAATTCGGGGTTGATGACAAAGAAGAAATGGCCCAGACGGTACATCCGGTTGCTGCCGTCGGGATTCTTGCCGCTGAGGTCCTTTAGGAAGGGGCCGCCGGTCAGGGCGGCGGAGAGGATTTCCACAATGGCGGTAAAGCCGTAGCCCTTGTATCCGCCGGTGGCCTCCCCCAGGCCGCCGATGACGCTGTGCTCCTCCACGGTGACGATCTTCCCGCACTCCCGGGCAGCCTTCAGCACCAGCTCCCCGTCCAGGGGCTTGATGGTGGCCATATTGATGATCCGGGCGTCGATGCCCGCCTCCGCCAGGCGCTTCCCGGCCTCGATGGCCTCGGGGACCATGATGCCCGTGGCGATGACGGCCACGTCCGCGCCCTCCCGCAGGACCTCTCCCCTGCCGATCTCGAACCGGAAGTCCTCGCCGTGGAATACCGGGGTGGCGGCGCGGCCGAAGCGCATGTAGACCGGGCCCTCCATCTCATAGGCGGCCTTCACCATCTGGCGGGCCTCCACGTCGTCGGCGGGGCACATGACGGTCATGCCGGGGATGGTGCGCATGAGGGCGAAGTCCTCGCAGCACTGGTGGGAAGCGCCGTCCTCGCCTACGGAGATGCCGCCGTGGGTGGCGCCGATCTTTACGTTCAGGTGGGGGTAGCCGATGGTGTTCCGGACCTGCTCATAGGCCCGTCCGGCGGCGAACATGGCGAAGGTGGCCGCGAAGGGCACCAGCCCCATGGTACTGAGGCCCGCCGCCACGTTGACCATATTGGCCTCGGCGATGCCGCAGTCAAAGTGGCGCTCCGGAAAGGCCTTCTGGAAAATGCTGGTCTTGGTGGCCCCCGCCAGGTCGGCGTCCAGGACCACCAGGTTCTCTGCCACGGCGCCCAGCTCCTTCAGAGCGCTGCCGTAGCTGTCGCGGGTGGCGACTTTTTTCACATCAGCCATCTTTACACCTCCAATGCCTTCCGGGCTTCCGCCAGCTCGGCCATGCCCTTGGCGTACTCTTCATCGTTGGGGGCCTTCCCGTGCCACCCGGCGTTGTCCTCCATGTAGCTCACGCCCTTGCCCTTGGTGGTCTTCATGAGGATGCAGGTGGGCTTGCCGGAACCGCGGTTGGCGTGGAATTTCGCGAAGGCGGCTTCCAGCTGATCGAAGTCGTGGCCGTCCGCCTTCACCACGTCGCAGCCGAAGGCGGCAAACTTGGCGTCCACCGGCTCGGTGTTCATCACGTCGCAGGTCCGGCCGTCGATCTGAAGGCCGTTGATGTCGGCGATGATGCACAGGTTGTCCAGCTTATAGTGGGCGGCGAACATGGCCGCCTCCCATATCTGGCCCTCGGCCAGCTCGCCGTCGCCCAGCAGGGCGTAGACGTTGAGGTCCTTCCCCAGGTACTTGGCGCCCTTGGCCATCCCGGCGGCGGCGGAGAGGCCCTGGCCCAGGGAGCCGGTGGACATGTCCACGCCGGGGACGGTGTTCATGTTGGGGTGCCCCTGGAGGAAGGAGTCGATGTGCCGCAGCCGGGGCAGCTCCTCCACGGGGAAGTAGCCCCGCAGTGCCAGGGCGGCGTAGAGCCCGGGGGCGGTGTGGCCCTTGGAGAGGACGAACCGGTCCCGGTCCTCCCAGCGGGGGGCCTTGGGGTCGATGCGCATTTCCTTGAAGTAGAGATAGGTAAAGACGTCGGCGGCGGACAGGCTGCCGCCGGGATGGCCGGCCTTCGCGCCGTGGGTGCTGGTCAGGATGCCCTCCCGGACGCTGACGGCGGTCAGCTGCAGGGCTCTCTTTTCTTCTGGCGTCATGAACGCTCCTCCTTACATTTCGAGTGGAGGGGGCTCCCCTCCTTTTGTGGATGTCCTTATGTTCCAGTATAGAGTATCTCCGCCCCGTTTGCAAGAGAACTCCAGGATTTTCCGGAAAATTTTCCGGAAATTTTGAAAAGCCGGAGCAGTATCTCCCGCGCGCCTTGACGGCGGGAGATAAATGTGGTACCATCACGGGCAAATACGATGAGGAGAGGAGGGGGCCGGCGATGGTGCGCGATATGACGTCCGGCAGTCCCATGAAGCTGATCGTGGGATTCGCCGTGCCGATCTTCCTGGGGAATCTCTTTCAGCAGCTCTATTCCGTGGTGGACGCCATGGTCCTGGGCCGGGCCGTGGGGGCGGACGCCCTGGCGGCGGCGGGGTCCACCCAGGCGCTGTCCTTTCTCGTCCTGGGGTTCATCACCGGGCTGACCCACGGCTACGCCATCCTGATCGCCCAGCGCTTCGGCGCGGGAGACTACGCGGGCGTGCGCCGCACGGCGGCCAACGCGGGCTATCTGGCCGCCGTCTCCTCGCTGATCATCACGGCGGCCAGCCTCCTGGGCGCCCGGGCCCTGCTGGAGGTCATGCACACGCCGGAGGACATCTTCCGGGACGCGCTGCTGTATATCCAGGTCATCTTCATCGGGACGGCGGCGTCGGTGGCCTACAACATGTTCTCGGGCATCCTCCGGGCCCTGGGAGACAGCGTGTCGCCGCTGGTGATCCTGGTGGTCAGCTCCATCGTCAACGTGGGGCTGGACGTGCTGTTCGTGGTGGTGTTCCGGTGGGGCGTGGCCGGGGCCGCGTGGGCCACGGTGCTGGCGCAGGCGCTCTCCTCGGCGATGTGCTTCGCCGTGCTGCGCCGCCTGGAGCTGATGCGCTTCCAGCGGGAGGACTGGCGGGGCGACCGGGACGTGATCCGGGCCCTGCTGCGCCTGGGGGTGCCGGTGGGGATCATGAACTCCATCACCGCCATGGGGATCATGCTCCTCCAGAGCGTGGTCAACGGCCTGGGCTCCGTCACGGTGGCGGCCTACACCGCCGGGTCCAAGCTGATGAACCTGGCCCTCCAGCCCGGGGACATCCTGGGCATCGCCGTGGGTACCTATGTGGGCCAGAATCTGGGGGCGGGACGGCTGGACCGCATCCGCGCCGGGGTGCGGCAGTCGGCGCTTCTCTCTTTGGCCATCAACATCGTGATGGGGCTGGTGCTGGCCCTCTTTGGCAGGGAGCTGACGGCGGTGTTCGTCTCCGGCACCGAGGAGGCGGTCATCGAGGCGGCATATCCTTACTTCGTGATCACCGGCGCGGGGGTATGGATCGTGGGGCTCCTGTTCCTGTACCGCTTTGCCCTCCAGAGCCTGGGAGACACGTTCATCCCCATGGTCTCCGGCGGCGTGGAACTGGGGATGCGGGTAGGGGCCGTCCTGGTGCTGGACCGGTGCTTTGATATGGGCTTTTACGCCGTGTGCTGGGCGGAGGTAGCGGCCTGGCTTGGCGCGGGCGTGCTGCTGGCCGCGGGATATTACGCGCGGATGGCGAAGCTGAGCCGGCAGGAACAATGATGGATATATAAAGACCGGAGCGCGCTGTTTGCACGCTCCGGTCCTTTTTGTTACAGGCACCCGCCGTTGGTCTCAATGACCTTGGCGTACCAGGCGGCGGAGTCCTTGGGGATCCGCTCGCCGGTGCGGTAGTCCACGTAGACGATGCCGAAGCGCTCGTCATAGCCCTGGGCCCACTCGAAATTGTCCAGGAAGCTCCACTGGAGATACCCCAGCACCGGCACGCCCTCGTCGATGCCCTTTTTCAGCTCCAGCAGGTAGCGGTGGAGGAAGTCGATGCGCTCCGGGTCGTGGACCTTGCCGTCCAGGAAGACCCGGTCGTTGCAGGACTGGCCGTTCTCGGTGATGACGATAGGCTTGCCGTACCGGCGGTAGTTGTTTACCACGCAGTAGTGCATCACCTCCGGGGACACCTTCCACTTAGTCGCGGTGAGGGGGAAGCCGGGATAGCGGGGGACATACCCGCCCTCGGCGTCCACCATGTCGCCGTTGTAGACGTTGATGCCGATGAAATCCAGCGTCTCCATCTTCTCCCAGTCGGCGGGATCGATGGTCCGGGCGAACCTCCGCACCGCCTCCGGGGCGCTCTCGTCGTACTTTTTCAGCAGCAGGGAGTCCAGGAAAATGTTGGTGGTAAAGGCCCAGCCCTGGACGGAGGAGAGGTTGAAGGTCTCCCGGTAGGCGGCCTCCCGGTTCTCGGGGGTGTCCGTCTCGGGATAGCACTGCCGTCCGCAGGGGGCCGCGCCCACCATGGCCTCGGGGTCCACGGCCTTGATGGCCCGGTAGGCCTCGCTGTGGGCCAAGCACATGATATGGAACACCTGGGCCACCTTCTCCTCGCTCAGCTTCCAGCCCGGCGCGTGTTCGCCGTTGCCGTAGCCCAGGAAGGCGGCGCACTGGGGCTCGTTGAGGGTCATGTACTTTCTGACCTTCCCCTTGAGCCGCCGGGCCACGATGCCGGCGTAGCGGCCGAAGGCGGCCACGATGTCCCGGTTCAGCCAGCCGCCCTTGTCCTGGAGCGCGCTGGGCAGGTCCCAGTGGTAGAGGGTGATCATGGGCTCGATGCCGCTGGCCAGCAGCTCATCCACCAGGGCCTCATAGAATTGCAGGCCCTTCTCGTTGACCTCCCCGTCTCCGTCGGGGATGACCCGGGCCCAGCTGACGGAGAAGCGGTAGGCCTTGATGTTGTGCCGCTTCATCAGCGCCACGTCCTCCCTGTAGCGGTGGTAGACGTCGCAGGCCGTGTCGCCGGTGTCCCGGTTCTTCACGTGCTGGCGGCCCTGCTCGTGGCAGAAGTCGTCCCAGATATTAGGGCCCTTTCCGTCCTCGTTCCACGCGCCCTCGCACTGGTAGGAGGCGCAGGCCACGCCCCAGATAAAATTCTCAGGAAACTTGCTCATACGGTTACCTCCACTTGATAGTCTTTCTTTCCGGTGTCCGGGACCCCTTTGCCCTCCACGGGCCTGCCGTCCACGGTCAGGGAATAGCTGCCCGTCTGTCGGACACGGATGGTGTAGTCCGCCCCCCGGTACCGGCGCTTCACCGTGTAGGGGCCGAATCCGGCGGGCAGGCAGGGGTCCACCGTCAGCCCCTCCGGCGTGGGCTTCACCCCCAGGATGTACTGGCTGATGTTCACAAAGGTCCACGCCGCCGTGCCGGTGAGCCAGCTGTTCCGGGCCGCCCCCTCCTGGAAGGAGGCCCGGGCCGCTACGGTCTGGGCGTAGACATAGGGCTCCACCCGGCGGACCTCGCTATGCTCCTCCTGGTAGACGGGGCAGGTCCGGCGGTAGATGTCAAAGGCGTTGTCCCCCCGGCCCGCCGCGGTCTCCGCGATGCTGATCCAGGGGTTGTTGTGGCAGAAGATCGACCCGTTTTCCTTGTAGCCCGGGGGATAGCTGGTGATCTCCCCCAGCTCCTTGTGGTAGACGGTGTAGCAGGGGGCCAGCAGCTCCACGCCGTAGTCCCCCAGCAGCCGCTCCCGGACGGAGTCCAGGGCGCGGACGGCCTTGCCGTCGTCGAGCCCCACCCCGGCCATGACGCACATGCCCTGGGGCTCGATGAAGATCTGCCCCTCGGCGCAGGACCGGCTGCCCACGGGGTTGGACGCGGCGTCATAGGCCCGGACGAACCACTCTCCGTCCCAGCCGGGGCCCTTGAGGGCCTCCTCCATCCGTCCGGCGGCCTCCTCCACCTGCGCCGCCTCCCCGGCGAGGCCCCGCTCCCGGCACAGCCGGGCGTACTGCCGTCCGTACAGCACGAACATGCCCCCGATGAACACGCTCTCCGCTGCCGGCCCCTCGCTGGGCCCCGTGGTCTGGAAGCTCTCCCCGGGCTCCTCGGAGAAGCAGTTCAGGTTCAGGCAGTCGTTCCAGTCCGCCCGGCCGATGAGGGGCAGGCCGTGGGGACCCAGATGGGTCATGGTGTACCGCACGCTCCGGCGCAGATGCTCCATCAGCGGCTCCTCGGAGCCGGGGCGGTTGTCGAAGGGGACGGGGTGGTCCAGGATGGTCCGGTCCCCGGTCTCGGCGATGTAGGCGTAGGTGCAGGCCACCAGCCACAGGGGGTCGTCGTTGAAGCCGCTGCCCACGTCGCCGTTGCCCCGCTTGGTGAGGGGCTGGTACTGGTGATAGGTGGACCCGTCAGGGAACTGGATCGAGGCGATGTCGATGATCCGCTCCCGGGCCCGGTCCGGGCACATGTGGACGAACCCCAGCAGGTCCTGGCAGCTGTCCCGGAAGCCCATGCCCCGCCCGGTGCCCGACTCGTAGAAGCTGGCGGAGCGGCTCATGTTGAAGGTGACCATGCACTGATACTGGTGCCAGGTGTTGACCATGACCTCCAGCTTCTTGTCCCCGCACTCCAGGCGGTAGGCGCCCAGCAGCTCCTCCCAGTAGTCCCGCAGCTCCGCCAGGGCCTCCTCCGCCCCCCGGGGGGAGGAGAACTTTTCCATCACGCGGCGGGCGTCGTCCTTGCGGATCACGCCGGGGGAGAGGAATTTCGCCTCCCGGGGATTCCTGCCGTAGCCCAGCACGAAGAGGAGGCTCCGCTCCTCCCCGGGGGCCAGGGTCACGTCCAGGGCAAGGCCCGCCATGGGCGCGCCGCCGTGGGCCAGGAAGTCCCCGGTCCGCCCGTTCACCACCGCCTGCGGGGCGGCGAAGGAGCCGAACTGTCCCAGAAAGGCGTCCCGGTCCGTGTCATATCCGGCAATGTCCCCGTTGACGCCGTACCAGGCGTAGTGGTCCCGGCGCTCCCGGTACTCGGTGGTGTGGTAGAGGACGTTCCCCTCCCGCTCCACCTCGCCGGTGTTCAGGTTCCGCTGGAAGTTGGTGGAGTCGTCCACAGCGTTCCACAGGCACCACTCCACCGCCGCGGTGAACCGGAAGGTCTTCTCCCGGTCCATCTCGTTTTTTAGCACCGCCCACTGGACCTCGCAGGTCTCCCCGATGGGCACGAAGAAGGTCAATTGGACGGACAGGCCGTCCCTGGCGGTCTCAAAGACCGTGTAGCCCATGCCGTGACGGCAGCGGTAGCGGTCCAGCGCGGCGTCGGCGGGGTGGAAGGTGGGGCTCCACAGGACGCCGTCCGCCTCCTTGATGTAGAAGAAACGTCCGCCCACGTCCGCCGGGACGCTGTTGTAGCGGTAACGCAGCAGGCGCTGGAGCTTGGCGTCGCGGTAGAAGCAGTAGCCGCCCGCGGTGTTGCTGATGAGGGAAAAGAACTCCTGGCTGCCCAGGTAGTTGATCCAGGGCAGAGGGGTGGCAGGGGTCTCGATGACGTACTCCCGCCTCCCATCGTCGAAAAAACCGAATTGCATGGCGCGTTTTCCTCCCAAAACTATGATCGGCGCAAACTCTTATAAAAAGTGGGGGCCGCCACTTTCATGGGGCCCCCTGGAAAAGCGGCCGTTTATCCGTTCAGCGCGTCCAGCAACTGTTTGAGCGTATCGTCCGTCACCTTGTCCGGCGAGAAGCTCACAAGGCCCCGCAGAGGCATGTAGCGCATCATCGCCAGGCCCATGTCGGCGGATATGGCCTCCTGGGCCGTATCGCTGGCATCCGCGTTGGGCGCGAAGGCCTTCTGGATGGACGCCAGCATGGGGCCAAGGGCCTCCTTCGCCTTGGGGTCGGCCATGACGTCCATGAAAATGGAGTCGGCGGTGTAGTGCCGGGGAAGCTCCACGGTGGATTCCACAGTGACCTCGCCGGATACCTCGATATCCCGGGAGGACTGGCCCACCTCGATGGTGAAGGCCCCGGTCTCCACATGCCAGTCGTGGATGGCGGCGTTCCAGTAGGCGAAGGCGCGCTTATCCAGCGTAAAGGTCACGTCCCTGCTCTCGCCGGGCTGCAGCTCCACCTTTTCGAAGCCCTTCAGTTCCCGGATGGGGCGCAGCACGGTGCTTTCCCTGTCGCCCACGTACAGCTGCACCACGGTCTTTCCGGCGCGGCTGCCGGTGTTGGTCACGGTGACGGCGGCGGTGAGGGTCTCCTGATCGGTGATTTTCTGCCCGCTCAGGCGCAGGTTGGAGCAGGCGAAGGTGGTGTAGCTCAGACCGAAGCCGAAGGGGAAGAGGACCGGCATCTCCTTCTTGTCATAGTACCGGTAGCCCACGAAGACGCCCTCCCGGTAGTCCGCCTCGTTGCCCTCGCCGCCGTAATAGAGGTAGGAGGGGTTGTCGCTGAGCTTCACGGGGAAGGTCTCCGCCAGATGGCCGCAGGGGTTGGCGTCGCCGTAGAGCAGCCGCACAGTGGCGATGCCTACCGCCTGACCGCCCAGATAGGCCTCCAGCACCGCCTTGACCTTGCCCAGCCAGGGCATTTCCACCGGGGAACCGTTGTGCAGCACCACCACGGTGTTGGGATTGGCCCCGGCCACCGCCTCGATGAGCCTGTTCTGGCAGGCGGGCATGGCCATATGCGTGCGGTCATAGCCCTCGGACTCGTAGGCGTCGGGGAGACCGGCGAAAACGACGGCCACCTTTGCGGCCTTCGCGGCCTGGACGGCCTCGGCAATCATCTCGTCGGTTGCCATGTCCCTGGCGGCGCTGTAGCCCTGGACGTAGGTCACGGGCAGGCCCTGGGCCGCCTCCACGGCGGAGGTGGTGCGGAAGGCGTTGATATGGGAGCTGCCGCCGCCCTGGAACCGGGGCTTGGCGGCAAATTCGCCGATGAACGCCACCTCGTCCGCCTTGTTCAGCGGCAGGACGCCGTCGTTTTTCAGCAGCACCATGCACTCCTCGGCGATCCGGGCGGAGAGCTGGTGGTCCGCCTCCTGATCCCAGGGGGTCTCGGGCCGGGCGTTGTCCAGATAGCGGTAGTTGATCTCCAATATCCGCTCGCAGGCCTGGTCCACGATCTTCTCGTCCAGCTCGCCGGACTTCACGGCGGCCACGATCTTCCGGTCGTTGATCCCGCCGGAGGAGGGCATCTCCAGGTCCAGCCCGGCGGCCACGCCGGCCACCCGGTCGGACACCGCGCCCCAGTCGGACATGACGTAGCCCTTGAAGCCCCATTCCCTGCGCAGCACGTCGGTGAGGAGCCAGGGGTTCTCGGAGGCGTACACCCCGTTGATGCGGTTGTAGGAACACATCACCGTCCAGGGCTGGGCCTTCCGCACGGAGATCTCAAAGGCGGGGAAGTAAATTTCCCGGAGGGTCCGCTCGTCGGCGTTGGAGCTGGAACTCATGCGGCGATGCTCCTGGCTGTTGGCGGCAAAGTGCTTGATGGAGGTGCCCACGTTTTTGCTCTGGACGCCGTTGATGTAGGCGGCGGACATCTCTCCGGCCAGATAGGGGTCCTCGGAGAAGTATTCGAAGTTCCGCCCGCACAGGGGGGAGCGCTTGATGTTCACGGCGGGGCCCAGCACCACGCCCAGCTTCTCATGCTGGCAGCTGTCGCCGATAGCCTGGCCCATCCGGCCCATGAGGTCCCGGTCGAAGGAGGAGGCGGTGGCGCAGGCGGCGGGCATACAGACGGCCTTGATGCTGTCGTTGACCCCCAGGTGGTCCACCTTTTCATCCTGCTTGCGCAGGCCGTGAGGGCCGTCGCTGACCATGACGGAGGGCACCCCCAGGCGCTCCACCGGCTTGGTGTGCCAGAAGTCCAGGCCGGAGCAGAGACCGGCCTTCTCCTCCAGGGTCATCTGGGAAACAAGAGCTTTGATATCCATTCTTTTATTCCTCAATTCTCGATAGTCCGGTATTAACTTACATTCAGCTCGTCTACGGTGCTCAGGTCCCACTCCTCGTGGATCTTGGGCACGTCGCTGATGAGGCGCTTGGTGTAGGCGGCCTTGGGGTTCAGGATGACCTCGTCCGCCTTGCCGTACTCCACGAACTTGCCGTGCTCCATGATGTACACCGTGTCGGAGATGTAGTAGGCCAGGCCGATGTCGTGGGTGATGAAGATGATGGTCATCCCCACCTCGTCCCGCAGCTGGAGCAGCATATCCAGGATGGTGGCCCGGGAACAGGCGTCCACCATGGAGGTGGGCTCGTCGGCCAGAAGGATCTTGGGCTTGAGCAGGAAGATACGGGCGATCATCAGCCGTTGCATCTGGCCGCCGGACAGCTCGAAGGGGTACTTGTTGGTCAGCTCGGCGAACTTCAGGTTGACGAAGGAGCAGGCCTCCGTCATCATATCAAATTTTTCCTGCTTGGACAAGTTCTTCCCGCCCCGCATGTTGATGCAGTCCAGCAGGACGGTGTCGATCTTGTTGAAGGTGTTGAAGGAGGCGAAGGGGTCCTGGAAAATGGCCTGGATGCCCTTCCAGTACTCCCGGCGCTTGGAGCCGCTGGAGATGTCCCGGGTCTTGCCCTGGAAGAGAATCTCCCCGGAGGTCTGATTGCTCAGACCCAGGAGCATCTTGGACAGGGTGGTCTTGCCGGAGCCGGACTCGCCCACGATGGAGACGAACTCTCCCTCGTGGAAGTCGAAATCCACGTGGTCCACGGCTACGGTCCGCTTCTCGCCCAGGCCGAAGATTTTGGTGACCCCCCGCCCGGAAAGGCACAGAGGCGCGTTGGTGAAATCCTTTGCCGGCGTGATCCGATCCTCACTCATTGTCGTACACCTCCTTCAATTCGTCAAGGCCCATGAGGCAGCGGTACATGCGCCCCTCGCCGAACTCCTTCTCCGGCACCATGCCGAAGCGGCACTCGGGCCGGGCGTACTTGCACCGCTCGGCGAAGCGGCAGCCGTCCGGCGGCTTTTTCAGGTTGGGGGGCGTGCCGGGGATGGCGGCCAGCTTGTGCCCCCGGGTGCCCTCCTCCGGGACCAGGATGGAGCCCATGAGGCCGTGGGAATAGGGATGGATGGGGTCGAAGACCATCTCCTTGGCGCTGCCCCGCTCCACGATCTGACCGGCGTACATGACCATGATGTCGTCGGTGACGTTGTACAGCAGGGGCAGCTCGTGGGTGATGAAGAGCATGGACTTGATGTACCCCTTCTCCATCAGCTCCCGCATCATCTTGATGACCATCTTCTGACTGGTCACGTCCAGGGCGCTGGAGGGCTCGTCGGCGATCAGCACCTTGGGGGAGAGGATGGTGGACACGGCGATGACCGTGCGCTGCTTCATGCCGCCGGACAGCTCCACGGCGTGCTTCTCCAGCACCTCCTTGGGCAGGCCCAGCTCCGCGAACCGGGCCTGGGCCCGCTCCCGGATCTCCTTCTTGTCCGCCTTGGGATCGTGGGCGCGGATCACGTCCTCCACGAAGCGGATGATCTTCTGTGTGGGGTTCAGGGCGTTCATGGCGGCCTGGGGGATGTAGGCGATCTCGGTGCCCAGGATGGTCTTGCGCACGTCGTCGGGCTTCATCCCGGAGATGTTGGCACCGTCGATGATGATGTCCCCGCTCATATAGTGCAGGGGCGGGAAGTAGTAGCCCATCATGGACAGGGCCAGGGTGGACTTGCCGCAGCCGGACTCGCCGGCGATGCCCAGGGACTTGCCCTCCTCGATGGAGAAGCTCACGCCGTCCACGGCGTATACGTCCTCGTGGAAGCGGGTGACGTATTTGGTCTTGAGGTTCTTGACCTCCAGCATTTTCTTTCCCATAGCGTCCTCCTTAGTCTCTCAGGGTGGGGTTGAACACCTGGTCCAGACCGGTGTTCATCAGGTTCAGGGAGAACGAGATGAGGGTGATGGTCAGGATCACAGGGAAGTACGCCCACCAGGAGCCGTTGGTATGAGCGGAGTAGAGCATTGCCCAGTTCATCATCAGGCCCAGGGTAGGCGTAGTGGTGGTCTTGGGCCCCAGGCCCAGCATGGACAGCTGCGCCTCGGCCAGAATGCCGGAGGAGACCTGGAGGATGAAGGCCATCACCACATAGGACGCCACGTAGGGCAGGATGTCGGAGAGGACGATCCGGAGCATGGAGTGGCCGGAGAGCTTGGAGAGGTTCACGTGGTCCCGGTTGCGGAGGGATACCACCTGGGCCCGCACGGAACGGGTGGTCCAGGGCCAGGAGGTCAGTCCGATGATGACGGCCACCAGGGACGGCCCGCGCATATCCTGGCTCACTGAGGAGGAGATGAGGATGAGCAGCACAAAGCCGGGAATGACGGTGAACAGATTGGTGACAAACATGATGACGTCATCCGCGATACCCCCCATATAGCCCGCCAGCAGGCCCAGGCTCAGGCCGATGAGCGTCGCCACGATGCCGGCCACCAGGCCCACCAGCAGGGAGGTCCCGGTGGCGTAGATCAGCTCCCGGAGCGTATCCCGGCCGAAGTTGTCCGTGCCCAGCAGCAGCGTTTTGGCGTTGGCCACGGCGGAGGCGTTCACGTAGTCCGTCTTGGACACGGAGCTGCGCTGCTCATACTCGCCGTCCTCCCCCATGTCCATGACGTACAGGGTATCGGACGCCTGCAGCTCCTTCAGACGCTTATCGAGGTTCCGGAAGTCCCGGCGCTGGGCGTTGGTCATCTTGGGCATATTGTTCTCGTCAAAGATTTCCTGCCACAGCTCGATCATGCGGTCGGTGTCCTGGGGGTCCAGATCGTCGATGGCCACGCCGGACAGGGTGAAATAGTTGACCATGGCCGCCCGGTCGGCGTCCGACATGGCGGCGGCCAGGCGGTTGTCATCCGCGTCGGGCAGCAGCAGCGTCTCCGTCTTGGCGGAGGTGGCGTCGTAGAGGGAAACGTAGGTGCCGGGGGCGGCGAAGGTGCCGCGGCCGATCATGGCCAGCGGATCGCCGGGGGACAGCAGCGGGTAGAGGATGCTCACCAGCAGGATGAACAGAAAGATCAGAAAGCCGGTCATAAACCGGGGAGAACGGCGGATGTCCCGCAAAAGATTCTTCATATGCCTGCCCCCCCTTACTCAATCGTGGCGGCCTTGACCCGCGGGTCAATGAAGCCGTAAATGATGTCCAGCACAAAGGTAATCACCAGCACCATCAGGGTGGTGACCAGCGTGCTGCCCGAGATCAGCGGATAGTCCGCGCTGGTGACGCCCTTCATCAGAGTGGTGCCAAGGCCCGGATAGCTGAAGATGGTCTCCGCCACCAGGGCGCCGCCCATCATGGTGCCGATGGACATGGCTAGGCCGGTGACCTGGGGCAGCATGGCGTTGCGGAACACATAGCCCACGATCTTCCGGTCCTTGATGCCCAGGAAGCGGGCGTACTTCACATAGTCGGCGTTGAGCTCATAGATGGACATGGAGCGCATCCCGATGGCCTGCCCGCCGATGGACACAAGCACGATGGACCAGAACGGGAGCTGGTAGTGGGTAATCACCGACCAGATAAAGGGCCAGGACAGGTTGGGGATCATATCGTAGTTATAGCCTCCCGCCAGGGGTGCGACCTTCAGATTCACGGCGAACACCACCAGCAGGATCACCGCCATGGCAAAGGCGGGGATATTGCTCATAAACAGGGACACGGGCAGCAGCACCTTGTCAAAGCCCTTCTTGATGTAGGCGGCCAGGGCACCCAGCACGTTGCCCAGGATCCAGCCCACGAGGATGGCGGGCAGCTGCAAAGCGATGGTCCAGCCCACGGAGGAGGAAATGATCTCGCTGACCCGCTTGGGATACTGGCTGAAGGAGACGCCCAGATCGCCGCGGAGCAGATTCTTCACATAAATGAGGAACTGCTCGGGCATGGACTTGTCCAGACCGAACTCCTTCATGTACTGCTCATAGGTCTGCTGGACGATGGCCGCATCGGTGGAGCCGCCCACCAGCTTGCCGGTGATGGTGGCCACGGGGTTGGCAGGCATCAGCCGGGGCAGGATAAAGTTGAGGAGAACGGCGAACACAAGGGTAATGAGAAACCAGATGATCTTTTTGCCAAAATACTTTTTGTAGCCTTTCATGGGGTCGATCCACTCCCTTTTCTTTCAGAAGTGCGCTTATGAAAACGGCAGTCCCTCCGCCGCTTTCGTAAACGCGTGATGGTTTTTCCGTCCCGGATAATTCGGAAGGGCAGCGGGCTCCTTCAAGGAGCCCGCTGCCCTTAAAGCAACAAGTTTAGGCCAGCTCCAGCTCGTAAAGGGCAGCGATGCCGTAGCCGTCGGTGCAATCCAGGGGAGGAATGCCGTTGGACTCGTTGGGGAAGTTGGTCCAGACGGACTCGTTCACAGCATGGAACTTGTCGGGGCGGTACATCAGGGAGAAGCTGGGCACGTCGGTGAGGTAGATGCGGGTCAGCTCGGTGTAGGCCGCCTTGATCTCAGCCTCGTCGGTCATGGTGGGGATCTTCTTAATCAGGGCGTCGGCCTCGTCGTTGACGTACTGGCCGAAGTTGCCGGACCAGTTGTTCTCCATGCCCACATAGTCCTTGCCCATCAGGGCGTTCACACGGGCCCAGGGGCTGGAGGGAGCGGCGGCCGGCGGGGACCACATGAAGATGGCGCCCTCGGTCTGGGTGGGGCTGGTCAGCACGGTGGGATAGTAGGTATCAGCGGGCGGGAAGTAAGTGGTGATGTCCACGCCGATGTTCTGGCCGGCGGCGGCAACGATCTCCATGGAGGCGTTCCAGTCAGTCCAGCCCTGGGGGCAGACGGCCTGGAGGGAGATCTTCTCGCCGTTCCACTCGCGCCAGCCGTCGCCGTCGTTGTCAACGATCCCGGCCTCGTCCAGCAGGGCCTTGGCGCCCTCGACGTCGTTGCCGGCCCACTGGAGGTCCTTCACGGCATCGTGGTCGTAGAGAGCCTGCTCACCGGCGGTGGGGTTCATGACAGAGCGGGGAACCTCGGAGAAGGAGGGAGACTGGTTGGTCATGGCGTTGGCGATGATCTGGTCATAGTCCACCGCGATGGCGATGGCCTTGCGCAGGGCCGGGTTCTCGGCGATCACGGGCATATTCATGTTGAACCAAGCGGTGGGCATGGTGGCGCACACGCCGTAGGGAGCGTGATCGTAGAAGGTGGAGATGGGCAGGCCGTCCTTCTCCCACAGGTCCTGGATGTTGGGGATGAACTGCTGGTTCACATCGATCTCGCCGGCCTTGAAGGCAACCTCGGAGGCGGCGTTGTCGGCGTAGATGGTGTGGGCGATGTACTTGGGAATGGGCAGCTTGCCCCACATGGAGGCATCCTGGCCCCAGTAGCTGTCGTTGCGGACGAAGACCACCTTCTGGTCATCGGAATAGTAGGGGCCGTAGGGGCCGGTGTAGGGGGCGTCCTCACCCTTGTCGTTCAGGAAGCCCTGGGCGTCGTTGTTGTTGCGGGCCAGGCAGGTGTCGATCCAGGCGGCCTGGGCAATGTACTGGCCGGACAGGAAGTCCTCCAGCATGAAGGGGTTCAGGTTGTCCAGGTTGGCCTTGATGACCAGCTCGGTGTCGCTGGTGACCGCGATCTCGCTGATGTAGGGATGGAAGGTGCTGGGATTGCCGATCTCCAGGCCCACATCGAAGGTGCGCTTGACATCGTTGGCGGTGACGGCGGCGCCGTCGCTCCACTTGGCGGCGGGATTGATCTTCACGGTCAGCTCGGTCTTCTCGGCGTTCCAGCTGTAGTCTCCGTCAGCCAGCAGGGGAACCATCTCGCCGGTGAGGAAGTTATACATATAGAGCGTCTCGAACATGACGGTGCGGGAGCCGGCGGCGCTGCTGGCAATGGCCATGGCGTTGTTCTGATTGGCTCCCACGGGGTTCCAGCTGTTCACCTCGCCCCACTGCTGGCCGCCGAAGTACAGGGTCTCGTTGCGGGGCAGGTCGCCGCCGGGAGTGGTGGGTTCGGCGGGGGCTTCGGGTTCAGCCGGGGGTGTGTCCGGGGTATCGGGGGTCTGGGTTTCGGCGGGAGGCGTATCGGGGGTGCTGGGCGTATTGTTGTCTCCGCCGCAGCCGGCCAGCAGGCTCAGAGCCATTACCAGCGCAAGTAACAGTGCTAACGTCTTTTTCTTCATCGTGACAGTTCCTCCTTATATTTTATGGCATTTGCCCCGCGCGCTTCCATATCCGCGCGGGCGCTGAGTGCCACGGCTCACAAATTAGGATCGTCCTTCCCGCCAGGAAGGACGGAAAAGGGGTACCCCTTTTCCGATGGGCTTTGCGTACCGCTATGTGGCCTCCCCGATACGCCGCACCGTCTCCCCCGGCAGGACTTGGCCGGGGATGATGATCCGTCTGGGGATGTAATCCTTCCCCTGCTCCGCCGCCTGGACCAGCTCCCGGGCGGCGCTGGAGCCCATGAGGTCCGCGTTCTGCTTCAGCGTGGTCAGCCGGGGACGGAGGATTTGACTCAGGTCGATACCGTCGTATCCGGCGGCGGAGATGTCCTCCGGAATCCGCAGGCCCTGGCGGTAGATTTCGTTTCTTCCGCCGATGTAGGCGGTGTCGTCGGGATACAGGATGCAGGTGGGGGGCGTCTCCAGGGCCAGTAGCCGCCGGGTGGGCGCCTCGCAGGAGGCGGGATCGCAGTAGACCGCTTCCGTCACATAGGCCTCCGGAATGTCCAGACCCAGCTCCCTGCAGGTCTGCCGGAAGCTGGCCACCCGGACATCGGTGACCGGGGTATCCTCTCCGTGGATGAAGGCGATGCGCCGGTGGCCCATGCCGTGAATGTACCGCACCAGGTCCCGCACGCCCTGGTAGTTGTCGGACTGGACGGAGGCGCAGCCGTCATATGTATAGTCGATGGTGACGGCGGGGATGCCGCAGCCTGCCAGCTCCCGGACCTCCGGCTTTTCATAGGACTCGTTGGCGATGAACACGCCGTCGCAGTTGCGGTACCGGGCGTGCTCGGCGTACCGGATGGTACGGCCGCCCAGGCGGTCGGAGATAAAGAAGATGTCGTATCCCAGCTCCTCCGCCTGCCGCTTGAAGCCGTTGAGGAGCCCGGAGAAAAACTCGTGGGCCAGGCCGGTATCGGCGTTGTCCCGGAAGAGGACCCCGAAGCAGTAGGACCGGCTGGTGCGCATGGACCGGGCGGCGGCGTTGGGCATGTAGCCCAGCTGGGCGGCGACCCGGCGGACCCGTTCGGCGGTCTCCCGGCTGACGTCCTCCGCTCCGTTGAGGGCCTTGCTGACCGTGGCGGTGGAGCATCCGCATTTCTCCGCGATCATTCGGATCGTCATCTCTCCACGCTCCCTCCGCCGCAGTTTCTAAATCGTTTTCGTAACGCCATTATATGCTCCCTTCCGGAGGTTGTCAACAAACTATCCACATTTTCGCTGTATTGACCAATTGATTTGTACATTCCGACAATCACCAAAAAAAGAAGACGGAAACAGCTTCCTCTTTTAGTAAATTTATGTTGACTTTGCCCAATCTATACCGTATAGTGAAGATAACCGCAGCAACTGAACCTAAAACGATTTCGAAAACGAACCTGTTCATTGGGAGGTATACTATGAGACAGTTATCGCTGAACGGCCCGTGGACTCTGGACATTCCGGGCAGCGCCTTTACGGCGGTGCCCGCCGAGGGGCCCGGCTCGGTTTATCACGACCTGCTGGCGGCGGGACGCATCCCCGACCCCTTCTACCGGGACAACGAGACCGAGGCCCTGAAGCTGATGGAATATGATTTCCATTACAGCCGCGCCTTCCGGGTGGACGGGGAGCTGCTGGACTGCGGCGCGGTCCTGCTGCGCTGCGAGGGGCTGGACACCCTGGCGGCGGTTTATATCAACGGCGCGGAGGCCGGACGGGCGGACAACATGCACCGCACCTGGGAGTTTGACGTGAAGGACCTCCTCCGGGAGGGGGAGAACAACATCGCCGTCCATTTCGCCTCTCCCACGAAATTCATCCGGGAGAGCTACGCCGCCGATCCGGCGGACGGGACCGCCGACGCCATGGAGGGCTTCCCCAGCCTGCGCAAGGCCCACTGCATGTTCGGCTGGGACTGGGGCCCCCGCCTGCCGGACGCGGGCATCTGGCGGGACATCTCCCTCATCGGCGTGGACACCGCCCGGATCCGGGACGTGCTGGTGAAGCAGTTCCATGAGGACGGACGGGCCGCGCTGGAGATCGATACCCATATCATCCGTCTTACGGACGCGCCGGCGGAGGTCAGGGTCTCCGTCACCGCCCCGGACGGCACGGTCCTGACCGGCGCAGGCGAGACCTGCCGGATAGAGATCCCGGACCCCCAGCTCTGGTGGCCCGCCGGGTACGGCGGACAGCCCCTCTACCGGATGGAGGTGGAGCTGATCTCCAACGGGACCCGCCTGGACGTCTGGAGCCGCCGCACCGGCCTGCGGACCATGACCGTCAGCCGGGTGAAGAGCGAACACGGCGAGTCCTTCAGCCACTGCGTCAACGGCGTGGACGTCTTCGCCATGGGCATGGACTACATCCCCGAGGACAACCTCCTGCCCCGGGTCACCCCGGAGCGCACCCGCCGCCTGCTGGAGGACGCCCGGGCCGCCAACGTGAACACCATCCGGGTCTGGGGCGGCGGCTACTACCCGGACGACTATTTCTATGACATCTGCGACGAGCTGGGCCTGCTGGTATGGCAGGACTTCATGTTCGCCTGCGCGGTGTACAACCTGACGGAGGCCTTTGAGGAGACCATCACCGCCGAGTTCGTGGACAACATCCGCCGCCTGCGGAGCCATCCCTCCCTGGCCCTGTGGTGCGGGAACAACGAGATGGAGCAGTTCGCCGGTTCGGGCCTGTGGATCAAGGCCATGCGGCAGAAGTCCGATTACATCAAGATGTTCCAGTACATCATCCCCAAGGTGCTGAAAAAGGAGGACCCCCAGGCCTTCTACTGGCCCTCCAGCCCCTCCAGCGGCGGCGACTTCGACGAGCCCGGCGACCCCTCCCGGGGCGATGTCCACGACTGGGACGTGTGGCATGGGCTGAAGCCCTTCACCGACTACCGCAACTATCTGTTCAGCTACGTCTCTGAGTTCGGCTTCCAGTCCTTCCCGTGTATGGAGACCATCGCGTCCTTCACCCTCCCGGAGGACCGGAACATCTTCTCCTATATCATGGAGAAGCACCAGCGCAACGCCACCGCCAACGGGCGCATCGTCACCTACCTGTCCCAGAACTACCTGTACCCCGCCACCCTGGACAAGCTGGTCTACGCCTCCCAGCTCCTCCAGGCCCAGGCCATGCAGTACGGCGTGGAACACTGGCGGCGGAACCGGGGGCGCTGCATGGGCGCGGTGATCTGGCAGCTCAACGACTGCTGGCCCGTGGCCAGCTGGGCGGGCATCGACTATTTCGGACGGTGGAAGGCCCTGCAGTATTACGCCAGGCGGTTCTTCGCGCCGGTGCTGGTGTCCTGCCACGAGGAGGGGCTGGTGAATCAGGAGGACATCAGCGTCAACACCGAGCATATCGATCCCAGAAAGACCGCCCGGCTGAACGTCAGCAACGAGACCATGGAGGCCTTTGCGGGCAGGATCGACTGGTCCCTGCGCCGTCCGGACGCCTCCGTGATCGAGGAGGGGAGCTTTGACGTGGCCGTCCCCGCCCTCGACGCCCTGTGGCTGCCGGAGCAGGATTTTACAAAGTACGGCCCCTACGACTGCTACTACGCCTACCGCCTGACGGACCGGGCGGGGCGCACGGTGGGAGAGGGCAGCGTCCTCTTCTGCGCCCCCAAGCACTTCCGTTTCCAGGACCCGGGGCTCACGGTCCGGCTGGAGGGGAACGAGGCCGTGGTGACAGCGTCGGCCTACGCCCGGTCCGTGGAGGTCCAGTGCGGCCCGGACGTACTGCTGGAGGACAACTACTTCGACATGAACGGCGGGGAGCGCCGGGTGAAGATCCTCCGGGGCGAGGCAAAGGACGCCGCCGTCCGGAGCGTGTACGATATCCGGTGACCGATCCATAAAAACATCCCGGCATCCGTTCTTCCGGATGCCGGGATGTTTTTTCGCTTTTTTAACCGCCGAGGTAGGCTTTCTGCACCTTGTCGCTGGCCATCAGCTCCGCCCCCGTGCCGCTGAGAGAGATGCGGCCCGTTTCCAGCACGTAGGCACGGTCCGCCACGCTCAGCGCCGCCTGGGCGTTCTGCTCCACCAGGAGGATCGTGGTCCCCAGCCCGTGGAGTTCCTTGATGATGTCAAATATCTGCTCCACCAAGATGGGGGCCAGGCCCATGGAGGGCTCGTCCAGCATCAGCAGCTTAGGCCGGCTCATCAGCGCCCGGCCCATAGCGAGCATCTGCTGTTCGCCGCCGGAGAGGGTCCCGGCCACCTGCCTGCGCCGCTCCTCCAGCCGGGGGAAGCGCTTGTATACGTCCGCGATGCCCGGGGCGATAGAGGAGCCGGGCTGGGTGTAGGCCCCCATCTCCAGATTTTCCTCCACGGTCATCTGGAGGAAGATCCGCCGTCCCTCCGGCACCTGGGCCAGGCCCCGCTCCACCACCTTGTGGGGCGCGATCCCCTTCAGATCCTGGTCCATGAACTGCACCGACCCCGTCCGGGGGTGGAGCAGGCCGGACACCGTGTTCAGCACCGTGGACTTCCCCGCGCCGTTGGCCCCGATGAGGGTGACGATCTCCCCCTCGTTGACCTCGAAGGAGACGCCCTTCACGGCGTGGATGCTGCCGTAATACACATGGATGTCGTCAACTTTCAGCATTGCCATGGCTCACGCCTCCTTCTGCTTGCCCAGGTAGGCCTCGATGACCGCCGGGTTGGCCTGGATGTCGTCGGGGGTGCCCTTGGCGATGATGCGCCCGAAGTTCAGCACGCAGATGCCCTCGCAGACCCCCATGACCAGATTCATGTCGTGTTCGATGAGCATGATGGCGATCTGGAAGGTGTCCCGGATCTTCCGGATGTTGTTCATCAGCTCCGCCGTCTCCGAGGGGTTCATCCCCGCCGCCGGTTCGTCCAGCAGCAGCAGGCTGGGGTTTGTCGCCAGCGCCCGGACGATCTCCAGACGCCGCTGGGCGCCGTAGGGCAGGGACCCGGCCTGATAGCCCGCCATGTCCTGCATGTCGAAGATGGAGAGCAGCTCCAGGGCCCTCTCGTGGGCCTCCCGCTCCTTCCTCCAGTAGGAGGGCAGGCGGAGGATGCCGCTGAGGGCGCTATATTTGGTGTGTTCGTGGAGGCCCACCTTCACGTTGTCCTCCACCGTCAGGTTGCCGAAGAGCCGGATGTTCTGGAAGGTGCGGGCCACGCCCATGTGGCTGACCTGGATGGTGGTCTTCCCCGCCGTGTCCCGGCCGTCGATCATGACGGTGCCCCGGGTGGGCTGGTAGACCTTGGTCAGAAGGTTGAACACCGTGGTCTTCCCCGCGCCGTTGGGGCCGATGAGGCCCGCGATCTCCGTGCGGCCAATGGCCATGTTGAAGTCGTCCACCGCCGTGAGGCCCCCGAAGTCGATGCCTAGATGGCGGCACTCCAGAATGGGGCGCTTGTCCACGTCCCGCTCGGGGATGATGTTGGTGCTGGGGACCGGTACCAGCTTGGGCTTGGGATAGCTGTTTTTCTGCTGCTCGCTCACTTGGCTGCGCCCCCCTTCTTTTTCTTCCGGCGGAACCGGGTGTTGATGAAGTCCTGGATCGCGGGATTATTGGTGGCCAGCATAACGAGGATCAGCACCACGGCGTAGACCAGCATCCGGTAGTCCGCCAGGCCGCGCATGGCCGGCGTCTCCGGCAGCACCGTAAGGAAGGTGGCCGCCAGAATGGAGCCCCACATGTTCCCCTGCCCGCCCAGAACCACGAAGACCAGGATCAGGATGGAGGTGTTGAAGTCGAACTTGTTGGCGGTGATGGTGTTCTGCCCCAGGGCGAACAGCGCGCCCGCCGCCCCCGCCATGGCGGCGGAGATGACAAAGGCCATCAGCTTGTACTTGGTGACGGGGATGCCCACGCTCTCGGCGGCGATGCGGTTGTCCCGCAGGGCCATGATGGCCCGGCCCGCACGGCTGTCCACCAGATTGAAGATCACCGCCAGCACCAGCATCACCAGGACAAATCCGGCGGTGAAGGAGGAGATCTTGGCGATGCCATTGACGCCCATGGCGCCGTTGAGGAGCATCCGGCCCCCGTCACGGAAGATGATCCGGTTCTCCAGAAAGCTGAAATGGAGTCCCCGGGCGTCCATGCCGATATACAGGTTTTCTATCATGGACTTGATGATCTGTCCGAAGGCCAGGGTGACGATGGCCAGGTAGTCGCCGTTGAGCCGCAGCACCGGGATGCCCACCAGGGTCCCCGCGGCAGCGGCGGCCAGAGCGGCGATGACCATGGACGCCGCCAGACGGAGCGGATCGGAATCAATGGGCAGCGCCGCCGCGGCCACCGCCCCGGCGAAGGCTCCCACGCTCATGAAGCCCGCGTGTCCCAGGCTCAGCTCGCCCAGCACGCCCACCGTCAGATTCAGGCTCAGCGCCATGGTGACATAGGCGCAGATGGGCACCAGCTGGCCCCGGATGGTGGAGGACAGCATCCCCGCCCCGCTCATGAACTGGAAAACGGCGTAGGCCAGGATCACGGCGCCGAAGGTGGCGAAGTTGATCCGGTTGGTTTTGCTCAGTCGTATTTTTTTCATGGCTCCACCTTATACTTTCTCCCGGACCTGCTTGCCCAGCAGGCCGGAGGGTCTCACCAGCAGTACGACGATCAGCACCGCGAACACGATGGCATTGGACATCTGGGTGGAGATATAGGCGCTGGCGAAGATTTCAATCACGCCCAGCAGCACGCCCCCCAGCAGCGCCCCGGGAATGGACCCGATGCCGCCGAACACGGCGGCGGTGAAGGCCTTGATGCCCGGCATGGAGCCGGTGGTGGGGGTCAGGGTGGGATAGACGGAGCAGAACAGCACCCCCGCTATGGCCGCCAGGGCGGAGCCGATGGCAAAGGTCATGGAGATGGTGGCGTTGACGTTGATGCCCATGAGCTGTGCCGCCGCCTTGTCCTCGGAGCAGGCACGCATGGCCTTGCCCATTCTGGTCTTTCCGGTGAACCAGGTCAGCCCCAGCATGATGACCACGCAGGCCGCTACCGTGACGATGGCGGCAATGGTGATCTTCAGCTCCCCGCCGAAGAGTTCGATGGGGCTGGCGGAGAAGAAGGAGGGGAACATCTTGATGTTGGAGGTCCACAGCAGCTGGGCCCCGTTCTGGAGGAAGTAGCTCACGCCGATGGCGGTAATCAGCACCGCCAGGGACGTGGCCTGCCGCAGGGGCTTGTAGGCCAGCCGCTCGATGACGATGCCCAGGGCGGTGCAGGCAAGAACCGCCAGCACCACGCCCACCGCCGGAGGCAGGTTAAAGGAGGATACGGAGAAGAAGCAGATGTAGGCCCCTACCATGATGACGTCGCCGTGGGCGAAGTTCAGCATCTTGGCGATGCCGTAGACCATGGTATAGCCCAGGGCGATGATGGCGTACACGCTGCCCAGGCTGATGCCGTTGATGAGATGGTTGAGAAAGATCAGCAAAGAAATACACCTCGTTTTCTGTCTGGCGTCGGTGGGAGGAAAATGCAGAAGGGAGAGGACTGCCGGACTCCGGCAGTCCTCTCGGGCTTAATCATGCAGATGTCTGTCAGTCCATGCCGACGTACGCGCCGTTCTCGATATACATGCCCTTGGGGGTCTTGGAGACCGCGCCGGTATCGGCCCAGGTCATGCCCTCGCCGGTGAGGCCGTCGAAGGTCATGGAGGTGAACTTGCTGATGAGGATGCCGCACAGGTCGCCGGCGCTGGCGCCGGAGGTGACGTCCTCATTCTTCAGGGCGTTATAGATGGCATACACGCAGTCATAGGCATCGGCGGCGAACTGGTTGGGCACCTCGCCGAACTTCTCCTGATACTTGGCTACGAAGCTCTTGGTGGCCTCATCGCCGGCATCGGCGTTGAAGGGGGTCAGCAGCATGACGCCTTCAGCCAGAGAGGTATCGAAGCCCTTCACGGACAGGATGCCGTCCATGCCGTCCACGCCGAAGTACTTGGGAGCGTAGCCCATGGCGTTGGCCTGGGTGAGGATCAGGGCGTTGGCATCGTAGTAGGTGGGCAGATAGATGAGATCCGCGCTGCTGTTCTTGGCGTCGTTGAGCTGGACGGAGAAATCGGTCTTGCTGTCGGTGGTGAAGGTGGTGGTGGACACGATGTTCAGGCCCAGTTCACCGGCCTTGGCAACGAAGCTGTTGTAGATGCCGGTGGAGTACACATCGTCGTTCTTATAGATGACGGCAATGGCGCTGCCCAGGTTATTGTCCTTGATGTACTGGGCGGAGGCGCTGCCCTGGTTGGGGTCCACGAAGCACATCTGGAACACGTTGTCCCGGCGGGGAGTGTCCACAGAGCCGGTCAGGGGATTGGCCACACCACCGATGACGTCGGTGGAGGAGGCGGAGGGGGTCAGGTAGAACATGTGGTCCGCGTTGCTCTCGGCGGCGGTGGCAACGCCGGGGGTAGAGGTGACAGAGCCCAGGAACACCTGCATTCCCCAGTCCTTCAGGGTGTTGTAGGCGTTGACGGACTTCTCGGGGTCGTTGGCGTCGTCCTCATAGTGCAGGTCGAACTGGAGGCCGCCCAGGGCGTTGATCTCCTCTACGGCGATCTCCGCGCCGCCCTTGGCCGCGTTGCCGTAGATAGCCGCGTCGCCGGTGAGGGGGCCTACGCCGCCGATCTTGATGGCGCCGGAAGCGCCGCCGTCCTTCTGGCCGTCACCGCCGCCGCAGGCCGCCAGGGCCAGGGTCATGACGAGGGCCAGAGCAAGTGCAAGAAACTTCTTCATGGATCCGTACTCCTTTTATTCATATACGCCCCTCTCCGGACGTCTGTCTCTCCCGGAAAGAGTAGCATCATGATAAAACCTAATCCCCAAAATGTCAACCGTCATTCTATACACAAATCGTTCACAGATAAACCCCGCGCTTTATTGTCATTTCACACAATATGGGGGTAAATTTACACAAACCAGCCATATCCTTACTGCCGGGGCAAAAATTTTCGCCGCTTTTTATATGAGTATCACTCATATTACTAACAGGGATGGTCATGGCTTTCGGAAAAAATTGGTTGACAAAAGTAAAACAACGTGATAAGATATGTTTGACACTTGTAAACCAAACAAGGAGGAACACTGGATATGAGCCGGTCTATCACGCTGTCCGCCGGGGAGTGGCGGATCATGGAGCGCCTGTGGGAGAGAAGCCCCCGGACGCTGACGGAGCTGGTGAGGGAGCTGGGTCCCGAAACCGGGTGGAGCAAATCGACCATCGTGACCATGGTGGGCCGTCTGGAGGCCAAGGGAGCCCTTACATACACCGAGGGCGGGCGGGCCCGGCAGTACGCCCCCGCCGTCCCCAGGGAGCAGGCGGCCTTGGAGGAGACCGAGTCCCTGCTGCGCCGGGTATACCGGGGCAGCGTGGGGATGATGGTCAACACACTGGCGGACGGACGGGGCCTCACCGACGAGGACATCGAGGAGCTGTCCGCCGTACTGGAGAAAGCGAGGAGGGAGCGAAAATGACAGAGATCATCCTGACGTCTTCTATTTTGATCCTGCTGCTGGCAGTCCTGCGGCGGGTCCTGGGGGGACGGATCGACCCCCGGGTGCAGTACGCCCTGTGGCTGCTGGCGGCGGCGCGGCTGCTGATCCCCGGGACCCTGTTCACCGCGCCGGTAAGCGTCATGGGCGCGGCGGAGGATATCCAGATATCCATCCGGGAGGCCTACCCCGATCCCAGCGAGGAGCCCAGCTCGCCGCCTGCCACAGAACCGGCGGTCCGGCCGGCCGGGAACGCGGAAGCCCCGATCGAGATCGCCCCTCCGGCGGTCCCCTTCAGCCGGTGGGACTTCATCGACTGGCCGGACGCGGTCTGGAAGGCCGGCATGGCGGCGGCCGGCGGCATGGTGGCGGTCAGCAACCTGGCGTTCTATCTCCGTCTGCGGAGGACGCGAAAACGGCTGGACCTTCCCGCCGCCTGGTCCGGGAAGCTGCCGGTCTATGAGGTGGAGGGACTCTCCTCCCCCTGTCTCTTCGGCCTGTTCCGTCCCGCCGTCTATCTGAACAGAGCGGCTATGGACGCGGAACATCCCGAGCACATCCTGGCCCACGAGTACGCCCACTACCGTCACGGGGATCATCTGTGGTCCATTCTGCGCAGCATCTGCGTGGCCGTCCACTGGTACAACCCCCTGGTCTGGTGGGCGGCAGCCCTCAGCCGCCGGGACTGCGAGCTGGCCTGCGACGTCTCCGCCCTCCGGCGGCTGGGAGAAGCCGAACGCATCGACTACGGCCAGACCCTTCTGGGCATGGTCTCCAAGGGACGTGATCCCGCCGCGCTCCTGCGCACGGCGACCTCCATGAGCGCCGGGAAACGGGCCATGAGGGAGCGTATCGCCCTTATCGTCAAAGCGCCCCGGACCCGGAAGCTCACACTGGCGCTGGCGGTCCTGCTGGCCTGCGCGCTGGCGGCGTGCAGCTTCGGCGGCAGGGAGGCGAAAGCGCCGGAGGGCACGGAGCCTTCACAGGGCGGGGCGGGAGGTATTCCCACTGCCGCCACCATCTGTCAAGTGTTTAGCTCCGACATCCGAGACACCGCTCATATCACCGACCCGGAGGAGGTGGAGCGGCTGTGGGAGATGTATCAATCCTTTGAATACGAAGCGCCTTATGACTACCCGAAGGAGGGCGGGTGGCCCATCATGGTCTTCTTCCAATGCGGAGATAAACCGAGTGACGATGACATCTGTTTCATCATCGCTCAGGATGTGATCTCTACTCAAGACAGCGGATACTGCCGCCTGAAAAATAATGATGAGATATACAGTGAGCTCCTTCGCCTGTCGGAGTCCCTTGCCGGCACGGAACCCTCCCCGGGACCGGTCTCCCTCGGTACGGAGCCCGCCATCCCAGCCGCCCCGGAGCAGGAGCCCCCGGCCCTTATGGAGTTCCCCGGCCTCCGCTGGAACGGCAGCGTCGAGACGGTGATCCAGTCTCTGAACATCCAGGAGGACCATATCCTGGAAAACGGCCCTCAGGAGGGAACGGAAGACGGCTGGTGTCTGGCTGCCAGCGGCGTATCCGCCTTCGGCAGAACGGCGGATACGGCATACTTCTACTTTGCACGATACGGGGACTCGGACTGGGGACTGCACTCCGTCCGGCTGGACTATCCCAACGGCGCAGGCTTCGGCGCGGTGCGGGAAGAGCTGATCCGGCAGTACGGTCCGGGCAGCGGGTCGCCGAAGGGATACTATAAGATCATCGACGGCTGCACCCTTGCGGCGCCTTGGGCACTCTATGCACTCCCGTCCGAGGCGAGCATCAGGGAGATCATGCTGGACACCTACGGCCAGGAAATGTTGGACCAGCGAAGGAGCATCATGGAGGGGCAGGGACCACACCAATGGTACTGGTACCAGGATGCCAGCGCGCTGTCAAAGGAATTTCTGGCATACGCGACGGATTGGCTCGTGAAAAACACAGGGGATGAATTGATCGATCTTGAAGAGGCACAACACTTTTTCAATATTCAGCCCATGGTGCGTATGTTCTGGACAGACGCCGCTCCCACGACCTGGACCAGACCAGCCTCCACTTTCAATCAGGTCTGGCTGGATGCCTCGGAGTACGTGTATTACCTCCAGCGCAGCGCAGTCGGGGATGGACCGGCCTCCGTGTCGATCAGCTAGCGCTCGCCCGATCCTCTTGCAGCCCCTGCATCTCCTGCGTCACGGCCCCGGAGGAAGTGAAACGGCCGTGGGAGTTGACGGGATCCCCCCGCCTCGAATGAGGCGGGGGGATCCTCCTTGCGTAAAAAACTTCCGCAGCCAGCGCGGACCGCCGCGACCATCAAGGGGCCGGATGCCGAAGCATCCGACCCCTTTCTGTTTCCGGCCACAAACCGCTTTCGCGGCGCATGTCCGGGCCTTTGGTTTACGCTTACTCTTCGCCGTTACCGTCGTTGCCGCCGGTAGTCTCGGGCTCCTTGGCCTCTTCCTCGGTGCCAAGCTTCGGCGCTACGTCCGCCACGTTGGCGTCCGCCGCGGTGGC
>OFFZ01000347.1_pt1 | contig 29538 bp, 54 predicted proteins | sample 1521631 | NCBI WGS metagenome assembly OFFZ01 (sample SAMEA3504102, study PRJEB24116) | mouse gut metagenome | biome: mouse gut; feature: mouse-associated habitat; material: faeces | place: Denmark | collected 2011 | reverse complement strand
TATCGTTCGCTTATGATTTATCCATATAATGAAATTGAAACAGGAGAACTGGAAGGCATATTGTCAGATTATGATCAGGATGCCCTGAATGTATACTGTTATAGCTGGGATATGGATGAGGAGGAATACAATCAGTGCTGCGGCAGCTTATGGCGGTATCTGCATGAAACATCCCCGCAGGTAAAAATTGAAAAGCTGTGGGATTCCTATTACTGCGAAGTATTTGAAATATCCGGATTGTAATGGGAAAAACAGAGTATTTCAGGCAGCTGTCATGAAATGAACAGAAACAGGAAAGACAGGAAAAAGTAAAGGCTTTTTTAAAAAAGAACAAATTTCTTTTGCAGGTTCTTGGTGTTGGGGTCGTGACAGTTATCGGCGGAACGATTCTTGTTATTACTGGTAAAAGGTACAAAATTTTGAAGAAGGATGCCTATAAAGAAATTATAGACATTCTTCAAACAGAGATTGAGCTACCTGTCAAAAAGTGTTGACGAGGATGTTTTTACGATGTTAGCCCCGGCTATTGAGGGAGCTGTATTAGATAAGGGCTTAGAAAAAGTTATTCTTGATAGGTCTTATGATTTAGGTGATAATCTTCACAAACTTGTGACTGTGAGTATTGAAAATGTATATGGGGATTAAACACAGGGAAGGAGTCGTGTAACAGCGACTCTTTTCTTTTTCGCACCTTATACATTTTCCTTTATGAAAACCATAAACCGAAAGGAGAAAAAGAGGTATGGATGAGATGAACATTATATCAAAATTCACAACGGCGATTGTGTCTAAAGTCGCAAAGGTGGTTATCAAGAAGAAATTGGGTGTAGATATGGATATCTGGCTTAAAGAAATGAAAATTACTGTCAACGACGGCAACACGCACGCACATTTGGATATTGATGTGGAACTCAGCAAGGATGAACTCAAAAAGTTATTGAAGGAAAGTGGTTTTGATTAAGTAGATTGAGCCAGCAATGGCTCTTTCTCTTTTCGTGATATTTACAAGTCCTTTAATGAAAGGAGCGTGATTATATGAAAATCATAACTATTTGTGGGAGCTATAAATATAAGTCAGAAATGATAAGTGTATATCAGCAACTTACTGATTTAGGATATATTGTGTTATTTCCAGCGATGGGATGCGAGGGTCATGACAAGAAATGGTATCTGGAATTGCATACAGAGAAAATTGCAATGTCCGATGCTATATTTGTGGTTGACGTCAATCATTACATTGGAGAAAGCACAAGGTACGAAATGAGTAAAGCAGATGAACTTGGTAAGAAAATTATATTTTACAGCAACAACAAGTTAGGAGTCGTGTAACAGCGGCTCTTTTCTTTTCGCAAAAATTACATGTCGTATTATGAGAGGAATGGATAGCGAGCTACGAAGCTAGGGTCGTGGTAGGCAACGTGAAAGCGGAAATCGACCTATTCTTCTCTTTTATTTTTCACAGCCGAAAACGAAAGGAGAAAATTATGAACAGGCAAATCTATATTCACTATGGAGCGAAACAGTTCGACCCTCTATTAAACTTCCCAATCAAGAATGAATATTGTTGGGTTAAACCTAAAGGCGGTCTTTGGGCGTCAAGGAAAAATGCATCTTTTGGTTGGAAAGATTGGTGTGCAAGGGAAGAGTTTCGTGATTGTAAAGACGAGTGCTCTTTTGAATTTGTTCTAAGGGATGAAAGCAGAATCGCAACTATTAGTACGTTGCCGCAACTTCGCAGACTTCCCAGTATTGAAAATTCAAGGATTGCTTCTTCTTATCTTATCGATTTTGAGAAATGTGTCCGTCTTGGAATCGATGCTATTGAACTTTGCTGGTATGGACAGGAATTTGAAAATGTGGCCTCTGGCGACTTATATTTTGAATTATATGGCTGGGACTGCGATTCGATAGTTGTGTTAAATCCGGATGCAATAATTCCGCGATAAATAAAAAATCTTGAAAGGAGAAAACAAAATGGAAAACATCAAAGTATTAAGGAGACAAGAAATGGAGACAAAGGAAATCGTGGTTGGGGATCAGATTTTGGTATCTCTGGCAGAACTCGGAGACTTTACTGCAACGGCTCACAAAATTACAGACAAGGGTGTTCTGTTTATTTTTGATGATTATGTGACAAGCAGACCGATGAATAACAAAAACACCAATAAGGGCGGATATGAGAAATCTGATTTAAAGAAGTGGATTGATTGTGTGCTTTTGGAGGCATTTCCCGAGGAACTCAAAAACCGAATTGCCGATTTATCTATTCCGACAGTCGGTGAATTGTTTGGTCACGATGACGAATGGAATAACGAGCATTTTGAACCGGATACGGATGAGCAGCTTCTGCTTATGAAAGAACGGAGAAATCGTGTAGCGTACCTCAATAACGAATGGGAATGGGGCTGGCTCAGAAATGCCACAAAAGAGGAGTTTTCTGCGGCTTATTTCGCTCGTGTGAGCGGCCATGGCGATGCGACCTCCGACAGCGCTTCTTTCACTGTTGGAGTTCGTCCGGAGTTCTGGTTGGTTAGGTAAATCCAGGGGCCTTGTGCCCCATTTGAAAGGAGAAACATATGGGAAAATTTTCAACGGGGTTACGGAGATCATCCCCAACAATTCTAACTGTTTTAGGAATTGCCGGCGTTGTTGGAACAACAGTAATGGCAATTAAAGCGACACCTAAGGCAATGAAACTTATCAAGGCTAAGAAAGATGAATTGAATACAGATAAGCTTACACCCACGGAACTCGTACAGACTACTTGGAAATGTTATATTCCGTCAGCCTTAATAGGCGCTGGTACTATCGTTTGCATTATTGGTATAGGCGTTATGGATAAGCGGAATCAGGCGGCTTTGACGAGTGCATACGCCATGCTTAATGAATCTTATAAGCAGTACCGTCAGGCAGCTAAAAAGGTCTATGGAGAAGATGCCGATAACAAGATTCATGCAGAAATGGCGAAAGATGCGAGAGTTGCCTCATATGAGTGGGGTTACCAAGTCTATAACATGGATATGGACCCCGAAAGCGAGCAGTTGCTCTTTTATGATCTCACATCGAAAAAATATTTTACAACAACGATGGCGGCTGTATTGAATGCTCAATATCATGTGAATCGAAATCTTGCGGTAAGAGGTGATTGTTCTTTAAATGAATATTTATCATTTCTTGGAATCGATGGAGTGGATAAAGGTGATGAAATGGGTTGGGATATAAGCTACATGGTTGAAGAAATGGATTCTTATTGGCTGGATTTTGATAATCAAAAAACAACTCTGGAGGATGGATTGGAATGTATCACTATTGACACGATGGCACTCTGCAAATTTGTGTAGTTCGCAGGTAAAGCAGGAAGGACGAAATCTTATGAAAGATAAAAAATGGAAAGGAAAGACATCATGGATGTTGCGGTAGGCGCTGGGATTATATTTGTTACCAGTTTTATCGCATATAAGCTTGGCGTGGATAGTGGAAAAAGGCAGTATCAAAGAACCATGATAAAGCTTGCAAGGAAAAACGGCGAGATATGGCGTATTGTCGATAAAGACCATAGGCTTACTGTAACATATTTCTAAGTCGCAAAATCTACAATCACTATTATGGAAAGGAGGTAACGCTTTATGGGAAGAAGTAATATCATTAAAGTTCTTGGAACGGTAGTGACCGTAGTTGGATTGGCAGCGAATTTGTTATCCGACTGGGTTAAAGATCAAAAGATGAACGAACAGATTGAAGAGAAAGTCAATGAGGCGATTGCCAAAAGAGATAAAGATAAGGAGGAGTCCTAACAAGGACTCTTTCTTTCTGTTTCGCAGGAGGGAATCATGGACAATCGTGTTGTATCGGCTATTGAGGATTATATTTTTGATTTGACAGATCCTCAAAGAAATTGGCCTAAGTATTACATCAAACAAGTAAGTTTTTCAAGATGTGCCGGAAAAGAAATACTCAAACTTGTTAAAGAGACATCGTCTCTTCAGGAATCTATTGATATGGTTGCTGATTTCGGTATTAGGATGAAGGATTTTGCGTTGCTTGACCATGCTGATAAGAACGATGCACAGATTTTCTATGTAGCATACGAAGTAGCGACTGATATTTTAGACATCTTAAACGCAATGAAATGAAAGGAGAAAAAAATGAAAGCATTAAGAAAACAGGAAGTGACAATTCAGACAGCAAGAGAATTTAAGGTTGGAGACCAGATTGAGGTCGGAAAGTATACGGCGACCTGTCAGAAGATTACCAGAAAAGGGGCACTCTTCCTTTTGGATCAGTATCTGAATGAGCCTTTCAAGATGAATCGGGAGAATACGAACGAAGGCGGCTATGAAGCGAGCAATCTGCGTACGGAGCTTCAGAAAAATAGTATTCTGGAAATCTTTGCTTCGATCAGAAATATGATGGTTCCGTTCAAGAACGGTGACCTGCTCCGTATCCCTTATGCAGAGGAGCTTTTTGGTGATATTGACGCTTATGAACCGAGTGGCAAGAAACAGTGGCCTCTTATGAAAGACCGCAAGAATCGTATCGCTATCCGTGAGGGAGAACCTTATGAATGGGGCTGGTTACAGAATAAAGTTAAGTTTTCTGCGGCTTGTTTCGCTAGTGTGGGCGCCGGTGGCACTGCGGACTCCAGCTACGCTTCTAGCGCTCTTGGGGTTCGTCCGGTCTTCCGGTTAGGTTAATCTCCGCCCCTTGTGGGCGGTTATATTTTTTGAAAGGAGAAGTTTATACATGAGTATGAAGCCACTATCTAAAGCTCTCCGAAACATGGAAGATGCTCTTAGAAAACACAGTCCTGAAATACTTACCGGAATAGGTATTGCTGGAATGATCACAACAACTGTTCTGGCGGTACGAGCAACACCTAAAGCGCTGGTTTGTATTGATGAGAAGAGAGAAGAACTTCAAACTGAGAAACTACCGCCGAAAGAGTTGATTCTCGCCACATGGAAGTGTTATATTCCTGCAACAGCGATTGGTACGGCATCTGTACTTTGCCTTATCGGAGCAAGTTCTGTAAATGTCCGAAGAAGAGCGGCGTTGGCAACAGCATATAGTTTGTCTGAATCAGCATTCCGAGAGTATCAGGAAAAAGTCATCGAGGCGATTGGTGAGAAGAAAGAAGAAACTATACGGGACTCTATAGCAAAGGAAAAGATTGAGCAGCATCCCGTGAGCACTCAACAGGTCATCATAACTGAAAGAGGAAATACTCTTTGTTACGATTCTGCATCCGGAAGATATTTTAAATCGGATATGGAGAAGCTGAAAAAAGCTGAAAATGAGTTAAATCGACGAATGCGGGATGAGATGTTTATATCCTGGAACGATTTCAATTATGAGGTTGGTCTTCCACATATGAGCATGGGCGATGACCTTGGATGGAATATTGATACCGGATATTTAGAGCTGCGGTTCAGCTCACAGATTGCCGATGACGGAACACCCTGCTTGGTAATTGACTATCATGTGGAACCCAGGTACGATTATCGGAATAACGGCTGACAGCTCGCAAATTTTACAAGCACTTTAATGGAGAGAACCACTAAATTTCTTAATTATCGAAAGGAGAAGAAAAATGGAACCTAATGAAATGATGGTAAATGAAAAGGTAGTTGGAACAGCAACAGAAGCAACCGAGGAGATCGTGAGGAAGAGTTCTGGTAAGGGATTCAAGATTGCGGCTGGTGTTGGTTTGGTAATCGTGATTGGCGGATTAGCCGTTAAGTACGTTATCATTCCGACAGCGAACAAAATCAAAGCAAAGAAACAGCAGAGCTTTATTCCGGTAGATACGGAGGAGGTTGTTGACAGCACCGAGCAGGAAACCGATGAAGAGGATTCCGAAGAGTAATCAAAAACTGAATAAAGGAAATAGTCGTTCTGGCTAAGGGAAAGTATCTGTAACAAGGTGCTTTCCCTTTTGTTATTTGGAACGGACTGGAGGTGTTTTATGAACAGATATAGTTACAAGGGTCCTGTCATGGAATTTGAACAATGCGTTTCAAATAATTGGGAAGGAACCACTTACGCCACATCTGAAAAGAAAGCAAGGAGTAATTTGGCTTATCAGTATAAAAGACAATTTAATAAAATAGCCGCAACAAGAGTAACTCTTCCGGGAAAACTGGTGGAAGTAATGAAAGGAGAAAAGCCGTGAGCAGAAATGATTGCGATTGGATATTTGGTTTTGGGATGATGGTAGCCGGTCTTATTGGACTTGGATATGGACTCGGCGTCCATTGTAAGATGAAAAAGCTTTGCGAAAAGCTCGATACAACGATTGAGGATTTGTCGAATGATGTTCCCATTGATATTCCGAAGGAAGTCATTGACCAGGCTGTGGAAAGAGCTGCTGAAAGGCGGGCTCGTTATGCTGTAGATAACGCGGCGGCAGATGTCATCAGCAAAATAAAGTCTGATATTCATAGTGAGGTTTCCGCTGCTGTATCAGATGAGCGAAAGAAAATTTCGGAACAGGTTACTAATACAATCGCAGAGAAGGTATCTAAGATTGATGAGGATGATCTGCGTAAAGACGTTGTTGCTAAGGCAAAAGACCAGATAGCAGCAAAGTTCGATAATAAGCTCGATGATATTCTGGAGGACTTCAACTCGAATCTTAGCAATGTTTCAAGGATTTACAGATCCATTGCACAGACTATTGCCGGGACACAAAATGCGAGAGATGTGATGTTTAAAATGGTATAGGAAGGAGAGGGACAATGGAATACGGAGGGAATTCCCATAAAATGAAAGATGAGCAGAAGACTCTTCCCGACAAATCATCAGAAGAAAAGAAAATTGAAAAAGTCATCAGCGGTTCTGCCAAATCTAAGAAAAAAGGTGAGATGCAGAAATTTGCTGATGTTTTTATTTCGGAAGATGTCGGAAATGTAAAAAATTATATTTTCATGGAAGTGCTTGTGCCGGCGGTAAAGAAAGCTATCTCCGACATTGTTACGAACGGTGTTGACATGATTCTTTACGGAGAAACCAGACAGAAGAAGAACTCGAATACTACAAAGGTTTCTTACGGAAAGTATTATGGAAATAGTAGAGAACAGGAACAGCGAAGCAGTAGTTACAGGCAGTCCGGGAGAACTGGCTTCGACTACGATGAGATTATATTTGAAACTCGTGGTGATGCCGAATCAGTTCTCGATGCTATGAACGAAATCATCAGTCAATACGGTGTTGTGAGTGTTGGCGATTTGTACGACCTTGCTGATGTATCCACCGATAACTTCGCAGTAAACAAGTATGGATGGACGGATATCGCTGGATGTAAGGCGGTTAGAGTACGTGATGGTTATGTTCTCAAACTGCCGAAAGCATACCCGATAAATTAAGGAGGAACTGTATAATGCCAGAGACAATGTTAATACGTGACCAGATTTTGGATACAGCCAAGACCATCATTAACGGAGAACGTGAGGGTACATACGGAAAAGCAGAGGACAGCTTTGCTTCTATTGGTGCATTGTGGAGTGCATATTTGAAGCATGACGTCACTCCTACGGATGTCGCCAACATGATGGTTTTGATGAAGGTAGCTCGTAACGCATCCGGTGTCTATAAGGAAGACAATTGGATTGATATTTGCGGATATGCCGCATTGGGCGGAGAAATTCAGGAAAAGGAGAGTAAGTAAACATGAAAAAAGATGAAATCATGAATAAGATGAGCGGAGCTTTCAATAATGTCAGCTTCAAGATGAAGAAACACAGCCCGGAAATTCTTATGGTGGCTGGTGTAGCCGGTGTAGTTGTGAGCGCTGTTATGGCGTGCAAGGCGACTCTTAAAGTCGATGCGATCATGGATGAGACTAAAGAGAAAATGGATAAAATTCATAAAGCCGAGGAAGATGGTGTTACGGAATCCGGAGAAGATTACTTTGTAGAAGATGCGAAGAAAGATACAGCGATTGTCTATGCACAGACAGGTTTTAAACTGGTGAAAACTTATGCGCCGGCTGTTGCGATTGGGACTTTGTCGATTGCGAGCATCCTTGCATCTAACAATATTCTTCGTAAGAGAAATGTGGCACTGGCAGCGGCTTACGCAACTGTTGACAAGAGCTTTAAAGAGTATCGTAACCGTGTAATCGAGAAATTTGGTCAGGAAGTTGATCGTGAGCTGAAGTACAATATCAAGGCAGAAAAAGTACCGACTATTGAAGTGGATGAGGAGACCGGAAAAGAGAAAAAGGTAAAAAAGAATGCCTTTGTGGTGAATCCGTCTGACGTAAGTGGCTATGCCAGATTTTTCGAGAAGTATACAGTTGACGAGGATGGGAATTCTATCTTGAATCCTCACTGGGAGCCGAATAATGAATACAACATCATGTTTATCAAGGCGCAGGAGAACTATGCAAACGATTTACTCAGAGCAAAGAAACGTCTGTTCCTGAATGATGTGTATGAGATGCTCGGACTTCCCAGAACAAAAGCTGGTCAGGTTGTAGGCTGGGTTTATGACGAGGACAATCCTGTGGGCGACAATTACGTTGATTTCGGAATGTATGCTGATAATCTGAGTTATTCTGATTTTGCAAATGGACTCGATCCGGCGATTTTGCTGGATTTTAATGTTGACGGAAACGTCTGGGAGACGATGTGAATGGATGGACTTGACAGTATCGGTTCGGGAGATTGGCATCGAACGATGGCAGACTATCCTTGTCTCGGCTCAAAAGAGATGAGGATAGTCTATTATATTTGAAGGGAGTTTTCACATGCGTAAAGTAACTATGATCGCTGCTCTTCTTTTATCGGTTTTTATGTTTTTCCATAGCGATATTGCTGTGGGTGATGAGGTTGTGTATGCAGGTGATGTTACGGTAATACATAGTGCGATTCCTGAACCGATATTTGTTGATACATTACCAATGGTAACGACTAAACCACAGGAAGAAGAGGAAAATCTTTTGTCATACGAAGATATCTCACTGATTGCACTTGTCACGATGGCAGAAGCTGAGGGGGAATGCGAAGAAGGAAAACGTCTCGTGATTGACACAATCCTCAATCGTGTGGATTCTGAACATTTTCCTAATAATGTTTACGATGTTGTCTATCAAAGAAATCAATTTTCATCAATCTGGAACGGACGTATCGATTGTTGCGAAGTAAAAGAGGATATTTGTCAACTTGTTAGAGAGGAATTGATTTCCCGTACCAACACTGACGTTATATTCTTCACAGCCGGTGAGTATAGCAAGTATGGGGTACCCATGTTTCAAGTAGAAAACCACTATTTTTCAAGCTATGAATGAAAGGAGAATAATTATGAGTAATTTTGTATCGGTAATCGTATCTTATACCCTTGCAGCATTGGCCGGGGTTTGTTTTGTAGGAGGAGTTGCACTCTTATCAGACGGCAGGAGGGCGTAAGATGATGGAAGGATTTGAAAGAACAATTTCAATACTGGATTATGTGTTGGATACTCCCAAGAAAAGACATATTACTGGGGGTATCCTTTTAAGTGTGTCTATGCTGTTTACAGGATTGGCACTTACGGTGATGACGATAAGAAGGGAGGACATGAATGATGAGTAAAGTAACAGGACTTATTATATTTGTTCTCGGAGCTGCAACGGGTTCTATTGTGACATGGCAGTTTGCAAAAAAGAAATATGAGCAGATTGCCGAGGAAGAGATCAATTCTGTAAAAGAGATGTTCTTAAAGCGTGAACAGGATGCTAGAGACGTTGAAATAACCGTAGAACCGCAGCCGAGTGTAGAAGCAAGTCTGAAAAAGTTTGAAGAGAAGCCTGATATATCCACTTATGCGGAGATATTAAAGAACGAGGCTTATGTACCGGAGGGAACAGAAATGGTCGAAAACAAGCCTTATGTAATCTCGCCGGATGAATTTGGCGAGAACGAGGATTATGACACAATAAGTCTTACATACTATGCAGACCAGGTTCTGGTGGATGATGGAGGCGACAAGATTGAAGATGTGGACGACGTAGTTGGAATGGAATCTCTGACACACTTTGGAGAATACGAGGACGATTCTGTCTTTGTAAGAAATGACAGATTGAGGTGTGACTACGAGATTCTCATGGATGAAAGGACTTATTCAGAAGCCCAGAAGGAACGTCCTCATCAGAGGGAGGCATAAATGACAAGGAGCGAGCTGAATAGCAAGTATTTTAACTGGATGTGCCAGCTCGTATTGGGTCGACGACACTCCAAAAGTCTATCCTATCGTAAACTTTTACGTTTCTTAAATCGTGTGGATTTTTTCTATACGATTCCTATGGATGGAAATCGAGAAGGCGATGGGATAAACTTGCGATATCGTTTCGGTTATGAGAATTCATACAAGAGTTCCGAAATCACAACGTATTTGGATAATCGGCCTTGTAGTGTTTTGGAGATGATGATCGCCCTCGCTATTCGTTGCGAAGAACATATTATGGATGACCCGGATATTGGTAACCGGACGGGTCAGTGGTTCTGGAACATGATTGTAAATCTAGGTTTGGGTTCTATGACGGACGCAAAGTTTGACGAAGATTATGCAAACGAAGTAATTGAACGGTTTCTGAATCGTCAATATGAACGGAATGGCGAGGGCGGTTTGTTTACCGTAGAGCATTGCAACCGGGATTTAAGAATGGTTGAAATCTGGTATCAGATGTGTTGGTACCTGGATAAATTTGTATGAATTCGGAGGTACTGAATGGCACATGGAGATGTATACAAATGGTTTGAATTATATTTTCCGCAATATGCAGGTGAGAATATAGAGATATGGTTCCCGAATGGTAGGAGCAGCATACGTGTAAGGCAGACAAATAAGCAGGAATTTATATTCACCTACAACGGAAAGGATAACTGGAGATTTGAAACGGTTAAAAGCTTTATTAAAGGAAGGAAAGGAGAAAAGGTAATGAAATGATCGACTTTTTAACGATTTCGACACGTAGTAAAAAGCGTGGTGTTATAGAAATCTATCCAAAGTTCATTATCAAAAAAAGCGGCGATCTTATGATAAGAGGCGGTGATTTCTACGCTATCTGGATTGAAGAACGCGGTTTATGGTCTACGGATGAGCAGGATGCGTTACAGCTCATCGACCGCGAATTGGATAGGTATGCTGAAGAAAACCGCCAACGCTTTGACTCCGATATTATTAAAGTCCTGCACATGTGGGACGCTGAGTCCGGTATGATTGACTCATGGCATAAATATTGCCAAAAGCAGTTAAGAGATTCCTTCCATATGCTGGATGAAAAACTTATATTTTCAAACACGCCAACAAATAAAAAAGATTACGCCAGTAAAAAGCTGAATTATCCGCTTGAAGCTGGCGATTTATCTGCTTACGACAAGCTGATGTCTGTATTATATTCTGAGGAAGAAAGACGCAAGATTGAATGGGCGATTGGCTCTGTTGTATCCGGCGATTCAAAGAAATTACAGAAGTTTATGGTTTTATACGGAGCAGCAGGAACAGGTAAATCTACTGTTCTAAACATTATCCAGCAGCTTTTTGAAGGATATTATTCCGTGTTTGATGCTAAAGCTCTTGGTTCTGCAAGTAATTCGTTTGCATTAGAGGCGTTTAAAAGCAATCCTCTTGTGGCAATTCAGCATGATGGCGATTTGTCAAGGATAGAGGATAACACAAGACTGAACAGTTTGGTTTCTCATGAGTTGATGACGGTGAACGAGAAGTTTAAATCCACTTATGCTAATCGGTTTAAATGTTTTCTCTTTATGGGTACGAATAAGCCGGTAAAGATTACAGATGCAAAGTCTGGTCTTATCAGAAGATTGATTGATGTATCTCCGAGCGGTAACAAACTAAATCCAAAAGAGTATAAGACTATTGTGAAGCAGGTTGGGTTTGAACTTGGTGCGATTGCATATCACTGTCAGGAAGTATATCTAAGCGACACCGGTATGTTCGATGATTATATTCCAATCAGTATGCTTGGAGCATCAAATGATTTCTACAATTACATTATCGATTCATACCATGTGTTCAAGAAAGAGGACGGAACAACACTAAAAGCGGCTTGGGAAATGTATAAGACCTACTGTGATGAGGCGAAAGTTTTATATTCTTTGCCGCAAAGAGCATTTAAAGAGGAACTAAAGAACTATTTCAGGAACTATGACGAACGGTTTAATCTTGAAGACGGTTCAAGAGTCCGCAGTTACTATTCTGGGTTTAGAACAGAAAAATTTGAACCCGAAAAAAATCCGGGAGGTGAAAATGGAAAAACAAAATCAGGTACATCAATTGGAGGGGATAGCAGAATCAGTTTTAGACAAGTTCATTCAGATTTCCCATCAGAATTTGATATTTGCGGACGAGATTTCCCAGCTCAATATGCCAGTTCAAAAGAGACTCCGACAAAGAAATGGGAAGAAGTCACGACAAAATTGTCCGAGCTTGACACATCAAGGCTTCATTATGTCAAAGTCCCGGAGAATCATATAGTTATTGACTTTGATATTCCTGATGAGGATGGTAATAAATCCTTTGAAAAGAATCTCGAAGCAGCAAGTAAATGGCCGCCGACTTATGCAGAGTTGAGTAAGAGTGGAGCCGGAATCCATCTTCATTATATTTATACCGGCGATCCAACGATGCTGAGTCGAATATATGACGATCACATAGAAGTTAAGGTGTTCAGTGGCAAAAGTTCACTGAGACGTAAATTGTCGAAGTGTAACGATTTGCCTATCGCAACAATTAGCTCTGGTTTACCAATGAAAGGAGAAAACAAAATGGTAAATTTTGATGCAATCAAAAGCGAGAAAGGGCTTAGAACACTTATTAAGCGTAATCTGGAGAAAGAAATACATCCCGGAACTAAGCCCAGTATCGATTTTATCTACAAGATACTGGAGGACGCATACTCCAGTGACCTGAACTATGATGTCACGGATATGCGAAATGCAGTATTGGCTTTCGCAGCCAGTAGTACCCATCAGGCAGATTACTGTATTAAGCTTGTAAATAAGATGCAGTTTAAGTCTGCCGACGCATCAGAAGGCGTTAAGAATGATGAGGCAAAGCTTATATTTTATGATGTGGAAGTATTCCCGAATCTCTTCCTCGTAAACTGGAAGATTGAAGGTGAAGGAAAGCCTGTTGTACGGATGATCAACCCAACACCGACTGAAATTGAAGAACTGATGCGGTTCCGTCTGGTAGGATTTAACTGCCGCCGCTACGACAATCATATTTTGTATGCGAGATTGATGGGTTATACAAACGAACAGCTCTATAACTTGTCACAGAAAATCGTTGGGGCAAAGAAAGGCGCTAACAGAGACTGCTTTTTCGGTGAGGCATATAATGTGTCTTATACGGACGTCTACGATTTCGCATCCGCTGGAAATAAAAAGAGTTTGAAGAAACTTGAAATCGAGATGGGAAATATTTCTATAAAGGAACTGGAAAAGAAAGGTTTCTCAGATACAGAAATTCGCATTATAAAGGCAGGAACTCATCATCAGGAATTAGGACTTCCATGGGATGAGCCGGTTCCTGAAGAACTTTGGACGAAGGTTGCTGAGTATTGTGATAACGATGTTATTGCAACGGAAGCAGCCTTTATTTATTTGAAAGCGGACTGGACAGCAAGACAGATTCTGGCTGACTTAGCAGGTATGACAGTCAATGACACCACGAATACACTCACAACCAGGATTATATTTGGGAATGAGCGTAAGCCGCAGGATCAGTTCCACTATCGGAATCTTGCAGAGCCGGTATATGATCTTGACGAGGCAACGTATAATTTCCTTGCGGAAGCTTGCCCGGAAATGATGCAACAAACTCATGGTGAGGCTGGAAGCTTTTTGCCGTATTTCCCTGGGTATACTTTTGAGAACGGAAAATCCATGTATCGTGGAGAGGAAGTTGGAGAAGGCGGTTATGTATATTCTGAGCCTGGTATGTACGGAAATGTTGCATTGCTGGATATTGCTTCTATGCATCCGCATAGTGCGATTGCCGAAGTTCTGTTCGGAGTGAAGTTCACGACAGCGTTCCGCGATATTGTCGAGGGTCGTGTAAGTATCAAGCATGAGGCTTGGGACATCGTGAATAAGATGCTGGATGGTAAACTTACTCCTTACATTCAGAAAGTAATCAATGGCGAGATGACATCTAAGCAGCTTGCAGATGCTTTGAAGACGGCAATCAATTCCGTTTACGGTCTCACTTCTGCTTCGTTCGAGAATGCGTTCCGTGATTCGAGAAACATTGATAATATCGTGGCGAAGCGTGGAGCTTTGTTCATGGTAGATTTGAAAAATGAGGTGCAGAAACGCGGATATACGGTCGCTCATATTAAGACCGATTCCATCAAGATTCCGGATGCGACACCGGAGATTATCCAGTTTGTTATGGATTTTGGTAAGAAGTACGGATATACATTTGAACACGAGGCTACATACGACAGAATGTGTCTGGTAAACGATGCTGTTTATATTGCCAGATACAAGGATGGAGATGGTCTCGGCAAATGGACAGCAACGGGAACTCAGTTCCAGATTCCTTATGTCTTCAAGACCTTGTTCAGTAAGGAAGATGTTCTCTTTGAGGATATGGCGGAAACGAAAGAAGTCAAATCGGCTTTATATTTGGACATGAATGAGGAGCTTCCGCAGCTTACGCCAGATGAAGAAAAAGAACTGGATAAGATTGATAAAGCATGGCACAGTGCGGCAGGAGGTACAGCATTGGAAGAAGTTGCCCAGAAATTTGGTTACACCATGGAAGGCATAGGGGGACGGTATTCAGAACTTTGCGAAAAGAATGATAAGGCGCACGACTATCACTTTATCGGAAAAGTTGGGCGTTTCTGTCCCGTTAAGCCTGATACTGGCGGCGGAGTGCTTCTCAGGGAGCAGAATGGTAAGTATTATGCTGCAACTGGCTCATCCGGATTTCGCTGGCTTGAATCTGAAATGGTTCGTGAACTGAATAAGGAAAATGATATTGACCGGTCTTATTATGACAATCTTGTGGATGAAGCTGTTAAAACTATCTCATCGTATGGTGATTTTGAATGGTTTGTATCGGATGATCCGTATGTTAAGGAGCTTGGAGCAAACGATGCGGATGTTGATATTCCCGAACCGTGGCTTCCGCCGTGTGGCGATATGAAGTATGCTACATGTTTTGACTGCCCGAAATTTCATGATGATGAGTTCCACATGGATTGTGACCTTGGGTATGATATTTCGGAAATTGTTGCAAAGCGTGAATTTATGAATCTTCCGGAAGAGGAAGAATTACCATTTATTTAAAGAAAAGGAGATATAAAAAATGGCTAACAGAGTGAATGACAACATTATTATGGAGAACGCGAGAATTATATTTAGAAACTTCTCTGGAAAAGAATCTAAGTATAACCGCAAAGGCAGCCGGAACTTCTGTGTCATCATCGATGACGTGGATCTGGCAAAGAAGCTCGGTGACGAGGGCTGGAATATTCGCATTCTTGAAGCCCGTGAAGAGGGAGATGAGCCGAAGTATTATCTTCAGGTGCAGGTAAGTTATGATAATATTCCGCCCAAAGTGTACATGGTTACAAGGAAGACCAAAACACTGTTGGATGATGAGTCGATTGCTTCTCTGGACTATGCGGAGATTCGCAATGTTGATCTGACTATCCGTCCATACAACTGGGAAGTCAGCGACAAAACCGGTGTTAAGGCGTATCTGAAGACGATGTATGTAACCATCGAGGAGGACGAGTTTGCCGATAAGTATGACTCTCTGGAAGGGCCGGACGAAGTACCGTTCAACTAAATTATATTTTGGGAGCCACTGTCTGAATTGGCGGTGGCTCTTTTATGAAAGGAGAAAAGGTATGAACGATAAATTTCCATATGTTGTAGGACAAAGAGCCGCAATGTTCCATGATGGAAAATGGAATGAGGGAAAAATAGTCGAAGGATATAGATTTAGAGATGGCATTGTAACCATTTTGACTGATGATGGTAAAAAACTTTGGTGCGGAGAAGCGAGAAAGGATCTTTATCGTAAATTATAAAATTGTGATAACGAAAGGAGAAAATTATGCCATTTTGGAAGAAAAAGAAACCAAAGCAGCAGAAGTATACAGCCAAACTAAAACCTGCTGTTGCTCCGGCAAAACCGCTTCCTAAAGCAGAAGAAAAACAGAAACCATCTTATCTGCCGCCTAAGTATGAGCCACCGAAGATGCCGGATTATATTTTGAAAAAAGAAAAGCCTGAAAAAGATACCGCATCTCCAACGATTCCACAGAAGAAGTTAGATGCGAGAAAAGAGTTTCTAAGAGTGTTCGGACGGCTTACCACTCATCATCGGGCATGGGATGTGTGGAGAGATTTTGTAGTGATGTTTGCCTGTTCTCTGTCCAATCCGATTGACAAAAACCACTACGATGAGAGAGAAAAAAGATATTTAAAAATCATCAACAAATACAGCAAAGACGATCAGAAACTGTTTCCTGAACTTGCCGCTCATACAGTCATGGCTTTGGAAGAAAATCCAGAGCAGGACTTCCTGGGCGGTATTTTTATAGAATTGAGACTTTATGACGAGCATAGGGGACAATTTTTCACGCCATATCATGTGTGCGACTTAATGGCAAAAATAGCAGTTAATGATATTTCAAAGGAAATTGATGAGAAGGGTTACGTCACAATTCACGATCCATGCTGCGGAGCAGGAGCGACATTGATTGCTAGTGTTCACGAAGTCAGACGGCAGTTAGAAAAGATGAATCTTAATTATCAGAACCATGTTCTTGTTGTGGCGCAGGACATTGATGAGGTTGTTGCGCTGATGTGTTATATTCATCTATCGCTTCTTGGTGTAGCCGCATACATCAAGGTTGGCGATGTGTTTACAGACCCAATTAAAGAGGGTGATTCAACTGAAAACTATTGGTTTACTATGATGTACTTTTCGGACATTTGGCAAACTAGAAGGCTGATTTACAGAATGAATGATATTTTGAAAGGAAATTAGGGGTAATGGGACTTGAATTATACGATTACCAAATGAAAGCCGTTAATCAAATGAAAAACGGTTGTATCCTTTGTGGTGATGTTGGTTCTGGCAAATCGAGGACAGCTCTTGCTTATTACTTCTTTCTGAACGGTGGAGAACTTCTTGGAGGTGTTGCTGGAGATAATTATGTTCCTATGGGAGACTCACCGAAAGATTTATACATTATAACAACTGCCCGGAAACGGGATACGAAGGAATGGGAGGGTGAGCTTTCGCCCTTCCTTCTTTCTACTAATCCAGAAGTGAGTTTATACCAGAACACGGTAATTGTTGATTCATGGAACAATATAAAAAAGTATGAAGATGCTATGGATGCTTTCTTTATATTTGACGAACAGAGAGTTGTCGGTTCTGGAGCATGGGTAAAGTCGTTCTTGAAGATAGCGAAACACAACCAATGGATACTGTTATCGGCTACTCCGGGAGATACATGGCAAGATTATATTCCAGTTTTTATTGCAAACGGATTCTATAAGAATCGGACAGAGTTCATCAGAGAGCACATTGTCTACAGCCGATTCAGTAAGTTCCCGAAAGTGGATCGATATTTAAACACCGGGAAATTGATACGGCATAGGAACGATATTTTGGTAAACATGAACTTTAGACGAACCACGGTTTCGCATCACGAAGATGTGTTTGTTAAATATAGTATTGAAAAGTATAAGGATGTATCAAGAACCCGGTGGAATCCTTATACGGAAGAGCCGATCGTCAATGCTGGAGAACTTTGTTATGTTTGGAGGAAAATCGTAAACAGTGACCAATCAAGACAAATAGCTTTGTTAGAGATTGTGGAGAAACATCCAAGAGCTATCATATTTTATAATTTTGACTATGAGCTTGATATATTAAAAAATTTGGCTTATGGGGATGATGTTGAGATTGCGGAATGGAACGGGCATTGTCATCAACCGGTTCCAGATAGTAAGAAATGGGTATATTTAGTTCAATATAATGCTGGAGCTGAGGGATGGAACTGTATCAAAACAGATACCATTATATTTTACTCGCAGAACTACTCCTATAAGATCATGAAACAATCATCTGGACGAATTGACAGATTGAATACACCATTCAAGGATTTGTATTATTATCATTTGAAATCTCGTTCCGGGATTGATTTGGCAATTAGTAGGACATTAAAAGAAAAGAAAGATTTTAATGCGACAGGATACGCAAAGCGATACACGTTCGCTTCTGAATCATTACCCAATGTCGCATAGAGAGGAGAATTCGATGAAAAACAAATCTGATACTTTTCTGGTAAGTTTCGACTATACACATGGAGACATTCCGGTGCTGATTGTTGGAAGACGAGGAAAAGAAAAAGAGATCGACATTATTAACGCTTTTCAGGGAAATGAGGCGAGCGAACTATACAAAAAACTGACAGATAAGAAGGTGAGTGGATGACGTTTGCTAAGTTTTGCGAGGCGGTTATCGGGCGCCCCCTGTTTGAATGGGAGAAGAAACTTACGGAGTTTTTAGAAGAACATCCAGACGCAAAATTGGTGCATCCGATAGCTCGCGGAAGTTCTAAAATGCCATATCAAGAACGTTTATCTATATTGTTTGCTTTATATAAAGCTTGCGGAAAGGAGAATCATGAAACAACCGAAAAGATTGACACGGGAACAGAAGGAATGCTTAACGGCTCACTGTCTTAATTGGAAGGACTGGATGTTTGTGGAGGAAACGGAATTCTGTTACCGCATTATCAACAAGAAAACCGGCGCTGTTAAAGGCGTTGATAAATTCAGGAGGAGATAAATGAAAACGGACGAAAAAGGAAAGCAGCTTGCCAATGATATTTTGGACTATGTAAACAATTTGGCGTGTGATGAAGAAACCTTTGCAAATACTATTTGCCGCTCGCACAGGACTTTGCAGCAGTCAACAATGAGACTCTTTATTACTACCATTTGTAAGATGGCTGAGAATGATACGGACGCAAGAAACGAGGCAGCCGTAGAATTGGCGAAGAAAATAGCGGAGATAGCACAGAACCATCCGTTACCGTTGGTTTGATATTTTAGTCGTAGAATGAAAGGAGAAAGCAATGGAAATAAGAAATGCACAAATCACGTCAACCATGCTCGGCCGGGAAGACCATGGAATTATGACCTTTTTCGTGTTTGTTAAATGGGGAGGTTCCGTATGTGGAATAGGGGGATACTCACTCGACGGATATGATAAAGAATCAAAATTAAGAGTATTTTCTACTAAAAGTTTTGAAGCTATATCGAAGATACTCGAAACAGTCGGTGTGGATAAGTGGGAAGATTTACCCGGAAAGTATATCCGAATCAAAGATAACGGCTGGGGTTCTACGATTGATGAGATCGGAAACTTGATGGAAGAAAAGTGGTTTAACATTCGGGAGTTTTTTAAGGAGAGCTAACCAAACCAGAAATTTATATTTTGAAAGGAGAAACAATGAGTTCTTATATTATTGCAACAGATTTTGACGGTACTATTTGCGAAAACAAGTACCCGGAGATTGGAGAACCGAGAAACAAAACCATTTTATATTTGAAGGAGAAGCAGAAAAACGGGGCAAAAATTGTCCTGTGGACCTGTCGGGTTGACGAGCTTCTTGATGCGGCGGTCAAATGGTGTCGTAATAAAGGCTTGATATTTGATGCCGTGAACGAGAATCTGCCGGAGATCATTGCTGAGTTCGGCGGTGATACCAGAAAGATATTTGCTAACGAATACATAGATGATCGGAACGGAAAACTTCCCGATGAATGTGAGTCTGGTATGCTTGTCTGGGCGAAGATGGAGATAGAGGCAGCTTGCAAACATGAGCGAGCAGAGGCACCGGAAGGAGAGTTCGATTATGGATGTGCCTGCTATGAATCTGCTTTAAAGGCATTTGAAAGTCTCTGTGAAGATGGACATAGCGGTTTCAGTATTGGGCTTACAAAACAGATTCTCAACCGACTGATTGATGGTAAGCCGCTTTGCCCTATTGAGGATACCGAAGAGACATGGAATCATATCGCTGATACGAGCGGTCATCGCGGAGAAGAAGTCAATTACCAGTGTAAGCGGATGAGTAGTCTGTTCAAATATATCTATGCCGACGGCTCGGTTAAGTATCGTGATATGGATCGTTTTATCATGGTTGAAACATTAACCGATACGACTTGGCATTCTGGGTTAGTAGATCAAGTTCTTGAAGAACTCTATCCGATCACCATGCCTTATATTCCCAGCGATAAGCCCTATAAAGCTATGTGTGAAGAGTATTTAACAGACCGAAAAAACGGCGATTTTGATACTGTCGGAATTTTGAAGGTTGTCGAACCGGACGGCAAGACGGTTGAAATCAATAGATATTTTAAGGATGTTCCGGATGGATGGGAAGAAATCGACCTTGAAGAATTTAAGAACCGTCGTGCAATGCATTACGAAAGAATGAACAAGGAAAAGGAGAAAAATCATGAAAACAATTAAAGAAAACTGGAAAGTAGCGTTGATCGTGGCAGCCGGAGTTGTGGCTGTTATTTTATTGTGTGTATTTGGGGTGCAAAGTGCCCAGAACAAGGCGTTTGCGTTGGAAGAACAGGTAAACACTGCCGAGTCCGACATCAAGGTGCAGGAAAAACGCAGAGTTGATTTGGTGTACAACCTTGCTGATTGTGTCATGCAATACGATAAGCATGAGGCGGAAACATTAACTGCGATCGTGAAAGGCCGTGGCTCTACCGGCGATATTGAAAATGTTACAACCGCAATAACGGCCGTGTCAGAAGCGTATCCGGAGTTGAAGTCTAACGAGAACTATAAAGAGCTGATGAATGAGCTGTCTATTACCGAAAACCTGATCGCCGAGTATCGCAGCAACTATAACAAACAAATAAAAGAATATAACCGTTATGTGAAAAAATTCCCGACAAGGATATTTTTGAATATGCTTGGATACGAGAGGCAGAACTATCCGTATCTGGACTATGAGGCTCCGGTTGATGCTCCGCAGAATTTATTCAGGGAGGATTGATGCATGGGATATTACAGGCGTAGAAAAAGAGGATTTGATTTCGGAGATTTTGAAATAACGAAACGTGAAATCCTCGCAAGCATATCCATTATTGCTATTATGCTGCTTATTGGTGTTCTGATTGCTGGCAAAATATCGGAGCATGAGTTAGATCAGAATGAGAAGTATAACAAAGCAATAAAAATTGACACGCAGGAGCTTTTTGAGTATGGTATGCGAACCAATGTCGGTAATGCGTTTGTCTACGGTGATTTAAAAGCCGTAGACACCGTTACCTATCCGGAACTCGACGATTCGTATATGTATGTGGAAAAAATAAAAGAGCGATATACAAAACATACTCGACAGGTTGCACATACCAGAACGGTCAACGGAAAATCTCAAACATATTATACAACCGAAACATATTGGACGTGGGACAGAGTCGGCAGTGAAGAACAAATCTGCAAAGAGATTTCATTTCTGGGGCATGTTTTCACATCTGATAAGATAGATCTTCCCGGAACAGAGTATATTGACACAATAAAGGAATCAAGCCATGTAAGATACAAATATTACGGCGTTGGTTTGGAATTTACTGGGACTATTTTTACAGAATTGAAAAACGGAACCATACCAAGCAATACTCCGTTCTATGAAAATAAATCAATAGAAGAGACTGTTGAGCATCTGGAATCTGGGTCATCTGTAGCAATCTTCTGGATATTTTGGATTGTTTTAACCGGGTTCTGCGTTTATGGTTTCTATTATATCGATAATGAATGGCTGGAATGATTAAAAACGGGAGAGGGTCGAGTAATAATGAGGGCGACCACAAGATGGATATAGTAGTTGCATAAGGGATGAGTCCATCATAAGAAAGGAGAAAAAATGAACGAAAGTGATTCTGTTAAAAAGTTAGTAATGGATTTAGCTTCGCGGATTGCATTGAGTGAGCATTTGGATACTGTACGTTTTTGCCTCCAGCCGCCGGAATATTCATATGGGGATTATATATCGGTGACGTTTTATAAAAAGCAGCAGGCAGTTAGTAATCTTTTTCCGATAAACGAGTTTTTAAAGATGGAATCGGATTTCCGTTCGTTCGCAATCAACACATATCTGACAACGATGGTAAATAAATTGAGAGGACAATGAGGATGGATATTAAAAACTGCACCACTTGTTCCATGGCTATATTTTGTGAATCGTGGGGCGAGTACAAATGCAAAGAACGAAAAGAATGGATACCTAATACGGTCGAGGGAGCCTACTGCGGATTATATTCCAAAGGGACTCCCTCAACTGATTGTCACTGTGAAACATGTGAGGAAAGAGGTGCAATAGAAGATGATTGCTGAAAAAGATATTTTGGTTCTGAAATGTAATGCGTTTTTAAGACCAAAAGAAATGAACGCATTATATCGTTCTGTTTACGAACAAATGGAGGCTGGTGTCATAGTAGTAGTTCCCCCTTATGTCGAACCTATTTTGGTTCCGGCTGGAACAGAAGTAAAGATATCCGAGTTTGTACCGTCAAATGAGAAAGGAGAACGAGATGGATAATTGGAGATGTGAATGTCTTAACGAGAGGATAGACAATAGACCGCATTTTATAGTAGGTGGTAGACAGTCTGGAAAAACGATCCGGCTTATCAAAGAAGCCGGTAAAACAAATGGGCTTATTGTCTGCCCCACTCGTAATATGGCTGAAAATGTCTTTAAAACAGCTTGTGAACTTGGCTGCCGAATTTTGAAGCCAATTACATACGAGGAATTATTTGTATATTCTAATCGAGCAAAGAAAAATGATCACTACTTTGATGAATATGGGGTGACATTGGTAGATGCTCTTCGTAGACAACTCAAAGTATTTGGACGCCATAACGCCAAATCTATAATCATTGACGAGGATTCGATTAAATCCTTAAATGATATTTTGGACGGGCTTAAAGTTACTGATATGGATGGTCGGGAATTGAAATTTAAAATTGAAGTTTTAGGGAGGAACGAGAGCAATGATTAAAATTGAAAATTTTGAAGTAATGGGGTGGGATCATGTTATCCGTGGGATGCGGAACCCGATGAACAGTTGGGATAAGTCAGACAGCGGTATCTGTAAAGGCGGCAACGATGGAATCGGGTGTGAAAACTGTGCGGAAGAGATGCCTTGTACTCATTCCTATGATCACTCCTGGCAGCTCGGCAAAGCAGACCATGATCTGATGATGAAACTGGCAAAGGCTGGTTCGGTTCACGGAAAATTTCGCAGGATGATTACGGTCTATGTGGATATTACGGCTCCGCTTTACTGGTGGAAAGAGTTTGATACATATAAGGTCGGCACCGTAGCCAACTCCTGCTCCACTATGCATAAAATCCATGCTAAGGAGTTTACGCTGGACGATTTCTCCTGTGAGCATCTGTCTTGTTGGGGAGCTGCTCCGAGAGGTAACACTGATGGAGATTTGATGGATGAGAAGGTCAGCGACTTTATGTATGATTACATGGGCGCATTGATGGCCACTATTGTTGCTCTTAACAGCGCCAGAGAGCAGTTCCTGAAGCGGCAGGATAAACGATACTGGTGGCAGATGATCCAGCTCCTTCCTAGTTCTTATAACCAGAAACGGACGGTTATGCTGAACTATGAGGTCTTGTCCAATATCTATCAGTACCGGCGGGAGCATAAGTTGGATGAATGGCGGGAGTTTTGCCAATGGATTGAGACACTGCCGTACAGCGAGATCATCACTTGCAATATGAAGGAGGAGAAAAGTGAGGATTGAAGGAAAACTATCAGCAATAACGCAAGGGTTAATTGCTCCTCAGGAAGTTATCGGAAAACCAATATCTGTTGACGGCGTGGTAGTCGGAAAAGTGGTGGAGGTCGATGAGACAGCAGATTTATATTTTGGGGAGATTTTCGACAATGTTCTTATAAACTTTGTAACTCCGAGTAGTTGTAGTTGCGAAATAAGGGAGGTAGAGAATGAGCGCACAGTATGATTTATATTTACAGCAGCACCGCTCTAACGTTCACAAAGGTTTTGAGTGGATTCAGGAGAATCTCCCGGAGCTGGTAAAAGATGGTGTAGGATGGCAGACCGAGTTTGCACACGATGCCTCCAAGAATGAACCGGATGAGTACGAAGCCTACGACCGATATTTCTACGGTAACAACAGGTCTTATCAGGTTGTACAGGACTACAGACAGGCGTGGCTTCTGCATCTTCATCGGAATCCCCATCACTGGCAGCATTGGGTTCTTATCAACGATGACCCCAAAGAGGGAGAAATCGCTCTGGATATGCCGTACAATTATATTCTGGAGATGATTTGCGACTGGTGGGCATTTAGCTGGCAGAAAGGAAAGCTGTTCGAGATTTTCGACTGGTACGATGATCATAAGGCTTATATGAAACTGAGCGATGCTACAAGGAAGACGGTCGATGATATTCTCAAAAAGATGAGGGTGAAGCTAACTGAAATTTCTGTAGGAGGAGCTGAGAAATGATGTCGGAAATAATTGAACAGGTTATAAATGAAATAACATCTCTGTATAATGAGCAAATCGAAAAGGCATTGCTTAAATGCGGGTTTACAATGCAATACTGTAAAGAACATCCAGAGGAGTTTTTGTGGATTAGAGACAACGTCAACCCCCTAAACGGTAAGTTACAATGGTTAGGTCAGCATTTATTCTCTATTACAGAGTCTCCAAATTACGATGACCAACATTACTTATATGCTATAGAGGTGAATATTGAGTTCGGAGAAGGGGTGGTAAAACATGAAGATACTCGAAATGATTGATAACCCGATTCTGTGGTTTGTGATCGGGTTGCTGTTAAGTATTATTTTTAGAAATCGAGGAGGAAAACAAAGATGACATTTGTACAGATTGTGATTGCGTTTCTTATCGTCTATATTTGTGTCTATGCTTTGATTAACCGGGTATGCCAGTGTATCGAGCACTGTGCAACGGCCAGAGCATATTCCAAGTTCAGGGAAAATGGAGTGTTAATGAAGATGGATAGCATTGAGGCAGGCATCCGAAAAAACAACAAAGAGAAAGAAAACGTAAAAGAAATAAAATAAGAAACATCTGAGGAGCCGTGTAACAGCGGCTCTTCCTTTTGCAAAAAATTGGAGGAAAACTTTATGTTTAAACGAGAATTATTGAAAAACAAGCTCTACGGAGTTGCCATGATAGGCTTAGGAGCGTTGTCTGTCCCCATTGAATGGGATGGAACGTTCTTTTTATTTACTCTGATGGCTGGTTGTGGACTTATATTTGCAAAGGAGAACTGGATCATATGAACTATCAAAAAATCACGCCAATCAGTATAGCAGATGGTGATGGATGCAGAGTGGTTTTGTGGGTATCCGGGTGTGAACACAACTGCTATAACTGCCATAATCCTGATACACACAATCCCAAATCAGGATATCTGTTCGATGAGGCTGCGGAAAAAAGACTTTTCGACCTGTTAATGCCGAATTATATTTCCGGTCTCACATTCAGTGGTGGTGATCCGTTGCATCTGCTTAATCGAGGCGAGGTTACACGACTGGCAAGACGGCTTAAAACAGAAATACCGGAGAAAACCATTTGGCTTTATACCGGTTATCTCTATAAACAAATTTGTGATTTAGAAGTGCTAAGATTTGTGGATGTGCTGGTGGATGGGCCATATATAGATTCTGAAAGATGTGTCGGTAAATTTTACGGAAGTACAAATCAGCGTATCATTCAAAATCCGCCACTATTATATTTAGGTTTAAGAACGGAGGTATGTAACATTGATAACTAAAATTATTAAACGAGACGGCACCGAGGTAGACTTCAATGCAGAGAAGATCTGGAACGCCATCAGCAAGGCAAATGCAGAAGTTGAAACGAAAAACAAAATCAACGACCTTGGTATTGACATTGCCACCAAGATGGTTGTGGAGCAGCTTAACAAACTCAGTCGCGCAATCGAGGTTGAGGAAATTCAGGAGATTGTAGAGACCGAGCTGATGAAGATGAAAGCCTATGAGGTAGCCAAATGTTATATTCGGTATCGCTACGACCATAAGCTGAAGCGGGAGTCTGATACCGACAAGAAGATTCTCAGCCTGGTTGAGTATAACAACGAAGCTGTCAAGCAGGAGAACAGCAACAAAGATCCGGAAATCATTCCTACACAGCGGGATTATATTGCTGGGGAAATTTCCAAAGACATTACCATGCGGAAACTTCTGCCGGAAGCAGTTGTGAAGGCGCATAATGACGGATTGATTCACTTCCACGATTCGGACTATTTCATCCAGCATTCTCACAACTGTTGTCTCGTAAATTTGGAAGATATGCTTCAGAACGGCACTGTGATATCCGGTACGCTGATTGAAAAGCCTCATACCTTCAGCACCGCCTGCAATATCGCTACACAGATTATTGCACAGGTGGCAAGTTCCCAGTACGGCGGACAGTCTATCAGTCTGGCACATCTGGCTCCATTCGTAGATGACACCCGGCAGCGTTTTCAAAAGAAGTATGAGGATTTGAGGGATTTCATGGACAAGACGGACTATGATATTTTCATTGAGCGGCTGGTGTCTGAGGACATCACCAAGGGTGTACAGACGATTCAGTACCAGGTGGTGACTCTGATGACTACCAATGGTCAGGCGCCGTTTATCACGGTCTACATGGATATCAACGAGGCTAAGAACGACAAGGAACGGAAAGACCTTGCTGCTATTATTGAGGAAACTCTGAAGCAGCGTATTCAGGGTGTAAAGAATGAAGTGGGTGTCTGGATCACTCCGGCGTTTCCTAAGCTCATCTATGCTCTGGATGAGAACAACGTCTATCCTGATTCGGAATACTTCTATCTCACAAAGATTGCCGCGTTCTGTACTGCCAAACGGATGGTGCCAGATTATATTTCCAATAAGATTGAGCGGGAGCTGAAGAATGGTGACACTTACACTTGTATGGGCTGCCGTTCTTTCCTGACACCGGATCGGACGACTGAGAACTACTCGAAATGCAGGAATTGGACAGCCGGGCACAAATACTACGGACGGTTTAACCAGGGCGTTGTGACAATCAATCTCCCTGATGTAGCGCTGAGTTCCGGCGGTGACTTCGATAAGTTCGATGATATTCTCAAAGACCGTCTGGAAAATATCTGCTATCCGGCTTTAATGGCTCGGCACAACCGATTAAAAGGAACCAGCTCGAATGTTGCTCCGATTCTTTGGCAGTATGGCGCATTGGCGCGGTTGGATAAGGACGAGCCGATTGATCAGCTTCTCTATCATGGATATTCTACGATCAGCCTTGGCTATGCGGGTTTGTATGAATGCGTAAGATACATGACCGGCGAATCTCATACGGCAGGTGGTAAAGACTTTGCGCTGCATGTGATGCGGACGCTTAACGAGTTTACTGCTAAGTGGAAAGCAGAAACGGATATTGACTTCTCCCTGTATGGAACTCCACTGGAATCCACGACTTACAAGTTTGCTAAGAGCTTGCAGAAACGGTTTGGCATTGTTCCTGGCGTGACAGACAAGAATTATATTACCAACAGCTATCACGTCCATGTGACAGAGCCGATAGACGCCTTCACAAAGCTGGCATTTGAATCCGAGTTCCAGGAGCTTAGCCCTGGTGGAGCAATCAGCTATGTCGAGGTCCCGAACATGGACAACAACATTCCGGCTGTTATCTCTGTCATTCGTTATATTTATGACAACATTATGTATGCAGAGTTGAATACTCGGAGTGATTACTGCCAGGTTTGTGGTTTTGAGGGGGAAATCAAGACTGTCGAAGATAACGGAAAGCTGTTTTGGGAATGTCCGAACTGCGGCAACCGTAATGAAAATAAAATGAACGTAGCTCGGCGAACCTGCGGCTACATCGGCACAAATTTCTGGAATCAGGGACGGACACAGGAAATCTCTGAAAGGGTGTTGCATTTATAAGGGAGGGAGACGTGATGTGAGTGAAAATATTGATATTTATTGTAGCCGTAGCACTTGCGACTTTGATTCTTGTTGTTAAGGCTATATATACAGCGGCTATGTTTATGGATGATTCTTTTAGATGGGGAACGGGAAAAAGTAAGGAGGAATGATATTTATGACAATCAACGAGTACCAAAAGGAAGCTATGAGAAGTACCAACCCGGAATCACTGAATGATCAGGCGAAAGGGTTGAGCAATACTGCCCTTGGATTATGCGGAGAATCCGGCGAAGTGGCAGACATGATTAAAAAGCATTTGCATCAGGGGCATGACCTGGATAAAGAGCATATGGCGAAAGAGTTGGGCGACGTCGCCTGGTATCTGGCTCTCGGTGCTACCGTCATCGGATATGACCTGGAGGATATTTTACAGATGAACGTTGATAAGCTGCGTGCAAGGTATCCTGATGGATTTGACGCTCAGCGAAGCCAGCACCGAAAAAATAATGATATTTAGGGAGGATAAAAATGGCGAACGGAAATCCAAGAACAAATCATGAAGGTTATTCAGATCCGACAGCCTATGAAGCTATTAAGAACACGGATGTAGATGATGAACGGTTCCACAAATTACTGAACACCATTTTTACTATCTGTGAACTTTCCGGGTTTCATCTGGAGGAACGGATTATTCTCAAGGATACACAGACCGGGAAAGTTTGGAGGTGATACTGCATGGAGCGAAATACTTTCGTAAAAGAGTTCGGATTCGCTTCTTCGAGCCTTGATAAAAGGAAAATTAAGAAATTGGTTAAAAAATCTGTGAATGCTAATCAGGATGGAAATCCTAGAGGACATCATAACTTGATTATTGTCATGGAAGAACTATCAGAACTATCAAAGGAAGTATCCAAACAAATTAGAGAGCGGGGAGACATTGTTTCGCTGACTGAAGAGATGGCTGATGTATCTCTTGGGTTGCTCTATTTGCAGGAGATATGTGGTATCACTACGGAAGATATTTATAAAGCAATGAATGTAAAGGCAAACCGATTGGAGCGTGTGCTCAAGGAAAAAGGCTGTTACTTATAGTTGGAGGTGAGATTCATGGACGGAGGAGTAAGAGAAACAATGTGTACCCATTGCATACATAGAGAAGTGTGTTTATACAAGCAGACTTATCTTGAGTATCTGAGGGCAAGTGAAAAAATGTACAGCGATTACCCGGATGATATTTCTTTTATCGAGAAGACTGATCCGAACTGTATTCACTATAAGAAGAAATCAGACGTAAATTTGCGGTGATTTGGGCGTCCGTACCAGTCCTTTACAGACGGACAAAATCTAATCTAGGTTAGAAAATTTCTGGTCAAATCCTGTTTTTAAAAGTGGGCTTTTGGCAAGAAAAAGTGGGCAGAGGAGAAAATTGGGGAGATTTTGAAGAACTTCTACGGACGATTTTCAAAAATTTTGGTCATTTTTTGCCCACTTTGCCCACTTTTTTTAAAAAGTGACCAGGCACTTT
>OFFZ01000314.1_pt1 | contig 31417 bp, 24 predicted proteins | sample 1521631 | NCBI WGS metagenome assembly OFFZ01 (sample SAMEA3504102, study PRJEB24116) | mouse gut metagenome | biome: mouse gut; feature: mouse-associated habitat; material: faeces | place: Denmark | collected 2011 | reverse complement strand
AGACGCAAGGAAGCCCGGCAACATAGAGTTGCCGGGCTTCCTGCGTCGTGGGGCGGATTACTTGCCGATCCCGACGTAGCGGAATCCCGCAGCGACCACTTCGTCCCGGTCGAAGATGTTGCGGCCGTCCACCACCAGGTCGCCGCGCATGACCGACTTCAGCCGCGACCACGAGGGCATGCGGAACTGCTTCCATTCGGTCATCAGGGCGATTGCGTCGGCCCCCTCGGCGGCATCGTAGATCGTGCGGGCATAGGTCACCGCGTCGCCGAGCTGCCGGCGTGCCGTCTCCATCGCCGCGGGGTCGTACGCCCGCACCGCGGCGCCCGCTTCGAGCAGGAGGCGGACCGTGACCAGGGCCGGCGATTCGCGCACGTCGTCCGTTTCGGGCTTGAAGGCCAGACCCCACAGCGCTACGATCTTGCCTTCGAGCGGCCCCAGGATGCGCCGCAGCTTGTCGTACACGATCTTTTTCTGCTCCTCGTTCACGCGGTCCACGGCCTCCACGATGCGCATCGGACTGCCGTATTCGCGTCCCGTGCGGGCCAGGGCTTTCACGTCTTTCGGGAAGCACGAACCGCCGTATCCGCAGCCCGGGTAGAGGAACTTGGTGCCGATGCGGGCATCGGAGCCGATGCCCTTGCGCACCATCTCCACGTCGGCGCCCACGCGGTCGCAGAGGTTGGCGATGTCGTTCATGAAGGAGATGCGCGTGGCCAGCATGGCGTTGGCCGCGTACTTGGTCATTTCGGCCGACGCGATGTCCATGAAGAGGACCCGGAAGTTGTTGATAAGGAAGGGCCGGTAGAGCCGGCTCAGCAGCCTGCGGGCCCGTTCGCTCTCGACACCCACCACCACCCGGTCGGGCGACATGAAGTCCTTGATCGCGGCCCCCTCCTTCAGGAATTCGGGGTTGGCCGCCACATCGAACGGCACCTCCTCGCCGCGGGCGCGCAGCTCCTCGCGGATCGTCTGCCCTATGCGGCGCGCCGTGCCTACGGGCACGGTGCTCTTCGTGACCAGGACCGTGTATTTGCGGATGTGGCGTCCGAACGTGCGGGCCACGTCGAGCACGTGCGTAAGGTCGGCCGCGCCGTCCTCGCCGGGCGGCGTGCCCACGGCCGAAAACACGGCTTCCGAGCGGTCGAGACACTCCGCCAGGTCGGTGGCGAAGTGGAGCCGCCCCTCTGCGGCGTTGCGGCGCACGAGCTCCTCGAGTCCGGGTTCGTAGATCGGGATGCGTCCTTCGCGGAGCATCCCGATCTTCTCCCGGTTGGTATCCACGCAGGTGACATCGACGCCCATTTCGGCAAAACAGGCGCCCGACACCAGTCCCACGTACCCCGTGCCTACGATCGTGATCTTCATCCGGCGCGGTTATTTGAGCATGGCGGCCACCTCCCCGGCCAGGCGGCGGCAGCTTTCGGCGCACGCGGCGTGGGAGTAGCCCTGTTTCATCTCCACCGCCGAGCAGGGGGTGTTCCACTTCATCTGCTCGGCGAAGGCCTGAAGTTTCTTCACGGCGGCCCCGGCCCAGGTGTAGGATCCGAAGCAGGCGAAGTTGCGCTGCGGGATGTTGCGGGCCGCGAGCTTCTGGAGCAATCCCTCGACCTCGGGGAAGAGTTCGCCGTTGTAGGTGGGCGATCCCACGATGAGGGTGTCGTAGCGGAAGACGTCGCGCAGCACGTGCGAAATGTCGGCCGTCGAGAGGTTGTAGACCGTGATCGGACCTACGCCCTGCGCGGCCAGCGCGCGGGCGATTTCGTCGGCGAGCTGCTCCGTGTTGCCGTACATCGAGCCGTAGGCCAGCACCACGCCCCGCTCGCCCGCGTAGCGGCTCAGGCGGTCGTAGATGTCGAGCACGCGCGGAATTTCGCGCTGCCATACGGGGCCGTGTGTCGAGCAGATCGTCTCGATGGGCAGTGTGCCGAGCTTGGCCAGCGCCTTCTGCACCGACACGCCGTATTTGCCCACGATGCAGGCGTAGTAGCGGCGCATCTCGTCCCAGTAGTGGTCGAGGCGCACCTGGCTGTCGGTGATGCCGCCGTCGAGCGTCCCGAAGGTGCCGAATGCGTCGGCCGAAAAGAGCGTCCGGTGCTCGGGGCAGTAGGAAACCATCACCTCGGGCCAGTGCACCATCGGTGCGAAGTAGAACGCGAGCGAGAGGCCTCCGCCCAGGTCGAGCGTGTCGCCCTCCTTGACCTCCAGCGTGTTGTCGGCGATGCCGTAGTAGCCTGCGAGCATCTGGAGGGTCTTGGCGTTGCCGACGATCCGCATGTCGGGGTAGACGCGGCGCAGCATCTGCACCGATGACGAGTGGTCTGGCTCCATGTGATTGACGATCAGGTAGTCGATCGTGCGGCCGTCCAGTTCGCGCTCGATGTTCTGGAGGAAGCGGCTGCCGAAGCTCTCCTCCACGGTGTCCATGAGCGCCACCTTGTCGCCCAGGAGCAGGTAGGAGTTATACGATACGCCGTAGGGCAGCGACCAGAGGCCCTCGAATCGGGTCGTCGTGCGGTCGTTCACGCCCACGTAGCGGATGCCGGGTTTGATTTCCGAAATATTCATCTTTGTTCTGTTTTTTGCGTTCCCGCAAAGATACGTTTTTTCCCGGTCTCCGCCGCACACGAAGCCGAAAATCGGTTCTCCGGACCGGCCTCGGTTTCGATTTCGCAACGGCGTCCGCCGGGTATTTCGTTTTAATTATATATAGGTACGGTTGTCAGCTGCCTCCTGTGGCCCTGCTCCGTACCGCTTCGCGTACCCGTGTGCCGCTCGAAATCCCGCCGATCGGGCGTCGCATTTCGCGCCGTCCGCAGAATCGGGCCCGCAGCGGTGCGAAAAGGTTGTGTGCGAACCCCGTGCGGCGGCGCGCGCGGCGCCTCGTGCCGCTGCGGACAAAAACTTTGCCGCGACTGCTTACGATTCGAAACAGACCGTTTGTTTTATGTGTCAAACAGTAATGGAATAGGAAAATTACCTATATATCTGTAATTTCGTTAAAAAAAATTAAGAAAATTATTTTTTCTTGTCGATATTATATTTTATCTTTGTTCACGAACTTTTTATTTTAAATATTAATTAAATTAACGTTTATGGTTAAAAAACTCGTACTATCGTTAATTGCTGTTGTGAGCGTTTGCATGCTGTCATTCGCTCAGAACAAGCAGGTTTCCGGTACAGTTGTAGATACCGACGGCTTGCCGGTCATCGGTGCAACGATCATGGTGGATGGCACCACGACCGGAACCTCGTCCGGCGTAGACGGTAGCTTCACGCTTCCCGCGCCGGCCAACGGAACGCTCGTCGTTTCGTACATCGGTTATCAGACCCAGACGATTCCCGTCGCTAACCGCACCCATATCGACGTCCGTCTCGAAGGCGACGCCACGTCCATCGACAACGTCGTGGTCGTAGGCTACGGTTCGGGTTCGAAGGTCGGCACCGCCATCGGTTCCTCGGTGAAGGTGAAGGGCGAGGCGCTTGAGAACAAACCCACGGCCAACGTCGCCGACGCCCTCCAGGGCAAGGTGGCCGGTCTTCAGGTTTACACCTCGTCGGGTGAGCCCACGGCCACTTCGTCGATGCGTCTGCACGGCGTAGGTTCGCTGACGGCAGGCTCCTCGCCGCTGGTAGTGCTCGACGGCGTGCCCATCTCGATGGAGGCCATGCTGTCGCTCAACTCGAACGACATCGAGTCGATGACGATGCTCAAGGATGCGTCGGCTACCTCGATCTACGGTTCGCGTGCGGCAAACGGCGTGCTCTACATCACGCTGAAGAAGGGTCGCCGCGGCGAGCAGGCCCGCGTGGTGGTGAATGCCCTCTACGGTATTTCGCAGCCCGCGACCGGCAAGTACGAGGTGATGAACACCGCGCAGCTGGCCGCTTACGAGCTGGAGAACGGCTTCATCAGCGAGGCTACGTACGAAGACCGCATCAACTCGGGCATCGACACCAACTGGCGCAAGTTCTACTACCGCGACAACGCTCCGGTATACCAGGCCGACATCTCGGTTACGGGCGGTACGGAGAATACGGCATACTACATCGCCGGCGGTTACATGAACCAGGAGGGTACGGCTCCCCACTCGTCGTTGAGCAAGTATACGTTCCGTACGACGGTGGATTCGAGCGTCGCTTCGTGGCTGCGCGTGGGTTCGAACGTGACCCTCGGTTACGATGAGCGTACGACGGCCAACTCGATCAGCAACTCGGTTTACAATGCTGCGTTCATCTCGCTGCTGAGCCGTCCGGATACCAATCCGTACAACGAGGACGGAACCGAGAAGGAGAAGATCGACAACTACTACAACCCCAACTACCTCGCGTCGAAGACTCCGAGCGTAGGCCGCAAGATGCAGATCAATGCCAACGCCTACGTGCAGATCACCCCGGTCGAGAACCTCAACATCAAGAGCCTCGTCGGCGTGGACGGTACTTGGTTCACTTCGAAGGGCGGTCACCTGCCTTCGTATGCCGCACAGCTCGGCAACGGCGACGTGACGCGTTCGCACCAGGACTTCCAGACCGTTTCGATCACGAACACGATCGACTACAACTTCAGCTTCTCGAATCCCGACCACCGTCTCTACCTGCTGGCCGGTCAGGAGGGCATCAAGTTCTCCGAGACCCAGTTCACGGCAATGCGCGCCGGTCAGATCCGCGACGACCTGTTCATGCTTTCGAACGGTATCGGCACCCCGTCGGTAACCGATGAGTTCAACAGCTACCTCTTCAACTCGTGGTTCGGTCGCGCCGAGTACTCCTATGCAGGCAAGTACACGGCCGATGCTACCGTGCGCCGCGACGCTTCGTCGCGCTTCGGCTCGGCGAACCGCAGCGCCGTCTTCTATTCGTTCGGTCTCATGTGGAATGCCAAGCGCGAGCGCTTCCTCTACAACAACCAGACGATCTCCGACCTGAGTTTCAAGGTCAGCTACGGTACGCAGGGCAACGCCTCGCTCCCGAGCAACTACGCTTACTGGAGCACGGTGAACACCGCAACCTACAACGATCAGACCGCGCTCTACCTGGGTGCCCTCGGTAACGAGCACCTCGGCTGGGAGACGCAGAAGCTGCTCACGGTGGCTGCCAACATCAGCCTGTGGAACCGCCTCGATCTCGAAGTCGAGTTCTACAACCGTATTACGGACGACATGCTCATGTCGGTGCCCATGCCCGCAACTTCGGGCTTCCTGAGCCGCTACGAGAACGTAGGTAGCATGCGCAACCGCGGTGTGGACCTCACGCTCAACGCCGACATCGTTCGCACGAAGGACTGGCTGGTGAACTTCCACGCTACGTTCTCCTATGGCCGAAGCATCGTCACCAAGCTGTTCCACGATTACGACGAGTACGCCATGCCGAGCATGGGTCTCTGCTACCGCGTTGGCAAGGATGCGGGTTCGTTCTACCTGCCCGTATTCAAGGGTGTGAACCCCGATACCGGTGTCCAGATCTGGGAGACCGTGAACGAGGACGGCACCAAGGGTGAGACCGAGGACTTCAACCAGGCTACGATGCAGCTGCTCGACAAGTCGCGCTACGCTCCCTATTCGGGCGGTTTCGGCATCAACGCTTCGTGGAAGGGCATCACGCTGAACGCCGACTTCTCGTGGAACTACGGCAAGTACCTCGTGAACAACGCACTCGTATTCCTTGAGGATCCCAGCTTCGCCGGTTCGTTCAACCGCACCACCAACCTGATGAACGCATGGAAGAAGCCGGGCGACATCACGGACGTTCCGAAGTTCGGCGAGGTATGCCAGTTCGACACCCACCTGCTGGAGGATGCGTCGTTCCTGCGTCTGAAGAACCTTACGATCGGTTACGACCTGCCGAAGACGCTGCTGGCCAAGACCGGCGTGCTGAGCGGTATCCGCGTGTACTTCACCGCGCGCAACCTCTTTACCTGCACCGGTTTCACGGGTTATGATCCTGAGATCGACTCGAACCTCGCCCTGGGTAACTATCCCAACTCGCGTCAGTTCGTAGGCGGTATCCAAGTTACGTTCTAACCATTGAAATGAATACAAAACGAATATGAAAAAACTGTTTAATATTCTCGCTCTTTCGGCCGTTGTCCTTTCGGTTTCCTGCGATATGGACAAGAAGCCGCAGAACGCTATCGACCCCAAAGACGCTTTCAACTCCGTATCGACGATTGAAGCGTTGGAGCTCGGTGCATATGCGCGTCTGAAGGACAACTACGGTATTTCGAACACGATCGTGGCGGATATCCAGGCGGACTACGTGAACGCGATTTCGGGTTTCTCGAATACCTATGGCGACAACTATTACTGGACTTTCCAGCGTAACAACGATGTGGTGACCGACGTATGGCAGACCTGCTACCTCTCGATCAACCAGTGCAACTTCATCCTGGCCGGTATCGCCGAGGCGATCGCCGACGATCGTCTGGGCTTCGATGCCGACACGCAGCGTCGTCTGGAGCTGGTGAAGGGCCGCTGCTACCTGATCCGTGCGCTCTCTTACAGCACGCTGGCGGAGCGTTTCTGCGCTGCCTACGACAAGGCCACCGCATCGAAGGAGTTCTCGGGCGTGCCCTGGATCGACGAGTACGATCCGGACAAGAAACCCGGCCGTGCGACCCTGGAGGAGATCTACGGTCACATCAAGCAGGACATCGCCGAGGCCAAGAGCCGTTTGCAGTCGCAGCCGGGTTCGGCCAACGCCATTTTCCTCAACCGTGACTGCGTGACGGCCCTTGAGGCGCGCGTGGCACTCCAGACGGGTGATTACAAGACGGCCTACGATGCTGCGACGTCGCTGACGGGCAGCTCGGCCTATGCGCTGGTTGCGGATGCCAAGGCTCTTCGCGACATGTGGGTGTACGACCGCAGCGATGAGATCATCTTCAAGTTCGCAGCAAGCAAGACCGAGATTCCGACGGCTTTTGGTACCCCGATGTACATGGACCAGCAGAGCGGTACGAACGATTCGGGTTCCAACTCGGGTGCTCCGAAGCATGCTTGGCAGCCCGACTACGTACCTACGCAGGAGGTGATCGACCTGTTCGATGCGGCTGACTGGCGTTTCGGCGTATACTTCAAAAACACCGGCAAGATGTCCGAGCGTGAGTACGCTTTGGCCGGCTCGCGTGCTGTGCCCGACGGGTATACGATGGTTTCGAAGTTCTCGGGCAATCCCGACTACCGTACCACCGACGCCTGGAACTATGCCAACACCTGGAAGGTATTCCGCCTGGCCGAGATGTACCTGATCGCTGCCGAGGCTGCTGCCATGGACAACAGCGTGGGTGATGCCGCCGCACCGCTCAACGCGCTTCGCAAGCAGCGCGGTCTGGCAGAACTGAGTACCGTAGGTCTGAAGGAAGTCAAGGAGGAGCGCCGTCGCGAGCTGCTGATGGAGGGCTTCCGCCTGACCGACCTGAAGCGTTGGGGCGACGAGATGAAACGTGGCGAGAGCCAGTTTGTCGCGTTCTACCGTGTGGATTACATCAGTAACCAGTACGTGCTCGACAAGGAGGATTTCCTCAGCGTCGAGGTGGCTCGTGACCTGAATGTGACTGCGGACGACTATCGCTTCGTATGGCCGATCCCCGAGGACGAGATCTTCGCCAATCAGGTGCTGCAAAGCCAGCAGAACCCGGGCTGGGAGCGCTAATAGGAATTTTCAGGATTCCGATATTCGGAGCCGGACGATTTGGTCGTCCGGCTCTTTCTTTTGTGCATGTCGGGGGCGGAGTCTGCGTTACGGGGCATCGGGGCGATATTGTGCGCTCGGGCGCGCGATCGGAGAGGGCGGGGAACGGCCGCTTCGGCGGGGTTGCGCGGGTGCTGTTCGGGATATGGGATGACAGGATTGTCAGGCGGGGTTCAGGCGCGATTGCGCGGATCTCAGTTTTTATGTCGCGGTATGAGCGGAGTACTGAACTTGTGAAGTGTGGCTTCGATGAATTTGTTCGAGCTACTGCTCTTTGGGGGCGTTAAGTTGAATGATTGGGGCGATGGTGTTGTCCGTCGGTTGGGGTATCGGCGAAACCGCGTGGGTTGATTTCCTGAATACCGGAGAATATGTTCGCAGCGGTTGCGGCGGAGCCGAGCGGGGCGTGCTCCCCTGTGACGGAGCGCCGCAAGGATATTAGCTGGGGATGGGTTTGTCGTGCGGCTGCGGCGGAGTTGGGGCGGTCGTATCCTCTCGACGGCAGCTTTCAATTTGTGCGCGTCTGTGGCTGATGCCGCAAACTGCTGCCTGTGCGGGGCTGGAATCACATGGGGCGCACAGGACGGTCGAGATGGATAGCAGCGGGGGGCCGGGACAGGGCGTAGAAAGATTGTTCTTTAGGAAGTGCAAATGGGATATGTAGGGAGTGCTGTGTGAAAAGAGGAGTGTAAGAGCGGTTAAATAGAATATCCTATTCTCCGGAACTGCGATTTCCGCAAGACTTCATACATGTAAGGAACGGGCTGAAAGGGGGGTGAATATTCGGAAAGCCTTTCTTGCTGGGATGGAGAGTTTTCGATAGGCCGAATTATGGCTCGGACACATCCGAATCGGTTTCGGGGGCGGTGTTTTCAAGGGGGGCACTACACGGGCAATGCTGCGTTGTGAGCGAATTTCCCCCCCCCGTTATGTGGTGTATATTGTTTGTAATCAATGATATGTGCTCTTTGAGGCGTCCGATTTCAATTGCCTGTGCTTCAATCTTTGACGCTTGCTTTTCAATTAAGGTCAAGAGCTTATCATCCGTTTTTTCAGCAGGTGCCGTTGTGCTCTTTGTCGGAACAGCTCCTTCCTGGGAGCGAAGCATGGGCCCTGTTCCCATCACGAGCCACTCAAGGCTCATATCCTGATATGTGTTGATTATTATCCTTGCCTTATCCAAGCCAAGCGACTTGCCGCTGTCTAAGAAACCGATGGACAGGCCTGTTTGTGTACAGAATTTGTTTTTGCTTATCCTTTTGTAATCAAGATATTGCTTTATTCGCTCCTTATCCGTCATGAAATTATTGATTTATATTTGTGGTACAAAGATAATTATCTGTATATTTGCATCCGTGTCGTGATTCATGCAAATATACTACAAAAAACATAAACGGACGGCAATAGATGCGGGAATCGGATCCGAAGGTGTTGTATCGGGCAGTACAGCGGCCCGAAATGCATGCTGAGCAGTAAGGTCATGATGAGTCGGTTCCGTAAGAAGTTAAGCGACAACCGCATTTCAATCCGCCAATTGATATGGGATACATTGAATCGGATAACGGCAGGGCTCCTGTCCGACCGTCGAAGGCGAGCCGCATGACGGTGTGGCAGCGACCGCATTGCATGAGCGACACGGAGCTGTCGCACTGCATCCGTGAAAGGGCACTGGCTGAGTCGGTCGGCTGCGGAGCGGTGGGCCACGGTGTCGATGCGGGAGGCGTGCCGCAGCATACGTTCGCTGTCGAACGCGAGAAGGACGCTGTGGTCGGAACCATTGAGCACGGGACAAATAATCCGCGTAATCAGGGTGCGACCGGAGCGGCCGACATGCTTCGGAGTGCCGGTCGGTCCGTCGAAAGTTGTCGGGGTGCGTACGCAGCATCCGACGATGCGGAGGGGGCGAACTGCACAGTGCCGTTCACGGTGTCCGCAATCGAGCAGCTATGAAGTTTCGGGTGCAATTTGTCGTATCGAAATCGGACAACCGACATATCAGTCTGGTATGTACGTATGTCCCGCCGGATCCTATGCCGGCGATCGCCGAGATGATGGGGCGTTGTACCGAATGCATCCGCCGCGAGCTCGAAAAACGGGATCCGTCATTTCGGGATTGCATCGTCGTCATCTCGTTATTCAGACAAATACAGGGTGATGAAGAGTAGATGCATCATCGGGTTGCGGGAATTTGTCCCGAGTAGTGTCCTGCTTCGTGCTTTTTACCGTGTATCGGATTCTTCGTTTCGGAGCAATCGTTTTGTTCTCACTTAATCGTATCTTTGCTTTATGACCGAAGGGAAAGAGCAGCTCATTCTGTTTTCCGTTCCGAAATTAGAGAAAACACAGCGTCGTCGCATCGCGCGTACGGCCCCCACATCGGGGGAGTGCGTCGTTTCACGCCGCGACCGCCTCTCCCGGCGCAACCGGCTGATCGTCGCACGCTATTACTACTGGACCGAGTTGCAGCGTCGGCGGTGGGACGATACCATGCGCATCCTCGCCGACCGTGAGTTCTTCATCGAGGAGCGCACCGTGAGCAACATCCTCCTCGAAGAGGATGCCTACTACCGCGAGTTGATAAACAACGAAATCACCCGAAGACAGCTTCGACGCACCTATCCCGGCTTCGACTGGAATTAACTCCGCGTCTCGTATTTCTCGCGTGCGGGGTTTCCGCGGAACAGGCGTGCGGTCTGATGCTCCTGCGCGAAAGGTTCGCGATAATCCGGAAAGCCCCGTTCGGGTTTTTGCCGAAAAAAGTATGTAAATCAATTCCTTTTTTTGTTGAAAGAGCGCGTGAGGTCTTTATCCCCACGCGCCTGCCCCTTTTGGGGTATTCACGTTGAGCGGCTCCGTGTGTCGCGTGCCTGCAATGAATCGGCTTCTACTCTTTCCTGCCTATGGTGATCGTGCGGCGCGATCCGTTCATCTCCTTCCTGATCTTTTCCTGTGGCGGATCGGAGTGCAGAAAGAGCGTTTTGCCCGTCCGCTTTTTGTTTGCGCACCGAATAAGTAATCGTTTCCTCGTATTTTCCGTGCGAATTGCTTGTCATGCAGTTCGATCCGGTCGAATCGAACTGCGTGCGATACGATAATTAACGTGCTCGGCTGCATAATTATGCAGTACAGCGCAATGCGATTTGCAAAGCTCTTTTTTGAGGCTCAACTTTGCCGAAAAATGAAGCGCAAAATGAAGCTCGCAAGGTGTATGCAGCACGACGATTCCGTCCATGATTCCGGCACCCGTCGCAAGGGCTACCGGCGGAATCCCGGGGTGTTTCTCAAGCACGAAGACCGCGTTCCGCCCTCGGCCGGGGCATGGAGGGGAGGCGCATCCCCGGTGAGCCGGATCCGTGCGCACGGCGTTCCGATGCAGGGATCGGGAGCGACGCATACGATTCGATGAATTTCGGCGCCGGCCGTAAAACGACATTTCCGGCCGGTGCCTTTTTTTATAACCTTTTAAATCTTAAAAAAATGAGTAAAGTTAGAAAAACGAACGACGGCTACCTGATGCTGCTTGACGCCGTCTATTTCCGGGGCCTGCGTCTTGGAAACATCTCCGAAGAGGGTATCGAATGGGCCGGCGAGGATGCGCAGACCCTCGAACTGTGGGCCGCACAGAACCGAACGTCGCCCGTAAAGGAGGTCGAGACGCGCGCGGCGACGAACGAAGTCACCGGCAAGATGATCGAGTGCGTTGCGCAGAATCTCAAGACGCTGCTCGGCGGCAAGGTGGATGGCGAGCGGTGGGATGCTCCCGCGACGACCATGATTCAGGAGGGCGAGCTGAAGATTCTCACCGGTACGGGATCGACCATCGACATCCATCGTTCGGCACTCCGCACGTCGCAGTTGCGCGGCGGGCTCGGCGGCGAAAATACGCTCGGGGTGAACTTCGGATTCAAAATGCTGGCGCCGCTCGACGGGGGTTCGCCCTTCTCCATCTACCCGACGGCGCCGTTCATCGAATCCGACACCGAGCGGCTTCAGTTCCCGGCAGCCGGCGGCGCGCAGACGGTCGATATCGAGGCGTCCGGAAGATTCGCCGTAGGTGCCGTTCCCGACGGCTTCTCCGTCGAGATCATCAACGGCCGGGTGACGATCGTGGCCGAGGCCAACACCTCGGCAGCAGAACGCACGGGCGAGATAGAATTCGTCCTCGAAGAGGATACGTCGAAAAAGATCGTCGTATCGCTTACCCAGTCGGTCGCATAGGATGAACCGCATTATCGAACTGGAGGCAGCGGAAGCCCTGCTGGACGCGGGAATTTCGCTGCCCCTCCTTCGGATGCGGCTGCCTTTCTGTCGCGAGCGCGTGCTGCGCATCGTAATGCGTCGCCCCTTCTGGGGCACGCAGATGCGCATCGCACGGCTCTACCTCCGCCAGGGAATCGGTGCGCAGAAGCTGGCGGCCATGACCGCGGAGGAGGAGATGGCATTTTTCGACGAGCACCCAAAGGAGTTGTCACAGATGGTCGCACTCACCGTTTGCCGCGGTTACCTCTCCGGACTGATTCTCGCACCCGTCGTGGCGTTTCTCGTGCGCTGGCGTGTTCCGCGCGAATACCTCGTAGAGGCGCAGCGACGGTTCTCCAGGCTGCGGGCGACGCGGGATTTCAGGAATATTATCATCTGGGCCGAACAGACGAATCCCTTCCGGCCCGGCGTGAGCCACAGGAGAAGCGGGAGTTAAGAACGGTTTACGAACCGTCCCATAGCCCGTTCGGCATCATCTGGCAGATCGCCTCCGCAACCGGGTGGAGCGTCCACTATATTTTGTGGAAAGTGAATTATCAAACCCTGTCGCTGATGCTGGCCGACGCACCGCGATACGTCACGGCCGCCGAGCCGAAGAAGCAAACCACGGAAGAATTTTTCCAATCAAGATTGAAATAGAAATGAAGCCTGTAAAGATAGAGTATCTTACGAAAGACGTCACCCGCGCGGGACTCTCTGGAGTCTCGGGCGGGCTCGACGGCGTGGGAAAGGACGCCGAGGCTGCCATGCGCAAGATCCGAAAGCTCGAAGCCGCCATCGCGAAGATGAAGGCGGGCGAATCGAAAGTGCTGTCGCGCGGTGCCGGGGAGGTCGGAGCGTCGCGGAACAGTCCGACAAGCCCGCAAGGGGGCTTGTCGGACATTGAACCCGGCACCGAGCGTGCGGCGCAAGCCGTAAAGACCTTGGACGGGGTCGTTCGGCAAATCGTCCGCGAGCTTCCCGCATTGGCGACGGAGCCGCAGAAGTTTTTCCTTGCGATTTTGGACCACCTGCCGGTTTTCACCGACCAGCTGGCTGCCGCGCGCAAGCAGTACGAGGCGCTCACGGCGGCCATGAAGGCCACACCCGTGTGGAAGCAGGTGCTCTCGTCGATCGTGTCGTGGCAGACGGCAATGACCGTGGGCATCATGCTCTCGGTGACCTACGGCAAGGAGATCGGCGAGTGGGTGAAAGGGCTTTTCTCCGCGAAAAAGGCGTTCGATGTCGCGAAGCTCGCGGCCGAGGGGTTCCACAGCGTGATGGCCAAGGGATGCGTCGAGGCGCAGAAGGAGATTACGCAGCTCAACCTCCTTTACCGGGTCGCAACGGATGCCAAGCGTCCCTACGAGGAGCGGCGGAATGCCGTGCAGAAGTTGCAGGAGGTCTATCCGGCATACTTCGGCAATCTCTCGACCGAGCAGATCATGGTCGGGGGCGCACTCGACAAGTACAATGACCTCCGCGCTGCGATCCTTGCGACGGCCGAGGCGCGCGCTGCGGCGGATGCCGTCACGGAAAACCAGAAGCAGCTCACCCTGCTTCGACAGACGGGAGACGCTTACGATCGTTACCGCAAAGCGCTCACAGACGTCGCAGACGCAAAAAAGAAGTACAAGGCTGCCGACAAGCAGTTCGTAACGTCCCCTACGACCGGTGGCCGGATCGAAACGACGCCCGAACTGATTGCGCTCGGCAGTGCTGAAGAGCAGGCGCGGCGCGCGCGCAAGGAGTTCGAGAAGGAGCTGCTCAAGCTTTCCGGCGGCGAGGAGCTGTGGGACCGCATCAAGGATCGGTTCGATTCGAACATCAACGACTTTGAGGAGTACGTCCGCATTCAGAACGAGCGTCTGCTGCCGTCGGCCGAGCAGATCGCGGCCGGGCAGACCGTAGATGCGGAGAACAAGGCAGTCGAGGCCGGCAGGAAATCCGCCGAGGCCGCGGCGAAGGAGCGCGCGCAGCGTGCCGCGGCGCTGGCTGCGGCGATCAAACGACTGGAGCTCGATGCCCAGCAGGCCGAGGTCGATGCGATGGCCGAGGGTACGGCCAAGAAGATCGCCCAGATCGAACTCGACTACCGCAAGCGCGCGCAGGCCATCGAGGAGGGTGAGGCGGAGCTGCGCCGCCTGCGCGGCGGCAAGCTCACGTCCGAAGACGACACGCGCCTCGCATCGCTGCGCACGGCCAATGAAGCGCAGCGGCAGACCGAGCGGCAGGAGGTCGGCGGAGGCAAAACCCTGACACCCGAACAGCTGAGCCGCGACTTCGCAGAGGAGGAGCGGGCATGGGAGGAGTACCTGGCCGAATACGGCACGTTCCGCGAACGGCTGCTGGCGACCAAGGAGCGCTACGACCGCTGGATGGCCGAAGCAAGGACCGAGGCCGAGACAGCGCAGATCGCCCGCGAGCGCGATGCCGCGCTGGCCTCGTTCGAGGTCGAGGCGTCGGAGTGGGCCTCGGAGATCCTGACCCTCTCCGAAGGCCGCCTCGAAAAACTCATATCGGAGACGCAGGCGAAGCTCCGGGAGGCACAGCAGGCGTTCGACGCGCTCGCCGTGTCCGACACGACGGAGGCGGAGGGATACCGCCGCACGATCGACCAGCTCAACGCGCAGATCAAAGTATTGCGTAAACAGCTTGCGGCCGCGAAAGACGATGCGGCGCAGGGCAACTGGTCGCAGACGGCGACTGCCTTTCAGGAGATCGCCTCCGGACTGCGCAGTGCGGCCGACGAGTGCGGCGCATTCGATGAGGGTCTTGCCGACGTCGTGAACCGGGCCGCCGACGTAACCGCGGGTGTCGGCACGCTGATCGCCGCCATTCATGGCATCGGCGCCGCAGTGTCGAGCGTAGAGAAAGCATCGGCGATTCTGATGGCCATTTCCGTGGCCATACAGATCGCATCCGTAATCTTCTCTCTTCTTGGAAACACGGAAAGTGCCGTAGAGCGCACACGCCGTGAATTTGCCGAGCTTAACACGGAGCTCGTGCGCCTGAAGCGCGAGGCGGCGATCGACAGCTGGGAGGGCACGATATTCAGCGCCGACCCCTACCGAAACGCCACGGAAAACGCGAAGGTATACATCGACGCATTGCGGCGCTACAACGACACGATCGAGGCGCTGCGGGAGCGCGGCGAGGAGGTGTCCCTCTCGAAGCCCACCCTCGGGGACTTCGTTTCCGGCAGTGCGGCGTCCTACATGGGCGCGGCCGACAAGGCGAATCTCTACAAGTTTGAGAAGACGTGGAAGTCCCCCGAGGAGTCGATCGCCAACATGCAGGTGCAGACGCAGCACTCGACGTGGTTCCGCGACGCGAAATACCAGTCGCTCGGAAGTCTGCTGCCGGAACTCTTCGACGCTACGGGTGCGCTTGACATGAAGGCGCTGAAAGAGTTCCAAGGAAACGATTTGTACAACAAGCTGACCGCGGAGAACCGTGCGCTCATCGACGATCTGATCGCCGACTGGGAACTGTACGAGGATGCGCTCACGGAGGTGAAGGACTATCTCACGGGTATCTTCGGCGACCTGGGCAACATGCTGACCGACGCCCTGGTCGATTCGTTCGCCAACGGCACCGACGCCGCCGAGGCCTTCAGACAGAGCGTGGGCACGGCATTGCAGCAGCTGGCCAAGCAGATGATCTACTCCGTGACCCTGGCGCCGATCTTCGAAAAGGCGCAGAAGGAGATGCTCGACGTGATGAATGATGCCGAGATGTCCGAGGAGGAGAAGTTCGACAAGTATGCCGATATCCTGGGCAGCATGACCGACGATGCTCTGGCACAGCAGGACCGGGTGAACGCCCTGCTCTCCAAAGTCGAAGAGGCGGCAGACAGGAACGGACTGTCGATCAAGGGGGACGAGAGCACGACGCAGACCGGACAGGCCGGAGCGATACAGACCGTGACGCAGGATTCGTTCTCGCGCGTCGAAGGTCTCGTGACCTCCATTCAGATTCATTCGGCGAACATGGATGAGGCGCTCGAGAGCAGCACCGAGATACTCTCCCAGTCGTTCATGCAGCTGCAGCTTATTGCGAGCAACACGAACGCGCTGCCGCAGATATACGGCCTGCTCGTGCAGCTGCGGCAGGAACTGACAAAACTATACTGACATGTCGATACTCACGGGATTGCTGCTGATAAACGGCACCGACATATACGAGGAGTTCGGAACGTTCCTGGCCGAAACAGCGCAGGACGAACACAAGAACTACGATGAGCTGCTGAAGATGCCCGCACTCAAGAAACAGCCGGAGGTCTCGATCCGCGAAGAGGACGGCGTGCGCACGGCGCAGTCGCTCGTGCAGACGTTCGAGGCGCGCGACATCACGCTGCGCTTCGCCCTCGAAGCCGCGGACGATGCCGCATTCCTGCGCCGCTACTGCTCCTTCGTCCGGTTTCTGAAAACCGGCGACGAGGGCTGGCTCGACATCCGCCTCACGGACCTCGACATGGCTTTCCGTGTCTATCTCAAGAGCGCCGGCAGCTACTCGCAGCTCACGCCCTTCGGCAGCGGACACGTGGTTGCGCTGTTCGAGGTGGTGCTGCGCGAGCCGCGGCCAACGTTCAAACCCGTTCAAACAACCCTTTAACACCGTTCAAATGAAGATCCAGATACATACGAAGGAGGGCTCGCTACGCATGACGGCGGCGGCCGACGACAACGCCCGCGCCACATGCGGCATCCAGCAGGAGAGCCTGTTGTCGGTGTCGTTCACGGCATTCGAATGCGTGACGATCGAGGTCTACGACTACATGGAATTCGAAGGTGCCCGCTACTGGGCAACGGAGCGCTACCGGCCACAGATGAACGCCCGCAAGGAGTGGGCCTACACCCTGCAGCTGCACGGCATCGAGGGGCTGGCCGCACAGACGCTGATGGTCAATCCGACAGACGGAAAGGACGACCCCATCGTCATGCTCACGGCACCCGCGCGCGAACACGCCGCGCTCATCGTGGCGAACTTGAACCGAAAGATGCAGACGACCGACTGGAAGGTCGGCGAAGTCGTCGCCTCTGAATACCTTGACATCGACTACACGGGGAAATACGCCTCGGACGCCCTGTCGGAGCTCTCCGAGGCGGCGGACACGGAGTGGTGGTTCGACGGCACGACGCTCAACATCACGCGGTGCGAGTTCGGCGAGCCCATTCCGCTCGCCTACGGCAACGGGCTGCTCGGCGAGATCACCCCTTCCGCAGCGGCCGGCGTGAAGTTCTTCACGCGCCTGTTTCCCGTGGGGGCGTCGCGTAACATCGACCCCGATGCATACGGGCATGCCCGGTTGCAGCTGCCCGGCGGCGAGACGTACGTCGAGCAGGACATCCACCTCGGCATCGTCGAGCATTACGAACAGGAGGCGTTCGCGGAGATCTATCCCCGCAGGGTCGGCCGCGTGGGGAGCGTGCGGCATGAAACGCGGAAAGGCGAGGACGGCGAGCCCTTCACGATCTGGTATTTCACCGATCCGGAAATTCCGTTCGATCCCAACGACTATGCGATCGGAGGTCTCGTGAAGCAGGTGACGTTCCAGTCCGGGGAGCTCCGCGGCCGGACGTTCGAGGTGAACTACGACTCCCGGAAGCGGGAGTTCGAGCTCATCACGCAGTGGCCCTACGACAACGGCATGCAGCTCCCGGCCGCGCCGCTGATCCCCGAACCGGACGACGAGTATGTGCTGTGGAACATCCGCATGCCGGAGAGCTACTACCGGGCTGCGGAGGCGGAGTTCTACGATGCGGTCCTCGACTTCATGCGGGAAAACCGGAAGGATGTCGCGGAGTATCGTGCGAAGACCGATTTCACCGTCGTAGCGCAGCGCGCCCTCTACCTGAAGCCGGGGCAGCGGGTGCGGCTGGAGAGCCGCGAGTTCTTCCCCGGCGTCGGCTATAAGGATACGCGCATCGTCTCGATCGACCGCCCGGTGAACGAACCCGGGAGCATGACCCTCACCTTGAGCGACGTGCTCGCCAAGGGCCGCCTCAGCCGCATCGAGAGCGACATCGTGCAGGTGCGGCAGATGACCCGCGAGGTGCAGGCGGAGTTTCCGGAGATCGTGCGCTCGTGGGAGAACACACCGGCCTCTGACTTCAATCTCTTCTCGTCCAAACGGTCGATGAAGGAGTTTCTGAGCAAACGCCTGGGCGGCACGGTCGAGGCGCCGGTGCGTTTCGCGCGCGACGTGGCGGCCGGCGGCAGCATTGTGTCCGACGACTTCCGGCGCGGCGATTTCGCGGGTGCGGGCTTCGGTCTTTACAAGGACGAGAACGGCAATGCCGTGTGCGAGGCGGACATCCTGAAGGTCCGCAAGGAGGCGGTCTTCAACGAGGCGGTCATCAACCAGGTCACGTTCCGCACCGGCGCCACGGTCTTCTCGAACGGCGGTTGCGAAGTGACGCGCATCGAGGAGCGAGACGACGCATTCCGGTGTTTTTACGACAACAAGGACGGTCGGCGATTCAGCGGTCTGGTTGCAGGCGACCAGGTGCGGTGCCAGCGCTACGACGCGACGCAGCGCGTCGTAATAAAGTACTACTGGCGTCTGGTGACGGCGGTGGGCGAGGATTACGTCGATCTGTCGAAAACCGATGCCGACGGCAGCGGTGTGCCTGCCGCGGGCGACCAGATCGCGCAGTTCGGCAACCGCACGGACCGCACACGGCAGTCGGCCATCGTGATCGACCCGCAGAGCGGCGGATCCGTCGTCGTGTTCGCCGGCATCGACTCCTTCACGATTTCCCGCAGGAACTGCGTCGGCATGGGTGTCGATCCGCAGAGCGGCGAGTCCTACCTCTACGGCTACGGCGACATGTTCTTCGGCGACCGCGATCCGGACGACCCCGACGCGACGTTCATCACTTTCCAACAGCGCGCGGGCGAGGCGCGCAAGCGCTTGCACGTGCAGGCGGCCGTGACGATCGGGGCCGGCAGCACCGGCCTGGGCAACCTCTCGGAGTGGGCGGGGAAGCAGCAGGAGATCGACGCGGCAGAACAGGCGGCCCGCGATGCGGCCGCAGCCGCACGCAAGGCGCAGCAGGCGCAGGACTACCTCGACAACACGCTGCCCGCGGAGTTCGGCGAGATCAACAGACGCCTCGACGGCGTGGTCGAAAACTGGTTCTACGCCTACACGCCGACCCGTGTGAACGAGCCCGCGAAGAGCTGGCTTGCCGACGGCAGCGCGGCGCAGCACCAGGGCGACACGTTCACGAACACACAGGCCTACATCGACGACGCGACGACACCCGATGCGGGCAAGTCGTGGCGGTGGGTGGATACCAATGGTGCAGGATACTACAACTGGACGCCGATCGCGGACAGCGACGCGGTGAAAGCGTTGCAGGCCGCGGCGCAGGCGCAGGATACGGCCGATCAGAAGCGCCGCATCTTCGTGGTGCGTCCCACGACGCCCTACGACGTCGGCGACATGTGGACGCAGGGCGAGGCGGGTCAGATCATGCGCTGCGTCAAGGCCCGCGCCGCGGGGGCTTTCGCAGCGGCCGACTGGGCGCCGGCCGGCGACTATTACAAATATACGGACACCAAGGTCGAGGGCGTCAGGACAACCATCGACGCCTCGGCGCTCGATCAGAACACCTACTATCCCGTGACCATGCGCATATCGGGCACTGCCAGAGGCCGATTCGTCGTGCGCGTGCAGCTGTCCGAACCACAACCGGGATATCCCGCATGGTCGAATTACGAGGGCGGAAGATTCTCGTGCCAGGCCATATGGACTGCTACCGGCTGCGGCTGGGGCGCAGCACAGGTGAATCGTATCGTAGACGAATACCAGAATCTTTGGACCGTGGACAGCACCCCGGCCATCGGTTCGATCGGGCAGATGTTGCGTTCTTCGAACGAATACATCTATGTACGCGGCGGTGGCGTGTATACGTTCATTACGAACGATGTCGTGGGCGATGTAACCTTGCATACGTCGGAATATACCGAGAAGGAGGAACGTATTGCCCCGGTCTCGGAGGTGCAGGAAGCGGTCTCGCTGCAACGTCAGGCCGATCGGCTCATCGGCGAACTGACCGACTGGGCTTCCGATTCGTTGATTTCACCCCCGGAAAAGGGCGCGTTGAAACAGCAGCAGAACGACATTGGCGCCGAATACGCTCAGATCATCGCCGCAGCCGACAAGTACGGCATAGCGACAACGGAGTACGTTGCGGCATATAATGCGGCGAAGACGGCATTGACGAAGTATACGGCCGGCAGCCCGACGAACATTCCCGTAGGTGCGGACTACGGCAGCATCGCGGCGTATTATTCCGCGCGAACCGTCATACTGAAAGCCTTGTCGGAAGCAACCAAAGAGCTGGTCGATGGGGTGCGCATTGCCGATGTGAATTTCTGGGACGGCTCGGAACCGGAGGTCGCAGGGAACAAGTACGGCTATTGGCAATTGAATCCTATTCCCGCCGGGATGAAAGAGCAGCTCCGAGTCGGCGACTGGATCACGGTCCAGTGCGAAGCCGTATCGAGTCGCGTGTTGTGCTCCGTGAAAATGGGCGGAAAGGAGACGGGAAACTGGATGCCGGAAGCGACCGATCAGTGGACCCGAAACTTCTATTGCCGTCAAATAAAGTCGCAGGACGAATTGGACGGGGAGATCGTCGTATCCTGCTATCTGGCAAACGGTGCAGGGCGGACCCGCCACCGTTTCTGCGGCATCGGGAACAAGCCCGTGACATGGCGATTGTCGGAAGCCGATGCCGCACCGAAACATTACGACGGTGCGGATCCTCCCGAAGTTCCGCGCGTGGGCGACACCTGGGCGTATGGGGGTGTTGTGAAGACGTGGTACGGCGCATTGAAGGGCTGGGTTACTACCGGCGACCGGACGGGAACCGTGATCGACAACGGCCTCATTACCTCCGGCACCATTCAGCTGGGGGATGCCTCGGCGGCAGCCAAGGCGGGAATCACCGGTGCCGGGAACTCCGACGACTCCGTGCGCATCTGGGCCGGTTCGGCAGCTACGGGGATGAATACGGCGCCATTCCAGGTGCTCCAGAGCGGTAAGGTGCGGGCTTCGGATGCGGAAATCAGAGGGCATGTGGAAGCAACGTCGGGAAAGATCGCAGGGTTCAATATCGAAGGTTCGGCCTTGATTCATCAGGAACATGGGCCCGGCCATGGTCTCATGCTCAATGATATGCTATTTATTGCCTGGGCAAACTTCGAAAAGACTCAGAGGGTTTTCATACACCCTGCCCCAATGCTTGCCAATCATGATATATCTATCGAATACGAGCCGGCCGCAGCTTCTGTCAGCAGCGTAATCAAGCAGGATCTCGCACTGGGAGGCGACATTGCAAGTCGGATAGCTGTATTCTATGCCGATTATATTCCAGGTGAACAAGATGACACAATCCCTCTGCAAGAAATATATGCTTTCTATGCGAACAAGGGCGACATCGTGGCTGCCGGAGGGCAGCTGGTCGGCCGGCAGCGCAAACGAACCAAATCCCTTCAGGGCAGCGGCGCATTGGGCCTCTCCGCGCTCGGCTCGCGCATCATGCTGACCTCCAGTGAGCACACGACGATCAACCTGCCGGATACAGCCCTTTGCAAGGAGGGTGACAGCATCGAGTTCGTCAGCGTGAACGCTCGGGGTACCTCCATTCGCGCCCATAACACCTCCTCCATCCTGTTCCGGGCAGGCGTTGTTTCCAACAACTACCCTCTGCCGGCATACGCCCGCGCGGAGCTCGTGTTTTATAATGGAAAATGGATAGTTATCGAATAGCTATGACGAGTCTTATTACGAACATCGTAGCCATCCTGGGGGCCCTGGGCGGCCTCGGCGGCATCTGCTCCGTCTTCCTGTTTTACCGCGAAAACAAACGCACGAAACAGCTTGAAAACGAGCATAAATCGAACGACGAGTGGCGCTCGCTCGTCGAGGAGCACAAGGCGCGTGAGCGCGACCTGGAGCAGACGATCCGGGAAAGGGACGCGATCATCGCGTCGAAAGACGCAAAGATCGAAAGCCTTTACAAAGAGAAAGGCGAGTACATGAAGCGCAACGACAAGCTCTCCTCGACGGTCGCCGCGCTCTCGATCCTGCGCTGCAAGCTCATCGCGTGCGGCAAGCGATCGCCACCCATCGGGTCGCGCAGCACCGAAGAATCGGATGCCCCGGATAACTCGGAACATGAACCGCTTAAATAATCGAAACCATGAAAAACGAAACCCGCGGGCTGCGCAACTGCAACCCGCTCAACATCCGGAGAAACGACACGCGCTGGCAGGGCCTGCGGACCGTGCAGTCCGACCCGGCCTTCTTCCAGTTCGAAACGATGGCCTACGGCTACCGCGCGGCCTTCCGGACGCTCGACACCTACCGGCGGAAGCACGGCTGCGTCGTGCTGGCCGACTACATCGCCCGCTGGGCGCCGCCCTCGGAGAACGACACCGCGGCCTACCTGCGCACCGTATGCCGCCGCACGGGGCTGTCCGACGTCTCGACCCTCGACACGCGCTGCGAGGCACAGATGTGCGCCGTCGTCGCCGCCATGTCCTTCGTCGAGAACGGCATCGAGGCCGACCCCGAAGAGGTGCGGCAAGGGTGGAAACTCTTCGAAAATGCCTGACATGAAGCGCTTCGTATGGATAACCGTCGCCGTAGCCGCGCTAGTCTGCGGCTTCCTGCTCGGCCGCCGCACGGCCGCGCCCGTCGTCGAAGTCGCCGAACGGATTCGCGTCGATACGGTCTACTACGACCGTCCGGCGGCCGTGCGCATCGACCGGCGTCCCGCGACGGTCTCCGTGCCGCGCCTGCTCTTCGCCGGGCAGCCGCGGACCGCGGAGGCTGCGGCCGACACCACGGAGGTGACGATGCCCGCAGACGATTCCATGGCGGTGACCGCGCCCGACAGCGTGACCGTGCAGGTGCAGGTCGAGACGCGCATCTACGAGGACAGCCTCTACCGCGCACAGGTTTCGGGCCCGGTCGTCGGACCGCTCGCGCCCTCGCTCGACTGGATCTCGGTCCGCGACCGTACGCGCACGGTGACCGAAACCGTCGTGCGGCGGCACCGCTTCGCCGTCACGGCCGGTGTTGGCGCCGCATGGACGCCCCGCGGCATTCAGCCCACGGTCGGCGTGCAGGTCGGCGTCGTGCTGTGGAGGTTCTGACTCCATTCGGACAACGGCCGAACATGAAAAAATAGATGCCATCGAAATGACATCTATTGAAAAGCGGTGAATATTCACGAAATCGGGACGTATCCGTCAAAAGTCGGGGAAAACGGTCGCTGATTTTCGTACGTTGCGTTTATATATAGGCCGGCCTCCGCCGATCCCGGTTCTCCGGCCCCCAGAAAGGTTCAGGCCTCGAAGTGCCCCATCTTTTCGAGCAGCTGCTTGCGCAGGCGCTTGAAGGGTTCGCGCCGGATGCGGCACCAGATGCGTTCCCACAGCGGTCCGAAGCGGCGGTCGCGCTTCTCGATCTGGAACGTGCCGAAGACGGCGCGGTCCTGACCGAAAATGTGGGGCAGGAGCGAGTAGAGATGCAGGCCGCGGCGGATCATCAGGCGCCAGTTGTCGGCGGTGTATCCGGGGCGTTCCTCGGCCAGGAGGCGTGCGCCGGCCAGGTTGAGCAGGTAGGCATGGGTCATCCAGGCGTCGAAGACGCGGGCGAGGCGGCGTTTCTCGTCGAGCGGCCGGGCGCTGATCCACCAGTTGCAGTTCGAGAGCAGGATGGCGCGCGGCTCATCCGTGTCGAGGTGGGGTTTCAGGAGTTCTATGGCGTCCGACAATCCCCCTCCCTCGGTGCGGGGCATCGTAAGGTCGTCCTCCAGAATCAGGGCGTAGGGTATGCCCTCGGCGACCATGCGGCGGTAGCAGGTTTGGTGGCTCAGCGTGCATCCGATCTCCTCGGGCAGCATGCGGCACATGGCGCGGAAGTTACCCTTGCGCAGATCGAAGCGGCGTTCGATCTCCTCGGCGGAGAGTTTGCGGCCGTCTACGGCTTCGATGAATTCGACGTCGAGCGAGGGATGCTCCGCCAGGATGGTGCGGACCCGTTCGCGCCGTGCCGTGGCGTGCGGGAGGTTGATGACGAAGGTTTTCATTGGGTAGTAGGGGGTTGGTAGTTGCAATGCTTTTCAGGGTGCGGCCGCGGCTCAGAGTATCCGGTAGATTACGATGCCCGCGACGGCCGAGAGGGCGATCATCAGGATGGGGTTCACCTTGCGCCACGAGCCCAGCAGTGCGGCGCCGAAGAGTGCCCAGCTCCGGTTGTCGATGAAGTTCTCCTCGCCGGGGGCGGCGTTGTGCGGGAAGATCAGCAGCAGCGCGGCGGCGGCGATCATGCCGATCACGGCGGGACGCATGCCCCGCATGGCGCCCTCCACGATGCGGTTGCCCTTCAGTTTCATGAAGAAGCGGGCCACGAGGATCATCAGCGTGAGCGACGGCAGACACACCGCGAAGGTGGCGATCGCCGAGCCCAGCAGCCCCCACAGCGTGCCGCCGGCCTGCAATCCCACGGTGTAGCCCACGTAGGTGGCCGAATTGATGGCGATGGGGCCGGGGGTGATCTGCGACACGGCCACGATGTCGGCGAACTGGGCGTTGCTCATCCAGGCGTGCTGCACGACCACCTCGTTCTGTATGAGCGAGAGCATGGCGTAGCCGCCGCCGAAGCCGAAGAACCCGATTTTCAGGTAGCTCAGAAACAGTTGCAGCAGGATCATCGGAGTCTCTTTTTTGCGATGAACAGTTCGTATGCGATGCCGCAGGCCGCAGCCGCGGCGAGCACGTAGACGGGCGACCAGCGCAGGTGCCACACGGCGACGGCCGAGGCGGCGATCACCGCGTAGAGTGCCGGGTGCATGCCCCGCGACAGCGAAATCACGGGCCCGATGATGAGCGCCACGACGACCGGACGCATGCCCTTGAACGCCGCATCGACCGTGGGGTTCTCGCGGATGCCGGCGAAGAAGAGGGCGATGGCCAGGATGATGGCGAACGAGGGCAGCACCGTGCCGAGCAGTGCGGCCGCGGCGCCCCGCAGTCCGCGCATGCGGTACCCCACGAAGACCGACGTATTGACGGCGATCGGTCCGGGCACCGACTGCGCCAGCGTCAGCAGGTCGAGGAACTCGCCGCGGTCGATCCAGTTGCGTTTCACGATCAGCTCGCGTTCGATGAGGGGCAGCATGGCGTAGCCGCCGCCGAAGGTAAAGAGCCCGATGCGGAAGAACGACAGGAAGATGGTGCGGAGCCTCAGCATTGCGTTCTGCGTTTCATGCCCAGCAGGGTCATCATGCCGTCGATGAAGGTCATGGGGTGCGTGGGTACGCCCGGAAGCCACAGATCGGGGGTGTGGCGGTCGAAGAACGTGCGGTCCACGGCGCGGCTTTCGGCGTAGAGCCCGCCCGAGCAGGCCTCGGTGCCGCATGCCACGAGGATGCGCGGGTCGGGCACGGCGTCGTAGCAGATTTCGAGCGCCTCGGCCATGTTGCGCGTCACGGGGCCCGACACCACCACGCCGTCGGCATGGCGCGGCGAGGCGGTGAAGCCCACGCCGAAGCGGCCGAAGTCGAAATTGACGTTGCCCGTGGCGCCGAGCTCCATCTCCACCGAGGCGTCGCCTCCGGCGCAGACCTCGCGCAGCTGGAGCGCCCGGCCGAAGAACCGCCGCACCTCGGGCCGCACGGCCTCCTCGGGGAAAGCCACCCGCGTGTCGCCCGGGCGCAGCACGAGGCCCTCGCGCGTGGGCGACCCGATGCGGTAGTCGTTGGTGAAGCGGATGTTGCGGGGTGCCATGCGTGCGCACTCGCCGCAGAACATGCAGCGCCCGAGGTCGAGCGCGAAAGGTGCGGCGCTCAGCGCCCCCGCGGGGCAGCGGCGTGCTGCGCGCTCCAGGTCGCCGCGGTCCCCGGTTTCGGTCAGTTCGGGGCGTCCGCGGAACTCCTCGGTGAGCTCTACGCGCTCCAGGTCGGGTATGTACTGCGTGCCGTGGCTGCGCAGCACCTTGAGTTTCGGAAATATCATCGTATGCGTGTTTTCTAAAGCGAACGTGTGGTTTTGTGCGGCCGTCGTGCGCGCCGCGGTTACAGGTCGTGGCCGCAGTAGGAGAGGTTGAAACTCTTGTTGCAGATCGGGAAGTCCGAAATGCCCTCGCCGCGCACGGCCAGCGCCAGCGCCATCCAGTTGTGCAGGCTGGGGTCCTTGATCCTGTACGCCGCGATGCGCCCCGCGGAGTCGGTGACTGCGACGTGGCACGTCTCGCCGCGCCAGCCCTCCACCAGTCCGAAAGCCAGGGACGCAGGGCGCAGCGGGGCGTCGTAGTCGGGCCGCACGGGCGCGGCGGGCGCGAAGCCGTCGAGCAGCCTGTCGATGAGCGCCGCGGCCTGCGCCGTCTCGCGGCAGCGGACCGAGAGGCGGGCCATCACGTCGCCCTCCTCCTCCGTGATCGTCTCGCGGCCCGGCTGCCCGGCGTAGAGCCCCCACGGGTGCGTGGTGCGGATGTCGCGGGCCACGCCGCTCGCACGGGCCGCCTGTCCCACGCCGCCGATGCGCACCATCTCGGTGCGGGGCACGATGCCGCACTGCTCGAAGCGCGCCAGCAGCGAGGGCGAGGTGCGCAGGTCGTGGCACACCTCGGCGTAGCGGCGGGCGATTTCGGCTGCGTTGCCGCGGATCATGGCGGCTTTTTCGGCCGTGAGCGGGTGGTCCGTGCCGGCGGGGCGGATCAGCCCCTTTCCGAAGCGGTTGCCGCCCCATGCCTGCGTGGTGTTGATGGTCATCGTGCGCAGGGCTTCGCACGCCACCTGCCCCAGCTGGTAGCCGGTGTCCATGCAGAGGGCGCCCGTGTCGGCGATCTGCATCGCCATGCGTTCCAGTTCGATCGCCACGGCACGCTCGGGTGCCAGGGCCGCAGCTGCCGCGGTGCCGTCCGTGAGCTTCTCGACCGCCTCGGCGAAGGCCGTGGCGTGCGCCACGGAGCTGTCGCCCGCCGCGCTCTCGGCCAGCAGCACCTGCCGGAGGCGGTTGTCCGTCGCGGTCATGAGGCGCTCCGTGCCCCGGTGCTGGTAGCCCAGGGCGATTTCGAGGTGCAGGACGTTCTCGCCGTTGCAGATGAAGCGGAAAGCGCCCGGCTCGATGATGCCTGCATGAATCGGGCCGACGTTCACCTCGTGCAGCGCGCGCCCCTCCATCCTGTAGAAGGGGTAGTTGTCGATGGTCGAGGTGCGGTCCGCGCGGTCGCACGGAAAGCGCAGCGGCTTGGGCCACGGCATGCCCTCGAAGCGCACGCCCCAGCGTTCGGCGATTTCGCGTTCGAAGGGGTGCAGCTGGGGGTGCAGGGCCGTGAGCGACGGCAGGGGGCACTCGGCGTAGTAGTCCATGACGAACGACGTGAGCAGCACCTCGGCCGCTGCGTCGTCGAGCAGCAGGCAGAAGAACCGCAGGTGGGTCTCCGCCTCGTCGGGCAGGGCGAAGTAGTGGGCCACGTGGTAGCGTTCGTCGCACAGGCGCGCGGCCAGGTCGTCGTAGAAAGCGGCGTAGGATACGACCGGAATGTCGTCGAGGGCTACGGCCGGAGCAGTGTTGTTGGTTATGCGGTAGATCATGACGGTCAGATGGTTACTATGCGTTCGATCAGTGCGCGCAGCGCCTCGGGCTGCCACAGGCCCAGCACGAGGGCCACGCCGAGCGGCACGAGGGCCGTCCATGCGAGGCGGTGCGAGGCGGCGGGGCGGTGCACCGCGTCCTGGTTGGGCTGGTAGCACAGGCGCACGATGCGCGAGACGAAGGAGTAGATGACGATGCAGAGCAGCACGAGCAGCAGCGCCGCGAGCCACCACCGCTCGTCGGCCAGCACGCCGCCCAGGATCATCAGCTCCGAGACGAAGAGCGGCGAGGGCGGAAAGGCCAGCAGCAGCACGGCGCCCAGCAGGAAGCCGATGGCGCCGATGCGGTTGATGCGCATGTAGTCGCCGATGCGGTTGATGCGGTAGTCGTCGTAGATGCCGTGCATGACGGCTGTCTGGAGGAAAAGGCTGCTCTTGACGAGCGTATGGCAGGCTGTGTGGAACACGGCGGCCCACACGCCCGGGCCTCCGATGCCCAGGCCGATGGCGGCGATGCCCATGTTCTCGACCGTGGAGTAGGAGAGGAAGCGTTTGTAGTTGTTCGTGCGGCGCAGGAAGAAGGCGCCCACGGCCAGCGACGCCACGCCCGTGAGGAGCAGCACCGAGCGCACCCACGGCGCGGCCTCGGTCTGCATCATGATGCGGTAGATGCGGTATACGGCCACGAAGCCCGCATTGACCAGACCCGTGGAGATGAGCGCCGAGGCGGGGGCCGGAGCCGCGAAGTTGGCATCGACGCCCACCGTGTGCAGCGGGAAGATTTCCAGCTTGCAGCTGTATCCGCACAGGATCAGCACGAACGCCGTCTTCAGGTAGAGCGGGTTGCCGTGCGTCACCTCGCGGGCCAGCGCCTCGTAGCCGAGCGATCCGCCCGTGGCGGCGGTGCCCAGCAGCAGGATGCCGAGGTAGGCCACGGCGATGCCCGTGGAGCAGACGAAGACGTACTTCCAGGCCGCTTCGAGCGAGTGCTCCGTGTGGCGGAAGTAGACCAGGCCCGCGGCGCAGAGCGTGGTGGCTTCGAGGAAGATCCACGTCACGGCCACGTTGTTGGCGAAGTATGCGCCCGTGATGGCCGCGGTGAGCAGCATCTGCAATGCGGCATAGCGCCGGTAGTCGGCGATCGCGCAGTCGGCCAGGTAGTCGCGCGAGTGGATGAAGACCAGGGCCGAAACCGCGGCCAGAAGCACGAAGAAAAGCGAGCCCAGAGCATCGGGCGTGAAGAAGAGCGCCTCGGCTCCGCCCCGGAAGCCGCAACGGAACAGGGCCGCGGCCAGCGCGAACTGCACGGCGAAGAAAGCCGTGCCCAGCATCGCTACGGTGCGCCGCCCGCCGGCCCGGAATGTGGCGAGGGCGATCAGTACGGAGAGTATGAAATAAGCAAGCAACATGGCGTCAGTCTTTTACGTTGGTGAGCGAATCGGCGTCGTCCGCGTGGAGCTTGTTGCCGATGCGCATGAAGAAGATGCCGAGCATCAGCACCGAAATCATGATGTCGAGCAGGATGGCGACGTTGATCAGGAAAGGCATCTCGGTGCCCACGGCCATCGAGAAGAGGAACACGCCGTTCTCGATCACGAGGAAGCCGACCATGTGGGAGAAGATGCGCGAGCGTACTACGATCAGGATCAGGCCGCTCAGTACGGCGTAGAGCGCCACGCCGAAGAACACGCGGTCGATGTTGCCGTCGGCCATGGCCGCGGTGAGGGTGATGGCCGCCGCCGCTGCGCCGACCGAGAGCAGCAGGGCGTTGAACTGCGACGACCCGGAGGTGCGCACGCGGTGGATATGCGTGCGGCGGATGACGGCGAAGAGCAGCGCCGGAACCAGCAGGGCCTTGAACAGCAGCGTCTCGACCGAGATGAAGAGCAGCTCCGGGAGGTCGATGCGGTGCAGCCGCAGCAGGGCCACGCCGAAGAGGATCCAGCCCTGGAGGCCGATGATCGAGGCGTAGGTGCGGAAACGCTCGGTGATCGAGAGGTAGACGAGCGTCACGACGTAGAGGATGACGAGCGGTAGAATCATCGGATTTCAATGTCTGATTGCAGCAGGTAGCCCGTGAAGAAGACCAGGGCGGCCAGTGCCGCGAGGGTTAGCAGAAAAGTGGTGTTGCGCACGAGTTTGTTGCGCGCGCGGGTCGATTCGACCACGCCCACGGCGGCGCCCGTGAGCAGCACGGCCAGCGGTGCCGCCGTCCACCAGCGGCAGTCGAAAGCCATCAGCGCCGTGTTGGCCGCCAGGAGGGCCAGCGCCGCGGTTTTGAACCATCCCGCGATCTTGATCATCGCCAGGTCGATGCCGCAGTAGTCGAGGCACATGACCTCGTGGATCATCGTCAGTTCGAGGTGCGTGCGCGGGTCGTCCACGGGCACGCGGCCGCTCTCGACGAAGACCAGCTTCAGCAGGACGTAGGCCGTAAGCAGCAGGACGACCGCGGTGTGCATGCCCGACATCGACACGAAGAGTGCTCCGGCCGTCAGGTCGGCGAACGACGTGCAGCCGCACACGAGCGCCAGCGTGGCCCCCGCGAACAGGAGGGCCGGTTCGGCCAGGGCGCCGTAGAGGGCTTCGCGGCTGGCGCCCATGCCCTCGAACGAGCTGCCCGTGTCCAGGGCCGCGAGGATCAGCGCGAAGCGTCCGAGCGCCAGCAGGTAGGCGAAGCAGATCAGGTCGCCGTCGAACGAGAGCAGCGGCGCGAGGTCGCCCACGGGGATGAAGAGCAGCGCCGTGAACGCCGCGCCGAGGTATACGGCCGGGGCCGCTCGGAAGAGCGCGGAGACCGTGGGCGAATAGACGGCGCCCTTGCGCAGCAGCAGGCGCACGTCGTAGAGGTGCTGGGCGAAGCGGATGCCCTTGCGTCCGGCCAGCCGGGCCCGCACGCGGTTGATCAGGCCGGGAATGGCCAACGCGACGCCGCAGGCGAGCAGCGTATTGAGCAGTGAGGTCGTCATCATCGGATCAGGTTGAATACGGAGAGCAGGAATACGGTAACCAGGAAGAGCAGCGCGAAGAGCACGTAGTGATTGACCTTGCCCGTGCGCAGGCGCATCATCTGGCGGTTGATGCGGCGCAGCATCTCTACCCACCAGGCCGCGAAAAGCGCGTCGATGCGGTCCTTGTGCTCCGCGTCGAAGTTGTGCGCCGCGGGGAAGAGCTCGCTCTTGTCCACGGCGCGGCCCTCGCCGCTGCGGGGCGCCACCGAGGCGGCGACCGATTGCAGCCCTTCGGCGAACGACTCGCCCGTGTACTGCATGCGTACGTTGGGCGCCGTGAATCCGCAGCCCCACGTGGGGCCCGTGCGGCGGATGCGGCGGCGCTGCGCGCGGCTTTTGGCCGCGTAGAGCAGGCCGGTGACGGCGATCAGCAGCCACGCCGTGCGGCACACGGCCGTCATGACCGGGGACAGCGGCGCCGTGCCGCGCGCGGCCTCCGGGGCGAGCGCCCCCGCAGCCCGCACGACCAGGTCGAGGGCCGCCTGCGGAAAGAGTCCCACGAGCAGGATCCCCGCGAGCGGCAGGGCCATGGCGGCGATGCGCACGCGATCGACCTCGGTGCTTTCGGCTACTTCGTGCGTGCGGGGCGCGCCGAGGAAGACCGTGCCGTAGAGTTTGGTGAAAGTCAGCACGGCCAGGCCGCCGATGAGCGCCAGGGCCACCGGGGTCAGCTCGGTCTCCCGCTTGGCGGACTGGGCGTACAGCGTCCCCCGCTCCAGCAGGGAGAACACCTCCCCCTCCGGAACCGAGGCCAGCATGGGGTCCTGGGCCAGAGGGCGGAGCACATAGTCGTTGAGCCGCTCGGTCCGGGCCTGGCCGTCGATATAGCAGACCGTCACCCGCCGGGACTTGTCC